>AP72_2010_repI_A100DRAFT_1000018_pt1 | contig 25613 bp, 27 predicted proteins | sample AmaPasrepliIA100_FD_9193 | JGI IMG/M metagenome (IMG submission 9193)
GTGGCTTGGTACCCGATCGCGACAGAATCGGCGAGTCTTTCCGAAGGGCATGAGCTGTCGGAAATACTCAGCCGATGGAAAGCGCGCGAAGCGACGTCAGAGATGACACTTTTCATCGAGTCGACAAAGGATTACAAGATTCTTTTCAGCGGTACAAAGAATGGCTTTGTGATGAACGTAATCAACGGTCCCAAGCCCGAAAGTGCTGGATCTTTCAACATGATTCGGCCTGGCGCGAACGTTCCGACATTCGTCCTCGCCGACTACAAGTCGGTGGATGTAAAACCCAACTCTTCCGTGAATTTCCTGCCCAACAAGGAAACAGTCGCGGCTTCTTACGCGGAGGTTCTTGGGAAATTAAACCCTCTCCCGCAGCTACGAGCTCCCGGCGGTGTGCAGGTAGCTCAGCTATCCCAGTCTGGAGTAGCACCATTTGTCAGCGGTAACCTACTGCTCACGCCTTTACCTCAGTTGAATGACGAGGGGCGGCTCGTTCTCATTTACGCCCTGGGTCGTCAAAAGGCTACATATAGCCGTCCGTGGATCAGCGAGGGCTTGGCCCACCTCGCGCAGCTTTTGGATATTCAGGAACAGCACGGCCGGAGTGCCGCACTCGAGTACCTGAAGGCACATGGTGCTTTTCTATTAGATTCTGAGGCACACCTCAACCAGATCGAGGCGACGTCTGTGACATCCGCCAATGCACTCGTCAGAGCCACGGATGATCTCTACTTGCAGTCAAAAGCCATGTGGGTCTGGTGGATGCTTCGCGATATGATTGGTGAAGCCAGCTTCAACACTGGCCTGTCCTCCTACGAGGCGCCCGAGGACAACGATCCTACGTACATGCCCCGGGTAATCGCTGCTCATACGCAGCGCGATCTCCAATGGTTCTTCGATGACTGGGTCTACCATGATCGCGGACTCCCTGACTTCAAAGTGGAATCCGCGTTCGCGTCGAAGACTCCGACTAACGGCTTCATGCTCACGATCACGCTCGATAATCTCGGAACCGCCGGAGCGGAAGTTCCCGTCAGCATCAAATTCGGGAAAGGAGAAGTGACGAAGAGAATCGAGGTGCGAGCGAAGAGCAAGACCACTGTCCGCCTGGAGACCCCTGCCGCCCCGCAGGAAATCCGTGTCAATGATGGCAGCGTACCCGAAGCCAACCCCGGCAACATCGTCTTCAAGGTTGAACCACCGAAGAGCTAGTTAACGGTGGGCCGAGGATCAGGAGTATAGNGATCCTTCACCGCAAAAATCTGCGGCTCAGGATGACAACTCGTAGAGTCTGACTGAGCCTGGCTCCGTGGTAAGTTGTTGAGTCGCTCGAGGAGGCACTCTTTGGCCTATATCCAGTTCTTAGGGGCTGCCGGCACGGTTACCGGCTCCAAACATCTCATCAACACCGGCGATCACACAGGCAAGAGCGGCCTCCAGGTCCTGATCGATTGCGGACTCTTCCAAGGTCCGAAAGAATGGCGCGAGCGCAATTGGCGTGACACTCCGATTCCGGCCAAAGAAATCGACGCCGTCATCCTCACCCACGCTCACCTCGATCACTGCGGTTGGATCCCCCGCTTGGTCAAAGAAGGCTTCCGCGGCGCGATCTATGCGACTCCGCCGACGATCGATCTGTGCGGAATCATCCTTCCTGATTCCGGGCACCTGCAGGAGGAAGACGCGAAGTTCTACAACAAGGTGAGGAAGTCGAAACACGACCCCGCTCTGCCCCTCTACACATTCGAAGAAGCCGAAAATTCGCTGCAATACTTCAAGCCCGTGAGGGTCGTCGAGACCGTGAAACTCAGTCCGGAGATGTCTTTCCGCTTTGTTCGGGCGGCACACATCTTGGGCTCGTGCATGGCTGAGGTCTCTTTGAATACGAACGGAGCGCCAAGGCGGCTGCTCTTTACCGGGGACATCGGACGCGTCCATGACCACAAGGTGGCCCCGGGAAAGGTTGTGCATTCCGGGCCGCAGGAAGGGGAGACGGCCGACCTTGTTGTGATGGAATCGACTTATGGGAACCGGATGCACCCGAAGGAAGATCCATTGCCGCAACTCGCGGCGTTGATCACGGCCACGGCAAACCGTGGTGGCAGCGTGGTCGTCCCCGCCTTCGCGATCGAGCGCACCCAAAAGTTCGTCTTCATCGTGAAGCACCTTATTGAGTCGAGCGCGATTCCGCGCATGCCGGTGTTCTGTGACAGCCCCATGGCGATCAAGGCTGTTGAGATTTTCCTGAAGCACGACGAGGAGTACAGCGACGAAACCCGCGAAATGATCCGGAAGTACGGATCGCCGCTCCAGTGGCCCGGCTTTACGTTTGCTTCCACGCCCGAGGAATCGAAGAAGATCAATGAAGCCAGAATGCCGTCGGTGATTATTTCGTCAAGTGGCATGGTCACCGGGGGACGCATTCAGCATCATTTGGCGCAGCGTCTGCCTGATCCGCGAAATCTGGTGCTGTTCATCGGGTTTCAGGCGCCCGGTACACGCGGGTTCACGATCAAGAGCAAATCCGATGAAGTGAAAATCTTTGGTGATTACGTCCCGATCCGCGCTCAGGTCGAAGCGCTCGAACAGTTCAGTGATCACGCCGATCCGCCGGAATTGTTGCAATGGCTGCGCACTTTCAAGAACCGTCCATCCACGACGTACCTGGTGCACGGCGAACCGGATGCCTCAGGGCAGCTGCGCGATCTGATGAAGAAGGAGTTGGGGTGGAATGTGGAGATCGCGCAGTATCAGGAAAAAATCGAAGTGCGTTAGTTCTTCTACCACAAAGGACACTAAGGTACACGAAGGAGGTCGCACTCTTTCCTTTTGTGAGCCTTCGTGTTTTCGTGGTTAAGCCTTGTCTGCCGCGGAGAAGCGCACCAGAGCTTCGAGTTTTCCTGCCGCCGCGCCTGAGTCGATAGACTTCTCTGCCATCGGAATGGCTCCGCCAATATTATCGGCTCTGCCCGCCGCAACCAGGGCGGCCGCAGAATTTAACAGCACGACGTTGCGCCGGGCGGATTTTTCTCCGCCTAGCACAGCGCGGATGATCTCGGCATTTCCTGTGGCGTCGCCGCCCGAGATTTCATCGATGCCGGCCTGCTTCATCCCAAACTCCTCGGGCTCCACTTCGTAAGATCGCACTGAGCCATCCCGCGCTTCGGCAATCCGGGTCACGCCAGTGATTGTGATCTCATCCAGCCCGTCCAGTCCGTGCACGACCAGTGCGCGCCGCAGACCCAGCATGCTTAGTGCCTCGGCCAACTTCTCCACCAGTTCCAGGGAGTAAACGCCGACCACCTGGCCATTTGCCCGCGCCGGGTTGGTCAGCGGGCCAAGCAGATTGAACATAGTGCGCATTCGCAATTCGCGCCGCACGCCCTGCACCTGCTTCATCGCCGGATGCAAGTTGGGTGCATACAGGAAGCAGATTCCGACCTCGCGCAAGCACCGCGCGGCCCGTTCGGGGGATAGCTGGATGTTTACGCCGAGCGCTTCGACAACATCCGCCGACCCGCATTTCGAACTTATGCTGCGGTTTCCATGTTTCGCCACCCGCACGCCGGCGCCAGCCGTGACCAAAGCGGTAGCGGTTGAGATGTTGAACGTCCCGCTGGCGTCGCCGCCAGTGCCGCTGGTATCGATCAGTGAATCGTTCTCGCACTCTTCGGACAACGCCTCGCGGCCTGTACCAGTTACTGCAATGGCTTCACTCGTGCGCTCGATCGGCAACGGAGCGGCCGCCGCGCGGATCGCTTCCGCGAAACCGACGATTTCCTCAACTGTCTCTCCCTTCATCCGGAGAGCAACAAGGAGTGCTGCAATCTGTGCGTCGGTACACTTGCCGGTCAGTACGTCGCCCATCACATCGCGAGCCTCGGCCCTGCTCAACGACTGGCTGCTCGACGTTGAGGGATTTGCTAAACGATGGAGTGCATCAAGAATCATGTAGCCGGAATTGTAAGGCATCATGGTGGGGATTTGGCGCCGCACTCTCCGGTTTTAGCAGAGCTGGCGATTGACGATTGATGACGTAATGAGTGGCCAGTGATCAGTGGCCAGTGACTAGAAGGCTCACTGATTACTGACTACTGGCCACTATTCCACCGACAACAGGACTAGGTATCCTCTTCCGGAAGTAGTCCTTCCAGTCCTCTGGCAGCGCCGGAGTCGCGATGGCTTTATCGAGCAGTTCGCGATTGTACAGGTCATCTGCGAACAGATGGTTCATCTCTGCGATGGTGATTCCATCTGGCTCGCGGCTCAGGAGCTCAAATGTATCTCCCGCTTGCACGGTTCCTTCCTTCTCGACCGAGAAGTAGAAACCACTGCGTCCGCTACGCAGAAACCGCGCGAGGATATCGTCGCGCTTGAATTTCACGGCGAGTTTGTAGCAAGGAATCCGCGGCTGCCGCACCACGATGACCGCCGACCCGACCTGTAGGCGATCCCCGATGTGAAGGTCTTTCTCAAACAGTCCCTCTGTAGTGAAATTCTCACCGAACATGCCCCATGGCATCTGCGTTCCCGGCAGTTCCTGTGCCCACAAGGGGTAATGTTCCGAGGGATAGCCGTATACAGCTTTGAACGGTCCGCCATGAACCGCGAGATCAGCTTGACGGTCTCCCTCCAGATTCAGTGTGCGGAGTTCCACGGAGCCAGCGGCCGCCTGCTTGAAGATCCCGGTCTTGACCGTTTGCGTTCTGTAGTTGGCCAGGCGAGGCAGCGCAACGTTGATCGAGATCAGTTTCACCAAGCCTCCGAGAGATAAGAAAACGCGCGGTACTTAGCGGATTTTGGATTGTCCCCAGGTTGCAGCCGACGCACAATATTCTAGGCCCGTTTTGGCTCACAAAACCCTGCAAATTCGCTGCATTCGTTTGCCCAATTCTCATCCTCTTCTATAAAATCAAAAGTTTGCTGCCCGCCTCCCACGTCTCGCAAATGCAGCGAGACATGGGGCACCCGTGCCGCAAGCAGGGTCCTTCCAGGTCACTACTGAAGAGTCATCATTATGAAAATTCATGAGTATCAGGCAAAGGCAATTTTAAAGAAGTATGGGGTGTCCGTACCGCGCGGATCGATGGCCACCTCTCGTGACGAGGCAGAGCACGTCGCGAAAGAGCTGTTCGATTCCGGTTCCACAGGTGTAGTCGTTAAAGCGCAGATCCACGCTGGAGGCCGCGGCAAAGGCGGGGGCGTCAAGATCGCCAAATCGGTCGATGAGGCTGGAGATCTTGCCGGCAAAATGCTCGGCATGAAGTTGATCACGCATCAGACCGGCCCCGAAGGACGGATTGTTCGTCGTCTTCTCATTGAGGAGACGCTCCCCATCGCAAAGGAACTCTACCTTGGAATTCTGGTCGACCGCGCGGAGGGTAAACCTGTTTTCATGGCTTCCGCCGCCGGGGGGATGGATATCGAGCAGGTCGCCGCTGAGAATCCCGACGCGATTCTCAAGCAGCACATCGATCCCGGCATGGGTCTGGAGGGCTTCCAGGCGCGCAAGATCGCGTTCAAACTCGGCCTCGGCGCGAAACAGATCGGACCCGGCGTCCAGTTCCTGACCAGCCTCTATAAGGCATTCCTTGAGACCGACGCTTCACTGGTCGAGATCAATCCCTTTATCACAACGACCGACGGCCGCCTGTTCGCTCTCGACGCAAAGTTCAACTTCGATGACAACGCGCTCTTCCGGCACGCAGACCTACGCGAACTTCGCGATATCACTGAAGAAGATCCGCTGGAAGTCGAAGCATCGAAATACAGCCTTAACTACATCAAGCTCGACGGCAACGTAGGATGCATGGTCAACGGCGCCGGCCTCGCCATGGCTACGATGGACATCATCAAGTACGCCGGCGGGATGCCCGCGAACTTTCTTGATGTCGGCGGCGGTGCCAGTTCCGAGCAGGTGGCCCACGCGTTTGAAATCCTGTTGAGCGACAGGAATGTGAAGGCGGTACTGATTAACATTTTCGGCGGCATCCTCCGCGTCGATACGCTGGCAACCGGCGTGGTGGAAGCCGCTCGCAAGACGAACATCAAATTGCCCATCGTCCTACGCCTCGAAGGTACGAACGTCGAGGAAGGCAAGAAAATTCTGCAAAACTCGGGCCTCAACTTTACGGTGACCGACACAATGAAAGACGCCGCCGACAAGGTGGTCGCAGCCGCTCGGGGCACAGCGAGTATGACGGAGTGGCGGTGAAAAAGAAGGGGCCAGGGACTAGGGATCAGGATTAGGAAGAGCAATCTATTCCCTATCCCCTAATCCCTAGCCCCTCGAATTGATACGTGAGGTACATTTCATATGGCAATCCTAGTCAATAAAGATACGCGCGTAGTGGTTCAGGGCCTGACCGGTCGGGAAGGCACATTTCACGCGAAAGCCAGCGCTGCCTACGGCACCAAAATCGTGGGAGGCGTTACACCCGGAAAGGGCGGCACCACTCACGAAGGCTGGCCAATCTTCAACACCGTCGCCGCGGCAGTCGACAAGACTGGAGCCAATGCGACCGTGATTTTCGTTCCGCCCCCGTTCGCTGCCGACGCCATCATGGAAGCTGCTGACGCTGAGATCGACCTGATCGTCTGTATCACTGAAGGCATCCCCACGCTAGACATGGTCAAGGCTTGGGAGTTTCTCCAGGACCGTCGCTCGCGACTGATCGGGCCCAATTGCCCAGGCATCATCTCGCCGGGTAAATGCAAGATCGGCATCATGCCGGCTTCGATCCACAAGGAAGGTAACATCGGGATCGTCTCGCGCTCGGGCACGCTGACCTACGAAGCGGTTCATCAACTCACGCAGCGCGGCATTGGGCAATCCACTGCGATCGGTATCGGCGGGGACCCGATCATCGGTACGACGTTTGTCGATGCCCTCGATCTGTTCAATCGCGATCCGGAAACGGAAGCGGTGATCATGATTGGTGAAATCGGAGGCAACGCTGAAGAGACCGCCGCCGACTTCGTCAAGACGCACATGAAGAAGCCGGTCGTAGGGTTTATCGCCGGCCAGACCGCGCCTCCGGGTCGCCGCATGGGCCACGCGGGAGCAATCATCTCCGGCGGAAAGGGCACAGCCGCAGAAAAAATCAGAGCTCTCGAAGCTTGCGGAATCAAAGTAGCNAAATCACCAGCAGCGATAGGTGAAACGCTAGCGGCCGCGATAGGCGTGAGCGTGTAACTGCGATCCAACAACTAGCGACCAACGACCAAAGATCAACGACGCTTTCAAAATAATTAAGGACCGAAAACGGAACTCATGAAGACTCTGCAACGCACCCTGACCATCGTTAAACCCGACGCCGTAAAGAAGAACGCCATCGGCGACATCATCGAACAATTCGAGAAGAACAACTTCCGCATCCTCGCGATGAAGATGCTGGAAATCTCGAAGCATCAGGCTGAGCAGTTCTACGCCGTGCACGCCAGCCGGCCGTTCTACAACTCTCTGACGAATTTCATGTCGAGCGGCCCGATCGTCGTCCTCGCGCTGGAAAAGGAAAACGCGATCGCCGACCTGCGGAAACTGATGGGCGCCACCAACCCGGCCAATGCGGAAGAAGGTACCATCCGCAAGAAGTGGGCTACCAATATCGAGTACAACGCGATCCACGGCTCCGACGCGGAGGATACAGCACGGTTCGAGTTGAGCTTCTTTTTTGCCGGATATGAACTGGCGAAGTGAGCCACGGATTTTCACGGATCCGCACGGATAATGCGCTGGGATCGGTAGGCTTTTGCTGGCAACTGGCCACTGACAACTGGTGTTTCATGCCTCTGGTTCAAATCACGATGCTTCAGGGCCGGACGGCCGACCAGAAGCGCAAGATCGCCAAGCGTATCACCGATGTCATGTTCGAAGAAGCTGGTACCCGCCGCGAAGGCGTCGTCGTGGTGTTCCACGAAGTGTCGAAAGAGAGCTACGCCTCCGGCGGCGAGTTGATGATCGACAAGGCTCCGCCGAAATCATAAATCTCTGCACAGTAATAGAAACCTCCAGGGATAGGTGTGCCAACAGCGACTGTCATCCTGAAAAGGGCAAAAGCCCTTTGAAGGACCGTACGGCTGCGTGCTGCGCCATTGCAGTCGATGAGATCGCCCACGCTGCATACACCATGTGTATTCCCGTCCACCTCATCAAAGCCACCCCACCGACGTACGGTCCTTCGCGCCGGCTTTGCCGCGGCTCAGGATGACATCGATGGAGCGACCGGTTACCTTCGAATTACCCTCGTAATCCTTTGCCAGCGCAGGCATATAGTTATACTGCGCTCGAAGGCGAGGAGTTCATCATGAAAATGTGGACAGTGGCCGCTGCTCTGCTTTTTGTGAGCACATGCGGTCTAGCGCAATCCGCTCAGACAGCCCCAGCTGCAAGAAAATCCTGCGACGATCTGAAAGCTGAAATCAGCAAGAAGCTCGATGCGAAGGGCGTTGTTGGTTACACGCTCGATCCCGTCGATAAAGGCAAGGAAGGCGACGCCAAGGTGGTCGGCACCTGCGATGGCGGTACGAAGAGCCTGACCTACACTCGCGGCGCGGCCGCTGAACCAAAGCCGTCCGCCGAAGCCAAGAAATAGTTGTAATCAGTTGATGGTGTAGCTCCAAACGCCTTGGTCCGGGGCGCCCTAAGCGCATGTTTTTGGCGCGGGCGTTCAGTTGGCGGAGACAGCTCCACTCGTTTCGCTCGGGGCGGACGCGGCATCCGCCCCTACATAAATCTATCCAAGCGGTTCGAACAGGTGTCCTTCGACGCGATCCGCGATCTTGGGAAGATCCTTCTTCGCGTGTTGAAGAAAATGCGGCGCCGCGCGATGGGCTTCGAGAGCGGCGTCATCCTTGTATTGTTCGTAGATGAAGAACCGGCGAGGTTCAGTCTTGTGCCGGTGCACCTGGTACATCGCGCATCCTGGTTCCTTGCGAGAATGCTCCGTCAATTTTTCAAACAGCGCGGCTACGTCTGCTTCGTGTCCGACTTTTGCCATCCAGGTGACCGCCAACACCACCATCGCTTGCTCCTTCCAGACCGGCAAGGCCGCCGGGGGAAGCAATTCTAGGCTTTCTTTGCGCCAGCCTTCAACTCCGTAATGAAGTCGTCCATCAGGATCGTATGGTCGCGGTCCGGCCCGGTGGAAATCATCCCTACCTTCGCTCCGGTTTCCTTCGCCACGAAGGCCAGATACTCGCGCGCCTGCTTCGGAAGCTTCTCGTAATCCGTGATTCCCTCAGTCGACGTTTTCCAGCCTGGCATCTTCTCGTAGATGCACTTGATCTGTTCGAACCCGCTGGCCTGTGCCGGAATTTCCGACGTTCTTTTGCCATCGATTTCAAATCCAACACAAATCGGAATCTCCGCTAGATCATCCAGCACATCCAGCTTGGTTACGACGAGCCACGAGGTTCCGTTGATCATCCCCGAATAACGCAGCAAGGGAAGATCCAGCCATCCCGTGCGCCGCGGACGCCCGGTCACAGCCCCATATTCGTTTCCCCGTTTTCGCAGATTCTCACCAGCCTCACCATGATCCTCAGTAGGGAAGGGCCCTTCGCCCACGCGCGTGCAGTATGCCTTCGTGATTCCGATAACCGAGTTGATGCGGTTCGGAGCGATGCCTGTCCCAATCACCGCCCCACCCGAAGTCGCGCTCGAAGAAGTCACAAACGGATACGTGCCATGATCGATGTCGAGCATGGTTCCCTGCGCACCTTCGAACAGAATCGACTCACCCTGATTGAGTGCCTGATTCAGCAGAGCGGCCGTGTCGGCCACAAACGGTGCGATCTTCTCCGCCGCCTGGGCGTACTCGATATACATCTTGTCCGCATCGAGAGGCTCGGAGTTGAATAGAGCGTGCGCAATCATGTTCTTCTCGCGCACCGCGTTCTCAATATGCTTTTTCAGCAGCTTCAGATCTAGCAGATCCGCGACGCGCAGTCCGCGGCGTCCCATCTTGTCTTCATAGGCTGGACCGATGCCTCGCGATGTCGTTCCGATCTTCACCCGACCCGGCGCATTTTCCGATGCAAGTTCGATCATTCGATGGTAGGGAAGAATCACCTGCGCGCGATTCGAAACGAACAGAGTCCCATCGACCTTCACTCCTGCCTCGCGCAGCGCCCCAACTTCCTTCAGGAACGCCAGCGGATCGAGCACTACGCCATTGCCAATGACGCTTCGACATCCCGCGCGTAGCACACCACAAGGCACAAGCTGGAGAATAAACTTCTTGCCATTGATGATGACGGTGTGGCCGGCATTGTGTCCTCCGGCATAGCGGGCAACTACGGTAAAGCTCTCCGACAATACGTCGACGATCTTTCCTTTGCCCTCGTCGCCCCACTGGGCGCCCACGATCACGGCGGTCGTACCTTTTTTCAATTCCAGCTCCGTTCAGGGATTTTCGAGCCGGCACATGGATGCGCCGCTCCCGGGTTCGCACACTGCTCGCCCGCGGGGATGCCTTCAAGATTACTGGGATAAAAGCGGAGAAGCGTGTACGGAGTATCTTATCGTGCGCGCATGAGGAATAGCAACGCGCAGTTGGGAGGCGCATTCCCGCTGGACCAAGAATGCGCTGGAACCTTGGCACACGGTTCCAGCGCCACGACGAAGCGGCGGTTAGGGCGGTTCAATTAGGCGGTCATCGCCCGACGTTGCGTCCGTGACTCACGAATGCTGGAGACGCTTCGGCGTAAGTTCAGCCATCCATTTTCCTGAAATACACGGAACAGTTCGGATGAGTAAGGAATTTCGCCGGTGATGATTTCCTCTTTCCCCTGGTCATCAATTACTGAGAATGCAACCTGCACCGGCTCGTCTGGCGAATTCTGTTTTGTAAAGTGAACTAGTTTGACGTTGAGAGTTTCTTGCTCCTGATTCTGCAATGGCATTGTTTTCTCTCGATCCCTAGTTGGGATTTCTTTTGATTCTAGAAAATCAATTATTCAGGTCAATGGTGATAGCGAGATATTCTGTAAAAGTTTTTCCACAGTGGAAGATTTTTCTAAAGATTTCGCCTGATAGCGCCATTGCTCGCATACCGCACGCGGAGTACCACCGGTTGAAATTAACCGAAAGGCATAATCTGCTAGGGTTCTGCGGTCGGAATCTGTCCTCGATCCATCCACGCCCACTTTACTTTGCACGAAACTGTCCGTACCTTGGACTGCCATGCCTGCGTACTTTACTCCCGATCTGTTCCGTTTCCTCACACGCCTTAAACGAAACAATAACCGCGAGTGGTTCCAGTCCCACAAGGAGGAGTACGAATACGTTGCCCGGCAGCCGGCCGTGAGGTTCATCACAGATTTCGCGGCGCCCCTTTACGGAATCACGCCTTATTTCATGTCCGATCCTCGCTCTACTCGCGGGTCGCTATTCCGGATTTATCGCGACACGCGCTTCTCCTCCGACAAGCGTCCCTACAAATCGCACATTGCGATGCGATTTTCGCACCGCGGGAAAGACGTCCATTCCCCGGGCTTCTATCTTCATCTCGAACCCGGAGGCTGCTTCGCCGCCTCTGGACTCTGGCATCCCGAGCCACCCACACTGCTGAAAGTCCGCAATGCGATATGCGCCCGTTGCGACGAATGGCGCCCCATCCGCAAGCTGCTCAACTGGGACGACGCCACCAAACTCTCGCGTCCGCCTCGCGGATTCCCGTGCGATCACGAATTCGTCGAAGATCTGAAGCTTCGCGACCTCGGCACCGCCATAGAATTCACTGACAAACAAGTTTGCAGTCCGAATTTCATGACCATCTTCGCCACGGCCTGCAGGAAGATGTCTCCACTGGCGAAGTTCCTGAGCAGCGCACTGAGTCTCCAGTTCTGAGGAGGACGAGCTAGGAACAGCTATCTCGGCGGTCTTGAGAAATCCTTGAAGAGTTGGGTGCCCTATGCCTCGCCGGTTTTGCGAGACGTGGGAATATTGCTACTGCTCTCCGCGTTGCTTGCGGATCTCCTCCAACCTCTTCTTCAGATATTCTCGGTACTCCTCCTGAAGCTTCGGGTCTTTCGGAGAGCCATAAATCTCCGCCGACTTGTACTTACCTTCATCAAACTTTTTCTTCGTCCACTCATCGTGAACATGAATCTCATCGCCGTGATCGAGAACCTCTTTCACGAACTGCGGCGGGATGAAATAAACTCCCTCGCGATCGCCTACCACCAGATCGCCCGGCATCACAGTCACGCCCCCAATCCGCACCGGGATATTGATTCCAGTCAACATGACATTGCCGATGGGTGTCGGATCGGCGGCGCGAAAATATCCCGGCATATCGATCTCCGAAAGCCCATCAAGGTCGCGGATGCTGCCGTCGACGACCAACCCGCCACCCTTTGTTGCTTTCATGACGTAGTAGAAAAGATTGTCCCCCACGATCGTGCCGTCCACTTTCTTGCCGAAGAGGTCGACTACCAGAACGTCTCCAGGTTGCAGCATGTCAATCGCGGTCTGATTCACCAGGCTAGCCAGCCCGCGTGACTTAGCTTTGCTCTCGGCGACTTCATCGACGTCCTCTCTCCGAGGCATGAACTGCACGGTGAATGCGCGGCCCACCATGGTCTTGCCGGGATGCAGCACCTGAAATCCGTCGGCCCACTGATTGCGGAAGCCCTTTTCTTCGTGCAGAGTTGCCCAAACTTCCTCGGCAGAGAGCCCGCGTGCTCGCTCGACAAAACTGTCGGGCACTTTCGGGCGACCATCCGGAAACCTATCGAATGGAGACTTCGCGGTGTAATCGATCAATTCTTGCTTGGAAAAGGTGAACAGCTGGGCATCAGCGTAACCGGACGCGAGAAGAAAAACGACACCAACGATCGTGACCAGATTTCCAGGCAACTTGAGCGATCCTGTTTTCAGGGAAGTCATTCGATCTCCTCCGAGGTCAAACTGCGCTTGCCAGCGAGCTTACAATTCTATGTCGCAAACAGACTTATGCGTTACAAATCCCGCGCAAAAAGGATGCAGAGATGAAGAGCAGCGGACTGGATCGTCGTGATCTCTTGAAAACTTCGGCTATGGCGCTGGGCGGCGCCCTTTTCGCTGAAGGTGCGGAGGCGTATCCCAGAGCAGTCAACACGAATTCCAGTCCCTCGACATTGAAGATCACCGATCTGCGAGTTGCGACGGTTGTGAAGCCCGGCCCAAGCCCATGCCCGATCATCCGCATCGACACGAACCAGGGAGTCTCAGGCTTGGGTGAAGTCCGCGACGGCGCCAGCCCTACGTATGCGCTCTTCCTGAAGAGTCGCATCGTGGGTGAAAACCCGCTGCAGCTCGACAAGATTTTTCGCAAGATCAAGCAATTCGGCGGACACGCCCGTCAGGGTGGCGGCGTTTGCGCGATCGAAATGGCTCTCTGGGATATTGCCGGCAAAGTTTACAACGCTCCTGTTTACGCGCTCATCGGCGGCGGTAAATTCCGCGACAAGATTCGCATCTATGCCGATACCACGGAGTCGAAGGACCCAAAGATCTACGCCCAACGCATGAAGGAACGCAAAGAAGTCATGGGTCTCACTTGGCTCAAGATGGATTTGGGCATCGAGATGGTCTCCGACACCCCGGGTACCGTCACTAATGCAACCGATCTGAATCAGTGGCAAGCCAACCAGCTGCCTCATCCTCTCCTCGGGATGGAAGTTACCGACAAAGGCATCGCGATGCTCGAGCAGTATGTGGCGGCGGTGCGAGATGCTGTCGGCATGGAGATCCCGCTTTCCATGGATCATCTGGGCCACCTCGGCGTGAAGTCGATCATCCGTCTGGGCAAAGCCTATGAGAAGTACAACTTGTCATGGCTGGAGGACGTGATCCCGTGGATGTACACCGATCTGCTCAAACAGATTTCCGATGAGAGCCCGACTCCGATTCTCACCGGCGAAGATATTTATCTGAAAGAGCCCTTCCGCGTGCTTTGTGAAAAGCACGCTGTGAGCAAGATTCAACCGGACCTTGCTACCTCGGGGGGCGTTCTCGAAACGCACAAGATCGGCGATATGGCGGAGGAACTCGCGGTTCCAATGGCACTGCACTTTGCCGGCACGCCGATCGCGTGCATGGCCAATGTGCACTGCGCGGCCGCCACGCAGAATTTCCTGGCGCTCGAAAACCACTCTTTGGATGTGCCTTGGTGGTCGTCGCTGGTTGAGGAGGGAGTGAAGACGCCAATCGTGAATCACGGCTGGATTGATGTCCCGGATCGTCCCGGCCTGGGCGTCACCTTGAATGAAGACGTAATCCGCCAGCATCTTGCGCCCGGCACCGGATACTTCGAGCCTACGCCCCAGTGGGATCAGGAACGTTCATGGGACCGGTTGTGGAGTTAAGTCGCCAAATGAGGAATGAAAAAGGAGGAGAGTCCGGAGAGGAAAGCGGGACGATAAAACGGACACCATGGTAGGCCCGGCAGGAATCGAACCTGCAACCCTCGGATTAGAAATCCGATGCTCTATCCGTTTGAGCTACGGGCCCCCGCCACAATTCTATCAACTGCCGGGTTTCCCGCAGTCTTGCTCAAATTTGCTCGATCACTTTTCCTTAGCCTTCCGCCAGACCACCGTGAGCGGTTCTTTCCCTTTGCCCGGCCGGATCAATCCACGCTCCTCCAGGACTTTGATCGTATTCCGATTTACCGATACCGGACGAATCGACTCACCATTCTTCAAATTCCGCAGGATCGCGTCGGACCCGAGCGAATCAGTCTCCAGTTGATAGCCTTGCTCCATCCATATGCGCGAGCAAGTCGAGTTCCGGATCCGTCAGTTTTTGGCGGAATCGCATGCCCTTGTTTCTTCTTCATGAAGCAAGCTCCGCAGAAATGGTCCAGTCAACTTAGGATGCCGAGATCTGAACGTTCGCATCTCTTAGTTTATCGGGATGCTCTGAACCGAAACCGGCAAGCGACCTAGAGATTAGTTATGGCGGTTCGGCAGCAGTCTCTACGTTTACTCTTAAGAATCTGATCTGATGTCTTGGCACTTCCCGCATTCGCATTGGAATGTGGGGTTGGAGGGCCATAGCATATGTCCACAAGTTTGGCAGCGGAATAAATCGCCGGCGGGTGTCAGGATTCGAAACGAGTCATCCTCGACGCAATATGGACATCTGGGATCGTGAGCCGACATTGGGCAGAGAAAATACAGAAATAAGCACGCCAAGTCAAAATCGGTAGGTCTCCCTACAATATTCATAACAAAACATTTAGCTCGTGTAGGATGGGAAAGTGATCTACGGCTTGACGATTCAGAAAGTGGGTAAGCTACTAGTCTTTCGCTGCCTGGAATGTACCCTGCTAACGGGTCGCATTGGCCTGATCCAGCAAGAAGGACCGCCCCTGAGGTTGTACTGCCATGTTCATCCCGAAAATTATGGACAGTGGCGTACTCCCGAGGAAATGGAGCGCGAGAAACTCGCTCTCGCCACACGCATGGGTCTGAAATGATTGGGTGGCCCCCGACGTCCGCCGAAAATTCCCAATCAGCGATTCTTCTTCTGGCCTCGGCGTACAATGCTGACCCTCTGGCCTCCCAATCGAGATCACCAGTCCTGTCCTTGCCTGGTGATTAGGCAATTTCGCCAAACGAACGACCTCATAGGAGACGTCTATGAAGCTGCTAGTTCATGGCAGTGGTTTCGCCCGGCGATATCGGACTGACTCCGAAGAGTTGAGATGCGGCAAACCCGCCGAGGTCCGCGGCAACCCCAACTGCGTCTGGTTTCCTGCGACGATCGATAGGGAATGGCTTGGCCGATCCTCCGGCGGCAGCAAGCCCGCCAGGACGATGCAGGACCTCCTCACCATCATCAGCGCTCAACCTCCAGATTCCATCGAGGAACTGCGGATCATCGGCCATTCGAATGGAAAGTTTCTTGCGCTCGGTGGAACAACTCTCGCTGACAAGATTCAGTTTGCGCCGGAGACCATGATCGGAAACACCACGACCTTCATTCAGTGAGGTCGCCGTTTCGAAACCTCCAGAACCGTTTCCGCGCCGACGGGCGCGTCGTATTCGCCGGATGCGGCTCCGCCGGCGTCGACTCTGATCTGCTGGAATTGGTCAGCCACCCCGTTGTGCGCACCGTTGCCGGGTTTTCCGAGCCGATTCTTTACGCCATTGATGGAACTACCCGCGGCCCCATGATCAACGACCGACACGGAAGGCCGATCGGCCGCCGAATCGATGACGACGCCCGCATCACCATGCGCGGCAAGGTCATGTACAGCAAGGCCGCCAACAAAATCGAGGACATCTTCGGCTCCGACATGGTCGGGTCTTACGCACGAACGCATGGGACTTGCAACCGGACGCGCTGTCGGAGGCGGGAGACATTTTCGATGCCGTTCGCCGCTGCAAAGCCCGCCCAGACGTCATTTCTGCCGCCGAGGTTGGATTCCGCGTGAAAAATGAGTTCTACCCGTACACTGGCCAGGTTTGCGGGCATGGGTTTTGCCGGTGATTTGCCGGGAATTCGTGTGAACGAAGATCGGTCGATGAAGGGCAAGATGACGATCGATCTGGGAAAGGGCTTCATCGAACGAGTCACGCCAGTCGCTCTCGAACAACGCGTGCGCGAACTCGGCACAGCAATTGATATGACAGCCCAACACAGGCCGGGGATCGTACCGGCTGCCTAGAAGGATCACCAGAAACTACTTTGTGGCTTCTTCCCACTCTTGCTCACCGCGATGAATCACCGAGTCACGGTCTTCCGGTAAGATCCAGCGCAGTTTGACCAGATCGTCGGTAGCCTTGGTGAAACGGGAAATGTAGTCGTCATGCCCGGAATATCTTTCTGCTATCGACTTGCGAGGGTCCCCGCTCTTCTCGCGCTCGGCCACCGTTTTCGCAAACGCAATGTAAGACGCCTCGAACGACACCCGCTGATCCGGAGCCCCAATCGAGGGATCGCGAAGATTCCAACCCGCATAGGTTGCCAGGGGCGCGGCAAATTCCGGCAGACGCACACCGTCTTGCTCGTTGCCGTCGGCATCGACTTGCGGCACCATTGCCGGAAAAATTTCGTCAATCCGCGGTGGTTCGATGCTTAGGATTCCATCCTGCCACTTCGGCCCAAAATTCAACCGGTATCCTTCATTCGCTTCGTGCGGTCGACTTATGCCCGGAATACTGGGGAATTTATAGGCACTCAGCAGAACCAACGTTCCGTCGGCGATTTTCGGATAGCTGCTCGGCGGGGGTGCGGTCCGATTGCGCACCCATGCATCCATGTTCGCGATCATCGCCCGCCAGAAATATCGAACCGGTAGCGGCGACTGCGGTTGCTGTCCCAGCAGATCGCCTGTTCCCTTGGCTGACGGGAACGGACCAGAAAAGTGCTGCAGGCCCGTGAAGTGATAGATTCTCACGTTATCTGAGATGGTCGCGTCGCGCTTGAGATCGCCGCTGACGTGGATCAAAGACGCGGCTCGACCCCAATACTCATACGACGTATTCGAGAAAAATATCTTCGGGACGACTTTCTCCGTCGAAGCTCGGTCGAGCAATCCCGCGGACTCTCCGCTCGCGGGATCCGTCTCAGGTAGATCGGTGAAAGGGAAGATGTCCGTTGGAAATATCACGGAAGATGTGGGCTGTGCATCGCGCGATGGCTGGGCGAAGCGGTAATTGAAGTCGCCGCGCCCTGCGCCGGCAACATGCGCCAGAACCCCATCCAGCGCAATCCTACGTTCCTCGTCAGCATTGAATCCTTCATACAACATGGTGCGGAGGAATCGACCATTTTGCGAGATGCCTTCCCCATACACGCGTTGCACCGGAACGATGGAATCCCTCGCGTGTTTCGCATACGAGGCGAAATCGCGCACCGCCGCAAAGCCCAGCCCGGCTATGACAGGATCTTCCACCACATAGATATATTCGTAAATCTTGCCCGGGTGAAATCCTCCATTCAGGCGAATATGACGGTCGCTGGGTGTGAGCTTTCCCCCAACCATGTGTGCAAACTGCCATTCGCTGCGAGCAATGGTCGTGCGAGCAGCATCCCGCGAGTCCCGAACCGTAAGGCTATTGCGTGGATCCTCGGGATTCGCGACGCCATACTCTGTACCGCCCATGTTGCCGGTGATCAGATGCCCCAGAGGAATCTCCTCCATTTCATGCGAAGGCATGATGTCGCCGCGCAACAGGCCAGTGATCGTTTTGCCATTCTCTTTCTCTTTCGCCACGGGCGCAACCAGCCGAAGGGCATCGTCGCCAACGGCATCCCATTGCCATCCCAGGCTGACGAAGGTGAAGCCGTTCCGCAGCAGCCAGCCATCCCCCGCATCCTTCTGCACATCCCAATCGCCGCCATCGACCAGCGAGACAATGCGGCTGTGGCCTCGATTCGGATTTTCGAGAAGTAACGAGCCATTGCCCTTATGCGGATCCTTGGGACGAAGAGCGATGAAGTTTGCTCGGAACTCCACCTCGCCATTCTTCAAGTTGACTGCGTTCTTCAGATCCGCAATGCGAGCGTTGAGCGGGTTCGCAATTGCGACCGAGAAGTAGACGTTGCCGGTGATGCGTTCGTAAACACCAGCCTCGCCGAACGTTTTGCCATTCAGAACATCCTCACGTGATGTGATTTCGACGCGAATCACTCTTGCGTAGAGCGGCAGAACTGCCAGTGAGAGCACGAGAACCAGCTTCAGCATCCGGAGCATGCGCGGAAGCATAGCACGGGCGCTGGTGTACCCCCGAGGCATGCATCTGGGCGCGGCCAGAGTGCAGCTGTCTGCCCGCGAGTGTCCCTCCTTCTGGAGATAAACATTGTAAAAATTCCGTTTCTTGTAAAATCTCGCGCCGGAAAGTTGCGTTCACATCAATCTGTGCTTGCATGATTGGTAAGTCTCGTTGAAGATGTAGGAAATCTCTCTGGGCCACTCATGAAGTTAGCCGTCTCGAAAGCTGGGCGTCCTCTCTCGGCATCCGCTGCCAAACTGCGTCTGTTAAAGCGCCTGCGCTGTACATTGCGCTACGAAAAGAAGGCCTGGGAATCCGGCGCGCAATTGGTCGCTGGCGTCGACGAAGTCGGCCGCGGATCGCTTTTTGGATGCGTTGTTGCTGCGGCGGTAATTCTTGATCCGGCTTACCGGGTTCGCGGACTACGCGACTCCAAGCTGCTGTTGAAGGAGCGCCGTGAGGTCCTGGCCGAACGCATCCGCGAGCACGCGATTGCCTGGTCGGTCGCCGCGGTGGATGCGGCTCGCATTGATCAGATCAACATCTATCACGCCTCCCGTGCGGCCATGCGCGAGGCCGTGTTGAAGCTCGCGCCTGTCCCCGACTACCTATTGATCGATGCATTGAAGATCGATTGCGACATGCCGCAGAACGCGATCATTCATGGTGACGCGTTATCCGCCTCCATCGCGGCGGCGTCGATTCTCGCTAAAGTCGAACGCGACCGGATGATGTGCGAGTGGGACGTAGTTTTTCCCGAGTATGGGTTGGCGTCGCACAAGGGATACAGCACTCCAAAGCACCTCGCTGCATTGCGCGAATTGGGTCCGTCGCCTTTGCATCGACAGTCATTCGCGCCTGTATGGCAGAATCCCGTGCCCCAGGAGGTATTCGCATTCATGGAAGAGGATGAGGTGGAAGCGGTCGCGGCGGAGGATCTCGCGGTCTGATGAGTTGGAGTATCCCGAATTTTTCAGAACGATATGTATCTCAAGGGGAAGCCGAACAGAAGGCATAGGTTATGAAGACTGTAAAAGGTGAGCGTGTGTCGCAATCGAGTGGGAGCAAAGGAACCCGGAGCCGGCGTTCGGATCGTCGTCGCCGTAACGAAGGAGCGTCAATTCGCGTGATGGACGAGAATCTGCGAGTCATGAAGATTGCGGAACTCTATCGTCCGCTGAAGAAGCCAGTGACCTTGCGGCTCGACGCGGATGTGATCGCGTGGTTCAAGAAAGATGGCAGACGCTATCAAACGCGTATTAACGCCGCTCTGCGCCGAGTGATGGAGCGCGAGATGCGCCTGGCAAGCTAGCATCTCACTGGATTGCCTGAAATTGGATTCACCTTCTGACAAAAATCCCCGCTCTTGCGAGCGGGGCATTACCATCCCAAGTCGTTGCGGCGCGTCCTACTTGTTGGGCTCGGTCGGCTGAGTTCCGTTGGCGGGCGGTGCGGTTTTGCCGCTGGCTTGGCCGGTTGCCAAATCCCGCGGGCTCTTCGTATTTGAGGTTGTGCTGGTGGCGGCAACGTCAGCTTTGCCGTCGCCATTCACATCGCCAGCCGCGACTCGAACATTAGTCTTTCCCAAACTCGCTTTCGAGGGCGATTCGCGAACGGCAGTCTCGTCCTGCGTGGTTACCGTCAGCGGCTTATGCATGCGCTTGCCGGAAGCCTGTCCGGTAGCTGCGTCACGCGGACTAGTGACCTGCTGCGAACTCGAAGATGGGCTGGCGGACTTCTGCTGCGATCCATCCGTCTGCGCCACCGCCACTGCGGACAAGCAGGCCAACCCCACAACCAGAATGTTCTTGTTCATTTGGATTCCTTTCCCTTTGTGTGCTTCAACCAGCACCGTCAGACAAACTGCCGTAAGGAGACAGCACGGCCTGGTTCCCAAGTCTGATCGATGATGTAGGGCCGGATGAGGGGCTGCAAGTTACCAACGGGATGGGCGACCTCTAACCGCTTGAGCTGGCGGGGGTTGCAGCAAGAGAACTATCCCTTGAAGTGCTAACGTTTTATCGCAGCGCTTAAGGGTCACACCAGCTTCGTCACTCCTCCGTCCGCTCCAGATAGGCGGGAACTAGGTGCACCCCCCTACGCGGTAAGATCTCCTTTATTTCGCTGCTTTCGAACTTGAAGCGCCTCCCGCGCTCGCTTTGGTTTGCGCTACCCAGATGTGGTTCGGTCGCCGAGGATGTCCATGGGCAAAGCGCCTCCGGTGAGGATCTGGTCGTGGAAGCGGCGAATATCGAAGTGGTCGCCGAGTTGGTCTTTGGCGTAGGCGCGGAGTTTCAGGATTTCCAGCTGTCCGATTTTGTAGCCCAACGCCTGCTAGTGGGCTTCGAGACGCTGATTCAGATCCCGCAACAGTTCAGCGTTGTTATGTAGGGCGCGTTCGAGGATTGCGGCCTGCTGTTTCGCTATTGGCCAGTCCTGCTTCTCCACGGCTTCGGTGAGGCCGGGTAGTTCGAGATGGGCATACGTGTAGCGAGCCCCATAGAGGATGTGCTTGAACCACGGTCGTCCGGGGATACCTTCCGGATTGAGCCAGTTGCGTTCAACTTGCATCATGCCGTGATTGAGGGTCGCGCCGAGTTGAGGGTCGAGGGAGCCGGAGGAGAGTTGGCGGGTTAGGGAGGCGTTCAGCGCTTTTCCAGCAGATTCGAAGTCGTCGATTGCCTGGCTAACCTTCGTGAGATCGAGAGCCGGCACAAGGTCCTTCGACTCCGCGCGCTCACTCGAGCGCCCTCCGCTCAGGATGACAGATTTGTTCTTAGCAGCAAGATCATTTACGAATCGGCGAATGTTGCCGGCGTATGTGGCGAAATCGAATGGGAGAAGATCGGCATTCGCCAGGCGGAGAGCGGTGATTCCCCAAAGTTGGGACGTCAGCGTGTGATATTTGTAGCCGGGGTCGCCGAAGTGGTTCATCCAGTAGAAGTCGTCGTAGGCAGAGTGGTAAACGCCATAGTCGCCTTCGAATCCGAGGCCGAGCACGGGCATCCCAATGAAATTGAGAAAGACGGTGTGGTCGCTCCCGCTGCCGATGCGGGTATCGGCGAGAGTTTCGTTTACTACTCCGGAGGAACTGAACTGGCTGGATTGCGGTCCTTCTTTTTTCTCGCGCTCGACGACTTCCTTCCAGGCTTCGTGCAGAGTTTTGCCTGAGGGGTCGTTCAGGGTGCGCGTGGCCTGTTCAAGCATTGGAGCGAGCGAAGCGACGGCTTGTCCGTGGAAATTGGGGCCGGAAGTGGCCTCGTCCACGTTGATGTAGGCTACAGCCTTGGAGCGGAGTTCCTCGGCGAACTGCTCGCCCCATTCTGTAGATCCTGTAAGTCCGATTTCTTCGCCATCCCAACTACAGACAACCAGGGTGCGCCGCGGGCGGATCCCTTGCTTCTTCAGTTCACCAAGCCCGCGGGTCAGTTCCATCATGCTGGCGGTGCCGCTCGAGGGGTCGACGCCGCCGAAGACCCAAGCGTCGCGGTGATTGCCCATGACAACCCACTCGTCAGGGAGTTCGAAGCCACGGATGCGGCCTTCGACGACGTAATAAGGTTGGACTCCATTGTCCATTTCGATCCTGAGATGGGCTTTCACGCGGTCGCTGCCGAGGTGGTATTCGAAACCGAGTGCGCCTTGCCAGTCTTTGGGAGCGGCAGGGCCGTCCATGCTCTCGAGGAACGGTTTGGCGTCGTGCCAGGATATCGGCAGCGCCATGATCTTCGGGGCGGAGACTGCTTCTTCGATCGGAATTCGTTTTGCGCCCGGGATTGAAGCCCATCCGGGAGTTTGGGGATCACCGGGAACCATGAAGTCGTAGGTGATTGCGCCGCGCTGGACGTGATATTCGGGACCCCACGGGCCGTCGGGATCGACCTTGCCTTTCCTGTATCCATCTTCCTGCGGGTCGCTGTAGACCAACATCGCGGCTGCGCCTTCACGCTGCGCAGTCAGGGCTTTGAACCCGCGGTAGCTGTAGGGATTCGAATATCGGACAAGGACGAGCTTTCCTTTTACGCTGATGCCTTGCTGGCGCAGCAGTTCGTAGTCTTCAGGGTTGCCGCTGTGCGCGTAGATGACGGGGGCAGTGATTTCTCCGGAGATGGACATGCCGAGCCATGCGCCGGAAATGCCGGGATTCTTAGTGTCGCCGTCGCCGGGAAGCGGAGATTCACGAAGCAAGGCTTCGTAGCGCGTGGGAGCGATCATTTCCAGCTTGGCTGATTTTGGATTGGTGCCATAGACGTCGTAGCGGTGGATGATGACGTCTTCGAGCCCTTGCTTCTTCCACTCATCGGCAACGTAGTTGGCGAGCTCGTTGTTGCGCTTGGATCCGGCGGTGTGAGGTTCCTGGGTGAAGATGCGGTGCTGGCGGCGTTCTTCGTCGGGATTCGGGATGGATTTGAATTTGCTTTCGATTTCGGTTTCGTGAGCGGCGGAGGAGGGGGTGAAGCCGATGATCTGCGCTTGGGCTGTTGTAGAAAGCGCCAAGGTGATTAGCAGGATGATGCGATTGGGGATCATGAGTGTTGGCCGCGAACATGCTATCAGGGTTTAGAGAATTGTCATCCTGAGCGGCGGCGCGCCGGCGCGAGGGACCGTACGTTGGCTTGTCGTTTTGATGATGTGGATGGGAATGCATACGGCGCGCAAACAGCATGGGCACTCTTTTCTACTACATCGCCGCTGCACGCTGTCGTACGGTCCTTCGGAGGGCTTTCGCCCTCCTCAGGATGACATCACTTGAAGGTCTTCTCATTCTCACAACTGCTGGCACGGCGGCGCTTGAGCTCAATCGCTTTGCGGTCTGGCTGAAATTGGTGACGCTGATACCAGCCGGAGCTCAGGTCCTTCCATTTCTGATTTGTCGATTCGATCAACCGGATCTTTTCTTCTCTACGCCAGGCTTTCCGTTCTTTCTCGCGGCGGATTGCGGTCATGACGCTGCCGTGACGTTCGAAGTAAACGAGGTTGGTCACGTTGTACTTGGCGGTGAAGCCCTCGAATGATGTGTCTTGTGTTGAAAGATGCGGTGCTCGATGTTGCTGGTCATGCCGACGTAGAGGACACGGCGCTGGCTGGCGAGGATATATACGTAGTAGATCTTTGGCACCGGCTAGAGCATGTGCGTGGACTTGGAAGTGTGCAGTGATGCCTGTCACGAATCTGGAAACAGAGTTTCGGAACGGGAATCACAAACAACAATGACCGTACGGCTTTGGTGACGTGGATAGGGGAGAACATATGGTGCATGCAATCTGGGCGGTCTTTTCTACTGCATTGGGACTGCATGACTTCGTAGGGTCATCGTTTGTTAAACGGCCTTTAGTTATAACTCTACTTTGCTTTCAAGATTTCGCTCAGCAGATCCGGTTTCGAATCGTCTCTGACCAGATGCGGATACTTTTCTCCCTCGTGGTAGTCGAGTTTGTAGGTCTTGTAGTAATCGGTGTTTTCTATCAGCAGGTCTATTGTGTCCCGGCTATTCTTAGCGGCTTTGATGGCATCGCGTAGTACCTCGGGGGAGAAGCGGCGTCCGTTGACCGCTACTACTTTCATGCCTGGGCCGACGCCGGCCTTGGCGGCGACTTCTCCCTCGATCGTATCGCTGATGTTGCCTTCGTTGTTTAGATTTAGGCCTAAGGCCAAACCAGCAGGAACAAGCCGGAACATACTGGCAGCGGCGCTCAACATCTCTGAGGGGGTTTCGTCGTAGACCACCTTCCATCCACCTGCCTGGATTCCTCCAAGTGGCGCGCCGGGACCGTGATCGGTCAGGCGCTCGGTCCAGAAGCCGCGCCAGTCGTAGGGGACAACCTGATTGAGCGTGCTGACCACATCGTCGAAGGTGTAGCTCTTGAGCGCCGGGCCCGTGCTAGGGGCGCCATGGAAGAGGTGGCAGAAATCATCGATCGATTTTGCGCCTTTGCTTTGCTGGCGAATGATAACGTCGACCCAGAGCCAGTTGAGAGTATCTTCGCTGTAGAAGTCGGTGCCGCGGCGCCAGGAATACCAGGCTTGAGGAGAGAAGTAGAGTTGCGGGGCTGCGTCGGCGGTGTCTTGCAGATTGCGCCACTGACGTCCGGGTAGATGATCGAGGTTGGCTGCGGTGATGGCCAAGTCATCCCGGTTTTGGTCGACGGTGAGCAAGCCGCTTCGCCCAGTGAGCACCCATCCGAGATAGTTTGTCAGGCCTTCGTAAACCCAGAGCAGGTCACCCTGCATTGGCTGCTGATAGTCGGGAGTGGCGAGATCGTAAGGCCGGCGGAATTTTCCATTCCAGCTGTGAACGTACTCGTGAGGTAGCAAGCCTGCTGCGAGTTTGCGGGCCGTGTCGTCTACCAGGGATCGCTCGTCGACTCGGCTATCGTCGGATTCGTGATGCTCGAGCCCGAAGTGCGCGACGTGATCGCTTAGGGTGTACAGGAAGTGATAATCGTGGTAGTGATGGGCGCCGAAAAGCTTCTGAGCCTGATCGACGAGGTTCTTGTATTGATCCCAGACCTGCTCGGGAGCCTCAAGGGCTGCCCAGCTGTCGGCAGCGATGTCCATTTCGGTGAGTGGATCCTGCGCCAGCGGCACGACTTTCAAGAATTCTCCGGTGATGACGGGTGAATCCACCAGCGTGGTGAGCGAGGCTGCAGCGAAATGGATTTCATTGCCGCTATGGGTTGCGATGGGAAGAGGCGTGCCGAATTTCCATCCGTCGGGAATCTTGAGGCTCGCCGTGTAGTTAATGTCGTCCGACCTATATCCCTTGGGATAAAGCAGGACTTGGTTCCAGCTGATGACGGCGAGCTTCGCTGTGGCGGAGGAGCCGGCGGAGAAGCCGCCTTCGAAAGTGGCAGGGGAGACGAAGTCGAGATCGGCCTGCACTTCGCTTACGCCCTGAGGGA
>AP72_2010_repI_A100DRAFT_1000019_pt1 | contig 24903 bp, 23 predicted proteins | sample AmaPasrepliIA100_FD_9193 | JGI IMG/M metagenome (IMG submission 9193)
CCCGGACGTCGATGTAGTGGCGAGACCCGAGATATCCGAATCTGCCCCTCCGAAGCCGACNCCCGCCGAAGAAGCCGCGGCCCGCCACCGAGAACAGCGTCTCTATGCCGATCTGGAAGTCCAAAAACTTATCGATCTTACTCCCAACGACCGTTACAAAAAGATCCTGTCCATGTCTCCCGACGAACAACTCGCATTTGCCAGATCACTCAGAGGAGGTAACGGACAAGAATTTCTTGAAGGCCTCGATCCCAAACAGCGAGAGGTCTTGTTTGCGATGAATAATCCGCAGGCGGTCGTCATTGAGGAACTTTCTCAGGCGAAGCTGCTGCGCGCGATCTACAGCGAACGCCAACTCGAAGAGGTGATGACCGACTTCTGGTTCAACCACTTCAACGTCTTCGCAGGCAAGGGACCTGAACGGCTATTGTTGACGCCATACGAGCAGAACGTCATCCGTCCGCACGCGATGGGAAAATTCGAAGATCTGCTGGTCGCCACTGCTAAAAGTCCAGCGATGCTTTACTACCTGGATAACTGGCTCAGCGTCGGACCCAATTCGCTTCAGGCCACAGGCGCGCCGATGAGACCTATGATGCGTCGCCGTCGCTACGGCCCGCCGCAATTCAGACAAAAAGCAAACGTCAAGGGCAAGAAAAGCAACGGCCTCAACGAGAATTACGGCCGCGAACTGCTCGAACTGCACACGCTCAGCGTCAACGGTGGATACTCGCAGCGCGATGTTACCGAGGTGGCTAAAGTCTTCACAGGCTGGACGGTGGACAAGCCCGAGCAAGGGATGAACTTCCGGTATGATCCGCGCATGCACGAGCCCGGGCCAAAATTTGTTCTGGGGCATCACATCAAGCCGGGCGGTGAAGATGAGGGCAAGGAAGTGCTCCACATGCTCGCCACCAGCCCGCAGACCGCTCACTTCATTTCGCTCAAGCTAGCGGAACGTTTCGTCTCTGACGATCCTCCGGCAGAACTCGTTGACCGCATGGCGAAGACATTTCAGAAAAGGAAGGGTGATATCCGCGAAGTACTGAGCACGCTTTTCCATTCGCCTGAATTCTGGGCAGAGGGAGCGTATCGCGCCAAAGTAAAGACGCCACTGGAATTCGTTGCCTCGGCTATTCGCGCTACGGGAGCGTCCGTGGACGATGCTCTCCCGCTAGCCCGTCAGTTGAGCGATATGGGCATGCCTCTTTATGGAGCGCAGCCGCCGACCGGTTACTCAATGAAAGGCGAAACGTGGGTGAGTTCCTCAGCATTGCTGAACCGAATGAATTTTGCTTTAGCTCTCACGGGTGGGAAGGTCCGTGGGATAAAGGTCGACACAGGACAACTGGTGGGAGAAAATCCACCAGCAGCGGATCCGACGGCAACACTCTCCACGCTGGAAGCGAAGCTTCTGGTCACAGATGTGTCCAGGCAGACGCACGATTCGATCGTGGCGCAGATTTCACAGCCGGCTTTGCCGGGAAAGAAGAGCAAGCCGGCCCAGTCAAAGCAGATTGAAGTGAGCGGGATTGCAGGTCTACTCATCGGCTCTCCAGAATTTCAAAGAAAATAGTCGTAGGGACGCTGTTTGCAACGTCTCTGCCGGTACCGTCAATGAATGTTGGGATAGGAAAGACGTAGCAAGCTACGTCTCTACGGAGTGTCTCGTCATGTCCATCACTCGCCGAGCTTTCCTTCGCAACGGAGCTTTGGCCGTAATCGGCACTGCTGCCGTCCCCAGCTTTTTGACTCGCGCNGCATTCGGCGCTGTCGAAACTACCCGGCCAAGGCGTCTGGTCGTGATCTTCCAGCGTGGTGCTGCTGATGGTCTCAACATCGTCATTCCCCATGCCGAACGGCAGTACTACGCCATGCGCCCGAGCATCAATATCCCAAAAAAGGCAGTGCTCGATCTAGACGGATTCTTCGGCCTGCACCCGTCGCTCGCGGCGTTTCAACCACTTTGGCAACAGCGCCATCTCGCGGTTGTCCACGCGGCTGGTTCTCCTGATCCCACGCGCTCACATTTCGACGCCCAAGATTTCATGGAAACCGGAACACCTGGACTGAAGGCACCCGAAGACGGATGGCTCAATCGTTCGCTGCGCAGTCTCGGGGAGGCACACTCGCCGTTTCGAGCGATCGCCCTGGGGGCGACGCTCCCTCGCATTCTGAAGGGCTCCCAGCCCGCGGTGGCTATGGCTAACATCAACCAATTCGCCGTCGACGGAAGAAATCCGAAGACGTCTGTTGCGGCGAATGCATTCGAAGCGATGTACGACCAGTCCTCTGACAGCGTGCTGCATGCCACGGGTGAAGAAACATTCGAGGCGGTCAAGATGCTGAAGAGCGCTGATCTCGCCAAGTACCGACCTGCCAATGGAGCCAACTATCCCAAGGGACGCTTCGGTGACAGCCTGCGTCAGCTCGCGCAACTGATCAAAGCGAACTTGGGCGTGCAGGTCGCTTTCGCCGACATTGGCGGATGGGACCACCACGTCAACGAAGGCGCAGTAGACGGTCAACTCGGCAACGTGCTTCGAGACTTCTCGCAGTCGCTGGCCGCCCTCTGGACCGACCTTGGCGACCTAGGTGAAGACACAGTAATTGTGACCATGTCGGAGTTTGGGCGCACTGCCCGTGAAAACGGCAACCGCGGCACCGACCACGGCCATGCCAATGTGATGTTCGTTCTGGGCGGACCGGTCAGGGGAGGAAAGGTGTACGGACAATGGCCCGGTCTTGATCAATCTCAACTCTATGAAGGACGCGACCTCGCCCTGACCACAGATTTCCGACAAGTCATAAAGGAAGCCCTAGCCAAACACATGGGCAATACAAATCTTGCACAGGTGTTTCCAGGCTACGTTAGCCAGCCATCAAGAGTTTTGAACTTCATGTAGCGCTTGCCTAGGGCGGATCGGCCATTTGCCGATGTTCATCCCCGATCGCTAGTGCCAGCGTGGGCAGGGAAACGCTTGTGCAGAGCTGAAATGAAAGCCGCATCCGCTTTCAGCGAAAACATCTCCAGCGGCGAGTACCCTCGGCACCATGCGAGCCAGAACGTGATCGCTAGAAGCACTACTGTGATTGCTACATTTGGCCACACGTTCAATGCCCACTGTCCGCTCCACGTGAGTTGCACCTTCGAAGAGAACGGCGAGAAGTATGGAATGGGCCATTGGTAGCCATCTGGGCCGCGCGAGCCCAGCACATCTTCCAATATATGAATATGAAAGGCTAACAATGCAAGTAGAGCGGTCTTCCAGCGCTGGTTCCCTAATACAAATGCCACGGTCGCAACGACCACTGCGAAGGCCAGAGAATGCAGACTGTGGTGGTACAAAGTGAACCACAATAGTGGATGGGAGGAATTTCGGGAGAGAACTTCAGGGATGATGCCGAGTCCATCCAGATCGGGCGCAACGCAGGCCAGCGTAACGATTGCACGTTCCCTGCGGTTCAGTTTCGCGCAGTTCGCCGCGACCCAGCCCGTGAGGAAGTGAGTAACAGGGCTCATGGATCGCTTCCACCTAGATGTCGATGTAAACTTCCCCGTCTTCGACCTTGATCGGGTAAGTGTTCAACTTGAGATCGGGATGGTCCACGGCGACGCCCGTTTTCGGGTCGTACTTCCATGCGTGCCATGGGCAAACAACTTTTCCGTCCTCGACCATCCCTTGCCCGAGCGACCCGCCCTGGTGCAGACATTCATTATCCATTGCGGAAAGTTTTCCCCACGCGTTGACAATACAGATCATCTTTCCGTTGCAGGGGAAGTTGCGGGCTTCGTTGGTCGTAGGAAGATGTGCTTGTGAGATGATTTTGGTAAACGCCATAGGTTCGGTTTTTGAAACGCCAGCTCCTGGCTTTGGCTAAGAGCTGCACAGGGGCTGAAGCCGTTGAATTTCGGTTGCCCTGACGCGGCCCTAAAGGGCCGCGCTTCCACCAAGCGCGGTCATTTGGGTTGTAACGTCTGCGCGATCATGATTTGCTTCTTGAAGTTTTCCACCATATTCGGATCGAGCCGCACTTCGGTGGGCTTCTTCGCGAGCGTCATGGTGTCAATCTTGTCCTGCAGCTTCAGCAGCGCGTAGAACAAATTTTCCGGCCGCGGCGGGCAACCGGTCACGTAGACGTCAACCGGCACAATCTTATCGACGCCCTGAAGCACTGCGTAGGTGTTAAACGGGCCGCCCACCGACGAGCACGCCCCCATGGAAATCACCCACTTGGGATCCGGCATCTGGTCGTAAATGCGTTTTACAACCGGAGCCATTTTCAAGGTGACCGTGCCGGCAACGATCATCAGATCGCTCTGGCGTGGGCTGGGACGGAAAACCTCGGACCCAAAGCGTGCGATATCAAAGCGGGCTGTGGAGGATGCGATCATCTCAATCGCGCAGCAGGCCAAGCCGAATGTCATGGGCCAAACAGCAGATTTGCGCGCCCAGTTGAAGACGTAGTCCACCGTCGAAATCAGGAAGTTCTTCTCAAACTTATTCTGTAGCCACCCACTCATGCCGGACCCCTCGCTATCGCGTACACAGGCAGGATAGGGAAGGCGCGAAACGGTGTCAATCGCAGCGTTAGAGGGCCTGGTCCGGGNGGGTCGTCAGGACAAGGCGCCGCCGGTCCGCGCGGTTCCTTGGCGTTGTGAAACTTCCTTCACTACGGCGAATGCCAGAGCAGCGAGAAGTAGAAGAATTCCCAAGACGGTGACGACAGGTCCCACCATAGCAGGCCACCCATTGGTGTTTATGACGATTTGCAGAGACGCCGCTGACGCCGGATGGGCCGCATTGAAACCGACTGTACTGTCGTGACAGTAACCGAAAATGAGCCCATTACCCAATGCCAGCAAGACGATCGAAGCCATCAAAACGCGTTCGGAATTCATAATTCCACCGTTTCTTGCCCCGCCGCAAAGTTTACGCCCACGATGGAAGGTTCTCAACCCGCGAATATTCTCAATGCGCGCCTGGTCGCCGGCGTCCGACCGACTTTTTCAGCGCGAACACAATCGGCACGCAGGCGAAGCACACGAGCGCCATGTAGCGAAAATCATCCACGTAGGACCACAGGCGCGACTGGGCATTGAGCGACTGGTTGAGCAAGCCGTACGCCTGGGCGGTTGCGGTTGTCGGTGATGCGCCCTGCGAGCCCAGGTATTGCTGGATCCCGGCCACCGCTCCTTGCACCTCGACTCGTCCTTGCGCAAGTGATGCGCCCAACTCATTACGATGCAGTTGCGCATGGCGCGCCACGATCGTATTCACGATCGAGATGCCAATGCTTCCGCCGATGTTGCGGAGAAGATTGTAGAGGCCGCTGGCGTTACCGATCTCTTCATTCTTGAGGAAGGCCATCGTTGTCGTGGATAGCGGCACGAACACGCAACCTGATCCGAAGCCGCTCAAGACAATCGCCCACAGAAAACTCCAAGGGCCGATCGCAAGATTCACTTCGCTAAACCAGATGCTGGTAACGGCAAACAACCCGAATCCGAACGCAATCAGCAAGCGGTTGTCGATCTTGGCCGTGAGGTACCCGATCATCGGCATGGCGAGAATCGCGCCGATCCCGCGCGGACTCACCGCCCACCCAGCGGCGAGAGCGGTATAACCCATGAGTTCCTGATAAAAGAGCGGCAACAATGTGACGAGGCCGTAAATGGCCGCACCGAACAGACCAATCAGCAGACAGCCGATCGCGAAGTTGCGATGTCGAAACACGCGCAGGTCAACGAGTGGCTTGTCATGCCGGAACTCACGAATCAGAAACGCAACGAAGCTGATGATCAGGATGCCGGTGGCCCAACGGATCCAGGTTGCTCCAAACCAGTCGTCTTCCTGCCCTTTGTCGAGGATAATCTGCAACGCACCCAGCCACACGGCCAGCAAGCCGAGTCCCAAGCCATCAAATTTTCCGGGATGCGCATTCTTGATATAGGGAGGATCCTCTACGAATCGCGAGATCATGAAGACTGCGAACGCCCCGACCGGAATATTGATGTAGAAGGCCCATCGCCACGAATAAGTGTCAGTGAGCCAACCGCCTAGCGTGGGTCCCAGCACAGGCGCGACCACGACGCCCAAGGCAAACACTGCCATCGCCATTCCGCGTTTCTGAGGAGGAAAGGTTTCGAGCAAGATCGATTGCGACAGTGGTTGCAACGCGCCGCCGCCTGCGCCTTGCAAAGCTCGGGCAAGCAGGATCATCCCCAGACTCGTCGCCGCTCCGCAGAGGAATGACGACACCGTAAACAGGAAAATGCAGAAAAGAAGAAATCGCTTGCGGCCGAAACGTAGCGAGAACCAGGAACTGGCCGGAAGCACGATCGCGTTTGCGACGAGGTAGCTGGTGAGCACCCACGTGGCTTCGTCGTTGGTAGCAGATAGGCTTCCCGCGATATAGGGAAGTGCTACAGCTGCAATGGAGGTGTCGAGCACCTCCATGAACGTCGCCAGCATCACTGCCACCGCAATCAACCAGGGATTGATCTCTGGTTTCGTCATCGTGATGGATTGTGGAGGAGTCATGCCAGATAGCCTTCAGATTCTGATAGGGTAATTGGCAAGATGCTTTTAGGGACACTCTGGTTGAAAAAAATAGTTTGGGAAAAAGAGAGGCTCAAGATGGGGAGTCTGCTCTCAAGCCAGTTCGGGTTTGAACGCTGACATCAATGCGTTCGGATTATTGCGGACGAACTCTCATCTCATTGCTTTCGTGTAGTGGCGTTCGACTTCGGAGGCATACTGAACTCCAACCAGATTGTTGTTTGCTGCCAGCCACTCGCTCAATCGGGTCTGGCCTGTGGATGGTCCTTGGGGCGCCAGCAGGTTGGCCATGAGTCCCCGATACTCTTGCCAGGTCAGGATTACATCTCCGACAAACCATCCGGTAACCAGGGTTGAAAGGTAAGCCAGCGGTGCGGGCAAGTGAATCAATCGGATTGACCGGCTCACCGATCGGGCAATGAGCCGCACGATTTCCTCGAATGTATAGGTTTCCGGACCAACGGCATCGATCACGCCGTTGCATTGATTGCTTGCGGCATCCACCATGAGCTGAGCCATGTCCTCCACATAAATTGGCCGGATGCTGTATGTGCCGTCCCCGGGAATGCCAAACAGCGGAAAGCGTCGAATAAGCCACGCGATGTTGTTGATGAGGATATCTTCTTTTCCGAAGATTACGGTCGGGCGCAGGATCGTGTACGAGAGGCCTGAATCGATTATTGCTTTTTCCAACTCTGCTTTCCCGCGATAGTAGTCCAGCGGCGAGTCTGAGGACGGATTCGCAATGCTTACATGCACAATGCGCCGTACACCGGCGTTTTTCGCGGCGTCGATCAGTGTTCGCGTGTTCCAAACGGCTTTCTCGAAGGTGGAGTCCCCATGGGGGAAGCGAACCCAGTAGGTATTGATAAGAGTCGATGAGCCAATCAGTGATTGGATGAGTTGGTCAGGACGATCAAAGTTGTAAGGATGAATCTCCACTGCCGCGCCAAAGGGGTTCGGGAGGTCGGGATGACCGGTGAGAGTGCGAATCTGATATCCCCGGTTGAGAAGCAGTCGTGTGGCGTACCTCCCTGTGTAGCTGAATGCCCCTGTGATGGTGACGGTCTCCACTTTTACACCGTGGCTGTTTCTACGAGCTCAAGCGCTGCCTTGCGAAGTGGCTTCATCAGGGGCAGGGAAGAGACACGGAGCAAATTCACCAACAAACCGAGACTTTTCTCGATCAACTTCTTCGTCCGCTCCTGTTCCGGCGAGTGGTCATAGAGCCAGAACATGATCAGTGCCATCTGATACAGCCAGAGCAGATACGGCAAGCGTGGCTTCAGATCTGCGGGGACCTTCACATCACCGCCCTCGATCGCGATCCGCATCTGCTCGATCGCGGCGTCGCGAATCGCATGCGTATCCTCGCTGAACGGAGATAAAGGGTCCGCGCCGTCCGGCGCGTGCCGAAACAACGCGGCGCAAAATTTGCGGTTTGGTGCCAACAGCTTCAGGCGCTCATCAATGACCGCGTGAATCCGCTCCTTCAGTTTCTTCTTGTGCCCGAGCACCTCATCCACAAGCGGTGTGCTGGTCTCCTGCATTTCGCGGTAAAACGCCAGCACGATCGCATCCTTGGACGAGTAGTAATAATAGGTCGCGCCCAGAGCCACACCGGCCTTCCCCGCAATGTCGCGCATGGTCGTCTCTTCGAATCCTTTTTCGCGAAACAGTTCCATCGCGGCTTCGTAGATCTTGCGACGGGTGTCTTCCGCACGCGGCGTGACTCTGGGCTTGATGGTTGTATTTGTCATTGCAGATATTCCCTCACCGTTGACATTTGGGCGCCAGCAGGCGTTACCGCGCAAGCGCCAAGCTCTTCTTTGCGCAGTTCGTTTGCCAGCGCTCCGGTGTTGTCCGGGCTGAGCATGCTTGAAATAAAATGCCTGTTCGTTGACAGTGCTGCGAACGCCTGCCGCGCAAGGGGCATCAACAACGGATGTGTCAGCCGCGCTGTCCAGTCGCGATACTCGACCATTGCGTAGAGCACCATGATCCAGGCGCGATCGTTCAGGTATACCGCGCCTTCGTCGCTGATTACGGCGAGATCTTCTTTGGTCGCGATCTGGTCGAGATCGGGGAACATTCGCTTCGCCTTCTCCGATCCCTGCTCCAGCACGGCGATCCCTAGCCACGACCGTTGCACCAGAATCCAGTTCTTCAGCCGGCAGCACAGTTCGCATTTTGGGTCGTAAAGTACGTAGAGCTTTGTCATATAAACCCCCTTTCGGCTTCCGGCTTCAGGCTTCCGGAAAGAAATTGAGCACTAGCGACTCATCGCACCCCGGCTTTCAGCATGGCATCGGGCGCGACGGGTGGCGCTGGAGTGAAAGGAGGCCGCGGAACCCGGGCGCTCCGCCGAATGCGCGAGAAAACATACAGGTTGAAGAAGTGCATTGCGCCGAGAATCAGCAGCACCATGCCCATCTTGTCGCTGAGCAGTTCGATGGCGGCCCGCGAAGTACTGATCACGTCTGCCGTCTTCAGCGCAAGGGAGACGAAGCCGATGTTGATCAGGTAGAAGCCAACGACCAGCAGATGGTTCACGGAGTCGGCCAGTTCGCGGTTGCCGTGAAAGGCATCGACCAGAAAAATTGTGCCCCTCTTGTAGAGCGTACGGGCAACCCAGATTGTCAGTGTGACGCTGATGAGGATGTAGGTCAGATACGTTACGACGATAATGTTGTTGGCGGTTACCATGTATTTCTCCCCTGTTTTGAACTTATTGAACGTGTTCAAAATAACGATAGCTCCAGCGAAAAAAGTTGTCAAGGAAAAAACTGAACGTGTTCAAATATGATTGTTTTCTATGGCTTACGGTCGGAAGGCAGGGCCGCCCTTATCAAGGAACGAAAACTTAAACAGGCTTCAAAATCGAACTCCCGGACCGGTTCAGGAGAACTCTTTATAGCAGGGTAAAGGCAAATAATGCGGCGCCTGCTGGGATCACTACATACTGCTTTCCATCGACCTGAAACGTGATGGCGGTTGAGTAGATCGCCGCCCCCAACTGTTTGTGCCACAGATCCTGCCCTGTCCGGGCGTCCAGCGCGATGAAGTTGCCGTCGGATTCTCCGGCAAATACGACTCCGCCTGCTGTCGACAATGCGCCGCCATTGGGATTGCTGAAGTAGGGAAACGACCACTTTTCGGCTCCGCTCAACGCATCGAGGGCTTTGAGCGCTCCGGTCGGTCGCTCTACCGGGTCGGGTACGTAGACACTTCCCAGGAAGTCATGCCCGGCGCGGTAGGGCTGCGGGGAACTGGTGAACAAGTCGCACTCGGTCGAAGTCGCAACATAGAGGAGTCCGGTGTCTGGACTGTACGAAGGCGCATACCAGTTCGTGAGTCCCAGGGCACCGGGACAGACACGCGTACCTTCGGGATTCGTTTTCAGGCTCGCATTTACGACAGGCTTCCCATCAGCGCCGATTTCCGTAGCCCAAGTGACTTTTCCAAATGGCTTCGCAGAGAGAAATTTTCCGTCGGTTCGATCCAGCACGTAAAGGAATCCGTTGCGGTTCGCTTGTACCAGAAGCTTGCGGGGACGCCCCTCCCACAGTGCATCGAGCAGAATTGGAATCTGTGTCGCGTCATAGTCATACAGGTCATGTGGAGTGAACTGGAAATACCACTTCAGCTTTCCCGTTTCCGCATCCAGCGCGAGCATACAGTTGCTGTATAAGTTGTCGCCCCCGCGTTCGCCCCCGTAGTTGCTGGGCGCCGGATTGCCAGTCGGCCAGTACACCAGATTCAACTCCTGATCGTACGTCCCCGTGATCCACGCCGGGGCTCCCCCGGTTTTCCACGACTCGCCCTTCCATGTTTCATGCCCCGACTCACCAGGCCCGGGAACCGTCTCGAATCGCCACAAGCGCCGTCCGGTAGCTGCGTCGTATGCATCAATGAAGCCCCGTACGCCGTACTCTCCTCCAGAGATGCCAACGATCACTTCGTTCTTCACCACTAGCGGCGCGACCGTGAAGGTGTACGCCTTGTGATAGTCGGCTGCGGCTACATCCCAGAGCACGCTCCCGCTCTTCGTATCGAGCGCGATGACGTGTGCGTCGAGCGTAGCCATGAACAACCGGTCGCCTAGAATCGCCATCCCGCGGTTTACCATGCCGCAACAGGGCTGAAGCTTTTCCGGCAGACTTCGCTGATAGCGCCAGAGCGGGCGTCCGGTGCGTGCATCGATGGCAAATGCCCGGTCATTCTGACCGGTTCCGTATAGAACGCCGTCCACGACCAAGGGGGTTGTTTCGAACTGTCCCAGGTCGGCGACCTGGAACGTCCATTGCATTGCCAGATTCGACGCGTTATTCGTGGTGATCTGGTCAAGCGTGCTGTAGCGCCATCCCGAATAGCGCCCGGAATACGTAAGCCAGTTCTGGGGTTCATTGGCCGCGCTTTGGAGCCGTTCGTAGGTGACCTGTGCCTGTGAGAGGGAAGCAGCAAAAAACAGAGTGAGCAGGAGTGCTCGTTTCATTTCGCCTCCTTCGTGCCGCCGGTGTTCGATCCCCGCGATGGGATACTGGCACTTTCTTCTCCGCGCAGAGTTTCCAGATANGCAATCAGGTTTCGCAGTTGTGGCCCATCCAGCGCATCCTCAGAATATGGAGGCATCAGCGACCGGTGTTCGTGGGTGACCTCTTTCACATCTTTCTTCAGCAATAAATGCAGCTTCTGATCAGCGGTGATCAATTGCACCGAATACGTGTCCTCGTTTCTGGCAACTCCGGTCAGTTTCGTGCCGTCGGGTTTCACGACCGTAACCGTGTCATACACCAGTGGCAGACCATAGTGATTGTTGGGATCGCTGATCCCGGTGCTCAGGTCTTTATTTGGCTGTCGAATCGAATCGATCAGATATGGGACCGAGCGCGAGCCTCCCACCCGAGACAAGTCGGGCCCTAGCACTCCGCCGTGGCCCGAGACCATGTGGCAATCCGCGCATCCGGTCTTGCCATAAAAGATCTCTCTACCTTTTGCGGGATCGCCGATCACTACGGGGTTCTTCGGCGGCGACAGTGAGTGCAGGTAAGAAATGATCGCCCGGATCTCCGAATCCTCTAGAGCGTTGGCTGGCATCTCCGTGCCCGGCACACCTTGGCTGATGGTGCGCAAGATGGCAGAGTCGCTGGACCCGTGAGTCCACCGGCCTGAAGTCAGATCTGGTCCGCGTCCACCGCCGCGGGCGTTCAAGCCATGGCACGGCGAACAGTTCGCTCGAAACACGGATGCGCCTTCTTTTAGGGCAGCGGATTTCTCCGCGGGCTTTTCGGCCGCATGAAGAAGGGATGAGCAGAGCAGGCCGGTGATGACGCAGCTAATGCGAAGGACCATTCCACAAGGCAGACTCTTGAGTATGTTCACGTGAATTCCTGGGACGTGAAGTAATGACTTACGGAGTGGGAGAGATTTTACACCCCAGGTATCGCACTACCTCAACTTCTCTCGACTAGGAGACGCTGGGCGCGTGCATTACGCCAGAAACTTTGCGGCTAGAGTCGCAGGGAGAATGCGAGATCCGCCTAGGAGCTAGTGATCGATTAAGGCCGTCGCCTATTTCCCGCTGGTCGCGACCACTGCCACTTTATTCACTCCGCTGCAGGCCAGATACAGCTTTCCATCCGGAGTAGCCACCATGTTACGCACTACGCCTCCTCCAGACGGAATAGCTTCCGAACTGAAGCTCTCGGACTTGGGATCAAAACGCACTAGCGTATTCGGGGTCACACCCGACTCGCTGTACCACACCATGCCATCGCGGCTGACGGCGATGCCATAAGGTTCCGACCCTGAACCACCGGGCGACGCCCACTCCTTCAACAGTTTTTCTGAAGTCGGATCAAAATGCCCTAAATACCCGCGCGCGTAATCGGAAAAGAAAATGGTTCCGTCCGGAGCGAGGGCGAGCCGTCGTGGCCGTGCACTGGCATTCGGCAGCGTAAACTCGCGCATCGCCATCGATTTGGGATCGATGGTCGCGAGTTTGTTTGTCCCGAACTCGCAGAAGACGGGCTGGCCATTAGGCAATATGACAATTCCATACGGCACGGCATGCGAGGTCGGCACTTTCGCCAGAGTCAACTTGCCACTCTTCGGATCGAGCCGCCCGATGTAATTCGTCTCTTCGTTGGTGAACCACAAAATCCCTTCGTGGTCGAACACCGGCGTGTGCGGATCGATTTCGGTGCCGTCTTCCGGCCGATACTCCGCAATTTGTCCGGACTTCGGATCGAGCTTCCCCACGTAGCCGCCGGAGATCGCCGTGAACCAGATATTGCCTTCTTTATCGGCGACCAGCCCATGCGGACCTGAGTTAGGAGTTTTCAGAGGGTATTCTTTGAAATGTCCCGTTGCAGGTTCTAGCCGGCCCAACTTATTCGCTCCCTGCCCTGTGTACCAGAGCGCCCCGTCGGGGGCGAGTGCGGGGTCATGCGGTCGCGACTTTGCCGTCGGGACGTCATATTCCTTGATCTGTACATTGAGCGTTCCGACGGTTGCGGTTGCCGCGAGTGCAGCGAGTGTCATCCATCGCAGAGGGAGAGCCATGACAGACTCCTTTGGCGGGAATTCCCGGAATTGTAGTCTGCATTCGCCGGTCTTGCCATCAGGAGATCACCGCATTTCCGATGCAGGAAGTCGAGTTGGATTGCTGTCAGCTCTTGCCAGGCCAATTAACCTGCCCGCCCTTGCTGTAAGCCAGATTTCCAATCTGCCCCGCCCGCGCTGCCGCTACACCAGTCTCAACAGGAGCATTCGGCTCTTTCCGCGACTTGATGCACTCGAAGAAATTTTCCATGTGCGTGATCGTTCCATCCCGGTAGCTCTTCGAAGTCAGCACAGGATTCTGATCTCTCGGTACGCCTTCTCTGTGCACGGTGAATCCGCCGCGATCGATCTTCAGGGTCGCGTCTGTCCCACGGAACTCTAATCCGCCGTCATCGATTGAGGAGCACATCATGCCTTCGTACACTACATCGAACCCCGGATACCGAAAGGCCGCTTGGATCGTGTCAGGGCAATCCCATTGTTCGAACACGTGCTTGTCGCCCAGCATGAAAGCCTGCTTCGGCGTATCCGTTTTCATGGCCCAATGCACCACGTCGATCCAATGCGTGAACAGATCGGTCATGGCGCCGCCGCCAAAATTCCAGAACCAGCGCCAGTGCGCGAACTTCTCGTCGCTGAATGTCTGTTCCGGGGCCGATCCGAGCCAGGTCTTCCAGTCGAGAGCCTGCTGGTCAATCGGCTTCATTACCCAATTTCGCTGATAGTTTTGCCACCAGTAGGTGCGCACCTGTACGACGCGTCCAAGGCTGCCGGCCTGAATCAGGTCGACCGCGTCCCGGAAATGCGTCCAACTACGCTGCTGCATGCCGCATTGCAGAATCTGTTTTCCAAGACGCACGGCCTTGGTCAGTGTGGCGCCTTCTTCAATCGTGTGCGTGACCGGTTTCTCGAGGAACACGTCCTTCCCGGCTTTCAGCGCATCGACAGCCATCGGCACATGCCAGTGATCGGGGGACGCTATGATTACCGCATCAATGTCTTTAGCCAGAACATCCCGATAATCGAGATGAACACTCGCGAGCCCATTCGACCGTTCCTTCACCGCGTCGCGATTGGGGCCGTACACGTCGGCGACGGCCACGATCTCATAGGACACGCCCGCGGCTTTATCGGCTGAATCGAGCAGGCCTTTCATGCGATGTCCCGCCCCAATGACTCCAATTCGAATTTTGTCGTTCGCGCCAAAAACACGAGTGGAAGCTAGGGCAGTCATTCCGCTGGCGATGATGAAGTTGCGGCGAGTAATCATGAGACCTCCGAGTGTGCGGGAAGATGGTATCAAGTTTCTACGCCGGTGCAATTCCAAGTTTCAATCCGTGTCTCTGCGATTCAGACGTATTTCGTTGTATGCTCTTTTGCACTATGCGCATCCTACTCGTACTCACCACACTAACCGCTATGACACTGCCTCTCCATGCTCAGCAACCGAAGCCGGAAGACACCGAAGTCTGGACGCCCGAACCCAAGGTCGTCACCCCCGCCGCCGAATGCGGCAAGCCGCCGTCCGACGCGATCGTTCTCTTCGACGGCAAGAATCTGGACGAGTGGGTGTCAGCCCAGGATCGCTCTCAACCGGCGAAATGGAATGTGGCCGACGGCATCCTTACTGTCGCCAAGTCCACCGGCAACATCGAGACCAAGCGTGCGTTCCACAACTACCAGTTCCACATGGAATGGAGAACGCCGGAGAACATCACTGGATCTGGCCAGGCGAGGGGCAACAGCGGACTCTTCCTCGCCTCTACGGGGCCGGGAGATGCAGGCTACGAGTTGCAAGTTCTCGATTCCTACAACAACAAGACCTATGTCAACGGCATGGCTGGCAGCATCTACAAGCAGTCGATCCCGCTGGCGAATCCGATGCGCAAGCCCGGCGAATGGAATGTCTATGACGTGGTCTGGATCGCACCGACATTTAACGGCGACGGTTCAGNCAAGACGCCCGCGTATGCAACTGCTTTCCTGAACGGCGTTTTAGTCGACAATCACTTCGAACTGAAAGGCGAGACCCGCTATATCGGGCAGCCGTTCTACAAGAAATTCGACGGCGCCCCGATCAAGCTCCAAGCTCACGGGGACAAAAGCGAGCCGCTCAGCTTCCGCAATATCTGGGTGAGGGAACTGCCCTAACCTGGAGATGAAAAATGCAGGGCAGCGACTTCAGCTGTCTTTAGCCTTACGACGGTGTCATTCGAAGGCCCGCGTCTTCGCCAGCGGGCCGAGGGATCTCCGTAGATACCGGACTCTCGAGGGAGATCCCTCTCTCCGCCTGAAAGGCGGCTCCGCTCGGGATGACGCCACATTTCTTCCTCGCTCCGCTAAAATAAGATGTTCTGTGGGACCACGTATGACTTTGACCAAACAGCAAGCGCTGGAGATGTTTGAGTCCGATGACTTGATCGGCATTGGCATGGAAGCCGATGCGGTCCGGCGGCGTCTTCATCCCGAAGGCGTCGTCAGCTACATCATCGACCGCAATATCAATTACACGAATTTCTGCACGGAGTATTGCACCTTCTGCGCGTTCTATCGTCCGCTCAAAGGTCCCGCGGCGAAAGAAGGCTACATTCTCGACTTCGACACGATCTACGAAAAGATCCGGGAGACAGTCGAACTCGGGGGCACAGGTGTGCTCATGCAGGGCGGCCTCCATCCCGACCTTAAGATTGACTGGCACGAGAAGATGCTACGCGGGATCAAAGAGCGCTTTCCGAAAGTGCATCTGCATTGTTATTCAGCCTCAGAGATTATTGCGATTGCGGAATACAGTGGCCTCAACATTCGGGATACGATCTTGCGGCTGCGTGATGCGGGACTGGATTCCATACCCGGTGGCGGGGCAGAAATCCTGGATGATGAAGTGCGCTACAAGATCGCGCGCCTCAAGTGCCTGACTGAAGACTGGATCAATGTCCACCGCACTGCTCATCAGATCGGCATGCGCACCACGGCCACGATGATGTTCGGTGTGGGGGAGAAATACGAGCACCGTATTAACCATTTCCAGAAACTTTACGAGTTGCAGGAAGAAACCGGTGGCTTCACTGCCTTCATCCCCTGGAGTTTCCAACCGGCGAACACTGCGCTGGGTGGTCGCCATTGGGACGAAGCGACAGCCGTCGAGTATCTAAAGGTGCTCGCGATTTCGCGCCTTTATCTCTCGAACTTCCTCAACGTGCAATCCAGCTGGGTCACGCAAGGCTTGAAAGTCTGCCAGATGGGCCTGCGCTTCGGCGGCAACGACGTGGGCTCGGTGATGCTGGAGGAAAACGTGGTCCGCGCCGCTGGTGTAACGAACTGCACGACAGAAGAAGAATTGCGAAGAATCATCCGTGACGCAGGATTCCGACCGGCACAACGGGATACGCTCTACCGACAATATTTCCTGAACTAGTTCCTGTCGCCTCCGAGAACGGCACTCCGAGCCGCGCCATTTGTGGAGTGCTGCTTCGTCGTATGCTAGCTGGATGACCAGAGCACTCCTCTTCATTACATCTGTGTTGGCGCAGGCCGCAATGTGTGGGGCGCAAAACCCTGCTACCGACGTGCGCCCTCGATCTGCGGACTTGGGACTAAAGGTCGGAGTGCTGCCGACGGGGCCGCTCGATGCAATCACCGACGTGAGCGGCGTCAAAGTGGGGCACACGACCATTATCCGTGGTGACAATATCCGCACCGGAGTTACGGCAATTCTTCCGCATGCGGGAAATCTCTTTCGCGAGAAAGTTCCCGCGGGCATTTTCGTGGGCAACGGTTTTGGCAAACTGGCCGGCTCGACGCAGGTGCAAGAGATGGGAGATATCGAGACACCCATTGTGTTGACGTCGACCACAAGCGTGCCGCGAGCGGCGGATGCGGTAATCAGCTACATGCTGTCACTCCCGGGAAATGAAGACGTACTGTCCATTAATCCGGTGGTTGGTGAAACCAACGACGGATATCTGAACGACATTCGCGGCAGGCATATTTCGCCGCAGGATATTTTTGGGGCGATCAAGAACGCGAAGACTGGAGTGGTCGAAGAAGGCGCGATTGGTGCGGGTACTGGCACGATTGCGTTCGGATGGAAGGGTGGAATCGGCACGGCGTCGCGCCGACTGCCGGAAAGTCTCGGTGGATACACAGTCGGAGTGTTGGTGCAGACCAACTTCGGTGGTGTGTTAACGATCGGGGGCGCTCCGGTCGGCCAGCAGTTGGGCCAATACTATTTGCGCAAAGAGCTCGACGAGGCGAATGGCATCAAAGATAAAGCAGACGGATCGTGCATGATGGTGGTGGCAACTGATGCGCCGTTGGACTCACGGAATCTGACTCGTCTGGCCGCACGGGCCTGGGTAGGGATGGGGCGGACAGGAAGTTCTGCATCAAATGGCAGCGGAGACTATGCGATCGCTTTTTCCACCGCAACGCAGGTACGGATTTACACCGCCGACAAATCACTCACACGAAAAATCGAGGTTGTGACTAACGACGCGATGTCTCCCCTATTTGAGGCGGTGATCGAAGCGACCGAGGAGGCAATCTACAACTCGATGCTCAAGGCGACCACTGTGACGGGCAACGGTCATACCGTCGAAGCTCTGCCGATCGAGAAAACTACAAAACTCCTTAGAGAACATGGAGCGCTGAAATAAGCGACCTCATGCCGTCCTTCATCGGGGCTCGATCATTGCTTTCCATGTCGTTTATTTGAGTATCATAAGAACATGGCTTACCCGATCAAAACCTGCGTGGTCTGCGGCGAAGAATTCGAACTTAAACCTGGCAAGCCCGGATTTGCCAACCGCTGCCCTGATTGCAGCGAAGAGGAATCTGCCGGCGCAAACTCGACTGATCCTCTCAAGTCTGACAAGGGGGCCAATGCCGCACGCCGCGAAGCTATGCGCAATCTGCTTTATCGGAAAGATAGCTGAGAAAGAAGTAGCGATCAGCAAAATCGAATCGATTTGCCCAATTCTCATTACTCACAAACCTCTCGCTGCGATGTCTTCTATCTTTTGACATACTCTTGACATCTCTCCTAAATCCAAACGCACATCGCTGAATCCAATTCACTACGCGTTCATGAAAAGTTTTGATCCGGATTGAGTCCAGACATTCGGGAGATCCACGTGTGTCTGTTCCTGCCGCGCAAAACAGGGGGCGTGCTCGCGAATTTTCGTGAATCACTTGGGAAAGAGGAAAGTCATGCAGAGTCTGAAGGGGTTGGTGTTGTTCGGGTTGATGGCTGCATTTATCGCGTCGGTTGCCAGTGCACCGGCGCATGCGCAGATGCCGGGCCTTGTCGTGGATGTTCCGTTCGACTTCTCGGTCGGATCGAACCATCTGCAAGCGGGTAACTATCACATCGAGTCTGCGGGTGCGATGAACGCTTTTGTCACGCTTTCGCAGACAGGCGGAAAGACAACTTACTCACTGTATAACCAGGGCGGCCATTCCGCCGAACGCTACGGGCAGCCGTATCTGGTTTTCACCCGTTACGGAGCGGATTCGTTTCTCACCAAGATCGTCATCTCGTCCAATAAGTCCTACGAAATGCCACTCACTGGGCAACAGAAAGAGATCTTGGCTCAGGCAACCTCAGCAGATCAGGTGAACGTGCCCGCGGGAGGGTCACGCTAACCCCAAGTTGTTGTGGGCGCCGTGTGGATTCAGCATCGCGAGTTAACCGACTCGCGATGCTGCAACCCGCAACCAAGTGTTCCGCTGGTGGAGGGAATGGCAGCAGCCTTACCGTTGGTTGCGAGAATGTAGAGAATCTCGTTTCGGCCTTACTGCTTCAGTATCCACGCAGAGATTTTTTCCAGCGCGACCGGAGACATCGTCTCCTCGATCTGAGCATACTCCGCCGGGGACCCGGTCTTGGCTGTCTGGAACAGATGATTCAGACCGGGCAATTCTTCAATCTCGAAGTGCTTATTCCCAGCTTCTTCTAACGCCTTTCGAATCGCAGGCAGATTTTGCGCGGGCAGGACCTGCCTGTCGAGGGATCCATTGATCGCCAGCACTGGGCAGGTTATTTTCCGTAGCGCGGTCGCCGGATCATAAGTCAGGAAATATCGAAACCAAGGGGACGTGAACTGCCGAATCTCCATTCCAATCTGCGCTTCGGGAACTTCCCCATGCATCTTCGCCCGGATTTCTTTTTCCAAAGTTGCCTGATCGTTCTCCGTCTCCACCAGGTGCAGCACGTCACGCTGCACGGCCGCGGTTTTCGCCGCGTCTACCGGCAGCCTGCCGTTTGCGACATCGATTGCTTCCATCTGCGCAACGAGGACCTGATCTCCGGGCACGGCCGTCCCCGCCATCATCACAATGAACGCCACGTCTTTATCCCTTGCGGCCACCATCGGGGCAATCAAGCCACCTTCGCTGTGTCCTACCAGTCCGATCTTGCGGGCGTTCACTTCGGCGCGCGTCTTGAGATAAGCAACTCCGGCCTCGACATCCGTAGCAAAGTCCGCCGAAGTGCCCTTCGAAAAATCACCGGTGGATTTTCCAGTTCCTCGATCATCAGCCCGCAGAACCACAATCCCGTGTCGAGTCAAATAATCCGAGAGAATCAGGAAAGGCTTGTGACCTAGCAAGCTTTCATCGCGATCCTGCGGGCCTGATCCTGTGATAAGCAATGCACCGGGAAAAGGGCCTGTGCCCTGGGGGATGGTGAGCGTCGCTGCCAGCGTCACGTTCTGCGCTTTATTTTCAAAAGTGACATCCTCTTCTCGATACGGGTACGGCCGCATTGGAACTTGCGGGCGTTTTTGCTCCAGTTCCACCATGCTCTTCAGCGGCTTGAGCAACAGAGGCATGGTTCCGCCGCTTTGCTTCCATTTCCCGTCGATTGAAGCCAAATCGCTGGCGATCGTTCCCTCGAATGCAGCGCCAATGGTGGCGACTTCGAATTTGAGCGATGTACCATCGCGTTTCACCGCCGACGTCGGTATCCCCGATACAGCCTGATCTGGGCTGTCCAACGTCGCTTTCAACCCTTCATCGGTATTCACCAGGCGAAGTACCAGACGCAGTCTGATCGTCCCGGTATCGATTGTCCCGATCCACGGCCCGTCAATGTCCGACGGTTTGACCGTTTTCTGCTCCGCCTGCGATTGATCTTTGCTGCGTGTGAGCACGAGCGGCATTTCGCCGCCTCCCTGCGTCCACGTGCCACTGATCGAGGAAAGGTCCGTCGCGATTTTTCCTTTAAACATTCCGCCGATCGCTTTAGCTTCGATGGTGAGAGAGTTGCCCTCGCGCTTCACCGACGAAATCGGAATCCCTTTTGCACCCTGATCCGGACTGTCCAGCGTCGCGATCAGTCCGTCTTCAGTATTCACGATGTGAAACACAACTCTGAGTTTTCCCATTCCGGTGTCGAGAGTGCCTGCCCAGGCTCCGTCGATATCGGAGGCTGCGGCGGGCTTGTGCTCCGTTTTGATTGGCGCTGCGCTCTTCTTGAACTCAAGCGGCAGGGGCTTGCCCTGCGACCACGTGCCAGCGATCGATTTGCCATCAGCGGCGACCGTTCCCTCATACGTTCCATGGACGGCTTCGATTTCTAGGCTCAGCTTGGAATCTTTCAACGTCGCTGACTTCACGGGAATCCCGTTCGCTCCCTGATCCACACTGTCGAGCGTAGCCGTTAACGAACCATTCGCGGCTTTCGTGATGTGGAGCACGAGGCGTAATTCACCCATCCCGGTGTTGAGTGTTCCTTGCCAGTCGCCGGGAATGTCTTGCGCATGTACGAAACTGCCAACGAACGTCAGAATGAGAACAGCAAAAACGCACTTCATAACTCCCGCCCTCCTAGTATTTGGAGATCTTCGATCACAGCCATCTGGGAAAATTACGTAGCGATCGTTACATCGGTTCCTTGCGAACGACTTCATTCCGGGACGTTTAATTCGTCAATCATCCTTTGCAAACAGCGCGCCGCCCGCATGTTCATTCTCCAGACAACATAGAACAATCCGGCCACGACTATGTCCATCACTGCCAGTCCGGCCCACGCCGCCGGATGTGGAACCTTAACTGCATGCCCGATGGTGTACACAATGAATCCGGGGACCATCGGAGCTAGATACCACCACCACATGCTCTTCACAACCCCATACTGTCGCTCGAGTTCCGCGCGATAGAGCCGCAGTCCGGTTAACGTATCCACTCCTTCTGGCAGCTTCTTCGCCGATCCGTTCCGATGCAGCGCAGCCACGATCCAGAGCATTGCAACCATGAATAGAGCGAAGGTCACGCGCGACAACCAATCGTGCGCTGACATCATGAAGTACACGAACAGCCCCGCCGCAATCAGGGATGCTACATACTCGCGTGCGTTTCTCCGCCAAATCCTGCGTTCGAACTTTCCAGCACGCCGACGAACCTCTTCTAATGACATTTTGACGCCCTCCACCGGCTGGTCTTGCCAGAGCCTCTGCGCGGGATTCTGAAGTTCGGTCATGACTCGGTTCCTCCCTCGTGAAACTGGCGCGCCAGCATGTTCTTGATACGATGAATTTTCGTCGCTACATTGCCTGCCGTCAGCCCCGTGATCTCCCCGATGGCGGCGGCATCCAACCCCTCCAAGTAGGAAAGAATCACGTGCCGATCCAGCGGCTTAAGTCTTTGAATGAGCGCGAGGAGGCGCCCCAGGGCGTGGCTGCGATCGACCTCGTGCTGGCTATCTGCCGCGTCTGGAAGATCCTCCAGCTCCTCCAGACCCACCAGTTCGTGCCCCCGAGTACGTCTTTGACGCAAGACGTGCGACGCGCCCACGTTGTGAGCGACGCGGTACACCCAGGTTCGCAGGGAGCAGCGTCCATCAAAACTGGCGAAACTGCGCCAGAGGGCGACGTGGATCTCCTGCAGCAGATCTCGCCGGAGATCCGCGTCGGCTTCGTAGGCGTGTGCCAACCGCTCTAGTGCCTGCCCGAACGCCTGCCCCGCTTCTTCGTAAAGCCCATCCTGTTCCAAAGCCGCTGACACCGGAATGGCCTCAATTGCGCTCACAACTAGGTAGTCGCTGGAACGATAAGTTTCTTACACCCGAAAGCAAAATAGGCTAAAGGATACTTACTGAATGAGTTGTGCGTGCCGCGTTCGCCGATGGCCTGGACGGCTTGTCATGGATCGTCATTGTGCCGATGACTCCTCTGTACTGACGATTTTTGTGTGGCATGAACTACGCGCCCCTAGTGCCGCGGCCGATGATACTCTTTGACTACTTTTCCTCAGCGCCACTACTGTGAAACCTTCCGTTGTTGGCTTCTTGCCGGGTGAGTTCATGACTGATGAGGATAACCAGCTTCCGGAGCGCGAACTGCGCGAGAGAATCGCGAGACTGATGCGATCGGTCGGCGCGCCCGGCAAGCAGGTTTCCGAGGTGGAGCGGCAGAAGCTTAAGAGCGCCGCCGAGCGCCTTGATCAGCTGTTGAAGTCCGCGGTCACGGCAGATCAGCAGGTTCTGAAAACCGCGGCCGGACGCCTTGATCAGTTGCTGTCGGACATTCGTGCTGGAAAGGATGTCGCTGAGACCTTGAAACGGAAGCGAGGTCAGCAAGCGGGAGAGGAATGACTTCCTCCATTGCGCCTTACCCCGACGATGATTAATTGCGACATCCAGCGAATAACTGATCCACCACCGCGGTCGAATCAGGTGTACGATTAAGCTAATACTGGGGTTTGATTATGAGGGGTGAACGCACCCAGCCGGCGGAACAATCTGGAGTCCTGAGCGGCTGGAAAGACATTGCTAACTATCTTCGAAAGGGTGTTCGAACGGTGCAGCGATACGAGCACGAACTCAATTTGCCTGTTCACCGTCTATCCCGGAGGAAACTCGGCGGAGGAGTGATCACAACAAGGAATGAACTCGATACATGGATTCATGCCGAACCCGTCGCGAATCGCCAATCGACAAAGTTGAATTTCCCAAATGACACTTTCGAGTCGTTGAAGGTTGAATTTGCCCGAATGCAAAGGAATATGGCTGAGGTTATGGAAGCACGCAAAGCGCTTCGATCGTCAGTTGCGGAGCTGCAANTGACGGTACAGGAATGCCATCTCAATCGGGTAATCAAAATCGTCCCCGTATCGGCGAAACGGGTGGGCTAGTCTTGCCAGACGTCGGTCGTTAAATTCGATAACGGGTTCCTGCGCTGCTTTATTCCGAGGTATCCAACAACTTTCTCATCGGGACAGGAATTCTTACGTGTTCGCTTCGACAAGATAAATGGTGGAGTGTTCCTGGTGTTGGGTCAGCTGGACTTATCCTGCTTCTTTTCATGTTCCGCCCAGCATTCCATGTGAGCCTGCTTGTCAGTTTGGATCGCGACCGCCGGGCGCTCCTCCGGAGTGATGGGCTTACCACAATAGACACAAATCGACTGCCGAACCTCTTCCCGCACAGAAGGACTCCTTTCTTGGTTGACCAAAACCCTACACTGAGAGAAGAGTATTGTGTCAGTGATTTAGCAGGTGCGGGCAAGTCCAGTGGCTGGAGCCTATCGCGGGAAATGTACCGCTAGTCCGCTGTCCGCTCGATTCAGCCGCTCTAAAAACTCCAACTATGAGGGTTGAAAGGGCTTGCCCAGAGCGCCTTTTCGCTTGGGGTTCTCCCCTGAGCCACGATAAAATAAATGGCGAGCACCAACCTGTCGCTCGGATGGTCTCTCCCAGCCTCCCCGATTGAACCCATGAAGCTGGCTTCCGCACTTCTGTTGAGCCTTTTGCTGAGCTTTGGTCTGCTCGCACAAGATGTCTCCAAGACTCGCGCCACGATCGAGGGAGTGGTCACAAAAGATCCCGACGGACAGCCGGTAAAGAAGGCCCTCATCGAGCTAATCGCTGAGAATCAGGCTGAAGGCGGAGACTACACAGCTCTTACTGATATCGATGGCAAGTTCCGTATCGAGGCGATCCTACCCGGCCGGTATCACCTGTTCGCCGAACGCACCGGATTACTCGATGCCGAGAGACAGCGTGGCCGCATCGACGGCCGAATATTGACACTTGCCGCAGGCCAGGAAGTCAGGGATCTTCATCTTAAACTGCAAGCAGCCGCGGTCGTGCGCGGGCGAGTCACCGATGAAGACGGTGAGCCACTACCCAATGCGGAGGTGACCGTGTTGCGACAGAGCTTTGTCGCCGGCCACAAGCATTGGGAGCAGGCCGGGGCGGAACGAACGAACGATCTGGGCGAATATCGCGTGGCCAATCTGCCAGCCGGTAACTTCTATGTTTGCGTCAGCCCACCTCCTGACTTCAAGACGCTGATCGAGAGTGCGGGAGCTGCGGCCTCGGATCGCAATCGAAATTCGCCAGAGAAGAATGTTTCCAGCTCCTATCAGACAACGTACTATCCTGGCGCGTCCGATCGAAGTCAGGCCGCACCAATCCAGCTCCGTCCAGGCGACGACTTTCCTGCGAACTTCTCTCTGACTCCGAGTCCAAGCGTGAGCATTCGTGGTTCGGTGGTCAATATACCAGCGCATGCGGCAGCGACGATCATGCTCCAGTCACGCGATTTCAGCGTGGTGCTCAACGGGGCTGAGATACACAAGGATGGCAGCTTTGTCATCCGTGATGTTTCCCCCGGTAATTACACGATTCTCGCGACGATCGAAGGCTCGAACGTTCCGATGATGGCTCGCCAGTCGTTGCAAATCGGCTCGACCAACGTCGAAGGATTGCGGCTATTACCGCAACCCGGCACCACGGTCCGCGGGCATCTGCGCACTGAGAGCGGGAACTCCGCGAC
>AP72_2010_repI_A100DRAFT_1000020_pt1 | contig 24651 bp, 17 predicted proteins | sample AmaPasrepliIA100_FD_9193 | JGI IMG/M metagenome (IMG submission 9193)
CGCGATCGGCTGGCCAGTCGCTGCTTCGAAGTAGGTGAAGCCCGGCGAGGGATTGACTTCCAGGCAATACCACTTTCCTTCCGGTGTGCGGCGGAAGTCGATTCCGGCCAACGCAAGACCGAGACTGCTCACCAGATATCGGCAACTGTCGGCGAAGTCGGTGGGCGGTTCCACCGTGGCCATCGCGACATTCGCCTTCACGCGGGATGCGTAGCGGTAATCGTCGGCGCCAGACACGATCTCAGTTGCAATCACCGCTGACCCCGCCACGTGGACGCGCACATCCGAACCGGGAATGTATTCCTGAAACTGTGTCGGACAATTAGCAACGCTGGCTAAAACTTCGTCATTGGTCGACGCTAACCGAGACACGATGCTTCGTACGCCGCTGACGGATTTGTAAATTACGNTCCCATGCCGTTGTTGAAACCGGACGACCGCGCTCGGGTCGGTCGTCACCAGCGTATCCGGAACCAGGAAACCCGCAGCCGCGATCAGGGCCAACTGATAAGGTTTGGAATTGTTCGAGGCCATTGCGGCAGGACGGTTCACGACAGTGGTGCGAGCCAGGTCAGCCCATGCAACAAGGGAGGAGTCCACAGCGACTGCCCGCAGAAAGCGGGGATCTTCATCATTGTGGCCATCGCATGCCTTGCTGGTCTCCACCGGGCGAATGTAGCCGGAGCCAACGCTCGCGAGTGAAATTTCCTCGCCTGCATATAAAATCTTACCGTCCAGCCTGCCCTCGGCACCGATGCAGAAGCTGATTTCCATATCGCAGGCATTTCGCTGATCGAGCAACCGAAACTCTGCATCGTGTTGCTGAAGCGCCGCTTGCACGGCGTCGAAGGGCCCATCTCCGGGCACTCCCCATAAAAGGATCATGCGGCCCCCAGCAGATGGCTGACAAGGAACTCACGAACTTCAGGGTCATCGAGCGGTGGGGAAACACAGGCGCTGCACGGACGGTCGCCCCGGAAAGACACACTCAGCAGATCGACTCCCGCAGCCCGTGCCAGCACCCTCGCCACTGCTCTCTGCTTGGCCGTAGTCGTAAAGAAGCAATGCGAACCGCAGACCACCACTCTCTCCATAGCCGTATGGTCATTTTCCCCCGTCCAATCGACACCGGCTGCCGCTGCTGCGGACCTCCAATGAATGGCGTCCCAGGCAGGACCGCACAACGAGGTTGCAGTCGGGCGGTTGACCACTTTGCATCGGAGCGAGGTGAGCCAAGCCACGAGAAAAGCATTGATCTCAGCTGCCGCATACGAGCGGTCACTGGTGGTCAGAGAGGTAAGTTCTTCTGCCAAGACAGCCGGACGACGCGTGAGCACGGCCTGCAGTTTCGCAACCGGCACGCGTCGCCCGTCCAGCACAGCGACCCCTGCGGCTGGATCGGCAGAATGAAATTCCCATCCTGCCGTCGTCAGGTCCCGGGCTGAGAGGAGAGCAGCATCATGACGTGACCAAGCCGCCACGACTGATTGGGCTTCCGAGTCCCACGCACTGGCAAGAACCGCAATCATTTCTTTCCTTTCTTTTCTTCCTTCTCGTCCTTGTCACGCCCCGGCTTCGGCGGCCGAACCTCCGGAGCCTTCTCCTCGACACGCGTCGGCTGGAAACCGGTCTCCGGACGTTCCTCCTTCTTGATGAAGGACCGCAACTCTCCTTCGATCTGATCACTGCGCTCCGCAAGCTGGCGGATGACTTCGCCCCAGCCTTGTTCGCCGAAACGCTCGCGCCAATCGCCCTCGTTGATCTTGGTCAGATCCTCAAAGACGAGCTTCACGCCATCGGTTTCAATCTTCAAGTGCTCCTTGATCTCGCGCTTCTCTTTGATTTCCCACTTCAGTTCTTTCCAGATCTTGTGAGTAACTGCCACCGAGATGCAGTCGGAAGAGATGCCGTTTGCGATCACGCACAAGCGATACGGGCCATACGGCGCGCTTGAGGGAACGGTGAAATTAGTGGTATGTACAGCCGCACCAGTCTGAATTCCCATCGTTGAATGATCGTGCGTCCGGCAGTAGATGACCTCGCCAGTATTCGTGTTGGTAAGTCGGACGATGGGATAATTTGTCGCCATCGCCCCTTCATCGCCGTAGATCACAGCCTGAGAGAGTCCGTTGATCTGACGGCCGTGCAGCACGTACGTCCAGCCCGGGTGAAGGGCAGTCACGACGGAAGTGATCGAAGGCTTCCAGGCTGGATCCGGCGCGCCATCGGGTGAATATATCGCGATCGCGGAAGTCCCGTTCGTGTGAAGAACTTCGCCTGTTGGCAACAGCATGAGACGCGAGCTGAAAGGATTTCGAGAACCATTCGGTGGCGCTGGAGCGGCCGATAGTGTGTTCGCAGGAGGGTCATATTCGTAGAGATACAACGGAGAACCCCAATCTCTTACATTCGTGGGATTGAAGGGTGCAACGATACATAGCACACGGCCATTGGGCAGCAGGCAGGCGGGCGCATCCTTTGCCCCGGTGACTTTCCCCGCTGTGATCACAGGAAAATCCGGGCCAGCGGTCCAGGTCCCTGGCTGATTGGCGATCGCGGGCATCGTATAGAGCGCGGTATGCCCGGTCGCACCGATGCAAAAGGCTCGTCCGTCGGGCAAAGCAAGAGCTGCTCCGACCTCGTCGGATGCGGGATCGACCAGTGCCACAGGCGTGTTGTCACTGTTCACCCATTGATTAGCTGCGGCAACGTACTTTTCGGAGCGTGGCTGGCGATCGCACTCGATCGCGAGCACAGTCTCATCACCCAGAAGCACCCACGTCTCTTCCGTGCCTCTTGTATCGTCCTTAGTAGGACCCGCTGTCCACGTATTGGCGACCGGGTCATAGATCGCGCACCGATTCGTGTCGATGTCGCCTAGCAAAACGCGGCCATCTGGCAGCACCACCGACGGAGCATCGCCGATGCGCGTCCAGCCTGCGGGAGTGCCGATGTTGCTCCAGGTATTTGCAACCGGGTCGTAGATCTCTGCCGCCAGCAATTCAACCTGGTCAGCGCCGCCATTGTATTCGCCACCAGCGACGAATATACGGCCGTCACGCAGCACTGAGCATGCGAAGTAGAGTGGCGAATTAGGGCCATTGGCTAGTGCCTGCCACGCCCCCGTACGGTAGTTACCAAAACTGTCGGGCGTCAGTCGGTACCAGCGGTCCGATCCCGAAACGACGAGAGTGTTCGGTTCATCGTGCACCAATACGGATCCATCTGTTAAAAGAAGCATAGTGCCAGCGTTGACGGGTTGATTCGGCAGGTTGATGCTTTGCCAGGTTCCACTCATGAGAACGCCCTCCACGTCACTCGCTTGCGAGTTCTTCGTGAGGATAGGAAAAGCAACTTCCCGTCGTCCGTGCGGTTCACCACATAGTCGAAAAAAGTCTTCGATCAAAACGTCGAGTACCGTTGGCTGACCCGCACGTTACCCTGGTCCCTTGAAAATGCGGAGCAGGTGGTGGTTTCCGGTGATATCGAGCTGTAATAGAGAAAAGAGAGGCGCTTCGCGATACTTCTTATCGGAAGCGGCAGATCAATGCTGACCAGGATTGGCCTGAATCAAACGGCTCCTTGCTAAGACGGAGGACGGGCATCGACCTGGGACTTTCGTTTCGTCCCGAGCAGTCGATCAAATTCTGCTTCGACAATGTGGTAACACTCGCAGGTGCTTGCCTCGAGCCCGGAGCGACTCAAAATGCGGATACGTCCGCGGCAGTAGTGAATTAGGCCTGCTTCCTGCAGATGCCCGGCGGCAACTGTTACGCTCTCGCGACGACCACCCAGCATGTTGGCAATCAGTTCCTGCGTCATGTGCAACTCAGGATGGTTCTTGCGATCGTGGCAGAGGAGCAGCCATCGGCACAACCTCTGTACCATCGTATGCAGACGATTACAGACAGCAGTCTGCGAAATCTGAGTCAGCAGTGCGAGAGTGTATCGCAGAAGCAGGCCTTGGAGAGGTCCTGCATGCGCAAACTCATTCTGCAGTTGCTGTGCAGGAAGACGGAATGCATTCCCCGCGACCGGTACCAGCGCGCGGCTGCAGGCGGATTCACCACCCAGGAAGGCCGCCACTCCAAGGACGCCCTCGTTGCCCACCAGACCCATCTCAGCCGTCGATCCATCCTCCATGGAATAGAGCAGAGAGATAACGGAGTTCGTAGGAAAATAGCAATAACGAATGGGTTCTCCCGGCTCATAAAGAACTTGGCCAGGAGAAAACGTCACTGACTGCATCAGACTCAACAGATGACTGCGATGAGGTTCAGGCAGGGAGCACAAGAGAAGATTGCATGTCCCATCGAGGAAGTGATGCGACTTTTCAAAAACAACGCCAGTGTCAGACAGCATTTCTCCTGTGATCCTCGACCAGTGCCGAGGACGCCCCCATTCTCTTATGCGCAGGAACGAAAACCATTTCGGAAACATTCAGAGATAATTCAGGATTAGAACGAGGATTAGCTACCCAATTCGACTGCTTAACCCTGACCTATCGACGACCTAAAGTTTTTGTTGCATTCGGAAGGATGCGAGTGCACAATTCCTCTGTTATTTGGCTTAGCCAACCACCCAAGTCCCGAGATTGGCGCAACAATCCAGTCGTGAATACTGAGTGGAGGCCATGCCATGCGGCATAGGTGTGGCGTACGATCATTTCCGTGCCGCGGCGACGAATACTCTTCACTTTGTCGTTGGCCTTCCTAATGAAATACTTTTGCCAACGCTGCACTTATAGACGAGAGCGTAACACCGTAATTCGGACGCGGGTTCGGTAACGATGAAATCCGTGTGGCCTCGACGTTGTAAGTGCGAGGGTGGGCCCTTTCCCCGGTGCAACCCCCAATTTCTTGGGCAGGGAGAATCGTATGAAGGATTGGACATTGATGGTTTACATTTCCGCAGACGACATTCTGGCCAACTTTGCGGTGGAGTCTTTGAAACAACTGAAGCGAGCTGCCGGCGATGGGGTCGACGTGGTGGCTCAGTTCGATGCAAACGTGGGCGGGAGCGTATCGAGATACGCCTTCGGCGATTCTGGACGTAAGGGTTCTTCCATTCAAGAAAATCTGATTAAGATCTTAAAGGGCCCTGTTGACATGACAGACCCTGCAACCTTGGCCGCATTCATTGATGATGCTACCCAAGAATACCCGGCTGAACACTACGGACTCGTTCTGTGGGGCCATGGTGATGAGCTTCTGTTTGACGACGACGTACCCCCTAGCACCCCTCCTAGCAGCCGAAGATATTTCACGCCTGGCAATTTGAGACAAGCTTTGGAATACACCAAGCTGGTTGGGAAGGAGCCTGCGAAGACNAACCTTGACATTATCGCGATCGATGCCTGCTGCATGGCCGAAATGGAAGTCGCCAGCGAACTCCATCGTTGCGCGAATTACTTGATCGTGTCACAAGACGAGGTGCCTGACGCGAGCTTTCCGTACGAACAACTGCTCGAGAAGCTTAAACCGCTTTCCACGTTAGGAAGTGTGGAGGCCATAGCCAAGATGGTTCCGACAGCTTACGAGGAAGCTTTCCAGGATTACATCTCAACACCGGCCAATGGACTCTTCGGAATAACGCTCGCGACGCTGAATCTACAGAAGGTCGGCACGATTACCGCCGAGTTAAGGCAACTCTCATCTGCCCTGCTAAACGGAGCAATTGACCCGATCCAGCGAAAGAAGATTCTTGATGCCCGTAGCGAATCTCACGATTTCGAGTTCGGACTCTTTGTTGATCTTTTCGACTTCTGCGAACAGTTAGCGTTGGCTCTCGGCGACGATAGCGATTTGACTGGAGCTTGCAAGAATATGCAGGCCGCTATCGACGGAATGAAGAATGAGTGCATCATTGCAAATCAAGCGTGTGGTGAAAATAGCGTGCGCTGCCACGGTCTTTCCGTCTATTTTCCGTATCAAACGGATGACCTAACTCAGAAAGCCGTGTTCCTCAGAAAAAATAACCCGACCCATGGGACCAAAGACCGGATCGCGAGAATCAAGGAACTCGAGGAGGACTACAGCACTTTGACCACGCGCGGGCAGACCAATTGGATCAATTTCATCAAACACGGGTGGTCATTGATTCTCGCGAAGGAGATTCCTGGCGAATTGGATAAGCATTACTCTGCTCAACAATGCGCGCAGAATCTCGTGCCCGAAGAATGCGTCCCGGCGGCACCTGCGGTGAAGAAACTGCTACCATCCGGTAAGGATCATTCGCTCAAGACGCCGCATCCGTCAGCAAAACATCAAAAACGTGACAACGCAACATACCGGCCGAATGGTGATGGGATGAAAGTACCACCACATCAGTTCGGAAAACGTCCCAGTCGTGAGCACCGAACCTGAACTTACTATGGCGTCTTACTAGATTAGTAAGCCGATGCGAACTGCAAATAGGCTGTCGATTGCGGGTCTAAGTCTACTGTCAGTGCTGAGTTTTGCCCAGTCAGGGGTAAGTCGCGGAGTTGCGCGAGGCGCGACTTTCAGATCGCCAGGACAGCAAGTGGGGCCGATCATAATCCGTCGCGGTCCGGCGAGCCAAAATGTATTGCGACGCGAAGGAGAACGACTTTTTCAAAAGGCTGACGCCTTAAGCAAGATTCAGACTAAGAAGAATCTGACGGCTGCATTAGCACTCTTTAACCGAAGTGCGCGACTGTTTTCTTCCGCTGGCAGGCCCGGCGATGCTGCGAACTCGCATCTTCATGCGGGTGAGATTTATTCAACCTTCGGAGCCTACGACAAAGCACTGCGATCATTCAGTACTGCCAGAGCGCTGACCCGCGACCCTGAACTAGATTGCCGGGTATTGACCACGACGACGCAGCTTTATGCTTCGACTGGGCCCATTCCCCTCGCCCTGAGTTATTCCGACCAGACCGTTGACGTGTGTCGGTCCCTCGATCCAAAGGCCCAAGCAGCGGCTCTCGAAGCACAAGGAGAAGCTCTCCAGTCTGCTGGTGAACACGCAGCCAGCGAAGATTGCTTTCGGCGTGCTCTCGATCTGTTCCCAGCACGGGACGACAACGGGCGCGCGCGAGCGTTATGGATGCTAGCCTATTCTACATTCTTAGCCGACGGTCAACATGAGCAAGGATTGGCTCAGGCTAGACAGGCTATGCAGTTGTGGTCTGGGATCGGCGACCAATACGGAATTGCGAGGGCCCGTTCTGCCTTGGGCCTCTTTGCAGTTACTCGCGGAGAGTTCGAGACTGCAGAATGCAACTACCAATTGGCAAGAGATCTGTTTCACCGCATTGGAGACAGAGATAATGAAGCCAGTGTGCTGAATGGCTTGGGATATGTGAATCGCGAACTGGGCGATTGGCAGGAATCCTTGGAGCTTTACCAAAATGCGCGGGCCACTTTCGAGAGTGTTCAGGACCTTTTCGGAGAACATGACGCAGTCACCAGCGTAGGCAGAGCCCTATTAGCGATGGGTAAGCACAGGCAAGCGCTGGAAGCGTACCAAGCAGGGTTGCGCGTGGCCCAACGAGCGAAAGACCGATCGCTCGAGGCAGTAAGTCTCGCCGATATCGGCGAGGCATACGCGACAGCGGGTAACTTGGCGCGAGCAGAACTGTTCTACCGGCAAGCTCTGAAGCTTTACCGTGCCGCCAAACATCTCTATGGTGAAGGCGATGTTCTGATTCGCTTGGGCCGCCTTCAGTCACGACAGGGGATGTATTCCCAAGCCATCGCTTCTCTGGAGCAGGCGAACAAGCTAAAGGAAAAAACAGCCCAAATCGAAGAGATAGCCAAGGTCCAATACGAACTTGCCTGGAACTATCGCCGGCTCAACCGTCTCGACGAGGCGCTTGCGGCGATTGAAAAGACCATCGATATTATTGAGAGTCAGAGAATTACGCTCTCCAAATTCGATGCAAGGGCGGTATACTTTGCCGCCGTCCATAGGTACTACGCTCTTTACATACAAGTATTGATGCTGCTCCATAGTCGGGATTCGGATCCCTCTCTTCTTACAAGAGCCTTTGAAGCATCCGAGAGGAGCAAAGTCCGCTCGCTCCTGGATCTATTGAACGCATCGACCGAAAGTGTGCCATGCGAGGAACGTATCCGAAGGCAGTTGGAGCGTACGCGTCCGGAGTTGCTTGATGTCGCAGGCGGAAAGACGACAGCGATTCCAACGGCTACGATGGCTCTGGAGCAGATACAGGCACAGATCGACGCGGAAGACACCGTTCTGCTCGAGTATTCGCTGGGTGATGAAGAGAGCTACGTGTGGGCCGTCGAGCACAGCAGGATAGCGGTCCACAAGATTCCGCCTGCCGACCGGATCAAGAAACTTGTGGATGGGCTTCGCAAAACGATGGTCCCCCCCCCATATGTAGATGGCGAAAGCGGCGTTGCTTTTCAGGCGCGTCGCCATCAGCAGGAAGAAGCGTACGATGCTTACGCCCGCAAGTTGTCGAAAATACTGCTTGGCCCAGTCGCATTGAATGGCGCTAAACGTCTGCTCATCGTGCCGGATGGGCCCCTGCAGTACATTCCGTTCGTAGCACTTCCCCTGCCTCAGCATGGGACGGGGCTTCTGATTCAACGCTATGAAGTGGATGTCTTGCCATCCGCGTCTGTTCTGGGAGCTCTAAGAAGACCCTTTGTGAATCGCCCTCCTCCTTCGGCCGCTGCAATCATTTTTGCAGATCCCGTCTTTGAGCCCGGCGATCCGCGAATATCAGCAACGACGAGCAGTGCGCCGCCCAGGCCGGAGAAACCAGTGTCGTTGATTCGCGCGATTCCCGATGTTGGTGACTCTTCCTACATACAAAGGTTACCGGCCTCGCGCGACGAAGCAAACGCCATCGCTAGAATCCTGCGATCCACCGATCCTCAGGGCGTACGGCTCGAGATGGACTTCGGGGCCAGCCGAGATACCGTCCTCAAAGATGGTCTGACAGGTTATCGGATGATCCATTTTGCAACTCACGGTGTGATTGATAGCCGCCGGCCGGAAATGTCTGCACTGATTTTGTCACTACTAGATAGGAGAGGCCGAAAGCTGGATGGTTATTTACGGCTGGGCGATATCTATAAGCTGAAATTATCCGCCGATCTGGTCGTCCTTAGTTCTTGTGATTCTGCATTGGGAAAGGACGTCCAGTCGGAAGGAATCATTGGCCTGCCCCGTGGCTTTCTTTATGCCGGTGCGAAGCGCGTCATCGCAAGCCTGTGGAAGGTTGAGGACAATGCGACGGCGAAGCTCATGTCGAGTCTATATGCAGGCATACAAAGGGGTGAAAGTCCGAGCGCTGCGCTGCGCAAGGCTCAACTCGAAATGCTGCATGATCCAAGGTGGTCCAAGCAATACTATTGGGCGGCATTTGAGCTGCAAGGGGAATACCGATAGCGCGTTGGCTTGTGAACGTCTGTATAATGTGGGCCATTTATGGCGCTCACTCCCGAAGCCTTCGGCCGGTTTCTCCGCTGGCTGTCATCAGACGATCAGCAGGCCGTGAGCGAGTATCTGTCGGTCAGAAAGCGGCTGGTAAGATTTTTTGTTCACAAAGGCTGCGACGATCCAGATACACTGTTCGACAAAACCGTCGACATCGTGGTGGGAAAGATCGAGGAGTGCATCGATTGCTCCAACCCTCTTGGGTATTGCTACGGAGTAGCAAGGAATGTCTGGCGAAAGTATAGACGCGAGTACAAGGCGATGGACCCAATCGACATTGATCCACCAGCGCGCCCTACCGATCAGGAAAACGAGCCGGAATTGAAGTGTCTAGAGCGCTGTGTCGACTTGTTGTCACCCAGCGATCGCGACCTTGCGACTCGATACCATAGGCATCAAGGGCGGAACAAAATCGAAGTGCGAAAAGCTCTGGCCAGCGAACTTGGAGGACCGAATGCATTGCGGATCAGGGTATTCCGTATTCGCAAGAACCTCCGCGATTGCGTGGTTAACTGCGTAAAGCGGTCGCTGAACTGACGAGCCCAAGGAGGGAAGCCGGTGAAGAGCAGATTGCCAGAGCCGGAAGTGATTCGCCAGTACTTGCTCGGAAGACTTAACGAGCAGGAAGAACTCGAAGTGCAGTTGAGCGAACAGATCCTGTCCAATGACGATCTGGCTGAATTGGTCGAATCGGTTGAGGAAGAGATCATTGATCAATATGTAGATGGAACCCTCGACCCCACCGACAGAAAGGCGGTTGAAGCCTACTTTCTCCGCCCGCCTGAACGAAAAGAAAAGTTGCGGTTTGCTCGACTCTTGCGAGGCTATTTTGACTCGCGGACAAGCGATTTGGTTGACCCAGTTGTCGCCCAGTGGGCTACTCGGTTTCGAGCTTACTGGCCCGCTGCTGCATTGATCTTATTGGCCACTGTCGGAGCGACCTATATTTCTCGGGTTAGCCGAAGAGAAGCCTCGCTAGAAGCCCAGCTCATGCAGGAGAGAGCGCGCTTCGCGAGCGTGGCTAACTCGACGCCGCTACGGCCGATGCAACCAGCCATGTCAGTTTTGACTTTAGTGTTGGGCCGCACTCGTAGCGCCCGACTCCCAATCCCACATATAGAGATCAGCCACTCGACCAAACGTGTCATAGTGGAGATAGTGCTGCCCACCGGTGCGTTTGGTCCGCACGAAGTGCGACTTGAATCTGATGAAACGAAAACGGTTGTTTGGTCAGCAAGGCTGCTGCCTCTCGTGTCTCCTGACGGCGCTCGGTTGCTGTTTGACGTACCGGACGAGAACATCAAATCAGGGATTTACTCTTTCAAGGTTTCCTCTGGGGACGGCCCAACAACTACGACGCAGAACGCCGAGTTTCAAGTGAGATTCATCGAGTAGCAGTCCGATTCTTCCTACTTATTTTTCGAGCGCCCAACCAGGTATATCACTTCAACATATCAAAGCGTTGCTTCCTGACTGGTTTCTCCGGATTCTCTAGTTAGCCATTGAAGTTTCCTCGAAATGTTTTTCCCTGCCAGCGCATAGGAGAGTGAGGATTTCTTCCTGTGCTTGCCCGTGAGGAATAGCAACCCAATCGGACGAGTTCTGGAAAGTACTTGGGATGAAGCACTAGAGAACATCGCGAACCACAAGGAAGGGAGCTATGGACAAACTTGCAACTGTTGGCGTGCTGACGGTTGTTCTGCTGATAAACTGGGTGCCGGTCTTCGCCACATGTCCACCTGTGCCACCTTCCTCGGCGAATGACGCGGCGGCCGCACCTTTTGCTCAAATTCGCCTTTACAACTTTCGACATGCTTCGCTGATCGCAGGCCAACTATCGAGTACTTTCCCGCTCCTGCACATCGCGTCCGCTTCGTCCGCCAGTGCAGACGGAGGGAAAGGATCGTCGGAAATTCCGGACGACCTGCTTATCGTGGTATCTAAGGATGAGGCTGATCCCTTAAAGGCTGCCGACTCTATTAGCGAACTCCGCCGAGTCGTCGCGTTTCTTGACTTGCCACGGCCACAGGTAACTCTGCAAGCGTGGTCAATCAAGATCAGCTCGAAAGATCCCTACGAAATCGACAAGTCAGTGAAGCGCTTGCAGCAAAACATTGAAGAACTTAACTTACGGATTCAAAAAGCGCTAAAGTTCGGCTGGTTTGACCTGATGATGAAGGCGCAAAGCCCTGGATTTCTCAACGCGGATTTCCGGGAGTACGTGAGTCGACCGTTCATTATCAATCAGGCAAAGAGACCCGAGAAATACTCGTTAGGCTACATCCATGCGTTCTCACCTGATCAGCCTTCGATTGCCACGATGCTGCTATGTCTGACAGCATCCGAAGATCCAAGAAAATGGATCGATGATGTTGTGGATCGGATGGAGGAAGCAGCAACCGAAAGCGAAACTCCGCAGCGCCCCAACAATGGCACATCGAAAGAATCCCCTCCATCAATCTCTCAGAAGAGTGAAGGGGCTTCTAGCACTGAACCTCGCTTGTTCGCAGGCTTTCGCGCCTATTTGCACGCCCTTGCGGATCCGCAAGAGACGAAATCACCTTCGACAACAGGAGTGAGCTCGTCCGAGACTTGGGTTCCAGCCGAAGGGCGGCAATCGGCTTTGCGAGCCGCGCTGGCAGATTTTTTATATCAATACAAGTGGGCGACTTTGTATCCACACGATTTTGTCGGTTATGACCTCCAAAACAGCGCTACCGTACTTGACAGCTTGTTTGCCCCAGCCGTTGACGCGCTCAACCACGATATCCAGGGGCAAGTGAAGAGGATTATTCAGCAAGAAGAAGAGCTGAGTCGAAAAGACAAAAAGACTCAACTGTCATCTCGCGGTCTCATTACGGTAGCGGCCATCAGTGGTCACGAGGCTACCGTTGCCGGAAAAACGATCAGTCATTTTGACGTCACAAAAGCTCCAACTCTTGCCGAGATGGTGCAGGGAATGGAAAGTGCGAAGACAAACTTGTCAGCTCTGTTTCCGCAGGTAACCGGAAATGCAGCTCTAATCGCATCCGCTTTAGCAGCGGTTAGTGCACAAGAAAAGACATTCGTCAAGATAGAAAAGGGTATGAACCTCGTGATTACCCCGAATACTTTACCCACGGCGGCTTCAGCAGAACTAGATATCAACCTTGATGGCGGTGATGAGAATGGCAAACCTGCCGATGATTCTGACCCATCGCTGGTCGGTGCCAAGACGGACCAGAGCTACACCGTCGATAGGATTTCGAAACATTCGGTAAACACACGGGTTCGCGTCGACTCGCTGAAGTTGTTCGAAGTATCTACTTTTGCCTTTGACCTCATGCATCCACGACCGGATGGTGTTGTCCCTGTGGTTGGGCAGGTATGGCAAGGTGTCTTTGGTGCCGTGCCGGGTGCCGGTCGGCTTTTCACTTGGCACAGACCGCCGGACATATCAGCGCATCGCAGCCTGATTCTCATTAGCGCTCTCATTGTCCCGACATCGATCGACTTGGCGCTCGGAATCCGCGTCGAAAGCGATCGACAGCTCCAAACTAGTTCAAGCGGAGAAATGGAAGCTCGTACTCTGCATGCGATCGACGACGATCCACTTTTGCGCAAGGTTCGTCCATTTCACAAGAAGAAGCTGGAATGCATGCTGTCTCCTGAACAGTGGGTGGTTTTCCCCAAGACTGAATGCAAATGCTCCAACATCTCGTTTGAATGTGTCGCGGCAGATATTCGCTAACAAAACACGGGTACGTATCTGTTTCGCGGGCCCGGAACGACGCGCAGATTGATACGAATCACGGAAACAAGCTTTCTGGCAGCGTCAGTCGCGACAGCTCGCAACGTACCGCAACAGAGGTAGAACCACAAACGGCTACTCCATGCGAGGAGTACGGACATCCGAAGAGGAGCAAGGACACAGTTTAGGAATTGGAGTTGCTTGATGATGGCAAGGATACTGTTAGATTGAGCTCTTCTCTCAGTGCTCACCAGACAACGGACTATCTTCTTACTTCTGGCATTATCTGCGATTCTTGGACTGCGATGGCTGGACGTCGATCTGAAGGGCGGGCGCATCCTGCTACCGCAGACGAAGAATGGTGAAGGACGGATCGTGTACCTCAACAATTTGGCACACCAGGGGCTCTCAGCGGTCCCTCGCGACAAAGTGAAGCCGACCGAGCATGTGTTCTCCGCAGACTCGATAAGCCCGGAGAATGTTTCGCTGGCGTTCCTTCGGGCGTGCCGCGGAGTACATATTTCGGACTTCCGCTTCCATGACTTGCGGCACACGGCGGCGAGTTGGATGAGGATGCAGGACGCGGACATTCACACGGTCGCGTTGATTTCTGGGTCACAAAGATCTGAGAATGGCTGCACGCTATCAGCATCTCAGCCCAGCCTTTCTTTCGGATGCAGTGAAGCTCTTAGACACTAGCTTTGCGGAATCTTCGCAGACACTCGAAGCGCCAGAAAATGGACAAGTATTCCGGTTCTATCGTCCCCACAGGGTCCCCGAGGGAAAAAGAGCTGCACAGCGCATTATGATAAGTGCTTTTGATTGTTGGCGTCCCCGACGGGATTTGAACCCGTGTTACCGCCGTGAAAGGATTACCCCGAGTCGTAAGTAACAGAAACCAATGGCTCGGATCGCAAACATTGGAGCTAGAAAGAACGCTGTGGAAGTCTTATCGAACCCTTATCGAACCCTCGCGCATGGCTTCGACGGGATTACCTTAAATTCCCGACATTGGCTGGCACTCCCTCACTACTTCCGGAATGGTTTCGCCGTTGCAAGGAGATCTCAATTTTGGCGACCGACTGCGATTGCTCGAGAATCGGATGTTTCCTGGGCGTTTCTGGCTGTCAAGGTGCCAAATGTAGGCCAGAACTGCGTACCTTGAGTATGGCAACCGACCACTGCAGTGACACGGCACTTTCAGGAAGTTTGGGATCGGTGGTCAACCGGAGGAACACCCAGCAGCGGTGATACCCGCCGTCGCATTCAGCATTGACGCTGGCTGACATCAAAAGTCGACTGGGAATGTAAAGGTTGCCTCTGTGACCCTACAACACATGAGCGAATCGAACCGATGTGCCTGAAAGCGCCCCAAGCGATCCATCCGCCCTTGCACTTCAACGCTAGAATGTGGATTGATGTTTAAGGCGGCTAGCTGGAACTTGAATTCTGTTCGCTCGCGGCTGACCCATGTCACGGCATGGCTGAAAGTTCGCGAACCGGATGTATTGTTGCTGCAAGAACTGAAGGGGACCGAGTTCCCGTCCGAACCTTTCAAGGCGCTCGGCTATGAGAGTGTAGCGGTGACGCAGAAAGCCTATAACGGGGTTGCGATTGTGTCGCGACATCCGATGAAGACAATTGCTAAGGTTCTCGTCGGAGACGATTCCGACAGTCATGCGCGGTTCTTGGAGGTAATCATCAGGGGCATCCGCATCGTCAATATTTATGCTCCCAATGGCAATCCGGTGGGGAGTGACAGGTTTGCGTACAAGTTAGCTTGGATGGATCGACTGACTCAGCAAATGATTAGATGGAAGCAGGATGATGTGCCGACGCTAATTGGCGGCGACTTCAACGTGATTCCGGAGGACATTGACTGTCACAAGCCGTCTTCGTGGGAGCACGATGCTTTGTTTCAGCCGGAGCCGCGAGCCCGCTATCGTGCGATGTTGGGTAGTGGCTATACGGATGCGTTCCGGTCGTTGCACGTGGGCGAAATCGGACATTTCACATTTTGGGATTACTTTCGGCAGGCGTTCCAAAACAATCGAGGTATAAGAATCGATCACTTCTTATTGTCTCCAACGCTGGCAGATCGACTGGAAAGCTGCGAGATCGATAAAGGACCGCGAGCACAGGAAAAGCCGTCTGACCACACNCCCATAATCGTCACGCTATCCGACCTGCAATGATCAGGGATTAGCTCATATACCACCCGCCATTGACCGAAATCGTTTGCCCGGTCAGGTAGTCATTCATTGCCAGCATCACCGCTACCGAAGCAACGTTGTCAACCGAGCCGAAATGCCCCATCGGAATCAGAGCCGGGCTCGCGTTTGGATTGCTCGTCACCATGTCAGTCTCGATCAATGCGGGAGCAATGGCGTTGACGGTGATCCCCTCTCGCATGAACGCGGAGGCGCAGGAGTGCGTCAACCCGATGATCCCCGCTTTGGACGCGGCGTAGTGCGCACCTACAGCCCCGCCCGTTTGAGCTGCGACGGAGGACAGGTTGATGATGCGTCCCCATTTTCTTTGCCGCATTCCGCCGATCACCGCCTGTGTCACCAAGAACACCGACTTTAGGTTGACCGTGAGCACTTCGTCCCATTCCGTTTCCGTAATCTCTTCCAATTTGCGGGGATGGGCGATTGCAGCGTTGTTGACGAGGATGTCGATTCCTCCGATTTGCTTCTCGACCTCAGCAACCATGCGCTTCACGTCGGCAGCGACCGATACATCCGCCCGAAGAGCGATTGCCTTCCGTCCTATTCCAGTGATTCCGCTGCAAACTGCATTCGCGGCGTCGGCTCGCTCACGGTAGTTCACGGCGACATCAGCACCAGCCCCAGCCAACGCGATGGCGACGGCGGCTCCGATCCCGCGACTGCCTCCAGTCACAATAGCAACTCGATCCCTGAGTTCTTTCATGGCTTCATGCTCCGATTCGTCCCCAGTCAATCCGTCAGAACCCCACAACCCACACCCGCTGCTCTTGCCAACGGGCACAGCGTACCATGTGGACATGAGCAGAATATGCCCACAATGCCTCTACGCGAACCCTTTGGATCGCTCGGCGCAAGCCGATGTTCTTCTTCGGGAAGAGCCCGACGAGGAAGAAGATGAAGAGGAAGAAGAAGGCGACCGCAAAGAAGATGACGAGGACGAGGACGAAGACCGAGACGACGGCTACTCGGAGTGAGCATGCCCTTACTGTGTCAGTGGGTGAAGAATGACACGCGAAGAGTTCGTTAATGTTGCTGAGGAAATCTTGGACTCCCTCCCTCCGCACCCGTGATCATCAGCAGCGATTGCGTGCGTCGCCGATGATGCTATCGAGCAAAGGTCCAACCCTGAAGTGTGATGCTCAAGTCAGGGTCGGGAATTCACGGCGGAACTCGGAGGCTACCGCCTGCAACTGCGCATTCGCCTTGGCCACGGTGACGCCCGGCTGCAGCAATCCGGTCACGTAAAAAGACGTTCGCGTCACTGCTCGCCGATCTGACAAGGCAGCCACAAGTCGGCTTGCCCGATCGACGACGGTCTCCACAGTCACTCACCGTTACCATTTTTGGAGTCTTTGCCCTCCGAAGAGGTATCCTTTGGGGGCCCGATATAGCGGAGGCGATCCCTGAAACCGGAAGAATTTATCTGCTACCGCCAGTCGGGAATGCTTATGCATGCAGTCTTGCAACGGCTGAGTCGCCCGTCGGCGCATCGAACTTGGGGTAGCGTTATTGCGTTCGCATCGGCGCTGACCGCCTCGTCTATCCTATTGCCGGCGGCACTGGCCGACAGTCGAACCGCTTCCCCAGGTGTGACGCAACGATCTGATAGTGGCGTACCTCACGTCCGATTGCCGGTAATCGATGGCAATGATATCCGCTTCTCGCGCCTCTCCACCGCTCAGGGCTTGTCCCAGACTAGAGTCCCTCAAATCGTACAGGACAATCAGGGATTCATGTGGTTCGGGACCCAGTATGGTCTGAACCGTTACGACGGATATGAATTCAGAGTATTTATTAATGATCCCGCTCGCGAGAACAGCTTGAGTTGTGTTTTTATCCATTCACTATTCAAGGATCGTTCCGGCACACTCTGGGTTGGGTGCGACCATTCTCTGGACAGGTTCGACGGCGTTGCAGAAACATTCACTCACTATCAGATCGAGGCTGTGGCTCCAGGTGGAGCTGCGACCGTCGACCAAATCAGTCAGGATCGGACCGGTCTGCTGTGGCTGGCAACAGGGAAAGGTCTATTCAGGTTAAATCCAGATACGGGTCAGATCATTCGTTACGTCCACGATTCGTCAAACTCACTCAGCCTGGGCAACAACGAAGTCAAATGCACCCTGGAGGACAGCAGCGGCCAGTTCTGGGTCGTCGACGGCGATAACCTTGAAGAGTTCGATCGGAATAGCGGCGGGATCCTCCTGCGGATCCAGTTGAATGCGGGTATCCGTGAAGCTTCGCTCTATGAGGATCACCTAGGTGTCCTCTGGATCACCTATGTCGCATCGGGCAAGGGAAGCGGACTAGCGATTCTCGATCGATCTTCAAATCGCCTGATTTCTTATTCGCTTTATGACAAGGAAGCAGACAAGGAAATCCGCGGTGGGTTCATGGCCGTACTTGAAGACAAGAACAAGACACTCTGGTTCGCGAGCTTGAGCGCCGGTTTGCTGAAGTTTGATCGCGAGCATCAGATTTTCACTCGCTATCGAAATCATCCGAGCGATGCCGAGAGCCTCGCCGAAGACCGGCTGATTGCATTATGCGAAGACCACGAGGGAAATATTTGGGTGGGCCTTCATGCGCGGGAGCCAAACTTCTTTCGTACTGAGAACACCCCGTTCATGCCTTTGTCTCGTAGCCAGAACAATCCAAATAGCTTCGGCGAGACTTTTGTGAATTCCATTTACGAAGATCATGAAGGCGTCCTGTGGACGGGGACGACGGGAGCTTTAAACCGCCTTGATCGACGATCCGGGCAATCAATCTCTTATCTTCCTCCCGGCTCGGCACTCTCCAATGACATCATCGCGATCAACGAAGACGCGTCAGGCGCTCTGTGGGTTGGTACATGGGGGCGGGGCTTAAGCCGTTTTGATCGCGCGACAAACCGCTATAAAACTTACCTGCATGAACCCGGGAATCCGTCGAGTTTGAGCAATAATATCGTGAGCCGGATGCTCGTCGATCATACCGGCACATTGTGGATTACAACCTGGGATGGGCTTAATCGGTATGATCCTAAGACCGATAGTTTCGTCACCTTCAGGCAAACCAAGACGAGTGATAAGGAACTGTATTTCAATATCATCGAGGACCGGACCGGATATTTGTGGATGGGCAGTTGGACCGGCCTTAACCGTTTCGACCCAAAAACTGCTCAATTCACAGTTTATGGACACGAAGCCGGTAATCCCAAATCTCTGAGTACCGACAACGTTAACTCGGTCTACGAAGATCATTCGGGGACCATTTGGGCGGCTACGTACAATGGATTGAATAAGTTCAACCGCGAAAACGGGACGTTCACTCGCTACTTCGTGAAAGATGGTTTGCCCACCAACAATTTGAGCTGTATGCTCGAAGACGGATCCGGAATGCTTTGGATAAGCACCAGCCGGGGCCTATCCAAGTTCGATCCCGTCGCGAACAAGTTCACGAATTACTCTACGGCCGATGGGCTACCTGGTAGTGACCTTACCGGTTGGGACGCTTGCTTCAAGAGCCGAAGCGGCGAGATGTTTTTTGGCGGGTTTGACGGCGGCGTGGCCTTCTTTCCTGCTAAGGTTGTGGATAGACATGATCCACTCCCCCTGGTTCTGACCGATTTTCGGCTGGCTGGGCACTCGGTAGATGTTAGACCCCATTCTCCTCTCAAGAAATCCATCAGCTACGCTAGCGATGTCACACTCACTCACGAAGAGAACATTTTCTCACTCACTTTTGCGGCACTCACTTTCTTCAATCCAGATGCGAACCGTTATCGATACAAATTAGAAAGCCTGGAACACAACTGGACTGAAGTTGGTAGCGATCGGAGGGTCGTGACATACACAACTTTGCCAGCCGGCAAGTACAAATTTCATGTGCAGAGCGCGACAAGGCAAGGATCTTGGGGTGAACCTGGCTTAGCATTAACAATCAACATCTTGCCACCGTGGTGGGCCACGACCTGGTTTAGGCTACTTTCCGGCGCGTTCATTCTGGCCATGGTTGCTTTGCTGTACAATCTGCGCCTGCGGCAGTTGGACCGGCAATTTAACGTGCAGTTGGAGACACGTGTCGCCGAGCGGACACGCATCGCGCGCGATCTACACGATACGCTGCTGCAGTCTTTTCATGGACTGATGTTTCGGTTTCAGGCAGCTCGCAACATGTTGCCTCGCAATCCCGAAAATGCGATGCGAACTCTCGACGAGGCGATTTCGAGCACGCGGAATGCCATCACCGAGAGCCGCGATGCAATTCACGATTTACGATCCAAGCCCATTACAGACGGAGATTTGGTTCGATTGTTAGAGACAGACGGTGAAGAACTAGCGGCCGTTCTAGGCGCAGACCAGAATTTGCCAGCTTTCCGCATTATCGTGGAAGGTGAACGGCAGAGGATATCGCCGGCGCTCCATGACGAGGTGCACAGAATTGCTCGCGAAGTGATGCGAAACGCCTTCCGACACTCAGGAGCCAAGAAAATCGAAGTCGAGATCCGCTACGACAAGAATCGGCTTCGGTTGCGAGTGCGCGATGACGGGAGCGGTCTGGATCCCAAAGTCCTCGAGTCCAGTCGACGTCCTGGACACTGGGGTTTGGCGGGAATCCGCGAGCGCGCTCAGCAAATTGGAGCGCAATTAATAATTTGGAGCGAAGCGGGAGCGGGCACAGAAATTGAACTAACGGTACCTGATATCCGGCGCAAAGATGGGCGGAATAACTCCCGATTCAAGCTATTTCGCAAAGAGAGGGTATCCTGAGCAGTCCTCCCGTTCTTATCCGAATCCTTACGGCGGACGACCACCCTCTTCTCCGTGAAGGGATCGCAACGCTCGTCAATGCCGAAGCTGATATGAAGTTGGTTGCGGAGGCATCCAGCGGTCGAGAAGCCGTCAGAATGTTCCAGTTGCATCGTCCCGACGTAACGTTGATGGACCTCCAGATGCCAGACATGAACGGCACTGAAGCAATTGCCGAGATTCGAGGCGAATTTCCCGAGGCCCGCATCATAGTGTTGACGACGTACACCGGTGACGCTCAGGTACTGAAGGCTCTGAAAGCAGGAGCACGGGCTTACCTATTGAAAAGCGATGTACATCTCGAACTCCTGGAGATGATCCGCTCGGTTCATGCCGGGCACAAAAGAATACCTCCCCAGATTGCAGCGGAACTGGCTGAACACGCCGGCGATGATCCCTTGAGTCCGCGCGAAATCGATGTGCTTCGCCTGATCGCTGCCGGGAACTCCAACAAACTGATTGCCGACCAACTCTCGATCAGCGAAGCAACCGCCAAATCCCATGTGGCAAGTATATTGTCCAAGCTAGGAGCCAATGATCGTGCCCATGCTCTTGCAATAGCCCTGAAGAGAGGAATTATCAGCCTGTGAATTGGCCGAAATGATGATTTTCGGATCGCTCTTTTGGACGTTCCCACAATTCATTCAGGGCAGTACTCTCGGGTTGAAGCGCAATACGGGAGTGTCTCTGCAACGCCTATTCTCAACTTTCGCCAGCGGATTTCCGGGTATCGGATTGTTGCTGCAGCGCTTGATCACCGCTGTAGCTGTAGGATGCTTCATATTTGCGCGCTTTCATGACCTGCCACAACATAACTCAATCACACTGCCATTGATCGATGGTGGAGCTGCGCTTCTCCTTCTGGTGGGGTTGTGGACCCCATTTGCGGGTGCGGCGATTGCGTGCTGTGAATTGTGGGTCGTTGTCTCAGGAGGTGGAGAGTTCTTGCCACCCCTTGTGTTGGCGACCCTCGGAGCTACTCTCGCAATGATCGGACCCGGTGCTTGGTCTATCGATGCGCTTCTTTTCGGCAGAAAACAGATTACGCCTCCCTCTCGCTAGGCGTAAGCCGCGAAACGGATCAAAGAGCCCGCCCTATATGATGATTTCAAAACCCGCCCATTTGCCGTTTTCTCAGCCCTGTAATCAGCTCAATATGACGCTCCAGATCGTCAATTACTCATCATTCGAGAATCGCGATGTATCGTGGTCACGTGTCTCACAATATCGTTCATGGTCGCCTGAAAATGGTTTCGGCCAAGGCTCTTCTACTCGCGGCATGCCTGGCTCTGAATGGCTGCCAGTCGCATCGAGCAGACAGGCTGCCTGCGATCGAGTTCATTAAAGTCCCTCCTGCGGCGCAGGGTGGGAAAGAGAAAATCGAGACTATCGCAGGGCGTGTGGTTGGTGCGCGACCAGGCCAGCAGATTGTAATCTACGCGCGCAGCGGTGCATGGTGGGTCCAGCCTACCGTGGCAAGTCCTTTTACTCCAATTCGAACTGACGCCACATGGAGTACAGAAACACATCTCGGATACGAATATGCGGCGTTATTAGTTGACCCAGGCTATAGCCCGCCACCAACCATGGACCTGCCGCCTTCCAAAGGGGGGCCGATCGTGCTAACAGCCATCGCAAAAGGTCTTGGGCCAACGATCCTCGCGCCTACGAAGCCGCTGAAATTTAGTGGCTACGACTGGAATGTTCGCACCATTGCAAGTGATCGGGGAGGTTCTGCCCATCCCTACAGCGGCGACAATGCTTGGACCGACAGTGCAGGAGCGCTCCACCTCCGCATTTCGAAGACTTCCGACGATTGGTCGTGTGCAGAAGTCGTGCTAAATCGCAGCCTTGGGTACGGAACCTATGTGTTGACGGTTCGCGACGCCTCCCATCTGGAACCGGCTGCCGTCTTAAGCATGACTACCTTCGATGAATGGGGTGGGGACCAGTACTATCGCGAAATGGATATCGAAGTCAGTCGCTGGGGGGACGCATCGAGCAAGAACAATACTGAATACCTCGTCGAGCCGTATTTTCACCCAGGAAATGTATTTCAATTTATTGCGCCATCAGGAACCCTGACGTACTCGATGCAGTGGGAAGCCGGTCGTGCCAAATTTAAGACTGTGCGGGGGAATTCGCCGAGTCCAGGAGCACCAGTGATTTCGGAACGTGAATTCACGAGGGGAATACCCTCGCCCGGTCAGGAAAGGTTGCAACTGTTTTTCTATGTCGTGGCCAGTAATAAAAATCCGCTCCAACATGACAACGAGGTGGTGCTCGAGAAATTCGAATATCTTCCGTAGTTGTTTTGTTTCACGGCGTTGGTCGCTGAAATTTGCCAATGCTGTGCTGGCCCTAGTGTGTTGTAAAGGTTTGGCCTTTGCGATTGACCCAAATCGGACTTTGTCGCAATACGTTCAAGACGCTTGGGGAGTTGATAGGGGTTTTCCTAGCGAAACGGTATCTTCTATCGCTCAAACCCGCGATGGATACCTTTGGATCGGAACTGACAAGAGCCTGATCCGCTTCGACGGCTTGAATTTCCAGAAGTTCCAGCAGGCTGTTCCTGGGTCATTCGCAATCGGCGCGGTGCAATCATTGATCTCAGACGGCCAAGGTGATCTTTGGATTTTATTGCCGACTACAAAGCTCTTGCGCTACCACGATGGGATATTCGATGTTGTCCGCGGCGAAGCTGAAAATGGAGTAACGGCGATAGGCTCAAGCATAAGCAACCAGATTTTGATTTCATCAATCGCAATGGGCACGCTTAGCTACCATGGGACAGACTTTGTCAGCATGTCACCCTCAGATCTGCTGGCGAAAACGGAAGCATCAAACCAGATCGCTTCGACGTGGTCCACCCCAGCTTGGTCCACCGGCCTTAAGCCACATCGCTTGGCGGCACCAGCATTAGCGGTGAATTCGATCGGATCAACTCATGACGGCAAAGTCTGGCTGGGTACAGAAGGCGGTGGTCTTTTCTACTTGACGGGAGGACGAATCTCATTTGCGGGGAATGTAGCCGGTGCGAGAATCAACTCGATACTGCCGATTGAGAACTCCGAGCTATGGGTAGGTACTAGCAAAGGCGTAATGCGATGGAACGGAACCGAGCTCACGCGCGATGGTGTGCCCTCGGCTCTGCAGCGGTCGGAAGTGCTTTCTCTAATGCGAGACCGCGACGCGAACATCTGGGTAGGCACGAATCAGGCACTGGTGCGCGTTAGTTTTGCCAGCAACGATCCGAAGGTTAGTGCGATTTTTTCAAGCTTTGGGCCGGTGAGGGCACTGTTTGAAGACCGAGAGGGAAATATTTGGATGGGGGGTACGCGTGGCGTGCACCGCCTGAGCGATAGTCTCTTCGTTACATACTTGATCGATGGTTCGCATTCGCAAAGCATTGGGGCGGTATACGTCGACGCTGAAGATCGGACATGGGTGGCTCCCATCTATGGAGGTTTGCGTTGGCTGAGGGGAGAGAAAGAAGAGGGGGTCACGACCGCAGGACTTAATCACGATATTGTGTATTCGATCGCCGGCGGCGAAAAGGATGAACTTTGGCTGGGGAGACAGCGGGGCGGTCTCACGCGACTGCGATACGTCCAAGGTTCGCTCACCGCAAAAACGTACAGGCAGGCAGACGGTCTGGCTCAAGACAGCGTCTATGCGGTGTATCGAAGTCGAAACGGCACGATCTGGTCGGGAACTCTGAGCGGTGGTGTCAGCGCTCTCCATGATGGCCAGTTCACCAGGTACACGACCGCGAATGGCCTGGCGTCGAACACCATTTCTTCAATTGCTGAGGGAGCAGATGGATCGATGTGGTTCGGCACGCCCAGCGGCGTGAGCCTGCTGTCGAACAACGATTGGCGAACCTACTCGGTCCGCGACGGTTTAGCCTCTGCGGATGTGAACTGTTTACTGATGGGTTCAACGGGAGTTTTGTGGATTGGAACCGCTGATGGCCTGGCATTTCTAAAAGCGGGAAAGGTTCAAGTACCCCAAAACATTCCGGGCTCGCTGCGCGAACCAGTCTTTGGCATTACCGAAGACGGAAACGGGGAGCTCTGGATCGCAACTGCGGGTCACATCCTGCAGGTCAGTGCCAGCCGCCTTGCGGGGAACCTCCTGGAAGAGACGGATATCCGGGAATACACGCTCTCGGATGGCCTCCAGGGGAAGGAAGGAGTAAAACGCTTCCAATCTGTGACCAAAGACTCGAAGGGGCGGGTTTGGTTTTCCACAAATCGCGGCCTGTCAGTAGTGAATCTCTCGCGGGCAGCCGACAGCTCCCCTTCAGCTCTAGTTCACATCGTAGGAGTTTCAGCTGATGGCAATCCGTTCGACCTCGCGGAACCTCTGCGGGTTCCGCCCGCCAAAGCAAGGATCACGTTCCGATTTGTGGGGCTGAGTTTAAAGAGCCCCGATAGAGTCCGCTACCGCTACTGGCTCC
>AP72_2010_repI_A100DRAFT_1000022_pt1 | contig 24245 bp, 21 predicted proteins | sample AmaPasrepliIA100_FD_9193 | JGI IMG/M metagenome (IMG submission 9193)
CCCCGCCAGCGCCGCAGCGAGCGGGTTGTAGCCTTGCCATCGAACCTGGTGAGTTGCAGGCGGGCGAGGCGAAGTCCCGGCGTCGAGCCGGAGTAAACGATCAAGAGATACTGGTACGCGGCCCAGAACAAGCACGGAATTGCGCCTACAAGAGTCATCAACTGGAACTGCGGTGGGCGCACAAGCGCAATTTTCCAGAAAACGAATCCGAAAAGAGCTGAGGCGCCGCCGATGATGAGCCCGTCGATTGCGAACGCTAGGAACCTCTGACCGAGTGGTACGTTTTGCAAAGGAGCATCGACGCCGGGATGCTTGCGGTTCTCTTCGACCGGAACTGGTTCGATGGTAATTCCGCCAAGCGCAGGAGGCGGTGGAGCAGTCTCGGGAACTTCCAGTATCCGTGGGACATCCATTACCGGCTCTGCCAATTGGTCGGGCGGAGGAGGTGGGGGCGCCCAAGCAAACCTGGGGAATTCGATGATCTTTGCGCCGGATGAACTCGCACTACTTCGAGGAAGCGAAGCAGTCCGCTGGACCGGCTCTGGTGGAGCGGGGATGGCGTGCTCAGCTAACGAAGGACCGTCCTCAACCGACAACGACTGATCTGGTGCCGCCTCAACGGGGGCTTCGGGCAGAGAATCCTCGAACGTAGGGACCTTGAGCGCAGAAGTGGCTGGACCAAACGGAAGACGGAGGGAGGGATAGCGCGGCGGAGGAGCCTTCCTTCGCGAACGATAGTTGTTGAACCGAGCGGACAACTCATTACGCCAATCGCCGGAACCAGATGGGGCGGCCACCTCACCTTCCAGTTGGGAGGGCCCCTCAGGGATGAGAGAACGAAGGGGAACCGGTGAATCGGTGGAAGGAGGCTCCATAAGGCACTGGCAAACTTCGCCGCACGTCTCACACTTCATTGAAAACTGTTCCTGCGAGGCACTTCCTGCGAGCAACCGGGAGGGAACCAGCGACAATCCTAGCCTTTGTCGTCACTTTGCCTCACAGGCAGCGCCGTGCTAAGTTCACGATGCCGCGACGAACAGGCAAAATAGTATCGCTCACTATCCGGGCGACGGACTTCCGTTGATTTTCTTCCGATGACTCTGCGCACTAGATTCCTTATCACGGCGCTGTTTCTTTGTCATCTGCTTCCCGCCACCGCACTAGTAACCAGCGAGTTGCGCTCTTCCCAGGATCAAGAACCGGATTCGTCTGCGCATCAAGAACCGGATAAAACGCAGGATTCCAATCCGAGCAAGCCTTGCGCAGCCCAGGCGGCGCAACAAGCTCAAGACTCGGCCACAATCTGCGCTGACCAGCAGGAAAAGATCGGAAATCTCTACAAGTTACAGGGCAACGCCGAGATCCACTATCGCACCTACGTGTTGCGAGCGGACGAATTAACATACAACTCCGATACGGGCGAGACCACCGCCACCGGGCACTTCACGATTGATGGAGGTCCCAACGACGACCACATCAGGGCCAGCCGCGGCACCTACAACGTTACCGCTGAGACAGGGAAGTTTTACGACGTGACGGCCACCACAGGTCTTCGATTCAGCGGCAGCCGTGCGATCCTCACCTCGACCGCTCCGTTCGCCTTCAACGGCAAAGTGGTGGAGAAGACGTCTCCGGATCACTATGTGGTCTACAACGGCAGCATCACGACCTGTGAACTGCCGCATCCGAAATGGAAGTTTCAGGCCCGGAAAGTTGTCGTCGACGTGGGTGGTAATGCCAGCATTTATCACAGTGATTTCCTGCTCCATGGATTCCCAATCTTCTACTTCCCTTACGCCACTCATCCTATAGCGCGCGAGACCCGACATTCCGGATTCCTGATACCGACGGCCGGACGATCATCGACAAAAGGCAATGTTGTCGGAGATTCCTTTTACTGGGCGATCAACCGCAGTATGGATGCGACTCTTGGTGGGGAATATTTTTCCAAGCGCGGATCATCGCAGAGAGGAGAATTTCGCGCACGTCCAACTGAGACTTCTTACGTTGATCTGAGCTACTTTGGGGTCATCGACCGTGGCATCTCGGTAAATACCGGTCAATTCATGCAGAACCCGGACGATCCGACCGGTCCCGCAATCCCGGTCACTGCCACCCTGCGCGAAGGTGGACAGGAGGCGCGCCTTCGGGCTGAAGGGAATTTTCACGGCTTTCGCGCGGTCTCTGATGTCGACTATCTGAGTTCATTTCTGTTCCGCCTTGCTTTCAATGAGGTCTTTACTCAGGCCATCAATTCAGAGGTGAAGTCTCAGGTTTTTCTGAACAAGACCTATAACGGGTTGTCCTTTGGTGGGACGGTGGAGCAGTATCAGAACTTCTTCCAGACGACCGACTCGTCGGGGAATCTCACGAATCCCCCCTCTTTCAACTCCATCCGCATCCTGCACACTCCGAGCGTTGACGCATCGAGTGTCGACCGGCCGTTGTGGCAACTACCACTGTTCTGGTCGTTTGATGCTTCCATGGCCGGACTCTCGCGCAGCGAACCCGGATTTAAGACCAGCACCGTGCTGGGCCGCTTTGATTTCAGCCCTGAGATCTCGATGCCGTTGCAGTCGCACGGATGGATTCTTCGACCCGCACTCACTCTGCACGAGAGCTACTACTCGCAGAGGTTCGTCAGAAGCACGTCGGATCCAAATGGCACGGTGGAACCCAACCCGATCGATCGGCATGCTCTTGAAGGTTCCGTCGAGCTACGGCCGCCGGCGCTGGAAAGAGTATTTGACAAAGAGTTCCTGGGCAGGAAGTGGAAGCACGTGATTGAACCGCGGATCGTGTATCGCTATGTCACCGGTGTGAATAACTTTCTTGACGTGCTCCATTTTGATGATCGTGACATCCTGAGCAACACGCATGAAGTGCGGTATGGATTCGTAACGCGCTTATACGCCAAGCACCGCCCAACATCGATTCAGGAGTGCGAGACGTCGATGACAGGCCTGGCTGTTGGAGCCGCGGCGCCCGAACAGACCGTGCCCTGGGAGCGTCCCACCAGCCTTGAGGGAAAGGCCTGCACCACGGGTCCCGATGTGAAAGAGGTCCTCACCTGGGAAGTCACGCAGAAATATTTCCTTGATCCCACATTTGGGGGAGCCCTGATCACAGGGTCGCGCAACGTTCTGGCAACAACGGAAGACTTGACCGGAATCGCCTTTCTTACTGAACCGCGTCACCTCTCGCCAATGATCTCGAGATTCCGAGCCGCAACCGGAAGCCGCACCGACACCGAGTGGGACCTCGATTATGACTTCCAGCTGAAACGCATCAATGCCAGCACCTTGCTTTTCAACTACAACGCGGGACCATTCACATTCGGAGCCGGTGACGCCTACCTGCAAATCCCGCAGACGACGCCTCCAAGCCTCACCGAGGGCAAGTGCGGCCCAACGGAATCCAACCAGATCACCTGCAAGTTCCAGCAGTTTCGTGTATCGGTTGGGTATGGCGGCCTGACACGTCGGGGGCTAAGCGCCGCCAGCAGTTTTGGCATCGATGCCGAGACCGGACAACTGCAATTCGCGACCGGACAGACGACCTACAATTGGGACTGTTGCGGAATCACGCTGGAATATCGGCGCTATGCCATCGCGAACGTCCGTAACGAAAACCTGTTCCGATTCACCTTCAGCCTCGCCAATATCGTCTCTTTCGGCAATCTTCGTAAGCAGGAACGACTTTATTAACGCCATAGCTCGTCCGCTGATACCATTGATGTCGTGGAATTCGAGACCACAATTGCCGGGAAGGCCTCGCGGCTGCAGGCTGAGATACGCAGCCTGGGCCGATTGCTTGTCGCCTACTCTGGCGGCGTGGATTCGGCTTACCTTGCGTGGGAAGCTCATCGCCTGCTAGGCAACGAGATGCTGGCGGTGATTGCGGACTCCCCCAGCCTGGCGCGAACCCATTTGGCCGACGCAATCGCCTTCGCGAATGAACAAGGGATCCCGTTTGAAGTCCTCTCAACTTCAGAAATGGACCGGCCGGAATATGTGCGAAACGACGGACAGCGCTGCTTCCAGTGCAAGGATGAGTTGTTTACAGTAATGGAAGAATTGCGCTCCAGCCGAGGATTCGATGCGATCGCCTATGGCGTAAACCTCGATGATCAGGGAGACTTCCGCCCGGGTCAGCAAGCGGCGAAGCTGCACCATGTCGAAGCACCTTTATTGAAGGCCGAACTCACGAAAGCAGAGATTCGTGAACTCGCAACTTCAGCAGGCCTGCGAATCTGGGACAAACCGGCTTCTGCATGTCTGTCGTCCCGCATTGAATACGGACGCCCGGTAACGCGCGAAGCACTTGATATGGTCGAGCGGGGCGAAGATGCGGTTCGCACCTTGGGCTTCCGGCAATTTCGGGTCCGGCACCACGGCGATATCGCTCGCATCGAGATTGCCCGTGAGGAAATGGACCGAGCCCTCAATCCTGCGATGGCAGCGCAATTTACGGCGATTTTCAAGCAACTGGGATTCAAGTTCGTCACTCTCGATCTGGAGGGGTTTCGTTCGGGATCGATGAATGCCCTCCTTCCCGCCGATCAACTCGCAAACCAAAAACCTCGCTAAGACTGCTTCTTCGGCCATCTTTGGGAGCGCGCTGGGCAAATGGATGGGAAGATGGAGTCACCTCGCTGTGAGATAATCAGTTGATAGCAAATGCATTTAAGGCGGCTTTTGGTGACTCTCTTCCGACGTTCCCTGTTTATCCTGCTTCTGGTTTGTCTTGGCTGTGTAGCCCAGTCGACACCCCCAGATCTGGCGCGCAAGATCGAGCACCAGGTCCGGACCTTCTACAGCCTGCCTGCCGAAGTGAAGGTGACGGTCGGGTCTATTACGCCCTCCAGCGAAGTGCAGGGATATGACAGCGTCTCAGTAAAGCTCGATGACGAAGGCAAGCAGAAGGACTATGTGTTTCTGGTCTCAAAGGACCGCAACACAATGTTGCGCGTAACCAGATTTGATCTGACGAAAGATGCCTTCGGCGATTTGATGAGCAAGATCGACGTGAGCGGCCGGCCGTCCCGCGGCGCCAAAGGGGCTAAGGTCGTTGTCGTGAACTACGACGATTTCGAATGTCCGTTCTGCTCGCGCATGCACCAGACGCTGTTTCCTCAAATCCTGAATGAATACGGCGACCGGGTGACGTTTGTGTATAAGGATTACCCACTGACCGAGATTCATCCTTGGGCGGTACATGCCGCGGTCGATGCAGGATGCCTTGCTGTCCAGAATGCGGACGCTTTTTGGGATTTTGCCGATTACATTCATGCCAACAAGCAAACTGTGGACAATGAGAAGACGCCCACAGGGCGGCTGGATGCTATCGACAGAATGGCCCAACTGCAAGGGCAGAGGCACAATGTGGATATCGTCAAGTTGATGGCGTGTCTGCGGGCGCAAAACGAGGACGCCGTCCGAGCGTCCATGAAAGAGGCCGATGCGATCGGCGTCAACGCCACTCCGACTCTCTTCATCAACGGCCAGAAGATTGACGGCGCGGTCCCAATTTCCGAAGTTCGCGCCGCGTTGGATTCGGCTCTCCGAGATGCAGGGCAACCGGTGCCCACGCACATCCCGTCTGCCCCGACCCCTGCATCCAAGTAGAATAGCCGGGCCGAAAAAGTTCGCGTTCGCGACGATTCCTTTGTGATCGCTGTTGGAACGGGGAGAGATGCACTTGAAGAAGAACGTTTGGTTCGCCCATGCCACCCTTGGGCTTACGGCTGCAGTTCTGCTTGCGGCACTGACCGCGTGCAGCCCAAAAACTGGCGGCGATGTAATGGCCACCGTCGATGGCCGCAAAATCTTCCGTACTGACATCGACAAGTATTACGACAGCCAGGTCTCATCCGCGCAACAAGCTCCCACGGGCGAACAGGCTACGGCTCTGCGGCTGAACATACTGCGGCAATTGATCGACGACCAAATCCTCATGCGCCGCGCAGAGAAACTCGGCCTGCTGGCCACCGAGGAAGAAGTCGATCGGAAGTTCAACGAGGCAAAAGCCCCATTCACACAGGAAGAGTTCGACAAGCGCATGCAGGAGAGGAAGATTACCGTTGCCGACTTCAAAAGTGATATCCGGAGGTCAATCACGGTCGACAAGGTGATGAACAAGGAAGTCTCCTCAAAGATCAACGTGACCGATCAGGACATCGCCGACTACTACAATGCCCACAAGGCCGAATTCAACTTGATTGAACCTCAGTATCATCTGGCGCAGATCATGGTAACCCCTTCGCCGAACCCGCAGGTTCATAATCAAAACGACAAGGCTCAGAACGAGCCCGACGCCCGCAAGAAGGTCCAGATGATCGCCAATCGGCTGGACAGTGGAGATGATTTTGCTACCCTGGCGATGAGGTATTCGGAAGACCCTGAAACCGCCGGAAATGGCGGTGATCTGGGTACTGTGCCGGAATCTGGTTTGAAGGGAACTGACCCGCTGACTCGCGAGACGGTCATGAAGTTAAAACCGGGTCAATATAGTCCGATTATCAGCGTGACGAATCCAGCAACAAAACAGGCTGTGGGATTCCGCATCGTAAAGCTCGTTGCGAAGGAACCGGCCGGCCAACGCGACCTTTCCGATCCGCGAGTACAGCAGGCAATCCGTTCGCAGCTCCACGATCGCCGCGAGCAATTGTTGAAAGCTGCATATTATGAAGTTTTGCGCGATAGCGCGAAGGTCGAGAATTACTATGCGAAGCAAGTGCTCGACAGAAACGGGATGGAAAAGTAAGGCCAGCAACTCACTCCACTATTGCAAGTACATCCCCCGCGTTCACGGCAGTGCCCTCACTGACCAGTATTTTCTGAATGGTTCCCTTTTTCGGTGATTTCACTTCGTTCTGCATCTTCATTGCCTCAACTACGAGGACGCCGGTTCCGGCTTCGACCTCGTCTCCCTGATGCAGAAGAATGCGAATAACTTTACCCGGCATGGGCGCAGATAGTTTCTTAGGACCGTGATCATCGGCAGCACGGATGCGCCCACGAAGGGAACGCGGATCACGCACTACCGCGGAAAACCTGCGACTGCCGACCCAGATATGTACGTTAGCACCGACTCGCTCACATTTCACCTCGTAGGCCTTGTTGCCGAGGCGTAACGAGAGCACATTCGGCCGTGCCAGCACCGCATCAATTTCGACATTCCGCCCATCAACGCGGCAGGACCAGCGTCCGTCGGCCTGCTGCAAATCAAGCCGGTAGGTTTTATCGTTGATGGCTATGTCGTAAGTCATGAATAACGATCAGGTGTCAGTGATCAGCGGTCAGTTGTTAGTGATCGGTTTCCAGTCTGAGCAATGCGTTTCATCTGTGAAGTTCCGAAGTTCCGTCATCTTAACGACTCTCTTTGTGCTGCGGATTTCCACCTAGAAACTGTGGATTGACCGGCTGACGGGCGGTCCGGTACGCGTTCTCCCGCGCTCGCGGCAGACGCGCCTAACGCTGCAAAAATGCCGGCGGCGATCACGGCCGCCTCGGTTGTTTCAGAATCCGCAGGCTGATCGGTCGCTTGGTCCATTTGCTTTAGCAGTCGGTCTAGAAATCCGGTGTCAAGGTTTGCGGCCCGGAAATCCGGATTGCTCAGGATGCGGCGGAATAGCGAGATATTCGTCTTGATGCCGCCCACAAAGTACTCGTTGAGCGCGCGTGTTAGCCGCCCGATGGCCTGCTCTCGATCCGTGCCGTAGCCGATCAGTTTGGCGAGAAGAGGATCGTAATCCATCGGCACGGTCCAGCCCTCGTACATCCCGCTGTCGCGGCGAATACCCGGCCCCGACGGAAGCAAGAGAAGTGTGATCTTCCCCGGACTGGGAAAATAGTTGTTATCAGGATCCTCGGCATAGATGCGGCACTCGATAGCATGGCCGCGGATCTGCACCTGTTCCTGGGTAAATGGCAGACGCTCTCCATTGGCTATGTGAATCTGCAGGTGCACCAGGTCGAGACCTGTAATCAGTTCTGTGACCGGATGCTCCACCTGCAGCCGCGTGTTCATCTCGAGAAAATAGAAGTTCTTCTCCTGATCGACAAGGAATTCGACCGTGCCGGCGTTCGTGTATCCCGCAGCTTGGGCGACGCGAACGGCGACTTCGCCCATCCTGCACCGCATATCGGAATCGACGATGGGAGAAGGCGCTTCTTCGACCACCTTCTGATGACGCCTCTGCAACGAGCACTCGCGTTCGCCAAGATAGACAGTGTTGCCGTGCTCGTCGGCGAGGATCTGCATCTCGATGTGTCGGGGATTGATGATTGCTTTTTCGATATAGACTTCACTGTCGCCGAATGCGTGTTCTGCTTCACTGCAGGCAGCTTCCAGCGCAGACCTAAGGTCTGCCGACGCGTGCACAAGGCGCATTCCTTTGCCACCCCCGCCGGCTGCGGCTTTGAGCATGATCGGGTATCCGATTCTCGTTGCGACCTGGTCTGCCTGCTCGAATGACTCCAGGCCGCGCGATGTCCCAGGAACGAACGGCACTCCGGCGCGTTCCATCGCTTGCCGCGCTCGAGTCTTCGATCCCATGGCTTCCATCGCCGCTGCGGTCGGTCCGATGAATTTCACGGCCGCATCGGAGCAGGCTCGCGCGAATTTTGCATTCTCCGAGAGAAACCCATAACCGGGATGGATGGCATCGGCGCCGGACCGCTCGGCGACATCAAGGATTTTCTGGATGTTTAGATACGACTCGGTCGCGGCTGCAGGACCGATCGGATAGGCTTCATCGGCTTTGCGGACATGAAGCGACGCGCGGTCCACGTCGGAGTAAACGGCAACCGCCGCGATTCCCATTTCATGGCAGGCACGAATCACGCGTACCGCGATCTCTCCCCGATTCGCGATGAGAATCTTTTTGAACATGAATTTCTTCAGATGCGGGGGCTCTGCCCGCAGTGCGAACGAAATATTGTACGGGAAGCATTTCCTTCGTGTCCTTTGTGCTTCAAGCTTTTCGCTGCGTAGTATGATCGACTGCGAACTTCAGCCTCATGCAGCCCAACGCTGTGAAAGAAAGCACAGATGCTTCCGCTTCCCAGCCCCTGTCCGCGGGCTGGCTGCACTGGTTGACGCTTACACTTGTTCTTGGCGCGGGAACTCTGGCGCGCTTTTTCTGCCTCCCCTGCAAGGCTTTTTGGTTCGACGAGTGCTTCAGCGTCGAAGTGGCACAGATCGACTGGCGCAACTTCCTGCACCTGATGTGGTGGCGGGAAGCGAACATGTCGCTCTACTATCTATTCCTTCGAATGTGGATCCATTTCGGAGGGAGCACGTTCTTCATTCGCAGCCTGTCCGTCGTGATCTCAGCGGCAACTCTGTTAAGCCTTTACTGGGTGGCCAACCTGCTGTATGACCGGCGCGTGGCACTATTAGCGGCCGCGTTGCTGGCCGTGAATGCATACAGCATCCGCTATGCGCAGGAAGCCCGTAGCTATGCGTTGTTTGTGCTGCTGGCAACTCTTTCGACCGGATATTTCATTTCATTTCTGAGGACACCAACTCGCCGCAATCGGGCAGCCTACATCGTCTTCAGCACACTCTGCGTATATGCGCATTTCTATGGTCTGCTGCTGATCGTCGCTCATTGGCTCACACTGCGCTGGTGCGGGATTCCTGAAGTTGCTCCCGGCGTATCCAGAGACGAACCTTCTCGCGCCCTGCGGCGCGCGTGGGGCGTCATAGGGATTGCGGTACTTCCACTCCTGGTCTTTGTGGCAAAGACAGGCGCAGGCCCTATCAAATGGATCACCCGGCCAGGCCTCACTGATCTCTGGCACTTCAGCAGCGACGTGACTGACAGGCTTCCCCTGGTCTATGCAGTCGTCTGCTTTCTTGCCTTCCTGCCGATGAGGAACCCACTGCTGACTCGCGCTGCAAATTGGGAGGCATGGCGAGTCAGATTCCTGCTCGTCTGGCTCTTTTTCCCCATCTTGCTGACCGTAGTTCTTTCTTTCGCGCGTCCGGTCTTCCTGCCGCGATACATGATCTTCTGCATTCCCGCGCTTCTGATTCTGGCCGCTGCCGGTCTGGCCGGCGTTCGTCCGAGATGGGTGAGCGGTGTAACCGTGGCGGTGTTGCTACTTCTCTCCGCGCGCTTCGTTCCTTTTGTGTATGGTCACGATTTTGACATGGAACGCGATGGCTCTGGTGCGGCAACGAATTTCATTCTGGATCACAGCCAGCCTGGGGATGGCATCATCTTTCACATCGCCGAGACACGGATTCCGTACGAGTTCTTCCGTTCGCTGCGCGCCGGGACGAACACTGCCAGTCCGCAGTTCGAGGGAAAAATAGGACCGGCGATTCTCTTTCCCAATCACGGTCCAGGACTCGGCTATCGCGACTTTACGGGAAAGCCGACTGAAGAGTTAGTACGGGATGAGGCGGGAGAGCACGCGCGTATTTGGCTGATGCTGATGAACCATGGTCCTGCGGAGAAACCCGACCCGACAACGATCATGCTTTCACGAACAATTCCAGAATCATTACCCCGAGTTCAACGCTGGGAGTTTCCAAAAGTGGAAGTCCGCCTTTACAGCCGGCAGTAACGCGGCGTGAGAGCGCCGATTACGCCAAATACAAAAGCCTTCCGCGGTGGGCACGGAAGGCTTTACGTAATCCAAAGGAGCAGTTATTTCGACTGATCCAATGTAACCTGGCCACCCTGAGCTGCGGCAGCCTTGGCAGCGCGGGCTTGCTTCGCCTGCATGGCCTTGTCGACCCATCCGTCGGCCGTCTTGAGGTCGGCGGCACGGGCAGCTTCATCGTCGCATTCGATGTCGGCACGCTCGCGGTACATCAGGTTCATATAAGCCATGGCGTCGTCGTAGTCTTCACGAAGCTTAATCGCCTTATCCAGACTGTCGATACCCTCCTGGATGGCGGCGCCGTTCTTTGCCTTCATCTCCTCGCAAACTTTCTTCTGATCTTTGTTCTTGCCGCTGAGATGCTCGTCTGGTTTCATGCCCAGCCTGGCACGCGCTTCCATGCGCGGCGCATAGCAGGCGGACCAGTCAATCACTCCGACCGAGTAGTAGGGCTCCGCGTCGTTCGGATCGAGATCTGAAGCCATACGGTAGTACTTCTTGGCGTCGTCCCATTTCTTCTCGTTTAGATACAGGTACGCGATTCCCTTCGCGCTGTTCACTTTCTGGTCACGCGACGGATTGGCGTCGATCACTTTCTGGTATTCGTCAATCGCCTGCTGCGCGGTGCGCAGGTTTTCCGGAGAATCGATTCCCGGGATGTACTGGGAAACGTAAGCGGTCGCCAAATACATGCGGGCATTGATGAGAGCAGGATCCAACCGGACGGCTTCCTGGAAATTATTGATCGCTTGCTCGTAGTGATTGTCTTTGTAGGCCTTGACGCCCTTGTTGAGCTGATCGCGCGCCCTGAGCTTGTCGCATCCCACAGAAGAGAAAAGCGCCAGCGCTACCGCCGCCAGCGTCAGCAGTTTTAGATATTTATTCATTGCGGTATAAGTCTCCCTCGCCACAGCATCCTAGGCCCAGAGACAGCGGTTTGACAAGCGGCCACTCCCCGACACGGACGCATACTCGCCTCCGTGCCGTGGGCCGAGTAAAGAATCGTTCACTCCGGGCTACCGGGCAGGCAGCGTTAGCTGCCTTGTTCAATCTTCGCGGTAATCAGACCGACCTTGTCCACGCCTGAAGCATGGGCGATGTCGATCACGTTGGCCACGTTGGCAAAGGGAATCGCATCATCTCCCTTTACGAACATGACTTTCTCCGCGCGTTGCTTGTAAATGTCGGTAAGACGGCCCTGAAGGTTGTCCCAAGTCGCGTCTTCCTCATTGATCTTCACGCCCGGTTCCTGTCCGGCTCCACGATCGATCAACTGCACGACGATGGTGCGGTCAGGTTGCGTATTCTTCGGAGCGTTCGGCGGCGGCGGCTGGGGAACCAGCGCGTCCAGTCCTTTCGGCGTCACCGGCGAGATCACCATGAAGATAATGAGCAGCACCAGAAGCACGTCGATGAGCGGAGTGACGTTGATATTCGCACTCTGGCCACCGTGCGTGCCAACATTCATACCCATGGAAGTTCTCCTCTATTGCCCGGCCTGTGCGGGAGCAGCCGGAGCGCTTGGAGCCGTTGTTTTTCTCTGATCGGTCAGCAGCCCGAGATCGTCAACACCAGCAGCGCGGACAGAGTCTACCACCTGCACCACGCCTCCAAAGCGGGCGCGCATATCGGCTTTCACATAGACGCGCTTGTCAGGCTTGTTGGCAAGGCGATCTTTCACCTTGCTGGTCAAATTGTCGGTGGTGATCTGTTCGCTGCCGAAATAAACCTTGCCGTCCCGGGTGATGGAAACCAGCAAAGCGTCTTCTTTATCGGCGTCCTGCATCGGCTCCGGGTTGTTCACTTTGGCCATGTCCACGCTGATGCCTTTCTGCAACATGGGCGTGACCACCATGAAAATGATCAGCAGCACGAGCATCACGTCGACCATTGGGGTGACGTTAATCTCGGAGCTGACCTTTGATCCTTCGTCTCTTTTTGCTAATGCCATATCCTGAATTCTCCCGTCCTTCCGCCTCGACCGTTTTTTTTGAACCGCGTTCTGTTGGGAAGGCCCGGCGCCGGATTCGCTCCAGCGCCGGACTAGCAACTCAATGCGGAAATCGACCGAGCGTGATCGGCGAGCTTACCGACGTACGTCGCCGCGCTTTTTCAGGAAGTAATCGATCAATTCGCTCGACGAGTTGTCCATTTCAACGTCGAACGCTTCCACGCGACCGGTCAGGTAGTTGAACATCATAACGGCCGGGATGGCAACGAGCAGCCCGATGGCTGTCGTGACCAGCGCTTCCGCGATACCGCCGGCGACAGCCGCCAGACCAGTAGCCTTCGAGTTGTTGATGCCGATGAAGGCGTTCAGAATGCCCATCACCGTTCCGAAGAGTCCCACGAAGGGAGCGGTCGAACCGATGGTAGCGAGACCACCTAATCCGCGCTTCAGTTCGGCGTGGACGATGGCTTCCGTGCGCTCGAGAGCGCGCTTCGAGGCTTCAATGGTTTCGCCAGGGATAGCGCCAGGGCTGTCCTGGTGGGCCTTGAATTCCATCAAGCCAGCAGTAACGACCTTCGCCAGGTGACTCTTTTTGTTGCGTTCGGCAACCTTGATGGCTTCATCGATGCGGCCGTCGCGCAGGGCTCCCGCCACAGCAGGGGCGAATGCGCGAGACTGCTTGCGGGCGGCGCTGTAGGCCATCCAACGGTCAATCATCACGCCAATAGACCAACCGGACATGATGAACAGAATGACAACCACGGTGCGAGCAACCCAGCCCATTGCCTTCCATAGGCCAAGGGGATCGGTCGCCATGGCGCCGCCACCTTCCTGGACCACCCAGGCGGCTGCGACGTGTACGTGACTGAGAACTGCTCCTAAGTGAATTGCTAGCATGAGTTGCTTTTCCCTCCTCGGAAACTTCCTACTGTATTGGACCCTTTGATGCGCTTAAGTGTTCCCACCGCTGGCCGGAATTACAACACCAGCAGATACAACGCTGGTGGCGCCTCGGCTCAAACTCCGCGCAATCTTCAGAGATGGGGCGGGAGTTCAGGCTCTTTGAAAAGCCCTTCCCGCCACCCAAAGTTCAGGTGGGGCAGGGGAGGGCTCAAATGCGCACACCACAGCGAACAACTCTACAGCACGCCGGACTGAGAGACTAGCTCCCAGCCAGCGTGAAATTCACCTGCACGGTCGTCTCAACTTCGACCGGCTCACCGTTCAGCAGATACGGCTTGTACTTCCACTGCTTCACCGCCTCGATCGCGGCTGGAGCCAGCATCGGGTGGCCGCTGACCAACTGCAGGTTCTCGATGTCACCGTTCTTGCTGATCTGGGCCTGCAGGACTACTGTTCCCTGAATACGCGCTTGGCGTGCCAGAGGCGGATAGGCCGGTGGAACCTTGCGAACCAGAAGTCCGGATTGTACGCCAGACGACACGCGCACACGTTGCGGGGTGGCAATCTTTGGTAGAGCCGCCACGTTCGTACCGGCTGCGGCGATGCTACCCAGTACGCCGCCCATCTGGCCACCCGGAACACCACCAGGGACTCCACCCACCACCCCCATGTTGGCTGCAACCGGTGGAGGCGCCTCGTCTTCCTGAATCATCTTCACTGCTTTTGGAATTTTCGTCGGCGTGCGCAACTGTCCGTTCACCACGTCGGTCTGGACTTGGTGAACTATTTTGACCGGGGCTGCGGCCGGCGGAGGCGGCGGTGGCGGTGGCGGTGGGGCCACCAGGAATCCTAGTGTGACGGTTTTCGGCAGGGCTTCTGTAAAGATCAACGGAATCAGTACCATGACTCCGATAATCATGAACTGGAGCAGGAAGGAAACAATCGAAGTCCATCCCCGCTTCGTCTTCAGCTTGCCGCCTGACTCGATAAGGCTGTCTTCAAACATGGAAATCTCCCCAAACTTTGTCAGACCCCTACGGATACTTAGACACCGACTGCTTCTCCTTTGCTCCCAGAATCTTCTTTCACGCCAGGGGTCCTGGTTTCGACCAAAACGGCGCGCCGAGCAAACCCTCTAATCCTTACTTAAGAAGGCGTAAACCAATGATTCCAAAGATGCCATCAGGTAACTTACCTAGCCTTGGCAGCCGACATACCCGCTGGCCGCTTGCCCTTCTCAACCCGCCAGTCCTGATAGGCCACCAGGATCGGCGCGGCAATCGCGATCGACGAATACGTCCCGATTAAGATGCCAATGACCAGAGCGAGGCTGAATCCGCGAAGCACCTCGCCTCCGAATAAGAAGAGAGCAAGTACAGTAAGAAAGGTTAAACCCGCTGTCAAGATGGTTCTGCTCAGAGTCTGATTAATGCTCCGATTGACGATCTCCGACAGCTTCTCGCGCCGCATGAGTTTAATGTTTTCCCGGATCCTGTCAAATACCACGATTGTGTCGTTATTGGAGTAACCAATCAGGGTTAGCAGGGCGGCAATCACCGTCAGGGAAATATCGGTATTAGTGAGAGAAAAAGCCCCTACAGTGATCAGAGTATCGTGGAAAACCGTCACTACTGCGGCAACTCCGTAGATCCATTCGAAACGGAAGCCGAGGTATACCAGCATGCCCAATAGCGAGTAGAGTGTGGCCAATCCGGCCTGGGTCCGCAGCTGGCCTCCCACTTGAGGTCCGACAATCTCGACGTTTCGCACACCGAAATCAGAAAGGAAGAATCCATCCGGAACGACGCCGGCCGCCGCCGGATCCAATCCGGGTGCGCCTTTCAACTGATCCAGAGAATTCAGCACACCCCCATGGACCTTGTCCCGGAAATCCACGATTGCTTGCGCTTGCGCCGTGTATTTCGGATCGGCATCGGTGATCAGACGCATCGGATCCTTATCCATAAGGAAGTTCTTGACGCTCAATACGGGAGCGTTGTTGAGGTCCTGTTTCCCGGCCGGAGGATTGGTTTCCAAAGCCTGAATAATCTTTGTTTTTCCCTGATCCAGCGCCGCTTCGCTAGTTTCCCGCAAGCCAAGATCAATCAGAACCTCATTCAAGGACGGCTGATCATAGGGCTGAATCTTGGGGTCCTTGAGGCCCGCGCGGTCCATGGCCGAACGGATAGCCGCGAGATCGGGTGTGTGCGAGAACTTCACATAAACGAGCGTGCCGCCGCGGAAATCGACACCCCACGGTATGTGGTGCCAGAACAAAATCGAAAGAAGACCTGCTACGCTGAACACCAGCGAAAAAGCAAGGAAGTACCACTTCTTGCCCAGAAAGTCGATGTTGACGTTATGAAAGAACTCCAAGTTCAAGCTCCCAAGTTCAAGGTTTCAAAGTTTTCAAGGTTTCAAAGTCCTAGATTTACTTCCGTTCGGTCACAACTTTGAAACGTTGAAACCTTAAACTTTGAAACCTGCTTTTTATATGCTCAGCGCATCGCCGCGCTGCTTGCGGCTGAGCACCCAATCAAAGATCACGCGCGATACAAACACTGCCGTGAACAGGTTCGCCAGCAACCCGAAAGTGAGCGTGGTGGCGAATCCCTTCACCGGGCCCGTACCAAAGATGAACAAGATCGCGGCCGAAACTATCGTGGTCACGTGGGTATCGACAATCGTGATCCAGGCGTGGCTGAAGCCCTGATCGACTGCCGAAGGCGGCGTTTTCCCATTGCGCAGTTCTTCGCGGATACGCTCAAAGATCAGCACGTTGGAATCGACGCCCATACCAACCGTCAAAATCACTCCGGCGATGCCCGGCAGCGTGAGCGCCACATTGACTCCGGCGATCGTCGACCAACCCAGGAAGCCGAGGAGGATGATCAGGTTCATGATCAGCGCGATATCGGCGTTGAAGCCTGCTCCGCGGTAATAGACGAGCATGAAGATCAGCACCGCGACCATGCCAATCACTGCCGCGCGAACGCCTGAGCGGATTGAATCCGCACCAAGAGAAGGCCCGACGGTGCGCTCTTCCAGATAGTTAATACTAGCGGGCAACGCGCCGGTATTAAGGATCATTGCCAGATCCTTGGCGGCCTGTACATCCATGGAGCCATGGATCTCAACCTGATCTCGAATGGGCTCGTTGATGCTCGCGACTTCTCGAACCTTCCGATCGAGCACGACACCAAGCCTGTCTTTCACGTGATTCGAGGTAAATTGATAGAAGCGCTGGCCGCCGTCGCGGGTCAAAGTGAACGTCACGTTAGGTTGGCCATACTGATCTGTGCCGGGTCGAGCCTCGCGCAAATCCTTTCCGCTGATAGCGGAAGACCTCGCAACTAGATACCACTGCTCGCCGTCGCCGCTTCGTCCCCCAATTGCATTCCCCGGCAGCAGGATTTGGTCAACGGGAATGACACCATTACTCGCTTGCAGGGCAGCCGCCTGGTTCGGGAACGGACCGTTGATAACCTGTTTAATCTCGAGCATGGCGGTGTTCTTGATAATTTCTTTTACGCGGCCCGGATCGTCAACGCCGGGCAACTGCACCAGAATCTGGTACTGCCCGAGCCCATGCTCCTGAATCGTAGGCTCACTGACACCGAGCGCATCAATGCGGTTGCGAATGGTCTCGATAGCCTGCGAGACGGCCCGATTTTTCAGATCGTTCATGTTCGATGGCCGCATCGCCAGACTGTACGAGTCATTCGCGCCGCTGGTGACGTCGTACTCAGGCAAGCGATCTTGCACAATGCTTCGGAAATCGCTCCGCGACTCAGGTGGAACTCCCTTAATGACGAGGTGGTCCGGAGTATTAGGATCGGGCTGGGAAATATCGGTGTAATTGATCTTGCGAGTGCGGAACTGCTCCTTCAGAACCTCAATCGCGTTCTGCGCATCCACATTGATCGCATCGTTGACTTGCACCTGCAGAATCAGGTGCGTTCCACCCTTCAGGTCGAGCCCGAGGTGAATGTGATCCGTCAGCGCGGTAAGGAGAGCATCACCGCCAATGCCCTTCGGAATGCCCAAGATTCCGAACAGGAAAAACAACATCGTGCCGATAATGAATAGCAGTTTCCAGAGAAGATTTTTGTTCATAAAAATCCAGATCCAGGGGTCAGAGGTCAAGGGCCAGTTTTTGCTGACGTCTGATCTCTGCCCCCTGAACCCTATTTCCCCTTCGGTTCTTCCTCGGTCGTGCTCACTTGCGTAACCGACGCTTTGGTTACTTCAACCACCAGATTGTTCGGCGGGACCCGCAGGTGAATGGCGTCATCCTTCAGCGCCATAATTGTGCCCCGCAATCCGCCGCTGGTTGTAACCTTATCGCCTGTTTTAAGTTGATCCAGCATGCCTTGCCATTTTTTCTGGCGTCTCTGCTGGGAATAGAACATGTAGAAGATCAGGAGAACCAGCGGCAGAAATAAGACCATGCCGCCGAGTCCGCCTCCGCCTCCGGCCTGTAGAACAACGGATAATGGCATGTTCATGATGTCGATTAAAACGTATGAGTACGAAATTCCGCCTCGCGCCCGTCAGCGCCGCGGAGTTGCTATGTCACCACGGGGGATCATCTTCGGCCGGGTTCCTCGGCCTCAGGCTTGGATCCGGGGAGGTGCTTTCTTTAGAACTCAGGGCACCGGTCGCGACCCGGCACCAGAAAGAAATCGATACTCTTCCCCAAGTGAAATAGAATGCCGGACTCGCCGCATGGTGTCAAGGTAGAAGCTCAAGTTGTGGATGGTATTCAGGACCTGCGCCAATACTTCATTGGATGCATAAAGATGCCGCAAATAGGCGCGTGAATACCGCCGGCAAACACGGCAATCACAATTCGGGTCAAGCGGCCCCTGGTCCTGCGCGTAACGCGCCTGCTTGATAGAAACCTTCCCCTCGGAAGTGAACAGCAAGCCATGCCTGGCAGCCCGCGTCGGGAGCACGCAGTCCATCATGTCGACGCCGAGATTCGCATATTCGACGATCTCTTCCGGCGTGCCAACCCCCATCAGGTAGCGGGGTTTGTCTTTGGGAAGATGCTCCAGCGTGGACTCGACAATCTCGCGGGTAAGTTCCCGCGGCTCGCCGACGCTAAGCCCCCCGATCGCGTAACCGGGAAATTCGATTTCGATGGTCCGCTCGGCGGATTCCTTGCGAAGAGCCTTATCCATCCCGCCTTGAACTATACCGAACAAAGATTGTGTCGCCTTGGAACATGCGGGGACAGCCGCCTTCGGCTGTCGAGCGGCGCGAAGCTCCGCACCGTCCTCGGCGACACCCTCACGGCCGAAGGCGGCCGTGCCCACGTGATCTGAGCCGAGAGCCGAGAGCCGAGAGCCAGAAGTCGGATTCCACGGCACTTCATGCTTATGCTGCTCAAAGTACTTCTTGCTACGAGCCGCCCAGCGTGCCGTCAGTTCCATCGACTCACGAAGGCGGGCTTGGTCCGCCGGATACTCGGTGCATTCGTCGAATGCCATGATGATGTCGGCACCCAGCCCGATCTGCGCTTCCACGGCGCTCTCCGGACTGAAGAAATGCGATGAGCCATCGAGGTGCGAGCGAAAAATCACACCCTCTTCTGTGAGCTTGCGCAACTCGCTCAAGCTGAAGACTTGGAAACCGCCTGAGTCGGTGAGGATTGCTTGGCGCCACGACATAAACCCGTGAAGCCCACCCATCTTGCGAATCGTCTCCACTCCTGGCCGTAGATACAGGTGATAAGTGTTCCCGAGAATGATTTGCGCACCCAGTTCCTCCATGATCTCCTGCGGAACGCCTTTCACCGAGGCAACTGTGCCGACAGGCATGAAAACGGGAGTTTCGATCGCGGAGTGAGGTGTGACAATTTGCCCTCTGCGTCCCCGGCCCTTTGTGTTTTGAATCGAGAATTCCAGCGCCATGAAGGGACAATTCTATCCTTGCGCCGCGCGAATCGGCCGATTAGGCAATCGGAACACCTCAAGATAGCGGCCGAAGGCATGCACATCGATAGCGGACAACCGGGGCATCCGGCGGAGATCTTCGCCGAGGCCGCTGGCCCATCCACCCTGCACCACCCAAACATTGATAGCGCTCGCGGTCAAATCAAGCCGGCCATCCCCATTACGCCAACGTTCTGCCACAGATTGTGCCGTAAAAGCACCATCATTCGGACCTGTGAACACGACTCGGAATCCCCCACAACTAAAGCGCTGGAATCCCTCCGAGAAGGCCTCAAGGTTGACGGGCTCTTGATTACAAACGTAGTGCCGCAATTGGAAACTGGTCGCCTGATCTGTGAAGATCAGATCGCCGGCGCCAACGTTACCCCGAATGAATTGGAGCATTTGCGCCATGTGCTCGTGACGCTGCTCAGACAACGGGAGCATGTCGCGCCCCTGGGGCGTCCCAAAGATCTGACAGACAATCACAATCAGCAAGGCCACAGCGGCTGCCGCCGCAATTGAGTTCCTGCAAATCCTTGTCGCTGCAACGCCGACTCCGCCCAGCGCAAACATCACCAGAAACATACATTGGCGCGTTCGGCCGTAGGGGTACAGGCCGGAAACTACCGTGATCCAGTTCACGAGGAACGGAGCCAAAAGCAAGATCACGACGTGCCACGACGAAATTCCGGATGGCAGCTTCGCCTTCGAAAATACCAGCAGAAGAATTGCCGCGACGAACAGCATCGCCGCGATCTGACCGACTCCGGTCTGTCCTAAGATGAACCGGAACACGCCAAAAGTCCCGCGATAGAGGAATCGCAGGAGATGATCGCGGCCGGCATGAAAATACCAATCCGAGAGATAGAAATCACCAAACCGCTGTAGTGGCTGCGCCACCGGGTAAACGGAGCCGAGCTTCGAAATGTGCGTTTTATAGAGAAATGCCGCGAGGCCAATGCCCAACACCTGTCCTGCTGTCCAGATCACGCTGACAACGATTCCGGGCTTGCAACCTGACAGTCGAACAATCGCATAAAGGCCGAGTGCCGCCGCGAAGAGAAACGCCGAATAGTGCGAAAGCATCGCTAGATACAGACATCCACAGGACGGCAGCATCAACTTCGATGATTTCTCTGCTAAGGCGCATTCCAGAAAATACGCGGACGAGACGGCAAACAGCAGCATCAGTTCGTACTGCCGTAGTTCGGCCGATAGAGCCACCATCGGCGGCAGAAAGCAGGCGAGGACGAGTCCCGCGAAAGCGGCCGCTTCCCCCATGATCCGCAGCAGCCATTTGTAGAAGATCCAGCAGAAGAATGATCCGGCCACCACGCCAGGAAGGCGCAGCATCAGGTCGGACGTACCAAGCTGTTTCCAGAAGTAAAGAATGAGAACCAGCAATGGCGGGTGCGCGAGCGTGAGACTCGCGTTGTAGGCGGCGCTTAGCGATTTCTGATTCGCGGTGGCGAAGTGCCACGCTTCATCTGTGTTCAGAAAAGTTGCGTGCGCGAGCCAGATTCGCCAGACGAATCCAGCGAGCACGCATACCAGCGCCAGCGAGCTCCCGCACGCCTGAAGGGCCAAATCAACGTCAGCGAGCCAGCCCATACTGGATGCGTGGTGGGAATTCTCAGCAGCAGGAGACTGGCCCGTCATGCGATGGCGATTGTAGCAACCGGAGGGTTCGACGACTGGCCGGGAAGTATCTGCAATCGACCGGTCACTTGCAGATTTCAACGATCTCTCCGCGAATTTTCCCGGCTTCAACAACAAGTCGGCCGACTGTTATCGGCAGCTTGAACCGCCGCGGGCCAGCGCTGCCCGGATTGAAATAGACCACGGTTCCTCGCATTTCTTGCTTGGGGACGTGACTATGCCCGTAAATCACCGCCGCAAACCCCGCAGCCTCAGGCCTCAAGTCCAGCTGCGCAAGATCGTGCAGAACGTATATCGATGCGCCTCCGAGTTCCACCACCTCAGTTTCCGCCAAACGGAGTGCCCACGCACCTTTGTCGATGTTGCCCCGCACGACCGTGACTGGCGCAATCGTCCTTAACTGGTCCAGGATTTCAGGATTCCCGACATCGCCGGCATGAATGATGTGCGCGGATCCTCGCAGCGCCGCGACTGCTTCGTGACGAAGCAGCCCGTGCGTATCTGCAATAACTCCAATCAGAATAAAAATTCCTGTTCACTCCAGCCGACACAGAGTTCCACAGGGGGTTCCCCCGTGTTCCTCTGTGTACCTTGTGGTGATTGCATTTCTCAGTTTGTTTTCTGCGTTGTGTTCATCAACTGATTCATCTCCGCGTGCGAGGGGGCGCTTTCCATCTGATGATAGGTTCCCGCTGTCTTCAGTTCCTCCGCCACCCTCCGCAGAAGTCCCATCGTCGCCCGCATCGGCCCGGAACCGAGACTGATTCTCTTCACTCCCGATTCCGCTAACTCGCGTACTGAAGGCGAGCCCGGACCTCCCAGGATATTCACGGGACAGTGCAGATCGCCCACGATGCGCTTGATCGTCGGCAGATCCCGCAGTCCCGGCACAAACACGCAATCCGCTCCGACTTCGCGATATGCGGCCAACCGACGCACCGCCTCGTCGTATCGCTTGCCCGTTTCGCCGACCTGAAGAAGATAAACATCTGTCCGGGCATTGAGCACGAGAGGTACACCCAGTTTGGCAGCGGTTTCGCGAATGGCCTTAATCCTCTCCAGTTGCAACGCCAATTCGGTCAGAGGGCGGTTCGTTTCTCCAGTTGCATCCTCGAAATTCATGCCGACGGCCCCGGCCTCGATCACGTGGCGTGCGGTTTCTGCGGCGCGTTCTGCCGTCTCGCCATATCCCGCTTCGACATCTGCTGTTACAGGTACGCTGACGACAGTGGCGATCGTCGCAATTGCTGCCATCATTGCCTCGCTCGGAATCTTCTGGCCGTCGGGAAACCCCTGCGCAAATGCGATGCCCGCGCTGGTTGTGGCAACGGCAGCGAATCCAGCTTCCTCGACAATCCGGGCCGTGGCTGCGTCCCAAATGTTGGGAAGTAAAACCACTCCCTCGGCAGTGTGCAGCGAGCGGAATGCTTCGGCCTTTTTTCGCTGTTCAGAACTCTGCATATTGATGTTGGATGTTTTCAGCGGGCCTTGGTCTTCATCTTTTGGAGAAACTTGCCGACGCTGACGACGGCCCGACCAACTGTGCCGCGCCCAATCTCCTGCGCGTCATCCCGAGCAGTGACGCGCAGCGTAAAGAACCGTCCGTCGAACGATTCCAGCACAGCCTCGGCCGTGATCTTCGCTGCAATACCGCTCGCCGCGCGATGTTCCACGTTGATCGAAGTCCCGACAGTGATTTCGTCTCCTTCGCAATACGGTTGCAGCGCGCGAAATGCCGCTGTCTCCATCAGGCGAATCATGTCGGGCGTTGAATAAACGGGAGGAAGTTGCGGATGATGCGAGGTTAGCGTGTGCTCAAATGCAACGGTCTCGGTAGCCTCACCCCGCGTTCCCAATGGTATGGATTTCACCATTAGAAATTCTCCAGTGACTTTCGATACGATTTCAGACTACTGCTTTGTAGGTCCTTGCAGAAGAACGATTACCTTCTTGGGGTCGAGACGTCGTTCCTTCAACTTGCCGTCCACTTTTTTCTTCTCAGCATTATCCATCTGCTGCCACAAGCCTAAAGCCTTCGGGAATGCATCTTTTGCGTGCATCATCCCTGCATCAAAATACATCATGAAAGCTTCGGGCCGATCGGGCTTCGTACCTTCGCCGGCCGCATACATCTCGCCGAGTTCGAGTGCGGACTTCGGATCATCATGTGCCGCTTTTCGATACCATTTCACCGCTTCGGCGGGATCCTTGGAGACGCCCAGCCCGTTGCGGTACAGATAGCCGACGCAACGCTGTGCCGGATGATAATTCCCGCCCACAGCTTTGCAGAGTTCCATGGCCTCGGGATAATTGCTGGCGCTGTCTTTTATGAGCCGCCCTGCAAGCATAACTTTCCCAGCAGGACTTAAATCCGCGGCTTTGCGCAGCCACTGCAACTGCCTCGCCTCGTCCTTCGGGATTTCCTCACCCTTCCCGTACATCTCGGCAACCTTAACGTAGGCGTCGCCATTATCGTTCTTCGTCATTGTCGCCGCTGATCGTTTCACGGCCTCACTGGCGACCGAACTTCCGGCTTCTTGAGCCAACAGAAACCAGACGTAAGCGGTGTATTCGTTCGAGCCAACTCCGTCGCCGTTGTAAAAGCAGGTACCAAGGTTGAACATCCCTTCCGGACTGCCATGATGTGCCGCCCTTTGATACCACCGAACGGCTTCTTCCTTGTTGGTATTCACGCCGTGTCCCAAGCGATACATTGTTCCGAGTTCATTCTCGGCCGTGGCATTACCTTGGTCTGCTGCTTTGGCCACCCACTTGTACGCGAGTTCATCATTCTGAGGAACTCCATCTCCTCTGCGATACGCTTGCCCGAGTTTCAATTGAGCAACCGCATCACCAGACCCCGATTTCTGCTTGAGTTCCGAAATGTCCTGCGCGGTCGGAGCAATATGCGTCGGTTGTGCCGGTGCTATCTCCTGAGAAATATCGTCATCCCCGGCAAACGCTGAAAGCGAGACGAAGAAGACTGCTGCCCATACCCAAATGCCGCAAAGAAGAAGGCCACCAAAGGAGTGGCGGCCGATTGTGAAGGATCCGTCTTCCATATGACGCTATGCGATCGCTAGTGCATTGCGTCGCGCATCGATCCCATCGAGCGCCTGCCACAGCATACGGGCTGCATTTTCGGCGGCGTCCAGAGCGGCTTCAGCCGCT
>AP72_2010_repI_A100DRAFT_1000023_pt1 | contig 24218 bp, 25 predicted proteins | sample AmaPasrepliIA100_FD_9193 | JGI IMG/M metagenome (IMG submission 9193)
GGGTGCGGCCATTATGTATCAGCCACCCGTGCTGCCACTCTTCTTCAAGGCTACAAATGCACTTTGAACCTTGAAAGATACCAGGAGGACAGGCCTCTGCATCAAAAGGACCTGTCCATTTGGGCAGACCCTCTTGGGCGTCCAGTTCTAGCCTTCTTTCAACGGCTTGCGGAAAACGGCATGCAGGTCCGCTCCTTTGCCAAGAAAAACGGCGATTTCTCGAAATGGGTAAACAAAAGCCAAACGGAAGGCCTTGCGCACGATTTCCGAAATGAACCCATTTCGTCGATTTTCAGACGGAGGACTCTGTGATATCCCCAAGCACAACTTCAGGCCTGCCAGAGCGTTACGGACACTTCCTTCCAGATAACAAGACTTCGTAGTTCCGACCTCGGCTGGTTCGAGTCCCGCAGATTTGGCCATCGCCGCCAGAGACTTGGGAGTAAACTGCCACAGATGACGCGGGACGTCCAGGCCGAACCAGTAGCGCCCGAAAATGCGCGCTTCCAGGGAATCAAAGTTCGGCAGCGTCACCGTGAGGATGCCTCCCGGCTTCAGCCAGGAGAAAACTCTCGCCATAACCTCGCGAGGGTCGTGCATGTGCTCGAACACGTGAAACCCGGTTACAGCGCCAAACTGGTTTGGCGCGAAATTGGCTTGGAGAACATCTCCAACGAACACCTCGGCGCCCGTAGAAACGCGGGCTTGTTCGGCGACGCGGGCTGACATCTCGATTCCGTAAAGTTTCCAGTCCGGCCCTTTGAGAGTGCGCAGGAACGAACCCGAACTGCAACCGATGTCGAGGATCGATCCTCGCTGCACGTACTGCAGCAACTTGTTTCGCACCAGATCCCAATGATGGGGGTAGATGTCGCCGGGAGTGGTGATCATCCTGTCGTAGTCCGCCCCGTAGTGATTCCCCATTTCCTCAAAGGCGGGCGGATTCTCGAGCCATCCTAGATGACACTTCTCGCAACGATCGATCTGGTGCAGGGACTCGCGGATAAAGAACCAATCGCGCGACTCCACGAAGGGTATGAACTCGCTGCTTCCACAAGCCGGACACGTTTGTCCGATGGTAGGCTTCAGTTTCCGCTGGAGATCTTGTTCAGTATTGATTTGTGCGAATGTGGACATTTTGATTACTCAGACCTAAAGAAACTAGACTTGAAGTGTTTTATTAAACGAGAGCGTTGGGCGTTGCCACTTCGGGCTTCACCCACTTTCGCGAGATTGGGTCAAACCTCTTTACGAGGTGGGCTGGGTTGCCAGCGATGACGCTATAAGGGGGGAAGCTGGTGGTGACGACGGAATTGGCGCCCACAACACTGTTCTTGCCGATCTCGAGAGTGCCGTGATTGCAGAAAATGACCGCACCGAACCCAAGCCATGAATTACGTCCAATCACAACCCGACCTCCTGCGGTCGTCCCTTGCGAATGAATAGGCACGTCGGGGTCGGAGTATTCATGATTGTGGTCCATTATCAAAACTGAGGGGGCCAGAAGTACGTCGGATTCCAGATGAATCTGGTTCTTGCCAGAAATCACCGCCCTTCGCCCAATTTTGCATCCGCTTCCGATTGAGATCACTGGAAGTTGACCTTCAACGACCGAATCCACGTTTAGCCAAACATCCGCGGCCAAAAAGACGTCGTCGCCCAACGAGATGCCGGGGGCTCCGGCTCTGTCAATATCGCACCGATGATGAATAGACAGCTGTTTGCCAAGAGAATGAAAAGGATATGTGCGCTGTAGCCAGAGCGTGTGAAGCTTTGTATGAAGCCGGCTCAACCAGCTCAGAGGATCTTGATGGGTGACGCCTTTTGAAGCGTGTGTGAAATCAGAACGCAGGGCGCTGGCGTTAGCTGCTGGCATATGCTTTCCTTGCGGGTAGCGGAATAAAGCCGCGGATTACTCTCAGTTCCGAGCGAGTTAGAGCTCCGGTCAGAAGCAAAAGGGGAATCGCAGCAATTACGGTGACGACCCCAATTGCGCAGGTCTGAACGGTTGCCAGAAGGCGTTGGGAAGCAATCCACGGAATCGGAAGGTATAGAACTGAGGCTGACAAAAAAGCCGTCCCAATTGCCACTGCCGTGAGCTTTAGCGCATCTCCGAATAACAACCGAGGACTAAACCAGTGAAATGCATGATGGAGCGCCAAAAACATGAAAACCATACCGCACAACTCCGCAAACGCTAGACCGGCAAGTATCCCGTTGAGCCCTAAGTAGCCTCCCAAGAATCCGATTACGAGAAGAATCACAATTCGAATTACTTGCCGAATATTGTCCATCAAGGACTTGCCTGAGGCACGGTAGAGCACTAACTGCAGGAGGGATAAAGCCTGAAACAGCCCGGCGAGACTCATCAGCAACAGGAACGTTGGGAAAGATGCATCCTTGTGTCCCGTCCAAGCATAAAGAATTGTGGGTCCAGAGGCACAGATCACTCCCAGGGGCAACACGCTAAGACCAAAAGTCGTTTTAAAGGCCTTCAACACCAGCACTTTCATCTGCTCGACGGAACCTGATGCGAAGATGAGGCTACTTCCAGAGAGAACTGGCAAGAGGAAAGAATCTTGTGGCATCAGCGCAGCCTGCACGAGTCTTCCAACCACCGAAAATGCCCCGGTCGCCGCAGCGCCAAAGAACTTCAATACAGCGAACGGCATAATCGTGCTGTAAATGATTTCCTGAACATTTACGAGCTGGTAGCTTCCCGCGAAGGTGACGAATTCGCGAACGACATTTCGAGTCACGTAGCGCGGCGAAATTCGTATCTGAGGAAGAACGCGCCGTGACAGAAACGCGCACAGCGAAATGTACGTTATCTCCGAAGTAGCCATTACGGCGGACATCGCTAACAGGCCCTTCCCGAAATGCAGCAGGATCACGATAAAGGTCGCCTCGCAGAGTGAGCCGACGATGTTGATCTTCCTGACCAAGTCGAAGCGTTGTGCTCCTGTGAGAATTGACTCAAAACCAGCCCCTACATTCGCCGCGAAAATAATCATACCCAGCAGGGAAATCGATTTCGAAGCTGCGCCCAAAAACTGTTCCGGGACACCCCCCCATTTCGCGATTGATGTGGCAAAGATGAGAATCGGAGTGAGTCCAAGCAGTGATACCGCCAGCATGAGGAACGTCCCTGTGCTGATGAGCCGATTGGCACGTTCGAAATCGCCATTGCCGGTAGCCTCTGCCACATATTTCTGAAACGCACACTTGATTCCGGCGCTGCCAAAGCGCATATAAGCAGCGGTAACCATAATGATCGACCAAATTCCATATCCATCAATTCCCAAGTATCGAATCACGATGGGAACTGTGATCAGCCTTGTCGTCATATACGTAATCGTGGCCGCCATACCAAACAAGGTATTTCGGCCGATCGTTACGGCTAGGCCCCGCTCTGGCTTACCGCTTTTAGAAACCTCTGCCACTGATGACATTGTTGGGCTCATCAATCCGAAATGAGGAGCTAACTTACTGATTGACTTCGGCGCAAATCTCCGAGCAGACTCGGACGATGTTTTCGACCACAATCGCTTGCTGTTGGGAGGTCAAGCTGATGGACATTGGCAATGAGAGGATCCGTTGCGCTGCACCTTCCGTGACGGGGAATTCGCCCTCGCGATAGTTCAGATATGCGTACGCTTTCTGCACATGGAGCGGAACGGGATAGTGAATGCCGGTACCAATTCCTGCGTCGGTCAAGTGCGTCTGCAGAGTGTGACGATCTTGCACGCGCACAACATAAAGGTGGTAAACGCCCTTGCTGTTTCCGGGCTCGAACGGAAGAACCACATCTTCGCACTCGGCAAGCAATTCTCGGTAACGCGCGGCTGCCGTTCTGCGTCGCTCATTCCATTCCGCCAGATGGCCAAGCTTGACGCGCAGAATTCCAGCCTGAATTGCGTCCAGGCGGCCATTGTAGCCCTCCATGTCGTGGTAGTACTTTTTGGCTTGGCCGTGGTCGCGAATCATTTTCACTTTGGCAGCGACATCGGCGTCGTTCGTAGTGACTGCACCGGCTTCGCCACAGGCGCCCAGGTTCTTGCCGGGATAGAAACTGAAGGCGGCGGCATGCCCCATCGATCCGGCGGTGTACCAACTTTCGTCCTTACGCGAAAAGTATTGGGCCCCGTGCGCCTGGCAGGCATCTTCGATTACCTGTAGTCCATACTTGCTGGCAAGCTCAAGGATCGCGTCCATGTCCGCCATTTGGCCGTACAGATGAACAGGCACTATAGCGGTCACAGGACGACCGCTGCGTCGGCTCACTAGTTGCCCTGACGCATCTCTGTTACATCCGAGTTCGAGATGTTCCCGGAGCTTTTCCGGATCCATGTTGTAGGTCCGGGCATCGATGTCAACGAATTCCGGATGGGCCCCCGCTTGCGAAATCGCCTCCGTGGTTGCGATGAATGTGTTCGGAACCGTTATGACGACGTCACCGGGGTTTACTCCACAAGCCATCAGAGCAAAGCGCAGTGCGTCCGTCCCGCTCCCCACCCCCACGGCACACTTCGTGCCGCAGAATTCGGCGAAGGCATGTTCGAACTCCTCCACCATTGGTCCACCGATGAAAGCGGCAGTTTGAAGCGCCTTTTGAAATACGTTAGTTAATTCTTCTTGCAATTCCAGATGAGGCGTTACCAGATCCAAAAAAGGAATGTTTGCTTTCATTGGGAGACCTCGATCATTTCAATATGACGAAGAACTTTTGCCGGATTTCCTGCAACTATGGTGTTTGCCGGGACATCTTTTGTTACCACGCTGCCGGCGCCCACAATCGCGTTCTCTCCGATAGATAAATTCGCAAGAATCGTTGCACCTGACCCGATAGACGCACCCTTTTTCACGAGCGTACGCTCGACCTTCCAGTCAGCTTCGGTCTGCAGTTGTCCTGATGCAGCCGTCGATCTGGGATAGCTATCGTTGATGAAAGTGACTCCGTGGCCAATGAAGACATTGTCTTCGATCGTCACACCTTCGCAGATGAATGTATGACTTGAGATTTTGCAGCGATTGCCGACCGCAGCATTCTTCTGGATTTCGACAAAGGCACCGATCTTAGTTTCGTCGCCAACTTCACAACCATAGAGGTTGATGAACTTGGAAAGCTTTACGTCCTTGCCAAGCTTGACGTCGGGAGAAATGCAAACGAACTCGTTCATAAATAGACCAGCGCTCCGCGTTCGCGAATTGATTTTGTCGACGCTTCGAGCATCTTGACCACTCGTAGTCCCGCCTTGCCATCGTTAATCGGCGTTTCGCCCTTGGTGATGCAATCGAGGAAATGGCTCAATTCGTGAGTAAGTGCCTCTGCACGTTCCAGCCGCGGGGCCCACATATCACCCGAGCGATAGTTAACAAGCAGGTTGTAGACACCTTCACGGCTGGTGACGCTGACGCCTTTGTCATAGACCTTCACCTGCTCGTCGGCTGCCTGGTCATTCCACACCAGCATCTTCTTTTCTCCTCCGATCAATGTCGTGCGCACTTTAACTGGCGACAGCCAATTGACATTGATGTGGGCGATGACCTTGCCGGGAAAGTAGATTGTGATGAAAGCAACGTCCTCGTGACCATTAAGATGGCTCTCGCCGGTGGCAAGAATGGCTTCCGGTCGTTGTTGAATCAGGTGGTCCATGATCGAGAGATCGTGCGGCGCAAGATCCCAAATCACATTCACGTCGTGCTGGAAGAGTCCAAGATTCACACGGGTGGAGTCATAGTAGTAGAGCTGGCCCAGGGCATTCTCGTCGAGCAACTGTCTGATCTTCCGCACGGCACCGGTGAAGAGGAACGTATGGTCGACCATGATCTGCAAGTTCTTCCTCTCGGCCAGTTCAATCAATTCTTCAGCTTGCGCCACATTGCTGGTGAAGGGCTTCTCTACAAATACATGCTTGCCATTCTCGAGCGCAGCCTTGGCGAGTGCATAGTGAGTCCACACGGGAGTCACGACCGCGATCGCGTCAATTTCTGTGGACCTAAGCAACTCCGTGGGGTCAGAACATACTTCTACATGTGGATGAGCCTTTTGAACTCGCTCCCGAGCCGAGGCGCTGGTGTCACACACGCTGAGCAGGTCGACTCCGTCCAGCTGGTCGAGGTTGCGGACGACATTAGGTCCCCAGTAGCCGTAACCTATTACCCCGAATCGCAAAAGCCCGTTGCCTTGCTTTTTTGCAGAGAACGAGCTTCTAGTGTCAGTTACATATGTGGCCATAATGACTCCTTTAGGTAAGTCTGGGGGAGGGGAAAGGCTTAAACGTAATATCTAGTGGGCGCCATCACCGGCGACAACGGCGAGTGGTGTTCGGAGGAGAATCTTGATATCCATCCAGGGGGTCCAGCTACGCGCATAGCGGAGATCGAGGCGAACCATTTCATCGAATGTCACACGGCTCCGGCCACTGACTTGCCAGAGTCCAGTGATTCCTGGCTTTGCTTCCAATAGACGCCGACGGTGCCACACATCGTAGACCTCGACTTCATAAGGGATCGGCGGACGAGGACCAACCAGGGACATTTCACCTCTCAAGACGTTAATGAACTGAGGCAACTCATCCATGCTGGTCTTGCGCAAGAATGCGCCGACTTTGGTAATCCTTGGATCTGAGGTGAGTTTGAATACGCCGTGACCATTGCCGTTCGATTGATGACGCTCTGCGTTTCCCGAGATCAAGCGTTTTACGTATTCCTTGTGCGCACTGGCGTCGTTTCCAGTCTTCATGGAACGGAACTTTAGAAACTCAAAGGGTTTCCCGTGCTGCCCAACCCGCGTCTGGCGAAAGAATACCGGTCCTTCAGAAGTTAACTTTATTGCGATCGCGATCGCGGCGAACACGGGAGCCGCCACGACTAATGCCAAGAGGCTACCCAGAACGTCCATCGCGCGCTTCAAGGTTCCGAAGGCCCGCTTATTGTCTTTCTTTTTCGAGAGATCAGGGTAGAACACCGGATTGCTTGGCTTGCGAGAGTCGGTCTCCCAATCCTCGGGAAAGACATGGAATGAAATGCTGACCCGACTGAATTGTTCGAGGCTCGGGTTCTCCCGAAGTATGTCGCTCAGCCTGGAGATCATTGTGCCAACGATCGTCTTTCGATCTTCCAGACAAATCTCAGTGAACATCACACCGACGATCTTGTCGCTCTCATACCATCCGATTACGTCTGTTTCCCGCGTCGAAGCCAATAGTGCATTCAGGAGCTGACTCAGACTCCTCTCACTTGTTTCCGATGGGAGATGGTCTCCCATGTCAAGGAGCATAAGAAGAAACGGTTTGTGCGATCGCTCGGTTCTGCGGCGCTCCAACGAAATCACCCGATGGAAGGCCCCCTGATTGAAGAAATCGCGTTCACGCGCTGCCATGCCTTCTTTTCCGAGAAGGTCGTTATCAAAACTAGCAAGCGAACGATGCAGGTTCACGACTAATTCTCCTGAGATTCTGCTTTGACGATTGCGTCCATGGGAGCGGAATCTTGCTTTTGGGGGGAGGACAGTGAAGTGACGCTGGGAGTGAGGTTTCCTGCTACTTGTTTTGAGTTGCTGCCGTGCCCATTTGGGCGTAGGCCTGATAGTAGTTAGTCACGCTTGAATCGGTACATCCGTTCATAACAACGCCCAGAATTTCAGATTTCTTGATTGTCTCAAGACCGCGTTCCAACATTCGTCTTTGAGTTACGCCCTGTCTTGTGACCAACAAGATTCCATCGGTCATTCGTGCCCACACTGTCGTGTCGGCCAGAGGAAGCAAGGGAGGTGAATCCACAATGACCCAATCAAACATACTGGCCAGTTGACTCATCAGCCACGACAAGCTTCCGGATTGCATGAGTTCGAGAGGATTAGACGGAGGCGTTCCGGCAGGCAGCATCCAAAATCCAGGGCCTTCCACGCGATAGATATTGCCCACCTCCGAGTGATTTCCTTGCAACCACTCTCCGAGACCCACCAGTCTGCCCAAGCCAAGTTGTTCAGATAACGTAGGCCTCCGCAAGTCTCCTTCAATCAGGAGTACACGCTGTTTCCGCCGAGCCAGAACCCCCGCCAGATTTGCCGAGACGAAGCTCTTTCCTTCTTCTGGGATCGTGCTCGTCACCAGCACTTTCTTGAGTGCCCGCGACTGCTGCATCTGTCGCAAACGCACACCCAGAAAGCGCATCTTTTCAGCTGCCAAGCTGTCGGGCTCAGTAAAAAAGACGAGACGGCTTGAGCTTGTCAAACTGACGTTCACCGTCGGAAACTCCAGCACTCCGACGTTGGAGCATTCGTTAGAAGCTTCGTTAGCGACTAGCGGGTCGGCTGTTATGTCGATCGGGGNNAAGTCCAGTTCCGGCAGCTGTTCAGCGTTTTGGGACACGACAGGCGGTTTTTTGGGCACCTCAAAGACCTCGGTAACGACCGAGATCAGGTCGGGATATTCAACTCCCGACTGTTCGACTCCCGACCTCTGCAGCGCGTCAAATACACGACTCATGTTGTTTGGCTCCGATGCCGTCTTAACTTTCCCTGCTAGGTTGAGCCTGCCGCAGGCTGGCATATAAATCCAACAGAGTTTTCGCCGCCTGCTCTACAGTCTTCAACGACTGCCCGTCGGAGTCTGCTTCTGGATTCGAATGCACGATGTTGAGACGAAAATCCAGTGCAATCTCTTCGATCATTTCAGCCGCGATTTTTGCGGACTGCCGGGCATACCCGTGCACCAAAGCATTCTCGCAAAGAGTGTTGATCAGGCGTGGTATTCCGCGGGAATGGCGATGGATCTCAAACACCGTGTCAAAGGGAAACAGAGCATCAGCGTTGGAACATCCGGCTATTTGCAGCCGCCGTCGGATATATCCCTCTGTTTCTTCCAACTGCAGCGGGGAAAGCCGAGAGCGTAGGGCGATCCGCTGTTTCAACTGGCGCAAGCTGACGGAATCCAGTTTTTCGTCGAGTTCAGGCTGTCCAATGAGCAAAATTTGCAACAGCTTCTCCTCGGTGGTCTCTAGGTTCGTGAGAAGCCGAATTTCTTCCAGAACTTCTTCCGACAGATGATGAGCCTCGTCAACGATCAAAACCGTAGTCAGACCCTTTTTATACCTGGAAATCACAAAACCGCTGAGTTCCAGCAGAAGCTCGCTTTTCGTTTTCGACGCAACCGGAAGCCTGAAATCTCCGGCTACATACTGCAAAAACTCGATTGGTCCGAGGCGGGGATTGAAAACATATGCGTAGTGGACGTCACCGAGCTTCAAAAGCTGCAGGAGGCTACGGATCAATAGTGTCTTACCGGTCCCGACTTCACCGGTGAGAACCACAAATCCCTTACGACGCCGCACTCCGTAGTAGAGGGTTGCCAGGGCTTCGTTGTGGCCCTTGGTCGTAAACAGGAAAGCCGGGTCGGGAGTGATCTCGAACGGATTTTTCTGCAGGTTATAGAACCGTTTGTACACGTCGAGTACCCTACCCTCTCAGGTAACTGAATGCTGATCCGATCAAAATTGATCCAAATACCAGAGCCGCCGTTGCCCAGCCGATCCAGACTCTTCGTCTGGCCTGACGCTGGTCACTATCGTTGGAGATTGCAGGAATCTCTGCAATAACGTCCGCGGGCAATAGATCCTTTATTTCCTTTTCGGTATGCAGCCGGTCATCGGCCATTTCAAAGCCACCGGCGACAACCAATCCCAGTGCCAGGCCAAAACCAAGCCCGATACCGCAAAACTTTAGCCGATTAGGAAACTCAGGTTTCTGGGGAAAGCTCGGTGGGTCAACGATGCGGAAGCGCTGACCCTGCTGCAACAGTTCCATGCTCGTTGCCATCGCAGACTCATTCTTCTTTTTCAACAAATCATCATGACTCGTCTTCAGTTGCTCGTAGCCCCGAGTCAAATCTGCCAATTGTTGTTCACGGATTGGTTCCTGGTTGAGCCGTCCCTGATAGTCCTCCACTTTAGCTTTGAGGGCACTGATTGAGTGTTCGCGATTTGTGACTTCGAGTTGATTCGATTGAAGCTGGCTCTGAACCTGCAGCAACATGGTCGCCTGAGTCGAATCAGCCGCCGAGGGAGCGGCATTCTTCGCGTCGGTCGAATCGGTCGCAGGCTTCTCCTTAAGGCCGGCTACGACCTGATCCCTCATCTTTTCCGTCTTAGCGATTTGCTCTTTCAGTTTTCGAACATCCGGATGGCGCTCCGTGTAATGAGAGCTCAGGTCTGCAAGTTGTGCTTTGAGCTTGTCCAATTCCTGGTCGATGGCTGGCAACCCCATGATTGTTCCATTGCCAGTTTTCACGGTGCCCTGCATTGTTTTGTACTGGTCGACGAGCGTTTGAAGATAGACACGCTGCTGTCTCGCGGCATTCAGCGCGTCTTCTTCACTCTGCAATTGCGACTGAATCCCACCGAGAATCTGCAGATTACTGGCTAACTGATCAGGCATCTCGCCGACATGCTGGGCCTTGAACTGCCGGATCTTTTCCTCCTGCTCGCCTAGTGTTGCGCGTGCAGCTTCCAATTGGGATTCCAGAAATTTGGTAGTGTCTTCTGACTGATGTTGCCTCACCTCGAGATTCTCATTGATGAACAGATTCGTCAGTTCGCTGGTTACCTGCTGGGCTACGTGAGGATCTCCAGACGAGTAGTAAATATTGAAAGCCGAAATCTGGTTGCGTGCATCCCGAACGATCTGTATGTCGATGTCTTTCCGCATGCGTACCACTTTGTCATCAGGGGACCATTGTGCGTGCGGGTTGTTGTAGAGATTGAACTGATCGATGATGTGAAGCAGCCGCGTGCGGCTCAGAATCTGTTGAGTGATGCTTTGCAACCGCTCTTGCAGATCGTCATTGATGTTGGGTGTCACGTAATCCTTGGGCATCGTCGGCTGCTCGACAAGAATCAGGGTGCTCGACTGATACCGGGGAGACAGCACCCAGCTCGACGTCCAGACCGCGATCCAGCCGAAAAACAACGGAATCAGAAAATGCAGATGCCGGCGCCGAACAATTCCAAGGTAGCGTGGAAGGTCAAAAACTTCAGTCTTATCGTCTGGCTCATCATTCATGGCTTATCTTCCCAGCGGCCTTGAGAAATGAAAGGCAATCGAAATGAATTCTCTGTTTGTGTCTGGATTTAAAGCGATGGCGCTAACCCCAGAGTAGCTTTGGTGCAATCGCGTATATCCCAGCCGTAGGCTCAGACGCGGTCCCACAGCCTGCTCAATCTCAGCCGTCCCAGAAATGGAGTGCCCGTTTTCGGCTCCTCCCAAGAGGTCTCCAACAATCTTGTTCTGCGTGTATACGCCACTCAGGGTCCCGCTGATCGTCCTATAGATTTGTCTTCTGATCGATGTGGCAGCGTTGTCCATATGCACGGCCGAACTGAGTCCGCCGCCACCCGAAATCACGTGGGAATAACTTAGGGCGAAAGTGGTTTGACGACCTTGCCAACTCGCGCTTGCGCCCGCCGCCGGGGTCCATGATTTTGCTTCCGCCATACCTGGCGGCGGCAACGTCTGTTGCATGGTTTCTGAGTACTGCGGTCCTCCAAATAAGGAGATGGACGAGTGTTGGTTGGGATAGAGGGTGTAATAGAAAAGAACCGCATGCGTCTGGGTTTCAGCGTCACCAGCTGTCGGGTATGACATCAATCTCTGGTACTGATATGTAACGCCCAAGTAATGCATCTTGGACAAGCGGGCGGAATAAAATGCTGACCCCGCCTGTGTGCTTGCGTCGGAAAGCCCGGGTACCTGTTCTGGGTTTGGGTAGTGGAGGTTGGTAAAGGAGCCACTGGCTCCAATCATGCCGTTGAGAGCAAACTGATAAGTCAGGTCTGCGCTGCCCACGTTGGTCAATCGGTCGGCGACAGGTGTCATCACTGAAAAGTTTGGAACCTGTGCTCCGCCGGTCACACCTCCGATCTCCCCAAAAGCAGGTTGATTGAAAACGTTCGAGCTCTTCGTAAAGCCGTCTCGTGCACTGACAGTAACGTGCGGACTGAACCGGTATTGAAAGTCGAAGGCGGCGTAATGGTCCGACTCATTCATCGCACTAGTTTTTTGATAGAACGTGAATCCGGGTGCATAGGTTGCGACCCAGTGCAATCGCGGAGTGGTCGCGTCAATCGCAACGGTTGGGGCGACAGAATAGCTGATGTCGCTTACTGAGTGATCAGCAAGTCCGGCCAGGAGGTTGTCACTATACGCGGTTGTGAATGAGAGTCCGTAATCGAGAACGTTCGAGCGTTCTTCCGCGGCGAACACAGATGGAAATGTCGCGCCTGTGACCGGAGGAGGCGTCTGCATGCGGTCTTCGGGATGAGTAACGTTAAATGCTCCCCCTTGGGCCGGATTGTCGACCTGCGACCAAACAGGGCAAACGCCCAACATCATCGAACCGAGCAAGATGGATAACAAGACTTTCATGATCAGGGGACGACAATCGTGTCGCGGGGCAACAGTTTTATATTCTGCTCAGGATTTTTGCCCTTCACGACATCTTTGTAGTTGAAGGGAATGCGCGTTTGCGTCCCATCGGCACTCTGACGCAGCACATAGATTGACTTTTGCTTGGCGAAATCGCGGAAGCCACCCGCCAGGGCGATCGCGTCCAGCACGGTTGGAGAATTCGCGATTGCATACGATCCGGGCTTGTTCACCATCCCTAGCACATTAAACTTTTGACTATTCACCTGCTGGACGATGACGGTGACTTCCGGTTCAGCGATGTAGCTCTTCAGCTTGGAGGCAATCTCCTGTTCCAGTTTGAGCGGCGTGTTGCCGGCTGCCTGTAACTCTCCCGCGAGTGGCAGCGAGATTTTTCCATCAGAGCGCACGGGAATCGTCCGCGACACATCGGGCTCCTTCCAGACATTGATGGCCAGCATGTCGTCATTCCCGATTACGTATGTGTCGTTATGTCCTTGAGCTACTGAGGATTGTTGGGATGACGTTTCCGATATTGAAGCTTCAGTCTTTGATACTCTCGTCTGTTGCGCCTGCGCAAATAAGAGATACGTCAGGAACGGAGCGCACGCCGCTATCACGAAACTTCGCTTCGGGTTGCTGCCTTGAAATTTGGGGCTCAATTCTTCTTAAACTCCTTTCCACCACTGTTCGCCCCGTTATATGGAAATCCGCCGAGGTATGGCTGTGGTGCGTTAAGGTGATACTGATCGATCTTGTAGAGGAGGGCGCGATAGCTGACTTGCAGAAGTCGCGCAGCGGCTTTGCGATTCCATCCTGTTTTTTGCAACGCGATCTCGATCGCACTTTTTTCTGCCTCGGACTTCACACCGTGGATGATCGACTTGAGGGATTTCGGCTTCTCTTGATCCTGTTCAGTCACTTCGTCTTGGTCAAGGTCAGGCTTCCGAATGCCTTCAATCGCCGGCTCTGGTACAAGGAATACGCGGCTTTCGTGAACCCTGGTCAGGTCGCTTCGAACTCCGCTAAGCGACAGATCCTTATCGCCAATGACCAGATATCGCTTCACAAAGGCCTCAAGCTCCTTAAGATTTCCCGGCCAGGAATAGTTTCTGCACGCATTGACCGCGGCTGCCGAGAAGGTTCTCGCGGGCAGACCGTACTGTCTCGATAGTCTGTGCATCAAGTGCTGCATCAAGACGACGATTTCTTCTCTTCGTTGTCTCAGCGGGGGAACATTGATCGTAAAAGCGCTGAGCTTGCAATACAGATCGTCACGCAGTTGGCCCTCCGCCACTGCCCGCTCAATGTTGGCACTGGTGGCGGCAAGCAAACGAAAATCAATGGTTGTGCGTTCACCCATGCCCGGCTTGACCAGCGAGTTGTTTCGCAAGATTTGCATCAGTTTGCTTTGAAAGGTGAGCGGCAACTCGGTAATCTCGTCGAAGAAAATTGTCCCGTTGTTGGCGCGCTCGAGACTTTTTCCGCTTCGCCCGTTTGCCTGAGAAGCGGTCCCGAACAATTCTGCCTCGAGCAATTCAGCCGGCGTATCGGCGCAGTTGATCCTTAGGAATTCGAATCCGGAACGAATGGACAACTGGTGAATCAGTTTGGCGACTGTATCTTTACCGCTGCCGGTTTCGCCAACAATCAGGACCGGGACCTCCGCTTGAGCCAGGACTTGTACCTGGGTCCGTAGCTTCTGGCTCACTGGACTAGCGCTCACAAAAATACTATCTCTTCCGAGTTGCTCGATGTCCTCGCCTGCGATTTCCCTTTTCCGGTTTTCCGGAAAAACTAGACAGTGCCGAATGACGGATTCGAGTTGGTTGTCGTCCAGCGGTTTGATTAAAACCTCCTTAGCCCCAAGACGGATCGCTTCTTCATTTCGATTCGCATCCTCGGAAAAGCAAACCACAATCGTGGGCAGGTTGGGATCGATTCGCCGCAGCGATCGCAGGACATGACGGCTGTCTTCTTCCCCACGAGGCACGTCTATCACAAGTAGATTAGGGGTATCTCCGGATTGAATGCGTTCGATCGCATCCCAAGCGCTTGTCGCGGTCTCAATCTGCCAGGAGTTGGATTCCGAAACCGACCACAGTGGAGCGAGGAACGTCGATTCCCGACTCACAACGAGCAAGCGTGCTGTTTGGATGGATTGTTCTGCCACAGTCATCGGCTCCTAGCAGGTGGGATACCGCGTGTCTAAGGTCAGGCAGCTTCTACCTGGTAACCTTCCAGGCGAACCGATAGCGATCGCTGGATCGCATCGATGGAGATCACAAGCGTGCGGTCTCCATTGCATGAACTCAGGGTGCCCTCTACTCCGTCCAGCGCGCCCCCACGAACTCGCACGCGCTGCCCGACTCTAAGGAATGGATGAGAAGACCACTGCAGGTTCCGGGTGAGCAGGGCGCGCACTGCATCGATCTGTTCATTCGGAATGGGCGTGCCCTCTCCATGGTTGCCAACCAACCCCAGCACTCCTTCTACTCGAAGTACTCGCAAGCGTTCGGATCGGATGGGTTCGAACTTGGCAAATACGTAACAGTCAAAAAGAGGAAGTTGAACTGACTTCTTCCTGTCACTCCACCGGTGCACTTCCNTGAACATGGGCAGATAAGAGTGCACGCCGCGTTCTGTGAGGCGCTGGACCACCATCTTTTCGTGCCGCGGGCGTGTGTGAAGGGCATACCACTCGCCCGGGGCGACAAGGGGAGCGACTGCATGGATCCTAGACAGAATTTGCTCACTTGCGGCCATAGCTTCGCCCTCTGGGTCACATCTGTGGGGGACCCTAAAATTAGTCAGTGTTCCGATCGGGCTGAATCGAAAGCGTGAAACCCATACGGCTAAGGGGAGAAGGTGCCGAAGGGTTGTTGACTACTCGACCAGAACCGGGTCTTTCAAACGCCGTTTCGAGCGGCTTTTGGGGGAGGAGGTCGCTCTTCCGTGGAGACGACCCTTCAATCGGGGGAATTTTCCTCGAAAGCTAATCGATTGTCTGTGATTGCAAGCACAAGCAACAGTGACTGCATTGTCGATCACATAGATGCAAAGAGCTTCACTCACGGCTATCTCTTGCTGTGAACCATCGTGCACCGGGTGCATGCGTTTGCAACCTCTAGGCTGAGGCAATCGCAGCCTGCTGCGCATCACCTAGGCGTGTGAGGGCGAGCGAGCTTTTGCGACCCACTGCGACGACATCGGTGGCCTCAACTTCGACCACAACTGATCGCATAATCATCTCGACAGAGATCACGACGCGGAACTGACCTTGCTGTCGGAGTAGGACCCCCCGCATTCCTTGAAGCGGCCCGCGGCAGATTTCCACTCTCGACCCCACGTTCAGATAACGGTGCGGCTGGGCAAGCACTCCGGTCGCCAGGGCATTTCGTAGAGTCTCAATCTCCTGGTCCGGCAGAGCTGCCGGAGCACCCTGGAATGTGACCAGTTGCACCAATCCCGGCGCTTGCAGCACGCGCGTTCTGTCACGCATTTCGATCCGAACGAAGACATAACCCGGAAATAGCGGCATCTGCACACGATGCCGGCCGTTATTCCATTGACGTATCGTTTCGTATAGCGGCAGAAAACATTCAACGTCTCTTAGCTTGAGATGTGCGGCGACCTTCTTTTCATGCCGCGATGCCGTATATGCCGCATACCAGAGCGGCTGAGGTTCTGCTTTTCCCTTCTCACGCTCTGAAAGATTGCCGGTTGTGATTGACTGATTCATACCCTTGGAGACAGCTCCGCCCCGTCAATTCGATGATTAAAAGTAAGCTAACTTAAATATAATCAATAACTTGCAATCGAAATCTTAAAAAGCTGAGAGCCTGACACGATCAGTGAACGAGCTTGCCGCTTTCGATACCGAGCGTTTCACTTGCGGCATCCACGGGGCGATGCAAGATCGATCCCGGGCCCATCTCGGTAACAACGGCGAAACCTTCCGGCTCAACACGAACCACACGAGCTCGCATCTTTAATCGTGCGCCAGGTCCAGCAGCTAGTAATCGGGGGAGGGAAAACTCCATTTGCAGAGTGCTGCCAATCGGCAATTTGTTTAGGGAGTAAATGAATGCTCCCGAGATGCTGCAGTCTCGCGTCCAGCCGCTGCCATGCTGAACAAGATGATCTTCAGTCTCCCAGGAAAAACTCACGGATGCTGCTAATCGATATCGGTTGTGCTGTCGTTGAATCACAGTTCTTTTTCTTCCGCGCAACCGCACTGTGACAAGGTACAGTTTGCAATGGTCTGCCTCAAGACTCACAAAGTGCAGTACCGAAAATCACCAGTTGAGTATCTGTTGGCACCGTGCGGAGTAGTTCCGAGTGATGGGTTCTCAAGGAACAGGTGGACCATTGGCCTTATCCACTTTAGTAGACAGGCAAGCCTGGCAAAGCCACGCCTCGCACAAATTCTGACGAAAATTCTCTGCCCGCAACTGTCAAATTTGTCAGCACTTGCAAGCAGGTTACGAATGGCATGTGACCACAGTCACAGACATTTTCCAGCAAAATCGCTACGATTCACGCAACTCCAACGAACGAGCGTGCAACCGCTTGTTCGGCTGTAAATTGTGAGTAAATTTGCGGCTCCGGAGCTTGCGATGCGAAATAGCTGTTGCTAGGATCAAAACCTCCCCCGAACGCCCGCCCCCAAAAAGACGCTGCCAGGAAAGGCTTGAGATGGGTTCGACAGGACTTAGTCCCGAGTTGATCAGCGTACTTGTTGCAGATTCAAACCAGACGCAGTCACAATTGCTTTGTGGCGCGCTGCGCCGTCAGGGAACATTCAAGGTCAGCGGATGCCGTTCCGAGCTGTCGGAGTGTCTGTCGATCCTTGAAACTGATCGGGCTGATGTGCTCTTGATAGCAGACGGCATTGCAAACCATCGGGATCGACTTTACGAATTGCTTCGCGGCGTGCATGCCGCCTATCCGAACCTCGCCATCGTTCTTTTACTCGATAATTACGATCGTGAACTCGTGGTCAACTCTTTGCGCACGGGAGCGCGTGGCCTTTTCTGCCTCGCCGCAATGCCTTTCAAATCTCTTTGCCGCTGTATTACCAGCGTTCACCAGGGACAGTACTGGACGAATACCGAACAAATGCGCTACGTGATTGACGCTCTTTCGATGGGACCTTCCGTCCGCGTGCTCAACTCGCGTGGGCAGGTGGTGCTAACTCCTCGCGAAGAACAAACGGTCGGCCTTGTCACCGAAGGACTGAATAACCGCGAAATTGCTCGGGAACTGAATCTTAAGGAGAATACCGTCAAGAAGTCTCTGCTGCGGATTTACGACAAGGTTGGAGTCTCAAATCGGGTAGAACTAGTGCTGTACGCTCTGAGTCACTGGCAGAACCGCGCAGCAGGTGCCGAGCAGGCACCGCAGGCACAAGAGGAACAGACCGCATAGGACAACTCGTTCAGATGAATTCCATCAATTTTTCAGGAACTGCAGATTGGCGGCACAGGAATCTGTCCATACATCGCTCTGAAGAAGAAGCCCAGCCGGCAAGGCTGGGCTATTTACTCGCAACGAGAACAAACAACACTCAATACTTCGTACGTGAGTGCAGGGCGAGCTCGACTCTCCGGTGGTGTTCCTCTGTGTACCAAGATGGGGAGTACTGTTCCACGAGATTCCGCAATTCGGAGAGCGCCTCAACGAGTCGTTTGTGCTCCGATGCAATCTCGTAACGGTATTGCGAGGAAAAGATTGACTCAGCTTTGGTCTGCAATGTTCGGTTTCCCGTCTCGACAGACATGTTTGCCCTCATGGACAACTAAGCAATTTGCAATTTGACTCAGGCATGCGACGCAAGGCCACAGGGGAGTGTATTTCTAGAACCCATTTAACTCCGGAACGACCGAATGGATGGCAAAAAGCCTGTAATTGATTAGTAAACTCCTTGTAAACAATCTGGCCTCACTTCAGACAACGTTGACCTCGAGAAGATTAAGCACTGCGGCGAAATTGGCTAGTCCGAGTGCTAAGAGATGTAATCGATAAGAATTGCTGCAAAAAACGTACGTAACGCTTGTACTGGGAGGTGCGGGCGCAGCTGCGCAAATTCAGATCTCCTTCAGGTACCACAGTGCCAACTCCAAGCGCGACCACATTCCAGTTTTGTCGAATATTACCTTGAGGCAGTTTTTGACCGCATCTTGCGTAGTGTCAATAACTCGGGCAATTTCTTTGTTTTTTAATCCTTGAGCGACGAGTGCAATAATTCGTTCTTCTCTCGGAGTAAGAGGGTTTGACATAGGATTTCTGGTATCTGAGGATACCAATTCGACAATCGAAAATCGTTGCCCCGAAGCAACCAAACCTCCTCACAAGACTTCGTACTTTGCGAATCTTCTAACACCTTGATTGCTGCGGCAGCATCGAGGCATGAAGAGTTTTTTGTTTTCGCTGCTACTCATAGTTGGTTCGTCCTACCTCCACGCCAACATTTCAATCAACACGACGAAATTACCCAATGGAACGGTGAACTCGCCTTACTCGGGAACCATCGCTGCTACCGGCGGTTGCGCTCCTGCAACCTGGGCCATCACCTCCGGTACTCTTCCTGCCGGCGTCACAATGACCGCGATCAACAAACCCGTTTCTCTGAGTCTCAAAGGCACTCCGACTAAGGCAGTAAGTTATTCATTCACAGTCAAGGTCACGGGCTGTGGTGGAGGCGTCTCAAAACATTCGTACACGATCACAATTCAAGGCGCTCCCAACCATGTGGTGAACCTGAACTGGCAGGCATCCAAATCAAACAACATTGCGGGCTACAACATTTATCGCAGTCCGGACGGATCCACGTGGCGGAAAGTGAACGTGAGCCTGATTGCCTCGACGGTGTACAGTGACTCGACCGTATCCAATGGCAGTACATACTACTACTCGGCCAGCGCTGTAGACATCACTGGGAACGAAAGCAACAAAACATCACCGGTGAAGGCAACCATTCCATGAATCGAGCGGCTGCTGGCGATGAAGACTTGGTATTGCAGTGATTCGCTAGTATCCACGTTTCTTGTCCACGAGATTGAGGAGTTGTTCTCCACGTCTGAATCTTTCAAATTGCGCCATGAAGAATCGCATCGCGTTGTCGTGCCAGTCTGGTGTGTGATCAGCGCAATGTGGGGACAGCAGAACATTCTCGAATGAATAAAGAGGGTGATCTCGCGGCAACGGCTCGTTATCGAAGACATCAAGGGCAGCACCCCTGACTCTGTTTTCTGAGAGTGCCTTGATTAACGCCCGCTCGTCGATCGTGGGACCTCGACCAACGTTGATCACCACGACATTCTTCTTCATGACTGCGAATTCGGCATCTGCAATCAGGCCTCGAGTCTGCGCAGTCAACGGCAGAGTTACGACGATGTAGTCACACTGTGAGAGCATTTCATGGAGGCTATCGGGTCCATAAACCCGTTCGGTCAGCCGATCTTCTAGAGACGTTTGGGAACGACTCCGCTTGAATGCGAGCACTTTCATTTCCAGTGCGCGGGCCCGGCCGGCGATGGCACGTCCAATACTCCCGTATCCAATGATGCCCAGGGTTTTGCCCGAGACCATCGTGACCTCAAACTGTTCCCACACTCGAGCGACCTGATTACGGATCATGCGGCGGAGGTCCTTGGCGAAGTATAGGATTGCTGCAACAACAAATTCCCCAAGTGACGGGCTGAATACACCGCTGCCATTCGTGAGGATGACGTCGCTTTCGACTAGCTCTGGAAATAGGGTCTGCTCCAAACCAGCAGATCGGGAATGGATCCATCGCAAGCCGGGTGACATCAAGAAGACATCCCGAAGGAGATCAAGAGAACCCGACCAGTTGAAAATGATCTCGGCGTCCTCCGCGGCACCCGCAAAATCCCCGGCGGAATTTCCAACCACGCTTCTTCCCTTCTGACCCAGCTCGGCTAGTAATGGAATGCTCTGGTCGCCCTTTGCAGCCAATACGAGCATTGGATTATTGTTCATGCTCTCGTCTTCCTCGTTCCGTGATAGCGCAGCGGGCACGTTTCCAAACGTCGTCTCTTCCCAAGAACCTCTATACTACGTCCGGAAATCTTGTTGGAGGTGGATATGGATTTTACGCGGCGCAAGGCCTTGACTTTCATTCCGGCGCTGGTGGCGGGAACTGGCATTCCAATGTTGGCTGCACAAGATGATTCACTAGCATCAGCAACTTTTCCGTTCGGGACCCTGCCAGTGCAGAAATCAGGCCCGGCGGAGCTGCGGCATATCCTCAAAGGGAAACTGGCGACGGGGGAGCATATCGAGGCACACGAGACGACCCTGCCCCCAAATGGCGCGCCGCATCCTCCTCATCATCATCTCCATTCGGAGATGTGGCTTATCCGCGAAGGGACAGTTGAACTCACGATCAACGGAACCAGCCATCGTCTGGGCGCCGGAGGGCTAGGCTTCGTTCACTCGAATGAAGAGCATGGTATCAAGAACGTTGGCACAGGTCCTGCCACCTACTATGTTGTAGCCATCGGCCCCGGTGCTGACAGCTAAATGACAGCGATGCCAGCAGGCCTTTCGCAAGCGCTAAACATTAACGACCTCCGCGAACTCGCGAGCAGACGTGTGCCGAAAATTGTCTTCAACTACATCGATGGCGGTGCGGAAGGCGAATGGACTCTGCGCGAAAATCGTAGGGCTTTCGATGCGGTTAAGTTTCGGCCCCGACACGCCGTTGCCATGACCGCGTGCGATTTGCGAACTCGTGTGCTTGGCGCCGAGCTTTCGATGCCGATACTTCTGGCGCCGGTAGGTTATTTGCGGGTGATGCATCCGGCTGGTGAAATCGCGGCTGCTAAAGCGGCCAGCAACGCCGGCATTGGCTTGATTCTCTCGACGGTTTCAGGGCACCGATTGGAGGATGTCAAGGCGGCTTCTACAGGAGAGGTTTGGTATCAACTGTATCTCACAGGGGGACGCGCTGCGGCCGAGAATGCAATGCGCCGGGCTATGGATGTGGGGTATAGGGTTTTGGTGATCACGATTGATTCGACCGTGATCGGCTATCGGGAGCGCGAGGCGCGAGACGGAATGGAACAGATGCTGCGGGGAAAACTCTGGTCGAAAATTCCCTTTGTCCCTCAAATTCTCAGTCATCCGCGCTGGCTGACGCGCTTCCTTCTCGATGGCGGTCTGCCTGACATGCCTAATATCGTCAGCCCCGAACGAGGCGTACTCCGTGTACGCGATGCGCATACGGCGATGAAGCGCGAAGCGTTCACCTGGAAAGACATGACTTGGATTCGAGCACTCTGGAAAGGGCCAATCGTCATTAAAGGAGTTCTCTCCAGAGAGGATGCCAAGCGTTCTCTTGAGCACGGCGCGGCTGCGGTGGTTGTTTCGAACCATGGAGGCCGCCAACTTGATTGTGTTCCAGCGAGCCTGCAGGTGCTTCCGGAAATCGTGGAGGATGTCAAAGATAAGGCGGAAGTATTATTGGATAGCGGGATTCGCCGCGGTTCCGACATTGTGAAAGCGATTTGCCTGGGCGCCCGCGCTGTCCTCTGCGGACGCGCGTATGCCTACGGACTAGCGGCCGCCGGCGAAGCAGGCGTTACGCGATCGATCGAATTACTGCGAAGTGATTTGGAAAGGTGCCTCAGGCTGCTCGGATGTCGTTCTGTGAGCGCTTTGAATGAATCTTACGTCAGCCGTGTGTCCTCCCTTTAAAGGCCGGTTCAAGCTCACATCCTTCAGAGCTCCGATACTAGGAATTGTGCGGCTTCAAGTCACCGACAACGAACCAGTATGCAAGCAGACCCCCTAATAGAACGATTGGGGCAAGTTGAAAACCGGGAATGTAAGAACCATAGGACTTAATCAAAACTCCTACGGCGAGCGGGGCGATGATTCCGGCGAGGTTCCCCGCGAAATTTTCTGCTCCCGTCCAAATTCCTACGGCCTGTGAAGGTGCGCACGACTGAAGAATCGCAAGCAGATTACCCGTTGCCAGCCCAACAAGACAGGCTGCGATGATGAACCCGATCGCCGCTCCTGTGTGGGTGCTGTGCATCGCAAAAATGAGGAAGATTCCCAAGCTGAACGCGAAGGTGACAATTCCCTTCCGTGTTGCGGTTTCATTCCAGCCACGGCGAATCAGCCTGTCCGCGATCCATCCTCCAATGGGCTCGGAAACTCCGAAAGTAAAGAACGCGAGCGCCGCATAAATGCCGGCCTGCACGATGCTGAGCTGACGAACTGTCACCAGGTAGTCTGGCAACCACGTCACCAGCACATACCAGTAGTAGTCGAAACAAAAGAAGCCAAGGCAGATTCCGAGCAAATTGCGACTAAGAAGCGTCGAGATAACGGCGGCAAAGGTAATATCCGTTCTGACTGCGTGCAGGCGCCGAGGGAAAACGGCGAACCACGGTGCGAGCCAAAGGAGGGCAGTGAAACCCAAGATCAGAAAAGTGCGACGCCATCCAATATGAACCAAGAGCCAGGGGACCAGTACTCCTTCCAAAACGAGGCCGGTGCGAGTTCCGAAATCAAAGAGTCCAGACGGTAAACCGCGTTCTTGCGGAGAGAATAAGAGGCTGACAATTTTTGTCCCGCCCGGCAGGTAAATCGATTCCCCAATACCCAGAAGAATACGGAAGGCCAGTAAAGCCGAGAGGCTTCCTGCCAAACCGGTTAGCCCCTGCGCGAATGACCAAATAATGAACGCCCCGGCGTAGAGCGAGCGTAGGTTGAATCTGTCTGCACACCAGCCAATTGGAATCTGCATCAGCGCATAGGACCAAAAGAAAGAGGACAACAGCAGGCCTTTGCTTTCTGGCGCGAGATGAAAGTCCTTGGAGATAACGGGTAGCGCGAACGAGATTGCCGCGCGATCCAGATAATTGATCAATGATGCAGTAAAGAGCAAACTCACAATCCACCAACGACGCTTTTCAGAAAGGTTTGGCAGCATTTCGGTGAGACCATTCCTGAGACCGCGACATGATAGATGAAATGGCCTTTTTCCGCCTGTTAGAGAAGCGAAACGGATCCATTCAGCTATTCGTATGAGTGAGAATGCAAGGTTACCGGCATCATCTGACCTTTGAGTGTAGGGTTTAAACCTCAACCCTTCTGCGGGAAGTGCTGTATTGGTCGCTTAAGGTCAACCGTTACACAATTTCCTTGTTAATCGATTGCGCTCCTGGAGTGGCGGACTGGCCGCGTCCATTCCTTAAGCCTGGGAATCGACAATAAGGTCATCTGGAGGTTCAATATGCGACAACTGCTTCTGCTCGTTTCTGTTCTTCTGCTCGGCTTGTCGTGGGCCGTGGCACAGGACAGTACAAGCTCCACTCCATCATCCAGCTCAACTGGTTCCGCGCAAAGCGACTCGAGCGCAAATTCAGGGCAAACGTCCCGCACTGGAACCGGCGGCCAAATGACAGTAGAAGGCTGCCTGAGCGGATCCAATGGGAATTTCACGCTAACAGACAAAAATGGAATGGCCTACCAACTCACTGGCGACACTGCAAAACTGAGTGATCACGTGGGTCACGAAATAAAGGTCACAGGTACGTCGGCTTCCGGTGCCGGAGCCGAGAGTTCGACTGGAGCCGCTGCTGGCTCCGCAGCTGGCCAGACTCTTCAAGTCTCTTCTGTGAAACACGTATCCAAGACCTGCAAGTCTGCTGGCGGAGGTATGTCACACTAAATTCATCAGATCGCTATGAAGAAAAGCCCAGCGGATTCGCTGGGCTTTTGTTTTTCAATCAAACTGCATTGTGACGAACGGACA
>AP72_2010_repI_A100DRAFT_1000024_pt1 | contig 23940 bp, 22 predicted proteins | sample AmaPasrepliIA100_FD_9193 | JGI IMG/M metagenome (IMG submission 9193)
TACTTTCAAGACGCAATGCTGGGACACACAGGCTCCTCTCATCAGCTCTTGTGACCTGGAAAGAATCTCCACTGGCGCGGACGATGCTTTTGTCAAGTATGTTGGCCACACCACAAACGGTAAATCGTTCCGAAACGTAGAGTATTTCCGAATCAAGAACGGAAAGTTCGAATCCCTAGAGTGTTATTTCGGCGCGCCAGCCAACTTTCCGTCAGCGGTAAGCGCTGGGCGGAAGTAAGAGCGCAATCGTCCCTCTCCCTTCGCGAGCAGGAAGTCGAAGCGAGAGCGCAATGCGAGGGTTCGATAATGAGCGCCCGCGAGATTCAGGATCAGAAGGCCATTGCACGTGAGATGGTTCTTCAAGTAAAACGACAGCCGCCGCGAATCGCGTTCAAGGCAAAGGGTAGCATCGTATTCTTGGCTTTAGCCGAGATCTTGGCAGTGCAAGCCGAAGGTAATTACGTTTCGTTGCGACACCGGCCTAATCCCTATTTGGTGCGCGAGTCCCTCGCGTCCATGGCGGAGAAGCTCAGGCCGTACGGTTTTATTCGCATCCACCGCTCGGTCCTCGTGAATATTTCGGCGGTGGAAGAGGTCCAACCTTTATCGACGGGAGAGTACAGGCTCCGTGTAACGGGTGGGAAGGAATACTTGGTAACGCGTACATACAAACACAATCTCAGAGATCTAGCTCAACTGTGGGTCGGCTCAGAGCGCCTTCCCGGCTAACAGCCAGCGGCGTCAGGGCGAGGGCGAGATTCGATACCGGGGTTTTGTTTTCCCATGGGCCTGGGGCCCCACCCATGGGTATGAAAGTTCCGTTCTAGCGCCTACTGAGTCCAGACGGGTTATCCGTGACTTCCGAGGGAGTGTTATCGCCTGTGGCTGATGTTGAAAAACTCCCTTTCCACGCCCAAAATTGGCGGATACAAAATGTCTTGAAATTCGAAAATGTCCCTTAAATCCAACCGTGGTGCAAAAAGATTGTCGGCAACTTCTTGAAAAAGAGTTTTTCAGCCACAGGCCATTACACTTCAATCTTCTGGTCATAGCTTTGAATGCAAGCACTCAGTGCATCGGCTAATTGCACCAACGGCAGCAGGGCTTCCCGTACCTTTTCCGGAATCGCAGAACTCATCTCATCTCAAAACCCCTGCCGAGGCATTTGAGATGGGATGAGTTCTGCATGGCGCACAGCGCCACAACGATCAATGAAAACGGGATCTGTTGGCAGTAAGCTGTGGCGAGGCGTGTGGTCCAGAGGTCTTCGACCTTACTGGCGCTTGAGAGCCCGAGGATGAGTTTGACCCGGGACGCGCTTTGGCACAACGGACTGTCGCCTCCTCGTGAGGGGAGAGCACGCGAGGGAGATTCACCCTATCGGCGCGTCCTGGATCACACGTCAATGGAGGTGTAGTCATGGACGTGCTGCATCCGAGATGTTGCGGTTTGGATGTACATAAGAGCTCGATTTCTGCTTGCATTTTGCTGCGGGAAGCGGGACGCGTGCAGAAACACCAGCGTCGCTTTGGCGCGATGACCCAAGAACTGCGGGAGCTTGCCGAATGGTTACGGCAGTTCGGTGTGACTCAAGTAGCGATGGAATCCAGCGGCGTGTACTGGAAACCAGTTTGGAACATTCTGGAGGGACAGTTCACGGTAGTTTTGGCAAATGCACAGCACATTAAGAATGTGCCAGGTCGTAAGACCGACCAGAAGGATGCGGAATGGATTGCCCAGTTGCTGCAGTATGGTCTTCTGCGAGCCAGCTATATACCGTGCGAAATCATTCGCGATCTACGCGACCTGACCAGAATGCGGGCCAGTCGGTCCCAGGAAGCTTCGCGCATTAGTAGTCGAATTCAGAAGGTGCTGGAAGACGCAAACGTAAAACTGGCGAGCGTGGCGACCAACGTTGTCGGCAAGAGTGGACGGGCAATGCTGGAGGACATCATCACCGGTGAAGATAATCCCGAGCACCTCGCCTCCCTCGCCCTGGGTCATCTGGGCGTGAAGATTCCCCAATTACGACTTGCTCTGGAAGGAAAGATCCGTTCCCATCATCGCTTTCTGCTGCGGCGTTTGTTGGATCAAATACAGTTTGTGGAACACGAAATTGCACTGCTCGACGAACGCCTGGAGGATATCGGCCGACAAAGACCGGACCTGGCGCAAGCGGTTGCTCGCTGGGACACGATACCGGGGGTCGATCGGGTGGCAGCGTGGGCTCTTCTGGCCGAAATAGGTGACAACATGGCGCAGTTTCCAACCGCTGAGGATCTGGCCAGTTGGGCCGCGCTATGCCCGGGCAATCACGAAAGTGCCGGCAAGCGTTTGCGCGGTGCAACTCGTCAAGGGAGCCCATGGTTGTGCCGCATGGCTTGTCAATGCGCCTGGGCTGCCGCGCGAACCAAGAACACTTACTTGTCCTCGCAGTTCAGACGCTTAGCAGCGAGGCGCGGCAAGAAAAGAGCCATCATCGCGGTGGCACATACCCTCATCGTCATTGGCTATCACTTGCACAAAAACCACAGCAACTATGAAGATCTTGGCGGAAACTACTTTGATCGCCTTCACTCCGACGGTCTAAGGCGGTACTTGGTGAAGCGGCTCGAACAACTCGGGCACAAGGTAACTCTAGAGCCGATCGAAGCTCTTTAATCCACTCCTTCACACAGTGGTTTTCGAGGGAGTCAGGTCCGTTAGAGGTCCCGCCTCCGGCGCAAAAGCTTCGCGCATGAGTTTCACGCCGATCAGGTTGTCGCCAAGCCCGGCGGCGGCGCACACGGATACCTCTACGGCCTTCATTGCCTGGAATGCGGCCACGTCGAATTCGCCACGAATGAAAGCGCGCCAGATCGGGTCGGCAATACGGGGATGCAGGATTTCTCGCGGCAGAAGGCTGGCAACTTTGAAGCTCTTGAAGTCCGCTTCTGTTTCCATTGCGCGCGCACGGCGGCTTAGCTGCCGCCATCCGTATCGTCCGTTTTCCATGTCTGAAACGAGGAGTCCCTGTGCACCAAGCCACGCCCAGGCTTCCGACAGGGCCAGGCTTATTTCATTGTCGTATTGCCGTGGGTATTGAGGCTGGCCGGACGTGGCGTGGGCCCATAACTCGTTGTGCAGATTGCCGGGATGAAATTTAACCTCGCGCCTCTTCTTCAAAATGAACAGCATGGTGGACGCCAACTCTTCCGGCGCCAACGCGAGCAGCATCTGTACGTCTGGAATGACACGAGGTAGTTCGTACACACCACCTCCTGGTTCACCTTCAAATCCATCAGCCGCAGTTAGTGCAGGAGCTCCCCCAAGGCTACAGATCGCCGGTGCGGATGAGAATAGACCCATCCGCTTCCGTGTCACCGGCAAGATATTTGTTTCGGGCGTCCTGCTCGATGGCCTGACGGTTCGCCTGGAATACCTGCAGTTTGTCCTTGCCATCTCCCTTGAAATGATCGTCCAAGGCTTCTCTGCTGATAGCACAGCGTACGCGTGTTTGCCCATCCTGACCCCAGAACGTGACGACCATGCGGTCGAAAACGGATCTCGCTTCAGGCTCCGGAAAAGTGAGATCGTGTTGTGCAAGGGACCACTTCACGCGTTCCGCCACAAATGTCGTGAACGGCTTAATGTCCATGTCGATACTGGCGCGGTCGAGCGCGCCGAGATAAGGGTTGCGGTCCCGGACGCGGATCACCGTCCACGGATAGCCGCCCGAGGCCAGCATCGCATTCATCACAAACCGCGCCATGCGCCCGTTGCCGTCGGGATACGGGTGAATATAACCGAACATCCAGTGCCCGAGGACGGCGCGAACGCCGGGCTCGGTTTCCTTTTCGAGCAGATCAAGCAATGCCGGCATGGCGTCGCGGACGGCCTCCCACCGCGGCGGCACATACCGTGACGTGCGCAGATAAACCGCGTCATTCCGGTAGCCGGCGAGAGCTTCAGCGGGAATCAGGCCCGCAGCCACACAGGGCTGGAACAATTCGCGATACCATTCCCGGTGAGCGGTGCGCACCAGTGCGCCCGGATTGGCGCCTTCAATTATTTGCGCAACCGTTCCTTTGACTCTCTGGAAAGCCTGCCAGTAGCCACGCGCCGCCAGCGCGTCACGGTTCTTGCGATCATCATCATGATGATCTGGGTCCCAGTCTCCCCTTTGCGCTCTTTCGATCAGGGCCGGCGTGACACTGTACCCCTCGATAGAAAGCGAGTGATAGGCATCGCTCTTGTAGATATTGTCCACGAAGCGCAGGTATTCCTGCCGGTTCCTAGGAATCCCTGGTGCTTTCGGGAAATTCTCGATGACCACACCGCGCATGGAGTCCCACATTGCCTGCATGCGCCCGACAATGGGTGATGTCGACGCAGGCAACGTGCCGAATCTTTGCTCCGGCGCAAAGGGATCGGTCTCGCGCGCATCGTAGCCCGCCGCCTTCATGGTGCTGATAATTTCGTCCGCCATCTGCGCGCGGCCGATCCGGCGAAAGGCACCCGCGATCTGTCCTGCTTTTACCGTGCGACCGCCATTCAGGAGGTGTCGCAGCACGTCCGAGGCGTCGGCAAGGCTCGCGAGTACAACCTGGGTCTCAATCGGATTGCGGCTGAAGAACGCCTCCGGCGCTCTCACCAGTGCTGCCGCCGCCGAGAACACGCGCAGATCGTTCTTCACCGAAAGATCCGCAGCACGCGGCATCTCCGCCTGTTTCAGGTCGTAAAGCGATGTGCCGAACAGAAGGTCCAGGGTGTGGTTTGTGCCTTTGGGGCTATAGACCACCACCTGCGTAGGAATGACGGTATTTTCGGCATGCAGCAGAATCGACTGCTCGGGCGACAGATGCCACTCGTCGCCGAACCGGTCATTGCAGTAGCGTCGGCAGAATTCCCAGAATGATGCATACCATGGTGTGCTGTCCCCGGCGCGCGCGCTCGGGCTGGAAGAGATCTGCCACCCTTTCATCACTTCCTGCAAGAAGCCCGTGCCGAGCAAACGCTCCCGATGCGTGCGGCTCAGGTCGTCCGACCGGAATACGCGCCGGCCGCCCTTCTGAAGTTCATGGAGAGCAGCGAGTGATTCAGCCAGTTTTTCATTTGGTGGCGGCATATTAAGGATATTCCGTTCCGTACCATCACAAGCTGATTGTGCTGTACGTATACAAGCATATAATGCTTTATCTTTACAAGCAAAAACTGCTGTATAGATGCAAGCTTAATCTGCTAAATGACTGTAAATTAAGAGAAATAATCCGGGATGACCCATCCGCCACGGCCTTTGCCGACCTGGCTATTTTTCAACGCGTTCACCACGGTCCATACACACCTACCTAACCCTCCTCTATGTGTCTGCTCACAGGCATAGCCCTGCCCTCATTGTTGTCGTTCTCATATTTTCGAAATTTTCTTTCGGGCATGCCAACTTCGCCGGCCGCGCCCTTCATTTACCGTTGATCACTTCTGTTATCGCCATGGTGACGATAGTAGTAATGGTGATCGCAACGGTGATGATGGTGCTGCAGAGCGAGTTACTGCTGTGAAAGAACCCGGTTAACAAGTAACTGATTGAAAATACGTGACGCGGGTGGCTCTCAGAAGCGTATGAAGTAGCGGGTGGGAACGATTCGTGGACCATTATTGGTCCATGAACCCATCGCTCAAATCAAGTCGAAGTCGTTTCATTGCGTAGATCAACTGGACAATTCCTTCTTCAATTCTCAGCTCATTCGCCGCACCCGAATGCCGTTAACATCGGTCCCAATCCCCACGCTGGCGATGCCGATGCTCCGTCGTACTGTCGTGATTTTTGCGCGCATAGCTCAGCAGAAAACCGCGAGGCAATCAGGAGTTGCCTGGTGGACGAGGCGACCATCGGCGTCGAACTCCTCGTCGCCATTTCCGACGAGGACTTGCGGCTGCAGGAGCAACTAGGTGCCAGGCATTTGCAGTTGTATCACGTGATTATCCTTTGCGAGAAGAATAACACTCGCCATTTTGATGAACAGTCCATGCTCTACCACTCCGGGCATGCCGCTGAGTGTTTGTGCCAATGCGCCAGGATCAGGAATCTTCCCGAAATGGCAATCCAGAATGTGGTGTCCTTCATCGGTCTTGTAGGCTGAACCGTCTTGAGCCTTTCGCAACATAACCGTCGCTCCCAATGCGGAGATGCTTTGGGTCAGCACCGTTTCAGCGAAGGGAATAACCTCGATGGGCAGAGGAAACTTGCCGAGAAAGGGGACCTGTTTGCTTGAATCCGCCAGCACCACGAATGTTTTGGAAACCGATGCCACAATCTTCTCGCGAAGGAGAGCTCCACCACCTCCCTTGATGAGTTGGAATTGCGGATCGAACTCATCGGCGCCGTCGACATCGACGTCAATGGTTCTTATCTCATCGAGAGTCGCCAACCGTATTCCGTATTTTTCCGCCAGTTGTTGCGCTCGCATTGAGGTAGGGACACCCCGAATCTGTAATCCCGCTTTTACTCGTGCGCCGAGGAACTGGATGAAAAAGGCGCTGGTCGAACCGCTGCCTAAACCGACAACTTGGCCGTCCTGAATGAAATTGAGACCAGCGCGGGCAACCGCCTGCTTCTCACGAAATTTGTCCATTCAATGTCCTTTTACGTCTGCCGAAGTCACTCAACGTCACTTAAAACGTGGAGGGCAGCATGCGTCGGAACAGGCGTCACTGCCGGTTTTGGCGCTAGGCCGCGGCGCCTTCGAACGAGATCGGAATGCTGGCTTCGAGAATGCGCATGGGATCATTCCTCTGCAAAGTACCTTTCTGAAACTGAGTACTAAGCTGGGTGCTTCGGGAGTGTCACATTCTGTTGCAGAGTGAAATCGAGTAACGTCTCACTCGGGATCTTCACTTGATCACCTTTGGTAATGATTTCTGAACCGGCACCCACTCCGGCGCCCGTTCCGGCTCCGATTGCTGCCCCCTTGCCACCGCCGGCAATTGCACCGATGATGCTTCCAATTGCTGCTCCGCCGACGGTTCTTTTGGCCGTGCTCGCTCCCTTAGACTTGCCAGTTAATGCGTATTCTCCGGTAACGAGCGGAACGGTCCGGCCATCTACTACGATTCCGGTAAGCGCCAATTTCAGTTCAGCCCTTCCGGTGAAAGTTCCAGTTTTATTCGACTCTTCCAATCGCCCATACACGTCTGCACCCTTCGCCGCTACCCACTTTGTCATCCACGATCAGCGGCTCTTCGAGAGAAGCCTGGAAGCGATCCCCCACGTGATTCCTGGTGGAGTCAATGGCGTCGATGGTGCGTACCGAGATTCTTGTTCCTGCAGGGATGGTCACATTGGAAGAAGTCTTCGCGGCTTCTGTTGCTGAGACCGACGCGTACTGCTGTCCCGCCGACGGCAAAGAGCTGGCAGCGCCTTCCGGTTCGGACTCGAACCGCAGAGCACGGACATCGCCAACGCTATAGTTCTGCAATGACGATTCAACTTGGAAGTTAATACTGTTCTGGTCTCCCCCCATGAACTTGCCCTTAATGACACTTCCGTTTTTCAGCTCCAACGAATCTGCCATTGCAACCGACACGACCAGACACGTCACGAAAACCAATAGGAATATCTGTATACGATTCATCTTGTTTGTCCTCTGTCCGCAATGACCTTATCTACACAACCAGTGGGCATTGTGGATGATCGCACTGGCAGGCGATCTCTACGTCCTCGCTCCCCGCCTCGCGGCATGCTTGACTGCAGTACTGTTGGCCGTGCGGAACATCGCAGCGGCAAGGAATGTGCGCGCATTTCTTGTTTTGCTGGTCCATATGCAACTCCTTCCGATCGGTCATTGTTCTGAACTCTCAATTTCCTACCAGGCGCCCTGCGAGGAGGCCGGCGGTTTTGCTCCGCCGACCTCCTGCCTTGTCAATCGCATCACGCGTACCGCAACTCATGACGCAAACGAAAAGGCACGCAAGTGGCCATTCCGAAGCGGATTGAATGAAAGGCAGTTAGCGTGTTGGATCGCATTCGCATTGTCACGCCGTCTGCTAAAAGCTCGGCATGTGCTAAGGCTCGTCGGAAAAGACTTGACGAGCATTTCGCATCAGCTTTACGAATGGCGCTCGCAATGCGAATTCAAGCGGGTGGAGTTCCGGATCACTCCCCGTTACCGGGCGAGACCATTGCTCCGAAGGGACAACTCATTTCATCGTTCCGATCTCCGCGGTCGCGCGTTCAGACCGGCTCGCCCACACACCGCAATCGCCGTGAGTGTCATCCGAGTCCGCGCGTAAAAGCCGACAACTACGAAGTCCAATGGCATGTTTGTGTAGCGTTGAGATCGGGAATTCGGATACTCCTTAACGGGGAATCGTGAATTCGGATGAGTAATCGACATTGGTTCGGACACTCCTGCTCTTGAGTAGCCCATTCGCGAAAACCTAGAAGCCAGCAGTCTCGTGAATTGGTGAAGGTTAGCAGCTGGACGTCTTTCGGTACTGCCCAGAGCACGCCAAGCGACCTCTATAGCCCCTGGCATCACCCCTTTTGCCTTTCGCTATTTTTCGCCACTTGCTAAGGCGCGTCGCAATTCTGGTGCTTTCCTTTCAGCGGTTTCCCGATGGCGAGCTGGTTGCACCATTCTCCTGCGTCGGTGCTGGACAAAAAGCACTGAAGGAAATTGAGGAGTAAATGGCTCAACCTCGAATCGTTATAGTCGGCGGTGGCTTTGGCGGACTGGCTGCCGCCAAGGCTCTCAAAAAAGCACCCGCGGAAGTCACCCTGATCGATCGCACGAATCACCATTTGTTTCAGCCGCTCCTCTACCAAGTCGCGACGTCAGTTTTGAGTCCCAATCAAATTGGCTTTCCAATCCGGGGAATTCTCCAAAACCAGAGAAATGCCACCGTGATCCTTGGCGAGGTCACAGGAGTGGACAAGGAAAACAAATGTGTCTTCGTAAGCGACGCGGACAGGCAGGACGTGCCGGTCCCTTACGATTACCTGATCCTGGCAACCGGCGCTAGTCACAGTTACTTTGGCCGGAACGAATTTGAAAAATTCGCGCCAGGAATGAAGAGCCTTGCCGATGCGGTAGCAGCCCGGAACAAGATCCTGCAAGCGTTCGAGCTCGCCGAAGCGGAAGAAGACCCGACCCGTCATCGGGATCTGCTGACCTTTGTTCTCGTAGGCGCGGGCCCTACGGGCGTCGAGACGGCCGGGGCCCTGGCCGTGCTAGTCCGAACGACACTCAAGTCAAACTTTCGTCGCATCGATCCTGCCTCGGCTCGAATTGTGCTGGTCGATATGGCGCCGCGAGTTCTCGGGCCTTTCTCGGAGCACCTCTCTCTGGCTGCGAAGCAACACCTCGAAGATCTGGGCGTTGAAGTCCGCCTCGGGCACGGCGTGGATCAGATCGATGCAGATGGCGTGCTGGTCGCAGGTGAGCGCATTGCAAGCAAGACCGTGATCTGGACCGCGGGGGTCGCGCCTTCTCCCGCGGGCAAGTGGTTGAAGGTGGAGACAGACCGCGCGGGCAGGGTCCGCGTCCAAAAAGATCTGACTGTGCCCGGACATCCCGAAATCTTTGTGATTGGCGACACCGCTGCATTTGAGCAAGACGGCAAGCCGCTTCCCGGGGTAGCGCAGGTGGCCATGCAGGGAGGGCATTATGCGGGAAAACTCATTCACAGCCGCCTAACGGGGAGCAAGCAGCCGGCTCCGTTTCGCTATTTCGACAAAGGCACTATGGCAGTGGTGGGCAAGGGTTTTGCCGTACTGCAAAGCTGGAAGTTCCAAATGAGCGGATTGCCGGCGTGGCTAGCTTGGGCTTTCATTCACCTCCAGTTCTTGGCTACGCCTGGCCTCCGCCTAAGTGTCTTCCTGCAGTGGACATGGACCTTTCTAACGGGCCAAAGGGGTTCCCGGCTGATTGTGAACCATCACGCTTCCACAGCTGTGAGCACGTCAGTGGGACAGGTGGTTCCGAAACAGCCGCAGGCGAGTGAAGGCATCCATCTGGCGGAGAGAGTTTTGACCAAAGTTTAAAAAGGAGAGTTAACGTGGCAAAAAGTAAAGAGATTCAGAACATCGCAATCGTAGGCACAGGAGTCATCGGCGCAAGTTGGGCCGCCTATTACCTGGCCCGCGGATTCAACGTGACCGCAACCGATCCGGGGCCGAATGCGGAGGCGAACCTTCGGAAGTATGTTGACGACGCGTGGAAGGAGCTGACCGTGATCGGGCTCTCACCCACCGCCTCTCGCAACAACCTCAAGTTCACTCTGGACATGAAGGCGGCGCTTTCGAACGCAGATTTTGTTCAGGAGAATGGGCCGGAACGAAAGGACTTCAAGATCAAGCTGTTTGCGGATATGGATGCCGCAACTCCCCCAGATTCGATTATCGCTTCGAGTTCATCGGGCCTGACCATGAGTGTGATGCAGTCCGCTTGCAAACATCCTGAGCGTTGTGTCATTGGCCATCCTTTCAATCCTCCTCATGTGATTCCTCTGGTCGAAGTCGTCGGAGGTGAAAAAACTTCTGCCGAAGCAGTGAAGCAAGCGATCTCGTTCTACTCATCGATTGGCAAGAAGCCAATCCATATTCGCAAAGAAGTTGTGGGACACGTTGCCAACCGACTGCAAGCGGCGATCTACCGTGAAGTCGTGAACCTGATCGATAAGGGTGTTCTCGACGTTGCCGATTCTGACACCGCGGTGTCTTGGGGACCCGGTCTTCGTTGGGGAGTGATGGGGCCCAATCTCCTCTTTCACCTTGGCGGCGGACAGGGCGGAATTCAGCACTTCATGGAGCACCTTTCCGGCCCCATGGCGAGCTGGTGGAAGGATCTTGGAACGCAGACCGAATTCACTCCGGAAGTGAAACAGAAAATCATCGACGGCGCGCTGCAAGAAGCCGGTGGCCGTTCGATTGACGAGCTGGCCGAAGAGAGAGACAGGGTGCTGCTCGGTTTGTTGGCGTTGAGAAGCGAATCACCGTCAGAAGCAAAGAGCGCCGAGCCCAAGCAAGAAGAAGCTTTCGCACACTAATCCACTAGAACCACAAAGAGGAGAACTTGTCATGAGCACTACTACACTCAACCCAACCAAGGCGGGCGCGGAGAAATCAAGCAATTCAGGGCGGCTGTTTTTTCTGGATCTTGGAGCTGGTCGCGTGTTGTCCGCAAACCCGGATGGCTCCAATTTAAGGACGATCGTTAGCGAAGGCCGAAAGTTGCCGGATGGATTGGTGGTCGACGTCTCCGCCGGACACATGTACTGGACCAACATGGGCGAACTCAAGAAAAATGATGGCGCCATTCTTCGCTCGGATCTCGATGGTAAAAACATGATCACCATCGTTCCTCCCGGGGGCACATTCACACCCAAGCAACTCCAGTTGGACAAGAAGAACCGTAAGCTTTACTGGTGCGACCGCGAAGGCATGCGAGTGATGCGGGTGAACCTGGACGGGTCGCAGATCGAAACTCTTGTAGACGCCAGCCAGGGCGATCCACGCCCCGGGGCTGACCAGAAGAAATGGTGTATCGGCATTGCAGTGGACGCTGAGGGTGGCAAGTTTTACTGGACCCAGAAAGGGAACGATGATGCCGGTCAGGGTCGAATCTTTCGAGCGAACATCGAGATCCCTGCGGGTGAGTCGCCAGCGAATCGCAGTGACATTGAGCTTCTCTATGAAAACCTTCCCGAGCCAATCGATCTGGATCTGGACGTCGCCAATAAAACTCTGTATTGGACGGACCGCGGAGATCCGCCACGTGGCAACACGGTAAACCGCGCGCCCACAGACCCAAAGTCCGGAAGTCGTATCCAGCCTGAGATTGTTTTCAGCCATTTGATGGAAGGGATTGGGCTGGCATTAGACCTGAAAGGCGGTCGTATGTTTATCACCGATTTCGCCGGCACCGTTTATAGCGCCAATCTCGACGGGTCAAACCGGAAGACGTTGCTGTTTGCTGAAGGAAACCTTACCGGCATCGCGTACGTGGAACTGCCGGTTGCGAGTTAGGAGTCAATGGGGTTCGCTCTGTTCGGCAATTACGGGAGAACCCGCGTTATAGCCCAATCACAAATTTTCGAAAGGATCACGCAATGAGCACTGCAACGATTAATCAGGCTATCGAAAAACCAGGACCAACGCCCGTATCCAAGAAACCATTCGTACAACCAAAAAAACTTCCAGAGCCGAACAGTGATTTTTATCAGTTCGCAGAAACCCTGCCTGCCGAGGAACTGGCCGTCGTTAAGCGAGTACGCGCGTTTGTGGACACCAAGGTTGAGCCCATTATTACCAAGTATTGGGTCGCGGACGAGTTTCCGTTCGAATTGATTCCTGCAATCAAGGAGTTGAACATCGGCGGCCTCGGGATCCAGGGATACGGCTGCGCCGGCGGAAGTCAGTTGCTATTCGGCCTTGTTGCGATGGAGTTGGGACGGGGCGATGCCTCGATCGCAACCTTCCAGGGTGTCCATAGCGGCCTTGCCATGGGTTCGATTGCGCTGTGCGGGTCGGAAGAGCAAAAGCAGAAGTGGCTCCCGGCGATGGCGCGCTTTGAAAAGGTCGGCTGCTTTGGGCTGACGGAGCCGCTGGTCGGCTCAGGAGCGGGTGGCGGCCTGACCACGACGGCAAAGCGCGAGGGCGACACTTGGGTCCTCAACGGCCAGAAACGATGGATCGGCAATGCACCCTGGTGCGATATCTCGATCATCTGGGCGCGCGACGTCGACGACAACCAGGTCAAGGGCTTTATCGTCGAGAACAAGACGACGCCCGGCTTCAGCGTCGAGAAGATGCACAACAAGATCGCGCTCAAGGTAGTCCAGAACGGCCAGATCACGATGAAGGACTGCCGGGTGCCGGACGCAAATCATCTGGCATCGGGCTCCCAGTCTTTCCGCGATACCGCGCGTGTGTTGCGTGGGACGCGCTACTACGCGGGATGGGAAACGACAGGAGTCCAGATGGGCGCCTACGAGCACGCGCTTAAGTACGCACAGGAGCGTTTGCAGTTCGGGAGGCCGATCGGCTCGTTTCAGATGATTCAGGACCTCCTTGCGAAGATGCTCGGCAACATCACTGCCTGCCAATGCATGGTGGCTCGCATCGCACAGCTCGCGGACCAAGGCAAGCTTACGGAACAGCAATCGGCGCTCTCGAAGGGGTTCACGACTGCCAAGACGCGCGAGACGGTCTCCTGGGCCCGAGAGTTGCTCGGCGGCAACGGCATTCTCGCCGACTACCACGTCGCGCGTTTCTTTGCTGATGCCGAGGCGCTTTATTCCTACGAGGGCACGTACCAGATGCAGAACCTGATCGTGGGAAAGGCGATCACCGGCTTCAGCGCCTTTGTATAAAGCGGAATGGTTCTAACCGGATCAAATCGCGAGCGGATAGCGGAGCGACGATTACTTCGTTTCGAAAAGATCGGCACACTGCATGGTCGCCCCACGAATAGCTGAATTTAGGAGGAGTTCTTATGAGTACAACAGCAACAGGATTAGCGCTCGAGAATGTGTTGTACGAGAAGGGGGATTCGATTGCGCGGGTCACGGTGAACCGCCCCAAGGTACTCAACGCCCTGAATCACCGAACATGGGAGGACTTGCGAACCGCTTTCGTAGACGCTCGCGATGACGCTGCAGTGCGGGGTGTCGTCCTGACAGGAGCGGGCGATAAAGCATTTATCGCTGGAGCTGACATCAGCGAACTGGCGCACGTTTCAGCAGTCGAAGCGGAAAAGTCGAGCAGCTTTGGCCAGGAAGTCCTCAGCCTTATCGAGAATCTAGGCAAGCCTGTAATCGCCGCAATCAATGGTTTTGCGTTAGGTGGTGGGTGCGAGACCGCGATGGCTTGCACCATTCGTATCGCTTCAGACAATTCGAAGTTTGGTCAGCCTGAAGTGAAATTGGGGCTCCTCCCGGGTGGTGGTGGGACGCAGCGATTGCCGCGGTTGGTAGGCAAGGGCCGCGCTCTGCAGCTCATTCTCTCCGGAGAGATCATCAGTGCACAGGAAGCCTATCGCATCGGACTGGTGAACGAAGTTGTTCCGGCCGCTGAAGTAATCTCACGCGCCGAAGCAATTCTGGAGCAGATCCTCGCGAATGCTCCGATCGCGGTTAAGTATTCGTTGGAGGCGGTGAACAAAGGATTGGAAACCAGCCAATCCGAGGGCCAGGCGCTCGAAGCTTCTTTCTTTGGGCTGTGCGCCGCGACTGAGGATAAGAAGGAAGGGACATCCGCCTTTTTAAGCAAGCGGGCGCCGCAGTTCCAGGGGCGCTAACCCAAACATCATTCAGGAGAGATACTAGTGACAAGCGACAACATTTTTTCCGGACTCAAAGTTGTAGACTTCGCGACCTTCGTTGCGGCGCCCGGCGCCTCGGTGATTCTCTCGGACTTCGGCGCCGACGTAATCAAAGTCGAACCACCTTCCGGCGACCTATGGAGACACGCGAATCAGATGCCTCCGATGCCGGTAGCCAAAGATGCATACCCCTTTCATCTCGCCAATCGCAACAAGCGCGGCATCGTGCTCAACCTGAAGTCGTCGAGTTCTCAGCAGGTTCTTGAGAAGCTCGTCAAGTGGGCGGACGTATTCGTGGTCAACACGCCGCACCCGGCTCGCAAGAAATTGAAGCTCGAATACGCCGACGTTGTGCAATGGAATCCGCGGCTGATCTACGCGGATCTTACGGGCTTTGGCGAAAATGGACCAGACTCCGGACTGCCTGGCTTCGATATCACTGCGTACTGGGCGCGCAGTGGCCTGCTCTCGATGACGCGCGATGAAGGGGCGCCGCCGACCTGGCCGGTGTCCGGCAGCGGCGACAACGCGACTGCCGTGGGCATCTATTCGGCAATCGTTACCGCACTCTATCGTCGCGAGCGCACGGGCGAGGGCGCATATGTCACGACCTCGCTGCTTGCTGAGGGCGTCTGGTCCGCAGGGGTTTCGATCCAGGCCGCGCTTTGCGGTGCAACGTTTTCCGGGCTGCACGATCGCATCCATCCGGCGAGCGCCGCTACGAATGTGTATCGCGCCTCCGACGGCACGTGGTTTGTTCTCGCCCTTACACCCGACAAGTGGGCAGATGCGGCGAAGGCCATCGGACGTCCGGACATCCTTACAGATCCGCGATTCTCCGATCCTGCCAAGGTCGCGGCGAACCGGCGCGAACTCGTCGCGATTCTCGACGAGGCCTTCGGCGCGCAGCCCATGGCGCACTGGTACGAGGTGCTCAAGGGCTTCACGATCGGGGCGGTGCGTGGGCCGCAGGAAGTCATCACGGACCCGCAGCTCAAGGCGAACGACATCGTCGTTCCGCTCGAAGGCGCTGGCGGCAAGCTTACTTCGACGATCAGCAGCCCGATTCAGGTGCACGGCGTCGCCAAAGTGCCGGCGCGGCGCGCGCCCGAACTCGGCGAGCACACTGAAGAGGTCCTCCATGACCTGGGATTTGACGAGAAGGGCATCGAGGATTTGCGCGCAAGCGGCGCCGTGCCGGAAGCCAAGGAACAGGTGGCCTAGAGCATGACCCCGAGTAGTGGACAAGGAAGCAAACAATGAGCGACATCATCACCGAACAATCCAACGGCATTCTGCGGGTCGAACTCAATCGCCCGGAAAAGAAGAACGCCCTGACCGCAGCCATGTACACGAGCCTGGCGCAGATCTTCAACGACGCCGGGAAAGATGAAGAAGTCCGTGTTGTGCTCTGGCACGCTGCCGGAAACGCGTTCTGTGCCGGCAACGACATGGGGGATTTTCTCAAGAATCCGCCCGGACCAGGCAACTTCCCGCAGGGCTACGCGATGGATGCACTTATCGGATTCGAGAAACCAATCGTCGCGGCCGTTCAGGGTGTGGCGATTGGCGGTGGAACCACCATGCTGACGCACTGCGATTTCGTATACGCCGGCGAGAGCGCAAAGTTTCAAATGCCGTTTGTCAACCTCGGCCTTGTCCCGGAATTTGGATCGAGCTACTCGGTGCCGGCGCGCGTAGGGCACCTCCGGGCGGCGGAATTGTTCTTGTTGGGAGAGCCTTTCACTGCGACGCGGGCGGCGGAGCTGGGCCTCGCGACCCGCGTGCTGCCAGACCGGGATTTGCTCGCAACCGCCACCGAAACCGCGCAGAAGCTAGCGGCAAAACCAAGCGGCGCATTGCGGGCAAGCAAGCGGCTCCTGAAGCAAGCTTCAACTGGCCAGCTGCGAGAGGTTGCGCTGAAAATCGAACCCCCGGAGTTCTTTGAGCGGCTGCGCTCTGCAGAAGCGAAGGAAGCCTTTTCGGCGTTCCTCGACAAGCGTCCGCCGGACTTCAGCAGAACAAAGCAGATGGCAAAAGCCGAGAAAGTGTCTTAATCAAACAGTGACGGCGAAATAGCTCTGAGATCGTCATTCCACGTTGTCAGCTATGGCTTCGAACGCCGCAGAGGGATCTTGATGTCTGCAAAACGGAGTACTTCCACGTCACGCAGAGCTGGTGCAAACAAATGATCTATACTCATTCGCTCGGCCGGGCTTCCCGCTTCTATTCAGAACGGGCGGCTCTTAGTAAAGACGGTGACCATCTAACCTCTCGGGAACTCAATGCGCGCGTTGGGGCGATAACCGCTGCTCTCAGCGGAGATGGTTTTGCGCCTGGGGATCGACTCGCTCTCCTTCTTCCCAATGGGCCCGAATACATTGAGCTGGTGTATGCCTGCGCTTGGCTGGGATTGATTGCTGTCCCGCTCAACACGCGTCTTTCCGCAGCCGAAATAGACCATATTCTCGCGAACGCAAATCCACGTGGTCTAGTCCGACACTCGTCATTGCCGGCTCCTTCCGTGCAGTTGCAATGGCAGAGAGTGCTCGACAAAGAGGACTTGGATGGGAGAAGCAATCTTCATCCCAGAATATGCTACGACCCCGAAGCGGTTCTGGCTCTTATCTACACAAGTGGCACTACTGGTCAGCCAAAGGGCGTTACGGTGACTCACGCCAATGTTTTGGCCAACATTCACGACTTCAACTATTGGATGAGATACAAGGAAGGTGCAGTGTACCTCCACGCTGCACCGATCTTTCACATTGCAGATTTTCCCGCCATGTTTGCGGCGCCGGCTTTCGGTGCGTGCCAGGTCACGATTCCGAAGTTCAGTGCTCAAGCCTTCTGCGAGACTGTCGAGCGCGAACGCGTGACTCATACGGTGCTCGTACCGACAATGCTGAACCTGCTGACGCAGGCGCCCGAAACAAAGCCGTATGACTTGAGCAGTCTCGAAGTTGTGGCTTATGGCGGTTCTCCAATGGCGCCGGAACTTGTCCATCGGACGAGGAAGTTTCTGCCGAACGTGAAACTCTTCCAGTGCTATGGACTCAGCGAGACCGGCTTTCTCACGGGTCTCGAAGATCAGGAGCATGTCGAAACCCGGCTCCTATCTTGTGGGCGGCCTTGTCCAGGAATTGACCTGCGAGTCGAGGACGAGAATGGAAAGGAAGTCGAAGTCGGGCAGCACGGAGAATTGGTCGCACGGGGCGCCAACGTCATGCGTGGCTACTGGAACGATCCCGGAGACACGACTAGCGCATTTCGAAACGGAATGTTTCGCACGGGAGACATCGGCTATCAGGATTCAGACGGCTATTTCTACATTCTTGACCGCCTGAAGGACATGATCGTCACAGGTGGTGAAAACGTTTATTCCGGCGAGGTCGAAGCGGTCATCTACAAACACCCCGCGGTTCGTGAAGCGGCGGTTCTCGGAATACCTGATGCCCAGTGGGGCGAACTGGTCACAGCTTACGTGGTGCTGAAGCCAGGGGAGGTTCTCACGTCAGATGAACTGATCAAATATTGCCGTGGATTTCTAGCCAATTACAAAATTCCACGCCGTATCGAGTTCTCAGAGGTAGAGCTGCCGAAGAGCGGCTCAGGCAAGATTCTCAAAAGGGTCCTGCGCGAACACTTTTGGGCGGACCAGGAACGGGCCGTGAGTTAGGTGACAAATGAACTCATATCTTTCGAATCCGGCCATCTGGAGCCGCTTTCAGTTCGGCTTCACAATCACTTATCACTATCTCTTCCCGCAGCTCACGATGGGACTGGCGTGGTTTCTCGTCTATTGGAAATGGCGAGCTCTGAGAACGGGCGATGAACAATACAACAAGGCTGTGCGGTTTTGGGCCAAGATATTCGGACTGAACTTTGCTGTGGGTGTGGTCACCGGCATGCCCATGGAATTTCAGTTCGGGACAAACTGGGCGAGCTTTACCCGGTATGCAGGCGGGGTAATTGGACAGACGCTGGCGATGGAAGGCATGTTTGCTTTCTTCTTGGAGAGCGCCTTCGTCGGTGCGCTGATCTGGGGTGAAAAGCGACTGGGGCCTCGTTATCATTTCCTGGCTGCGCTGGGGGTTGCTCTCGGGAGCTGGATCTCCGGCTTCTTCATTCTAGTCACGAATGCTTTCATGCAGCATCCACTCGGTTATCGAGTGGAAGCCCACGGCGCGCTCGGCATCGCTAGTCCCAGGGATTATCTGCTGAACCCTTGGGCCCTCGTACAGTTCTCCCACAATCAAATGGCAGCGCTAGTGACCGGATCGTTTGTGGTTACGGCGGTGGGAGCTTTTTATACCTTGAGAGGACTCCATCGAAACCAGGCTCAACTCTATCTTCGAACAGGAATTCTGGTTGGGCTGGTCGCGTCCGTTCTTGTTGCCGCTCCGACCGGTGACCAGCAAGCAAAAATGGTGGGCAGACACCAGCCGGTAACACTCGCCGCGATGGAGGGCCGGTTTGAAGGCGGAAGTAACGCAGGCGTCGCAATGATTGGCCAACCGAATGTTGCGGCGCGGCGCCTTGATAATCCTATCGAGTTTCCCGGCGCACTCAGCTTTCTGGCGTATGGCAATTTTGGAAGTTATGTTCACGGGCTCAATGAATATCCCACGAATTCATGGCCCGACAACGTCGAGCTTTTGTACTACTCGTTTCACGTGATGATCACGCTGGGAACGATCTTTATCGGTCTCATGGCGTTTGCAAACTTCCAGAACTGGCGAGGTCGACTCGTCTCAAACACTTGGCTTCTCTGGGCGCTGATGCTGGCGTTTCCCTTTCCTTATCTTGCCAACACTCTGGGCTGGATGACCGCCGAATTGGGACGTCAACCATGGCTTATATACGGCATTTTTCAAACGAGAGATGGTTACAGCAAAGTGGTGAGCAATGGCGACACCATCTTCACGTTGATTGGTTTCGTATTCCTTTACTTTGTACTCGGACTGCTCTTCCTGTTTTTGGTTGGTCGGGAGATCGGTCATGGCCCCGAAGGAGAGGTCGTGACCGACGCCAGGCAGCTGCCTGAAGAGATCACACCCGAGCTTCCAGAAGTAATCGCCACCCAACGAGAGGAGCACTTTGTATGATTGCGGCATGGTACGCCATTGTCAGTTTCATGCTCATCGTCTACGTCGCATTGGACGGCCGCAATTTCGGCGCTGGAATGCTGCACTGGGTTGTGGCGAGAACGCCGGAGGAGCGGCGGCAGGTCATTGCGGCGATTGGCCCTCTTTGGTCATGGCACGAAGTTTGGCTCGTCGGCTTTGGCGGTACATTGGTGGCTGTATTCCCACGTCTCTTAGCCTCAGCATTCGCCGGTTACTATCTTGCACTCTTTCTGATTTTGTGGTGCTTGATTTTGCGGGGCATTTCCATTGAAGTCGGCGGCCACATTAACGACCGCCAGTGGCAGGGGTTTTGGGATTTCGTGTTCGTGGTGTCCAATTTCCTGCTGGCCATTCTCTTCGGTGCGGCGGCGGGCAACCTTGTGCGGGGGGTTCCACTCGACGCCGATGGCAATTTCTCGATGGCCTTTTTCACTGACTTCAAGCCTCGCGGGAACGTGGGACTGCTCGATTGGTACACGGTTTCAATGGCCATCTTCACGACTGTGATCCTCGCGGCTCACGGTGCCACCTATCTCACTCTGAAAACGGAGGGCCCAGTACACGGCCGCAGTGCTAGGTGGGCAAAGTTTCTCTGGGCAGCGGCGGTGCCACTCTTTGTTGTAGCGTCGATCGAGTCTTGGCAGGTACACCCTGATCTCTTCCGACACGCGATGCACAATCCATTTTGCTGTCTAGGATTGCTCATCATCTTTGGCTCGATATTGGGGCTCGCGTCGGGATTGTCCCGCCAACGTGAGATGCTGGCTTTTATTGGCTCGAATGTTCTTCTTGTAGGTTTATTGGTCACGGGAGCTGCCGCCCTCTTTCCGGTGACGCTTTACTCTACGCTTGCTCCCGAAAATTCACTGACAGCTTATGACGTTGCCGCCAGCCATAGCGCACTGGTATTCGCCTCCATTTGGTGGCCGGTGGGTTTGGCTCTCGCAATTACTTATTTTGTCTTCATCACCCGACGCTATGTGGGAAAAGTGAGCATCAACCGCGACACTCAAGGCTTTTACTAGGTCAGAGTCGGCCGAACTAGGAAACGTTTCTAACGACCAGAAATTAGCGAGGAATGACGTGATGGCACCCACGGGGCTCGGAACAGTTCGAAGAGTTGTCTCCACTCGATTGCCTACAAAGTGGGGAATGTTTCAAGTTCTAGGGTTCGAGCGCGAAATCTTGGACAGCCACCCCCGCACTGAAACCGCTCTTGCACTCGTGTTGGGCGACGTGAACCATGGAGTTCCACTCGTACGAATTCATTCGCAGTGCTTGACCAGCGAGGTATTGGGCTCGGTTCGTTGCGACTGCAATGATCAGTTGGAGATTGCCATGCGTGCGATAGCAAACGAAGGTCGTGGTGTGGTGATCTATGAACATCAAGAAGGTCGGGGCATCGGCCTGATTCCCAAACTTCAGGCCTACTCATTGCAGGACGAGGGTATGGACACGGTTGACGCAAATTACGCGCTGGGGTTCTGGGCCGACTGCAGAGACTTCATATTACCGGCTGCAATTCTGCGGGAGCTGGGTATCGACCGTGTCCGTCTCCTCAGTAATAATCCAGCGAAGTCGCGCGCTCTGCGCAACGTGAATATCCAGGTAGAACAGCTTCCATGTGAAGCCGCGCCAACTCTCCATTCACTCGCTTACCTGCGGGCAAAGAAAGAAAAGATGGGGCACGCTCTTAGCCTGGGTCAAAGTATGCAACTCGACCAAGCTTTGAGTGGTGACGATTTTGTCCCCACGGGAAATGTCTTTCCACACACAACCATCGATACCGCCATTCATGAATTAAGACTAGGGTGCATGATTGTTGTCGTTGACGATGAAGATCGCGAGAACGAAGGCGACATCATCATCGCCGCCGAAATGATCACGCCTGAAGCCATCAACTTTATGGCCACTTACGGGCGAGGTTTGATCTGCTTGGCGATGACCGGCGAGAGGCTGGACCAACTGCAACTTGCGCCGATGGTGCGCGACAACAGTGCGCTGCACGGGACAGCGTTCACGGTCTCGATCGATGCAAAGGGACATGGGGTTACAACTGGAATCTCGGCACAGGATAGAGCCCAAACCATCCGACTCGCTATTGATGAGCGATGCGATCCGGAAGATCTGGCCCGGCCCGGACACGTCTTTCCGCTATGTGCTCGCTCGGGCGGTGTATTGGAGCGTCGTGGACAGACGGAAGCAGCCGTGGACCTCGCGCGGCTCGCGGGGCTTACTCCGGCCGGCGTAATCTGCGAAATCATCAACGATGACGGCACCATGGCGCGTGGTCCCGATTTAGTCAAGTTCTGTACCAAACACGATCTCGTGATGATTTCAGTTGCGGATTTAGCGCGCTACCGATTTGATTTGGAGTACGAAGGGATCCTTGGACTAATAGATGCGCCGTCTTTGGCCTGCTTCGGCAGCCGCGACCTCTAGCCTCAGCCGAATTGAGAACGTGACATAGAGACCGAGCAGAATCGGGATCTCGCCTAAGGATCAGTAAGCATGGCATTCCCCGAACGACGCACCGTCGACATTCTGCTGACGACTGCGCTGTTGGCATCAGTCGGCATAGGCGTCTATTGTGCTCGGCGGGTCATTCTGATCTTTAGTTTGTTCCATACTTTTCACCTACCTCCTCCATCCGGTGGTGAAGTTTCTGCAGCGACATTCTCTGTTCTTCAGAAATCTACGAGGGCCCGCTGTCGTCGAGGTGTACCTCGCGTTTGTGCTGCTTATCGGGCTCGCGGGTTACCGGTTTGCCCCAGGCCTGTCAAGAAATACTGCGAAGGTGATGGATGAAGTCCCCGCGTTTCTGAATAGTCTCTCGCTGGCGACATCGCAAGTGATCTGCGAGGAGAATACGGTTGGAGCGAGGCGCAGGAACTTCATTTCAGGGCGTTCCTGCGCGGCACAAACAGAATATTCAGAACCTTGTACCAAGGGTCGATTACTATCTTTCAAACGCAGCTCCAATCTTCGGCTGCCTGCTCTTGATTCCCATCCTGGGAATCTTCTTCTTACGCGACGGGCGTCGCATCGTGGATGTTCTTATTCGGCTGCTCTTTCACGCCGACCGGCGTCCGAAGATTCACGCACTAGCGGGCCAATTGCACCTGATGCTGACCCAATACATTCGAGCGCAGGTATTACTGTGTGTGCTCTCTTTCTTCTTCTATTCAGCCCCGATGCTCGTTTTGCGATTTCCGCATGCCATCGCATTGGGGATCCTCGGTGGATTGTTGGAATTTATCCCCGTTGTTGGTTGGACGAGCACGTTTGCTGCTGTTGTCGGCATCGGTATTTTGAATCACTCCCACTGGGTGTGGATGGCGGCGTTGTTGGCGATTTGGAGAGTGATTCAGGACTATTTCGCTACTCCGAGGATTATGGGAAGCCACTTGAAGATTCATCCGCTGGCCGCAATTTTCGCAGTGCTGGTTGGGGCCGAAATCGGAGGAGTCATCGGCATCTACCTCGCAGTACCAGTGATGGCATCAATGTGCGTTATCGCACGTTCGGGTATCGAAGAGCAAACGGTGCGGTTGTGTGTCCGATCGCGAAGCAGATGTGAGCACTTCTTCCAATCTTCTGAGGACAGCGATCCTTTAATCAACGGATGCGCGGCTTGCATCTCGCCGTTCTTGCTCATTCGGGACGGACCGGAATCTTAAGTTTGCGAATCCGATAGGCCAAGGTCGTCCGCTTCATCCCCAGGCGAGCGGCCGCGCCATTCGGACCACCGATCTTCCAGTTAGATGCCCAGATCGCCCGCAGCACGTACTCACGTTCCATTTTGTCCGAGGCGCTCAGCTCTTCAGTTGGCCTTTGGACAGCAGCTTCGTTCAACTCCGCAAGCGGCGGATGCAGAATACTCCCCCCGGAAAGGATCACCGAACGTTTAATAAAGCTCTGCAACTCGCGCACATTGCCCGGCCATGAATAACCCGTAAGAGCTTCAATCACTTCCTGAGGAATAGTCTCAATGCACCGGTTTAGTCGACGGGCATATTCGTCCACGAAGTGACGAACTAAGGTAGGAATGTCTTCGCGACGGTCCCTTAACGCAGGAACCGACAATGGGAAAACGTGCAAGCGATAATACAGATCGCTTCTAAATTCCCCATCTTGTGCCATCCGCTTCAGATTCCGATGAGTAGCAGCAACTACGCGAACGTCCACCTGCTGAGTATGTGCGCTGCCCAATCTTTCAAACTCGTGTTCCTGCAGCACGCGCAGCAACTTGGGCTGAAGCTCAAGTGGAATGTCCCCTACTTCGTCCAGGAACAGCGTACCCTTATTGGCAACTTCGAAGCGGCCCGCTTTGCGCATGACAGCGCCGGTAAATGCTTTCTCATGCCCAAAAAGTTCGCTTTCCAGTAAGCCTGAGGGAATGGCGGCGCAATTCACCTTAATGAAAGGTCGATTTCGTCGGGCGCTTAGGTTGTGGATCGCTCGGGCGATCAACTCTTTTCCCGTGCCCGTCTCTCCCAGGATCAGTACAC
>AP72_2010_repI_A100DRAFT_1000025_pt1 | contig 23901 bp, 16 predicted proteins | sample AmaPasrepliIA100_FD_9193 | JGI IMG/M metagenome (IMG submission 9193)
TTTTTGCGGAAACGGCCCGAGCCGTCACAGGGCAGCCGTTTTATGGCTGGCGACAGCTTTACCCTTGACGGCGGAAAGGGCCGTTTCTGCTAGGGGTTTGAACGAGGGAATGAGGCGCGNAATCTAGTAACGTGCTCATTGCTCGTCTTGGGTCCGCGCACACAGCCGGCGATGCGATCGTGACATTTCATCGTGAAATCTGGCATGAAGAACATCACGCGACCAGAACCGTCTACCTTCATCGTTTGCGTGACCGAAACCAATTTCTGATCCTGTGCATCCACGATCGTTAGTGTCAACTCGTCTTCCGGTTGCCCAGGGTTTCCCGCAATCAACTCAACTTCCACGCCAAGCAATTTTGGCAGCGACGGAGCATAGGATTGTTCGGTAACGTTCAACAGATTGGTCCAAGCCTTGTTCCATCCTTCTGTATTGACCTGATCCACCTGCATGGCTTCCGTGGGTCGCGGAGTCGGTACCGGAAGGGAGGAAGTAACGGCCTGATGCCTGCACGCAATTGTCATGCAAACGATGAAGGTGCTGGCCACGCCGCGTACGATTGAATGTTTCATTACGATCCTCCACGGCTAATCTGTTACCGTGCGCCCATCTGGAACAGATCATCTAGCCTGGCGGTCATGTTCTGCACCAAGTCTTACACTCAAATCCCCGCGGCATGCCGCTGAACTGATACGCCGCCTGACTACGACGCCGGCACCTTGTCGGACTAGTAGAAGTGTCAGTTTCGTTCACCATCCGGGATGCCGTAGAAATATCTATTCACACCGAGCCGGTGGGGCACGTGATGAAGGCGACCTATGGCTAAATTCGGGCCTTCGTGAAGGGAACTGCTGGCTTTGTTGCTAAGACGGACTGGATCGTGCACGTCAAAGAACTCAACGGTATGCGCCTTAAACGTACACGCTATAAACCTCGCACAAACAGACTAGAACCGTGTCCACCAAGCAAAACGGAAGGGAATCGAGGACGCTCTACGCCAGTCTGGCTTTCTGTCCCAACGGACGTAAATCCTGACGCTTACTCTTTGCAAATGGTCCGAATTTTGCGATTTAGCCTTAACGCACGTTTTTTACCCGAGCAGACCGACCGGTCGAAGGAGGCGTGGCTATGCACTGTTCGCAAAGCTTTGGAAGAGATCGATTTGACCGCCGCTCCTTTTGCAAGGCTGTCGGCGTTGCTACCGCTGTCGGGGCAGTAGAGGCAAGCCTGAGGCAGCGTGTTGGCCCACGCAGACTTCACCAAAGAGCAGCGTGACAAGATGACGCCGGACGAAGTCATCCAGCACATGAAAGCTGGCAACGAGCGCTTCCGGTNNGGCAAGCCGCAGCATCGCGATCTCATGCGCGAGGTTAAGGCGACGACGAAGGCACAGTATCCTGCTGCGGTTGTCTTCAGCTGCATTGACTCACGAGCACCCGCCGAACTGATTCTCGACTTTGGTATTGGCGAAATCTTTAGCGGTCGCGTTGCGGGAAATGTTGCGGATGAGGACGTTTTGGGCAGCATCGAATTCGCCTGCAAGGTGGCAGGCTCGAAGGTCGCGCTTATCATGGGACACACCATCTGCGGTGCTATCAAGGGAGTCATTGATGGGGTAGAGCTTGGCAATCTCACGGCTTTGTTATCGAAGATCCGTCCGGCTGTTGAAGCCACTCGTTATACCGGGGAGCGCTCCTCCAAGAACTACGAATTCGTGGACGCGGTAGCACGAGAGAACGTTGTCATGACTATCGCCAACGTTCGCCAAAGGAGCCCTGTGTTACGGGACCTCGAATCCGCCGGCAGCATAAAGATTGCAGGCTCGATGTACAACCTCGAAACGGGAGTCGTTGAGTTCTTCACCTAGGGGTTTATCGAGCCCGCCGTAGACACGAAGGTCTCCCTACTTTTCCGGCCGCTCCATGGATGGAACCGCTATGTACTCCTTCGGGCGATCCCCTCAGCAGCGATGGCCCACGGACAGTCCGCCTGGTGTTCCCGTAAATCGTTGAGTGCCCGCTGCAAGTAAACATTCCGGGTGGGACAACACCACGATATTAAAATGGAACTCAAATTTAGCTCATCAGGTGAAACTTTTTATGGTTTGTTTCCACAGATCCCGCCGGATGCGCACGAAATCTTGGAATTAGCACGCGACCTTCGGTGGCGGTCTAACGATTGTCGGACGATTGGCGAAATATCTCGGTATCACTCATCCTCCCACAACATGAAATCGCCTGTTACAGCTCAAAATCCTCGGCACGAGGTTAAGCGCTGTCTACAAAGTTTTCCCTATACCGCATGAAATTCACGCAGATCTAATATGTTTCCGTGGTCACTCTCGATTCTCCGCCGATTTCTTTTCCCGTGTTCTGGACTCGTTTTTAAACATTCGACAGGAGGAATCTATGAGAATTATTTCAACCATTGTCCTTGCTTTGCTGATCATGTTTTCCAGTGCCGGCGTGCTTCCGGCATCTCCTCAAAAGGACGTTCCAGCTGAAATGAACTCGGCAACACAGGCGCTCCGAAGCGCACGGAATGAGTTGGAGCGCGCAGGTGCTGAGTGGGGAGGTCACAGGGTTGCCGCCATGAAGCACATAGACGAGGCCCTGAAAGAGTTGCAAGAAGCAGAGGGATGGGCGCGACAACACCACGATATTAAATAAGACTGAGTTCTCTTTTTTCCAAGGCACAGCCCCGACATAGTCGGGGCTTTTCCTTTATGCCTTTTCCCCATTCGTACGTCAAGACGGCATGCCATGGCGAAAATGACCTTTACATTGCCGTTGCATGGTTCTCGATAATGGGGCGGTTGGCCGGCGAAATACAGGATTTCCGGGCGAGTCAAAAGATCGCGAGATGGGTTGGCACTGGTAGCCACTCGTACATATGCGTTCGGAGGACAAGGTGAAAAAACGTGCCGTACGTACAGTTTTCGTTATTGCACTATTCGCCATAGCCATGTTGTTCAGCGGTTGTGCCTCTTCCCGGTACCGATACCGCTATCATGACGACTATTACGACCGTGGCGGTCGGCAGGATGCCCAGGCATACGGATTTCGGAATGGTTATAGCGATGGGTACCGCAAAGGGCAGCATGAAGGACGGGAGAATGACCCCGGAGACATCAACGTGAGAGCGTTGGAGCAAGCTACCCACGGTTATCAGTCGTGGATGGGGCCTATCGACTCTTTCCAGGATGGTTATCGAGACGGGTACCGTCGCGGCTTCCGCAAGGGATATGAAGCAACGAATCAAAGATGGAGAGATCACGACTACGATGATGGCTACAGATATTGATCGTCTTGCAAGTTTTGGATGTGGATAAAATGAGCAGCAGATTCTAATCTGCTGCTCGTTGGACTGCCTCGCCCCGAAATTTCAGCCTGCACCATCTGGCCGGACCAAAATTAATGGTGGGTTGTAAAAATCGTTAATTTCGAGCCAATTTCTGAGTGCGCTGCTCGACCGCAAGATTGAGGGGTGTTAATCCACTTCTCCATTCTGCTGTTTGTACGAATTTGGTTGTTTGACAGAATTCTTCAGTTAATCCTTGCCAGGTGTTGCGAGACTCGGAAGAATATCAAACTCGATCTCCAGCTCATCTTTAACCTTGACCGTCCCACCTGCAACTGTAATCGGCGTAATGCCGAAATCTCGCTGCTTCAAGGTGCACGTACCCAAGAACCTTCCGTTTTCACTACGCACATCGACAGCAATCTGTCGGGTTACGCCATGCAGTGAAAGCCGTCCGGTGACACGAAATTGGTCTTTCCTGAGCTTCTCGATATTCGTGGATTCAAAGGTGATTTGGGGAAAACGAGAAACATCCAAAACTTCCGGACCCACCATGCGATCTTGGACTTGACGTCTTTTGTCAAGCTGCAGCTTTGGGTCGACCACTCTCATCTGCCGCGCTTCAACGGTAAACTTTACACGTGACGAGCCTTCGTCGATGCTCCCCTCGCTTATAACTGCATTCACTTCGTGATTATCTGCAAAACCAGAGAAAATACCCGATTTGAACACGTGCACGACCAGTCTCGAGTTTGCAGTGTCGATTGAGCGCAATTCCTGTGCAGCCGCCGCGCCAACGAGCAAGATGAGGAGCAGCGGCTGACAAAGCGCATATTTACTCAGGCGACGGATCCAGCACGTTGGGGCTATTCCGAACTCGCTCATCTTCCGCGCCGTGCTTCGTCCGCGTCCTCCGCAAGATCTTTCAGGAAGGCGAAGAACTCTGGAGATTGCCCGATGAAAAGGCCCATATCCGTTAGAAACTTGAGAGCGCCCATAGCGACACCTTTTGATTCCGTTGGTCTAATGATGGAGCACCGAGGCAGTTTGCGGCTCAAAAAAGGGCAGGGCTCAGGCATGATCAGGCTCTTCTGCAGGTCCTCGCCGACGTCTTCCAGGTCGGGAAAAGTAACTGATACGCCCGTGACTGGATCCACAGCCGTCAAAGGCGGCGCGTTGCCGGCTTTGTCCGACCATGTTTGGAAGTGCATTGTCTCCGTCGGACCAATGCTGATCAGAATACGTAACACTTCGACATGTGTAGCTCTCTGCGCCATCGAGGGGTAAAGGCTATTGCCTCCTTGTTCGATGGTTGGGAAATGGAACGCGGCGGTATTTGCTATTGCCTGCAAAAAGTTGGGATCAGATGTGTCAGCATCCGTCCTGGGAATTGCGGTGTGCTGCCCAACCGCTAAGGATGGAACAGCCTGAGGAAAGACGAACTTAGGATCGAGGTCGGGGTTCTTGTTGTCTATGCGGTAACGAGTCCACCAACTTGTATCTAACGTGAGCTGCATGAGATTGGTCAGCCGCAGTTTCCCGGTCGATCCGGTCGCGGTGCTACCCGGCAAGGTTCGAAAGGGTTCGAGGCTGACTGGCTCCGCTCCCTTAGAGACCAGATAAGCATTCAGAAAGTCCTGNTGCGTGAACTCGTCATCGGTGTTGTCGTGGATGTAGATGGCCATATCCTCGTCAAGCACCTCAAGTGCCTCGGTGTAGGCTGAGTTGCCGGTTCCTCCTCCGCCCGGAAATTCGTTGTCTTGAACACCTCCGAGTTCGTTGTATTGCACCCAAAAGTCAGTCTCTAGAATTTCCGCAGCTGCGGCGAAACGAAGCAGAGCTGCATCTCCACGAGTCAGCCGCCCGCGGTGTTCTTCAGGCCCCTCCTTGGCAAAAGCGCTTGAGCTATTGACAAGCAGTCCGGCACCGACAGTCGCCACGCCAGCAGTGGTCAGCCCGTTCTTCACGAACGACCTCCGATTGATTGCGCCTTTCATACTGCTCCACATGTTTTCCATAATGTGGTCTCCTCAGAAGGAGAGCTTGATCTCACGAACCGATGCAAGTGTCGGCGGGAAGTAAAGAAATTGTCTCTTATCGGTAACCTCGTAGGCGATGAGAAGCTGGTTGCGCCTCGCTTTGTCGGATAAGGAAAGCAATCCAACGGAACTGTCTCTATTTCAACGGTCTTCTTCGCTGAACTGCTAGGGTTTTCATGGCATTCCACTTCGATATTAACGGACGGTACAGGGACGGTATACAGAACGGCCTACCTCCACTTCCAATTAGTTAACTGTGGCGGCAATGTCGCTGTCACGACCGGCACGACCATGATCGTGCAAGACGGCTTCGATGGCGTCGTCCCGAAGCTGTCCCAAATGCGGTCTCAAGTGACTCAAGTATCTTGGCAAACATGGTGAGAATTTGATCTCCACGATGACCAAGATCAGTTAAGACCCACATTGGGCATAACAATTTATTTGCTCCACCGGGTGTCATTTCGTTCCGTGTCTAAGAATTTCTAAAGGTTTTCCTGTATTCAACCGATTTACGAATTTTGCAACATTCTCTGTGTGTCATCCGACGAACGCATCCGAATGCTTTGTGCTCAGCTTCTCAGAACCACGAATCCAGAGGTTATTCAAATGGTTGCTGACGAATTGAAGGACGCTGTTGATGCGTACGCTGAAAGTGTTCAACGGGATTTTCCGGTCATAGACCTGTCATCATTTGCAAGCGAAGCGGCTTGATAAAAACGAAAGATGATTTCAAGCGTCCTGCCCCGACTCCGGTCCTCCCGAGAGTTGGGGCGTTTTTGCGTTGGGTGGTCTATCGAACGGGATAACGCTGGCTCAGCTCTATCTGCATCCGGTCGTATTCCTGTACGGACAGGAATGTGAAGCATGTCCGGTTCACGAGTACAGGATGGACAGGATTCAATCGAATCAATCATCAGTGGATTATTTTCGCTGGGGCATTGTGCAAACCGAGGTAAGCCGTTTATGGCCATCGTCATCTGCCTTCTCCCCGCCGTTGAGATAATCCTGCCAAGCAAGCCAAGCGAACGACTGCTCGCAATTGTTTGCGTGATTATGTTTTTCGCGGGTGTGGCGTTAGCTTGTCAAGAAGTGGGCAGGTGGTGGAAGGCGCGGATGAAACAGTATAAATCGCCTCCTTTGCCCAATCTCATAAATTATGAGCTTGACGCTGACGAACGCTGGCGTCCAATTGGAGTGCTTTGGTTTCGCCTGCAACGTGGTGTTCCTGAGCGATCACAGTCTTCCGAAAGGGCGGCTGAGCCAACAGAAATTGCCGTCCAGGAAAAGCCGACAGTGGCGAATATCGCGATTGCTCAAGGAACTGCCGATGAGCAGGCAAAGCCTGTCATTAAAGCCGCGTGAGGATTAGTGTCGTCTTGCCTTCCGCGGATGGTTAGCTATGGTATTGCTTACCCTAAGCATCCTCTTCGTCGTTGTCGTTATCGTTTACGTAATCCTTGATTTTCGGGGCCGCCCTCAATAGCTGCCGATCATCATGCCGTTGCTGATGTTGGCACAGGGCCTTGAATTGTCGGGGTTCGAGCATAGACTTGGCCCAACAAGGCTGGACGGGAGTCCATCAACGCTAGGTCACCGGGGGAGTCTAAGAGAGGAAGGCTCCCGCCGGCAAAAGAGAAAATGGGTGGCAGCCTTGGAAAGCGGACTATACATCAAATCGCTCTGTGCTCTCAGGCAATCCACCGATCGGACGATGGATGACAGCGATTGCCATATTCGTCCTGGTGATCGTGCTGATTACTTTGGCTGAACTGAGCAAGAAGCCTGTGCTACAAAAACAAGTCCCACTACACCCATCCACTTCAGTCGTCCCCCCGCCCCGGTGAGCACAATCAAGAAATTGGAACGGGCCAGTGCGCCCCCGAAGTTATTTGGTCGAGTACAGGCGTAATCGAGTTTTTCAGCTATCGGCTATTGTCTATGCCTGAAGCGTTGGGTGCCGCGGTTCGAACAACTTTGTTTGTTTCGGGAAGAGTCAATGCGAACAGTTTGGTGGGGTCAACATAGGAGCCTTCCCAACGGACGCCCATATGAAGATGCGGCGCGGTCACACGGCCGGTGGCGCCACTCAATCCGAGACGCTGCCTTTTGCGTACTCTCTGGCCTTCCCTCACCTGGATTTTCGAAAGGTGCATATAGATGGTGAAGAACTGCTGTCCGTGATCGAGTACCACGCAATTTCCTTCATAGAAAAGTTCGCGTGCCAGCACCACTGTGCCTGAATTCGAGCTGACTACTGGCGATCCCTGCTTAATAGGAAAATCCGTGCCGCGATGCTCGCTGGTTAATTCTTCATTGAAGATTAGAGTCATGCCGAATGAGTCAGTCGATGGAGCCTCGACTGGCCTAATGAAATCGCCAGACCACTGTGGGGTTGCGATGAAATGCTTGAACGTCCGCTCCTTGAGTCTCTGGTCCGCCGCGATCTTTCTTTCGCTCGCTTGGTCAGGTTTGACGAAGTTCTCTGGGACATTCACGTCACCGGTCCTAAAATTAACCGTGCCGATCTCTACCTGTTTCACCGTGCGCGCCAACCGACCGCCGGGCGGCGCCGCCCTAATCCTGAGGTCGTACGTCCCGGGCCTAGTTTCGACGTCAACACCGGCTAGCGAATACCAGACCCTCGACTTGCCGGAGTAGAAGAATTTGAGGTCCTTGCCTAGAAATTGTCCGGAGACCTTTGTGGCTGCGCGATTCAGTTCCACGGTGAAGAAGTTGACAGACCCGGGCTGTAGTTCGTTTGGTTGCCAGAACACGTTTTTAATAGCGCTCTCCGTCTGACCAAAAAGCGACATCTCGGCAAGCACACAAAGACTGATCAGTGTGAAAAGCTTCTGAAGGTTTCGGATCATCAAGTTCCCCCGCAATAACGTTCTCGGAGTCGAGCCACTGTTAGCTGGCAGCAACGACTATGGAACGATTGGATGCGCGAAGGCTGAGGATGGGCAAACCGGAAACTTATGTCGACAGAATCCGGATCAAGGGTAAGAAGTGTCTACGCCCCACGCCATCCGGTCCCACAATTGGTCGAGGCGGGGACATTTACCACTACCACTGTTTACATCATCCCGCAGTAATGGGAATCACATTGTGGGTCCCAACTGCACTGGGGAGTTGGATGGAGACTCCAGTGCTATCCAGGCATTGACGGGCACCTTCGTCGATAAGGTAGGATTTGGACTGATCATTTAGACATCGGCAGCCCTGCAAGGCCCCCTGCCAGCAGGCAGCCGTACCCTTTCCAATAGTCGACGCAAGTGATTCACCCCTATGGCGGAGGTTCGGCTTCAATCATTAATCTCTCGCGTATATGAGGGTATTTCAATGGCCAAGCAGGAGAAACTAGGGGAAGAAGTAAAGCGCTACGGATACTCAAAGAACCAGAAAATCAAACTGTACGGCAAAGGATTGGAAATCGTGTCAGATCCCGTAAACCCGGAGGATGACAATGTTTTCGTAGAGGCCCGAGAAGAAGGGGCTGACGAGGTCAGCAAGTGCAGGTTCCGCGAAACGTCGTTGAAATGGCAAAAAGTGGCAGACGAAAGAAAAGTCAGTGAGTGCAATCGCATTTGTTGAAACATTCGTGGCTGTTGAAGAACTCTTTCTCAAGAAAATGCTCAGGGAAACTTTGCGCTAGGATGCCCTACAAACGACGATCTCAATTTTCTGGACATTTTCTATCCCCACATTTTGGTGCGATTGGCGCGAAATTGGACTTTTTCAACACCCACTCACCTTCGAAGAAGCGTCGAAAAACCCTTCAGATGACATCAAAACCGGGGTCTTACACTTGCTCTGGGATAAGTATGGGAGCTACCTACTTACTGCCCATGCGATGTCCGGCGTATAGAAGGCATGACTCGTATCTTGGCTCTCGTAGGGAACTTGAGAACCGGGTCGGTGATGAGAAGGGAAAGCGCACAAGTGGCAGAACCACGAGGCCGAAAGTACCGATGCACTGGGCAGGGACGGACTGCTTCGTAGTAGTGAGGAAGCGGGGTAACTCCCGTGGAGCGAAGGGAGCAGGTCATCCACATTGGGATGGAGTCAACGGACAACCGGAGGAACTCCTTGTCTTGATGGAAGGCGGCAGCCTTCTTTAGGGTGGCACGAGCCGGATGAGGCGAGAGTCTCACGTCCGGATCTGTGAGCGGCTCGGGGTGAAATTCCCCGGGCCGACTCGGCATGATTTCATAAACAATGTCGGCTCCCAGGACCGAGTAGACTTTGGAGGCGCAAACCAACTAAAGGGCTCGGAGAAAGGAGCCGAACATGCTGATTATAGGTTGTGACTATCATCCGAGCGTGCAGCAAATTGCGTTTGTGGATACAGACACAGGCGAGTTAAGCGAACGGCGACTGGGACACCGGGAGCAGGCGGAGCAGTTTTACCGGGACCTGAAGCAGGGCAATCTGGCCGTACGAGTGGGATGGAATCCAGCGGGATACATCGGTTCTGCGTGCGAGTTGTGTGCCAGATTCCGCGGATAATTCAAAGTCGGAAAAGGTAAATCTGACTTGCGGCCGATAAGTCTTCATCGCCGAATGTGCCTCATCGATGTTCGCTTTCCGGCTGCCGCATGTGCAACCGGTGTTCTGTCTGGTAGGACAAGCGCTACCTCGCTGCGAGGGAGGAGAGGGTTTTTTGCCAACGAAGTCTCAAAATTAGGTGTGAAGTGACGCTCGATGGCGGCTTTACGAACTGGAATGATTGTTTGATTGAGGAGTAGCATGTTCGGTATCCGCACGGCGTGCTCGACCACTTCGATAAATCAGTCTCTAGGAGGGAAGATGTCGAACTCTCGTTGGTCAATTCTCACCATCCTCGCATTGTTGGGTGTCGGTCTGACGTTTGCGAAACCTTCACAGGAGTCGCACGCGCCAGCGCCAGACAAGCATGCTGGAATGCAGCACGAAGAGAGCGCAGATCAGCATCTGCACATCCTTTCCGAGAAGCTCAACCTTACCGACGACCAGAAAGAAAAACTTAAGCCTGTCTTGCAAGATCAGATGCAGCAGATGAAAGCAGTCCGCGAGGACAGTTCTCTTTCCGAGGAGCAAAAGCGGACTAAAATGAAATCCATTCACGAGTCCCTACATGACCAGATCAACGCTGTACTCACACCCGAGCAGCAAGCAAAGTTCAAGCAAATGAGGCAAGAGCACATGCAGAAGCACAATGGGATGGAGGAAGGCAAGCCGAAGGAATAGGTCTGGTCTTTTGAGCCACCGCTACAAGGAAATTTTCTAACGGTGGCTCAATTCACGGATGGCGGTGAGATTTACGCGGGCGTTCCAGCGTTCGAGTATATTGATGTACGTCGATATATATTCTAAGGCGTCAGGCGTCGGGCGTCAGGGGGGCCTAGATAGGGTTCGAGGAGTTCGGCGATGCGTGCGGGATGCATTCGACGTTTGATTGTAGATTGGGGATTGCAGATTTGAAAAGGGGTACGAGGCGGACGAGGAACTCGCGGCGCGGCTTACGCTCTTTTGGCTTGGTTGAGGGAGTAGGGATCCTTCGACTCCGCCGCGCCTGCGCTTCGCTTCTGCGCGGCTGCGCTCAGGATGACAGTTCTTGTGGGTTCGTTTTGATAAACTCTTTCGCCCCTTCGGGTCTTTGGCTTTTTTCGCGCAGGATTCCCACGGCTCGCGCCGTGGGCTGCATTCTTTCGCCGCTCTGCCTCTTTTGCAGCGATCGCGGTTTTAGGTCTTGCGAAGAACTCCTTGCCACGCGCTGAACGAGTTGGGGATCACATCGGCCTCACCTTAGGGCAGGCTCTTGGACTGCACCCCGATTTTTGCTTCGCTGAGTCGCCGGGTGCGCTCAGGATGTCAACTCTTTTTAGCGCGCGAAGGTGCAGGAGCAGTTGATGATTCGTGCAGTTCAGAAGCGGCGAGGCAGCGGGCCGATTTGTGCGGGTGCGAGTGGCGGAACTCGTTTTGGGAAGCGACCTCCGTGTGGATGTCCGATCAACTGGGCTTTGGCGGCCGCGGGATAAACAGTGCTGGGGAGTGGAATGTTCTGCAGAGCGGCGGGCGGGAATTCCTGAAAGATACTGTTGAAAGGCTCGGACATATCTACTTGCTCGACGGGATAGGTGAATCCTAAAGAGCCTCCCAGATACATTTGGGAGCCGTTGAAGAGCAGAGTACCGACCCAGGTCAGAATGAAGTCGCCGTGTCCGTAAAGGGAGACGATCCGGGGTGCCATCGGGTTTGTGCAATCCAATCCAAGAACAATTCCGTTGTCGTTAATCGTGCCGACGTAAACCACATTGTTATTCACAGTGACGGTCAGTGCCTCATTGAGAGGATTGTCGCTGTAGAAGGGATCGATGCGGCCCAAGGTGGTTTTCGAAACCAGGACCGGGTTTGCGGGATTTGTGACATCGAGGATGACGAGGCCATCGATGTCAGCCGCCACGTAAGCAGTGTTGCCCACGACAGCCATATCGGCCGCAAGAACGAGATTGGTGAACTGGGACAACAGTGCCGGTGATTGCGGCGAGGAAATATCGTAAATGAACAGGCCGGCAGCATTATCCGCAACGTAGAGCAGATTTCCGAAGATGCGCGCTCGAATGGGCAAGTCCGGCAGCGAAATCGTATTCACGAGATTCGGAAGAGCTGGATTTGTCAGGTCCATGACTACAAGAGTGTTGTTGGGCGTGCCGGCGAAGAGGGTTTTGTTGGAGCGAGCGAAGGTCGTAACGGGAATGGGCAGCGTCGTTACCAGGGCAGGAGCAGTGGAATCAGTAGCGTCGAGTACCGTCGTGTAACTGCTCCCACCGAGGTACATGTAATTGCCCGTAGCCTGCACGGCGAAAGCTTCCTGGTTTGGATCGTAGTACTGGCCGACGCGAGTGGCGGGCGTGGTACTGACATCGTAGACATTCAGGGTCGCACCGACGCCGGTCGCGGCTGCGGCATATAAGTAAGGACGCTGCAGTAACAGATCATAGTCATCGGCCCAGCCGGCGCCTCCACCGTAAAGCTGCGTGTTGACCACGGGACCGCCCGATTTAGAAGCGTCGTAAGTAACGATGCCGCCAACGAACTCCGAGGCCATCACGTAATTGCCGACGAAGGTTGCATCGTCGCAGCCATTAATCACGCCATCGAAAAGAGCCGCCATCACCTTTGGGGAAGCAGGCTGTGAAATGTCGAGGAGGAGACACCCTTGCTGAGCGGTATAGGCGAGCAACTGCGTGCCGTTAAGGTTGGCAGCGTTGATGCTATTGACGTGAGACTGCAACTGAGGAAGAGGTCCGGAGATGTCGTAGATGTCCATACCACCTTCGGCGCCGAAGAGATAATTCCCGGAAGAATAAAAGATGAGGCTGATTCCATCGACAGCACCGAGCAGAGTTGGAGGAGTAGTGGACGTGTCATAGGTGAGGATGTCGGAAAACGAGATGTCATTTTTGTAGATGGAAACAAAGAGGCGGTTTCCGACCTGGAGCGTCGCATTCGGCAGGTAATAATTGGCATCACTTGGTAGCGGAACATTCAAGTCGCGAAATACGATCTGTCCACCTGTAAGGTCGTACTGCAGCAGTTCCTGCGTCGGCCGATTGGACGTCCCGGTACTAGCGACCATCGTGATGACGCCTTGATTCCATGAGGTATTCCAGAAAGATCCGGAAATCCCGGTCCTGGCCGTCAGAACCGGAACTCCATTCACAATCTGATAAAGGTTAATCGCATCGGGAAATCCGTCGATCGGGGTGATGTTCTCCCGAGAGTACAAATACTGACCCCCGAACGCAGGAAGCAACGCAGTGGAGTACGACTCGACGGCGGTAAGCCAGACGGGTTGCGCAGGATTGGTGATGTTGTATACGTCGATCCAGTAATAAGCGTTGGTCGAACCGATGTAGTTGCTGGCGGAGACGTAGGCGCGATTCCCGATCACAGCAAGGCCATCGGGAGTTGCGGACTGGGAATTGGGATCATTCTGATCGGTGTATTCGGAGATACGGTTGACGAGGCCGGGAAATTTTCCAGTGACGCCGAGCGTTGCAGTCTCGGTGACGCCGGAGGAGAGCGCAGAAACGATGGCAGGGCCTCCGGACTGAAGTGTTGTGCCGGCCGTGTAGAGTCCTGCGGCGGAAAGACTGCCTCCCCCGGCGAGAAGATTCCATTGCGCGGACGTGTTGCCGCCGCCGAGAAGAGCAGAGAGTTGCAGAGACTGCCCAGCGGAGACCAACGGAGCGTTGGAACTGATCCGAAATGGATGAAGTCCGAGGATCAGCGGGGTGCAGGAAGAAGTGCCCGTGATGCATCCCTTAATGTGGGCGAAGGAGTCGGAGGTGACGGTGGGCGCGGTGTAAGTGGATCCGGAGAAAGTGCCGACATCGGTGGTGAAAGTGACGGTGTGGGGCGTGGAATCGCCGAGGAGAGCGTACTGCAAAGTGACGGATTCTCCAGAGGAGAGATCGTTGGTTGGCGAATGAAGACGCAGGCGGGCAAGACGCCGGAACTGCATCGTATTGCTTTGAGCGGGGGTAAGTCCGCCGACGCGCGAGAGGAGATAGAAATCTCCGGACACGGCGCCTTGCGGAACTGTGAAGGTGGCGGAAGTATCGCTGACGGTGGTGGCAAGGACGGGGATGTGACTGCCGAGCACGTCACAGAATTCCGCGGTCAGGTTTTCGTTGAGGTTTGTACCTGTGATCGTGATGGTCTCGAGAGCGGTGGCAGGTTGAGGAGCGATTTTAGTAATACTCGCGGTCGGCGAGATGACTTGCACGGCGGTGGTGCCGCGGGCGTGAGCGGACCATGCGGTGATGGTATCGGGAGATTGGGTTCCGGTGGCGGTGTAGAGTCCGGTGGGAGAGATGCCGCCGTAGGTTGCGATCCACTTGATCTGCGTGTCAGTGGTTCCCTGGACGTTAGCGGAAAACTGCTGCTGGGAGCCATAAGTCAATTGCGGAGAAGGTGGAGAAATGACGATGCGGCCAGATACGGTGATGTTTGCGGAGGCGAAGATGGAGGGGTCGGTGTTGGACGCCTCGACGGAAATGGCGACATCCGAAATCAGCGCTGGAGCGGTGTACACGCCATTGGCAGAAATGGTGCCGACGCTGGAATTGCCTCCTGGCACCCCGTTTACTTGCCAGTTGATGGTGTTGTTCACACCTCCGGTGACCGAGGCTGTGAACTGCTGCTGGTCTCCGACGTACATCTGAGCCTGGAGCGGACTGATCGTGATCGCGATGATGCGCATGGAGGTACTCGCGGTTTTCGAGGAGTCTGCGGTTGCGACGGCCTTGATGGTAACGGGATTATTGGTTGGAGGCTGGGGTGGAGCGCAGTAGTTGCCATTGGAAGTGATGAGTCCAGTGGATGCCGATCCGCCGAGGACATCCTCAACATACCACTGGACGGTGTGGTCGTAGTTGCCTGTTCCCTGGACTGAAGCGGTGAAATTGGCGCAAAACGGGGCCTCAAGGTTCGGGGGCCCAGAGACCGAAACCGACGTAATGGTTGCGGGGCCACCTCCACCAGGACTCGAGGAGCCTCCACCACAACCCAGTTGCAAGATGGCGGAGGCAAGGAGAAAGCAGAACGTCAGCTGGGACAATACGCTTCGCGGCAGAGACATGGCTGGGCCCTCGAATCCCTCAAGCAAGCCAGAATGCTCCCGGTAAACGGGGAAAGGCGTTACGGCAAAGGGGAAGGTCGCAGGTAAGACTGCTGGAATCGCCGTTCCGCTTGCGGTGGAAGGCTAATACAGAAGCGGTGTTTGAGCAAGAGTATTGGAGACGGGTTTGAATTCATGAAGCATATCGAACGAGCTTACCTTGTCGTTCAGAAAGGTCGTTCTCGACGTCAAGCTGAGGCTGGTGAAGACCGCCATCGGCTTCATTTCTTGGTAAACAGTAATTGCCGCAGCTGTTCTTGGAACCACACTCCTTCACAATAAGCAGTCACTGGCTAAAACAAGCGGTGGACACCGGGGTTTCAAGCCCGCTGGCATTTTGGCTCTTGATCCTGATGAAAGCAAGGACAAGTGACTTGCGAGAATACTGTCAGAAGTGCGATCTTGCGACCCCGGCCAAGGCAATAGAGTCCGGCCACGACTTGGTTCCGAATATCTCTGACGGCAATGTTCGGGAACCGACATACTCTACCTCATCTCTTAAAAATTACAAGAGATTCGAATGATGTTAATCACATGCGGGGCCGATGCGTGATCGTCGATGCGCGCTTACCTTGCCTACCATCTGTGCTGGTCAACATGCTCTCCGCGAAGTCATGGTCGCCTCGACGTGATCAATGAGATGACTTTGTTCATAGTTACTACATCATCGTCGAAGCCGCCGTGAGTTGTGGATTGTGACGATTCACTGGGAGCGGTAAAGAGAGTGACGTTCGAAAGCTGCAGGGGCACGATCTGACTAGTAAAGTACTTCTGCATGCCGAGGATCGGCGTCACCAGACCATGCTCAAAGGACTGTGAAACGAGGTAGAGAAGTGAACGACTATACCCGAGTATCGGCTCGCACGTGTGATCTTTCTGTTCGATGTCATCCACCAGACTGAACTGGTTATAGGCCCTGATATTGCCATCCTTGATGCTGGGAACGACATCACTAGTAAAGCTGTCGGCGCGAACGGCAGGAGCCATGAAATTCACCGTTTCAAAACGCCAGCCAACTTTACTGAGGCGGCTTACTATATGGCTGTGGACCATTGCGCCGGCAGAATGACCGATAAGGTGTAACCGTATCTTGGAGTTATCTCCGAAATAAGGAGATTTGTTGCATGCTTCATAGAGCTTCAATCCGCCACTGTCCGGATAACTGGATAAACAGTCGGCGTTTTTTTTCATTTCTCCCCAAACAGCTGTTCCGGGAACCGCAAGCAGTTTTTCGAGCCGAGTGTTCCACCAGCTCTTGACTCCATCCAGCATTCCACCCGTAGCACGCACTTGAGTGGCCAAAAGGTCTTCGGTTTGGTCTTTCAGGGTTTCGAACAGGCCGGTCTCCCACATTAGAAATATTGGAAAAACCTTTGCCTCATAAAGAGCAGGGATCCATTTCGCGGCGGTCTCTGCGGCAGCGTCCTCCGATACGAGGCCCCCATGGGCATAGATCGCCACGTCCATCACATCCTTGTCCTCGAGGCCCCAAGTCGAACGGGCAATCCCTACCTGTTGGTTAACCAGTGCTTCCACATCCGCATCTTGCGTACGGAAGTCGCCAGTGTTGCTCAAGAGCCCGTTATTCGCCATGTCAATGATAAAGGGATTGATTTCCCGGTTCCGGAGGGTACTGTCACTCGCGAGATGCACCTTTCCGGCTTCGACCCGCAATGATTTGGAGGATGCAATTTCAGAATGCAGATCTGTCATCACCCCGAGCTGCGCGACCCAGCAATCCATCGCATTTTCAATCCAATCGTTATAGGTGAGAATGGCTCGGCCGTTGCTGCCCCAGTCAGTATCCCAGGAATTGTGAACGATAAATCCTTCGCGGGTGTATCCAACAATAGCGAAGGCGTGGGCGCCATCGCTGGCATGAGCCGTCTGGTGGGGAATGACCCAGATTTCAGACTTTGATTTCGTCTTTACATCGCTACCTTCATCCCAGCCGCCATGCGCAACAGCGCTGGCGTAGAGAACGCCGATTTCATTTATCGCGACTTGCATATCTGTCACGGAGCGGGCATCCACGCGGTAGTAGGCACCAAGGGGCCGGCGCACGGCATCGAGCCACCAATCGTGCGCCGCGTCTTCGTCTTGAGAGACGGGCATCGGCATATCGAGGTCCGGCCAAAGACTGGCGGCACAGGCGCCATGCTTGTACCACCCTTTCATTGCCCCGCGGAGACTCGATCCGGTATCTGCGCCGGGTGAGCCGGGGAATTCGTCATAACGTCGGGCCATTGAGTAGAGCATGAAGGGTGAAACTTCGTAGTTTGCAGGTTTTCTCTTGGCGGCGAGTTGTAAATGATAAATCACGCTGGCAAGAGCAAACCCCGTACAAGCATTTGTCTGACGCTGATTCAGAACAGGAATACTTACTTTAGGCGCGAACACTTCAGCAGGGATGATCCTGATGGATGGAATGTAAGGACGATCACGAAGGTCTATGCTATCGGGAACAACGTTGCGGAGAAATTTCGGGAGCGCGCCGGAACGTTTGCTTGGCGCCAGTCTTTTCGATGGAACCTGTCTCTTTTTGGGCATGGCGGCCGATCTCCTAATCATTTGCGTGGAACGGTCGGACGAACCTGGCGTAGTTCGCCCGATTCAGGCTGCGGGAGCAGACACTTTGGCAGTGAAGTTGAGAATCGCAAACGGAACGGTGTCTAACTGATCACACGGCATCTCGCTCGTCAAGTGCAAAGTTGAGCAAGGAGAGTGCCTGCGAATCGAGTCAGATGTGTAAGTGATCAGTGGCAGATTTCTCAAATATCTGTATTTCATACCTCCTCGAGAAGGAAAAAAGTCAAATCAACGGCGCCGCTCGACCCTGGTGGAAGAGATCAGCTGGCAGTTGTGGTTAATTATGGAGCGATCCGGGGAGACCGTTGGACTGCCCCCGAAAATCATTACGTTCGAAAGCAATCTAGTCGTCCCTCGCTGCAGGCGGAGTCCCGACAGCTCGTCTGTGACCGCCGGATGGGATAACGTTCAGGTACGTCTACCCTAGCAAATGGAGGAAGCCCTGATCGGCAGGGAGAGGAGCAGGGCATTCGAGTGCTGGTTCCGAGCCCACGGATCAAAGCGTGTGCACTCGGCTCGACCCGGCAAGCGAAAGGCCTGGAACGGATCGCGCACCACTACAAAAGGCTTCCAGTGACCCACTTCGCTTGAAGATCGTCCGCGGTACCCTGGTACTGATCGCGATCACAGGCACCGATCCCATCCACTGTGAATGGAGGATTGCCGTGATGACCGTCGGTATACTGCCAAAGGGTCCAACTCTGCCAGGCAGAGGGAATGCTCGCAGCCGGACCGTATTGAGCCCACCAAAGCCAGCACGCCTGAAGGGTTTCGTTGTCCGCTTTCGCCATCTGTTCCTTCAGGTATGCGCCACCATACAAACCGGGCGTAATGCCGGTAGCGTCCCGAACAGTCGAAATGAAGGTTTGTGCCTGATCGAGAGTCATCGTGTTACCAGGGCTCGCCTGGTTTAGCTCGAAATCCAGTACCAGAAGGTCCCCGGGCGCGATGTTGGCTACTCGCAGAAAGAATCTGGCTTGTGCGACGGCATCCGCTGCAGTCGCGAAATGGTAGGCTCCCCACAGGAAGCCAGCCTCTTTCGCCTGGTCGCGACGGGTTGAATAGGTTGGATCGGTGAAAGCGGTACCTTGAGTAGCTTTATGAATCAGTCCCTGAACCCCATCGGCCTTGGCCCTGGCCAGGTCAATGTTTGAATTGTTGTGGGAAAGGTCAATTACCACGTTGCAGATGGCCATACTTACTCCTTATTTAAGTCTGGCAGCGGTGACCTGACCGTACGAAACACGCACCGGAGCAGGCACGTCCGACCTTTTTGGGAGGGAAGAGTTACGAATCGTGCCACAGGTCTCCGTCGTCCGCAAGAGAAAATCGCAAAATCACCAGTGTTGATACGATCGGACCTCTCAACATCAACTACTGAGAGCTGGGAAGTCTATCGATGGTCAGGTTGGAATACAGTTCTCCGGTGAAGACAATATCCAAAAAATGCCCGCGCGGTACGAAATCGAACCTCCCGGAATGCCGCGGAAGGTCATTTTTCTAGACAAAGCCAGGAAAAGGCCATGAATCGTTTCCAAGGCTCGGATTATAACCGTGAACAGACCCACTTTTAACCATCTAGAGAAGCTAGAGTCTCCATTACTATAAATCCGCTTAGCTGACCATCCTCATTCAGAACATCCAAGACGCGTTTCGAGGTCATTAACGTTAGGTCCCCAGCTCAATCGATTTCAGGAAGGTGCCTTGAAACGGGCAAGGGGTGTCGAGTCGTTGGGGAATAAGAATGAGAATCGTATAGACCTTCTCGACGGTGTGGGCGCTTAGCCTGAACTGCAGCCTCCACGGGCCACGGGGAGTGTTCGGTTCGGAGCTTAATGGCTCACCTGTTTTGCTTGCCCGCGAAGTTGTGCGTTGTGGGGGCAGAGTTGCGGCGGATCCATAGTTGAAACAACATGTGTCCACCTGGGCGAAAAGAGGCCCGGAAATACGCGGTGGGTCTCAATGCCGAGCGGCATGCCCGGGCGGTAGAGGAAACCTCGCCTTTCTTAAACGTGCGAATCCCTCCTACGGCGACATCCCCCGATTTAGCGTTGTAGAAAAGAACGTGAGGGCAGCGCGCGAACGAAAGATCGAGAACAGAGTGTCGGAGAGTATCGTAAGAAAAAGCATCGGAGAGAGATGAAACAACTATAACTCTCACCTCTTCAGACATTGCGAGGTTTTCAAGAGGCACAATTGAGGCCGTTCGCCTGCATGACCAGGCTTGTTCGGATTTCGTAACAAACCCTCTTTCTGCTTGATTGCCCGTGCGGAGCAGGGCAAAATTTGTTGGTTTTATTCTCGTGTGTGCTCCCGTGCGCTGCCCCCTTCCCTATATCTCTGTTGTCGCCAAAATTACCGCACCAGAGCTGGTTGATGCGAGAACTGAACCGAGGAAGATGAGTGAGCTCCACCGAGGAACAATCCGCTAAGCATGTTCCTACGACGCAACCACGGGCCGGAGTGGTAGCGAAGCTAGAAGTGTTTCGATCAAAGAAGTTCTATTGGATCCTGGGAACCCTTGCGGTAGTGGGAGTATCTCTCTCGCTTTACTACATGATCTATGTGGCGTCTCAACAGTCATATTACAACGACCGAGCTTTTCGCCTCCTGTCTTCCATGGCGGACAAGCTTAACCTTGACCTGGAGATCGTGCGCAATGTCCTCGCAGCGGCCGCCAATAAGAACTCTTTGGACTCAGCAAACGACTACGTTGAGCGATTCCTCCATGGGACGTTAGAGCCCGGAGATTTCGTTATTACCGGACTATCAAACGTTAATCCAGAAACACCATCGTCTCACAACGGTGGGCTGACTCTGTTTCCGCCCCAACGCGCAGGGAGCCCTATTATCCTCGTAGACTACCGAGAACCATCGACCTCTGAACCGGAAAGGCCATGTGCGGGTTCGGTTTCCAAGAAGAGTTCGGGAGGTGCTGCGACTTCCAGCGCGGGGGCATTGCAGATTGTAATCTGTGGCAGCGTCGACCTGGCTAACCTGGTAAGGCCCTCTTTCCAACAACTGGAGCAGGATTTCTTCCAAGACGTGTTAATTGCAGATTCGAGTGGGGAAGTACTGTATCAACACGCAAATGGTGGTACACGCATTGAGAATCTTTCGCGGCTCGTGCCATCAGCGGTCAGCGATAAAACGGCCAAATCAGACACGCAGTCTGCGAACGACAAAAAGCAGGCGACACAATCGTTCGCGAACATCAGCCACTACAGCAATGTTCAACGAGTGGAGCTAGCTGGATCTGCATTTCAGTTGTTTATCGAACCCATTCCTGTTTCGCTACGGACGCAAAGTGGGGAGCAGCGGATTTTAGTGTTGTGTGGTTTGCGTTCAGTTAAGAGCGCCGAGTCCCAGGCCCTGATGCTGCCTCACACGTACTTGATATGGGCGATCTTAATGATCTTGACCGCGTTCACGCTCGCGTGGCCATTTCTAAAACTCGTGTATATGAGTCCCAAAGAGCGACTGCATACGCGGCATCTCTTTTACCTTCTTTTGTCGATTACCACTGCAACCGCTTGTGCCACATTAATCGCATTAAACCTCGCCCACAAACTGACAAGCGCAAATTCTGCTGAAATGGAGATTCAGCGTCTTGCAGTCCGACTCAACATCAACTTCACCGATGAATTGCGAAATGGACTCGATACGTTGAGAGACCTCTCCTCTGATCCTGGATTATTATCAATAACCTCAGCTACTTCTCCATGTGACGAACCTGTCCAGAAGATTCAATGGAATGAGGCGCAGTTTTTGCAGAAGCACAAAGATTTAGCCTCGAAGCTCAAGACGCCATTTTTTCGTTATTTCTTCATTGCGGACGAGAAGGGATGCCAGCGGCTAAAACTCACAGTCAATCCAGAGAGTACGCCAGCAGTCAATGTCAGTCGAGAACCCTACTTCCACCCGATCGTGGATAAGGAATTCTCACATCTGACTGGCAGAGCCGGTTCCGATCCTCCGTACGATTTCCGGATGGAACCCGTGTTTTCGTCAAATACAGGAGAGTTCCTCGTAGTGCTCGCCGAACCGTTTGTGAACGATAAGTTGCGAGTGAGGGCATTGGCAATACGTCCGGAGTCGCTAGTCAACCCGGTGCTTCCCACGGGCTACGGCTTTGCAATCATCGATAACTCGGGAAGAGTCCTATTCGATAGTGTCTCGGCCCGAAACTTGACTGAAGACTTCACCAAGGAATCGCGAGCGGACCCCGCCCTACTGGCAATGCTAGATCAAGGCACAACTGGGACAGTAGATACACTTTATCTCGGCTCTCTCAAGAAGATGTTCGCGACTCCAGTTTCAGGTCTCAGTGACCCACGTCTGACCTTAATTGTCTACAAAGACTCGGCCTACTTTGCGACGTTAAACACGGCGAGCATGGTTGTGGTTGTAGTATTGCTATCCATTTATGCACTGCCTTTCTGGATTGTTGTTGTCGTGCACTTCTTTCGTCGGAGCGACTACCCACTCAAGGGGATGTGGCCTGACTGCGATTTCCGCCAAGCCTACTTTCGCATATTTGTGGCAAATGGGTTCTTGTCCGCAGTCTTTTTTCTGCGGTACATAGCGTACACACCTAAGGCAATTTTCATAAATCTATGTGTCTTGGGCACCGTTGCGGTTTTGTACGCCCTGCTGGAGCTGCGTCAAGAGTATTTTCAGCTCCTCGGGAGGGCCGTGCTGATAGCAACCCTACTCTACCTTGCGGGCTGGACGGTGATGACTCTGTATGCGATGGTCTTCGCGATAATAATCCTGATTCCCGAGCCATTGCTTCAGAAGCACTCTGTTGCTGGTCGTTTATCTTTGAAAGCAACATACACACTATTTATCAGCTCGTTGCTGCTCGTCCTGGTTGTTGTCCCAACCTGTGCTTTTTTTAAAGTCTCCTACGAATACGTACAACGCCTCTTCCTTCAGCAGCAGCAATTGGATTTGGCCGAAATGCTAAGCCGACGCCGTTCTAGCATCGAGGCATATTATCAACATCTCGATCCCGAGAAGCCGGAGGAGTTGTCGCAGTTTCGTAGAAACAGAGAACAGCTCTATTGGGACCGCTATGACGGAGAGTTTCTGAATTGCAGGCCGACGGCTTCGGATAAGCCACTTACACTTCCGCTTCAGTGGAATTTTACCGACGATTTGATACTATGGTCGACCGACCAATTTCCTGACAATGTGTTGTCAGCCCGGTTGAGGAGGCTTGCGAGTTCAAGTATCACTCCGCCGGATTTGAGTTGGTCATTGGGCGGTGCAGTCAATTGCCCTCAGGTCACTGCAGCTAAAAGCATCTGGCTTACGAGTCCGCCGGGATCCACACAGCCAAGTAATAACGACCCGGTGGATCATATACAGATTGTTTCTCCGTACCCGTCTTGGTCGGCACTGGCTTGGCGTGTGCGCCTGTTCCTAGCCCTAGCCGTGATTGGTATTGCTCTTTGGGTTCATTTTGTCCCAAGCCGAATGTTTCTGCTGGACGTTCCGGAGCTCCCTCCATTAGACAAGTGGAGACCAAGAAAGGATTCTACGTTCGTACCTCAGAATCTCCTGATACTTGGCCATCCCAAATCGGGAAAAAGGCTTACTGTCAAACTGCTCCAGGGAGTTAAGATCATGGATTTTGCCCAACTAGCCACAATCAATGAATGGAAGATTGGCCTTTCCTCTCCTGATATTGTTGCGCTGAACCATTTCGAATTGGGCATCGATGATCCAGATATCAATTTGAACAAATTAAAGCTAGTCGAGGAATTGATATACGTGCGACATCGGCGAGTGATCATTCTTTCGACTGTTGATCCTTTATTCTATTTGTCTCAGGGTGTCCCTGCGGCCGTAGCGAGCGGGAAAGACCAGACCATCCCCATTCAACTCCTAGACAGATGGGCCGCCGTGCTTGCGTCGTTTCGAAAAATGACCATCGAGGACATTACGGAGAAAGGTTTTCAAAACGTGGTTTCAAGCCTTCGGCGACGGAGGTCGGACGACGAATTCCGCATCTTCATTAATAATGTCATCAGGGAGTGTAATCATACGGCGCAATTGAGAAAAATTGGTGCGGTAATCCTCAGAGCGCATCGTAAGGACAACGGGCTGTCTCGAGACGTACTGGTACAAGAATTGCTAGACCGTGCCGATGCTTACTATCGAGTGCTCTGGTCCACATGCACCGAGAATGAGCGAGTGGTTCTTTATCAATTAGCGGCCGATGGCTGGGCGAATTTCAAGAACGAAGCCGCCATAAATCAGCTTAAACGCCGTAAATTGGTGAACCTATCGTACGGCTTT
>AP72_2010_repI_A100DRAFT_1000026_pt1 | contig 23778 bp, 30 predicted proteins | sample AmaPasrepliIA100_FD_9193 | JGI IMG/M metagenome (IMG submission 9193)
AGATCAACACGAATCAGTTACAAGCCCTCGAACAACGAATATGCGTGAACAACCCTTGTTTCGAGTTGCCGCACTCGCATTCCTAATGGTTGTCTGCAGCCGACTTCTTGTTGCCCAATCACCGGTTGTCGTTCAGATCGATGCCAACAAGAGTCTCGGCACTCTGCCGCCCATTTGGAACTACTTTGGATATGACGAGCCCAACTACACCTATGCAACGCACGGAAAAGAACTGATCGTGGAACTTGCCGCCAGCAACCGCTCGCGAGTGCAAATTCGCACGCACAATCTCCTCACAACTGGGGATGGCATTCCCGCCCTGAAGTGGGGATCGACCAACGCGTACATAGAAGATTCAGCCGGGAATCCGACTTACGACTGGAAAATTGTCGATCAGATCTTCGACACCTATCTCAACTCGGGAGCAGTTCCGTTCGTCGAAATCGGTTTCATGCCGGAGGCGCTTTCGACGCATCCCGCGCCATATCGGCATCGCTTTCCGAATGGTGAACTCTTTACCGGCTGGACCTATCCACCCAAGGACTATGGCAAGTGGCGGGAACTCGTCTATCAATTTGCTCTACATTGCATCGCGCGCTACGGGAAGAGCGAAGTTGCGTCATGGAATTGGGAGGTTTGGAACGAGCCCGACATTCCGTACTGGCATGGAACTCCTGAAGAGTACAACAAACTCTACGACTACGCAGTCGATGGTGTCCGGCATGCCCTGCCGGAAGCGAAAGTTGGAGGGCCGGCGACGACCGGCCCCGGTGCCGCCAAGGCAGCCTCATTCCTAAAACAATTTCTGCAGCACTGTGCTTCGGGAACGAACTTTGCCACTGGAAAGACTGGAGCCCCACTGGATTTCATCAGCTTTCATGCGAAAGGCGCACCCGAGCTGAAGGACGGCCATGTGCAAATGGGATTGGCACACGAACTCCGGGATGTGGATGAGGGTCTAAAGATCGTTGCCTCGTTTCCACAATTCACCAATTTGCCCGTGATTCTGACCGAGGCTGATCCCGAAGGCTGTGCCGCGTGTTCCGCGAAGGATCACCCGCAAAATGCCTATCGGAACGGAACGCTGTATCCGGCGTATACGGCAGTCGCGATCCGCGAGATGCTGGATCTGAATGCTCGCTCGAAAACGAACCTCACCGGCATCCTGACTTGGGCGTTCGAGTTTGAAGATCAGCCCTACTTCCTGGGATATAGAACTCTGGCGACAAACGGAATCGATAAGCCGGTGATGAATCTATTTCGCATGTTGGGCTTTATGTCGGGTGAACGGGTCGAGGTAAAAAGCGACGCTGCAACCAGCCTTGATGAAATACTCGCGACCGGAATACAGAGGAAAGCCAACGTCGATGGGCTTGGGGTTCGTAATGACCACGGGGTCACGGTATTGTTGTGGAATTACCGAGATGATGAGGCCCAGGCGGCTGAAGCACCCGTGCAACTGAATGTGGAGGGCCTGCCTGCGAGCTCAAAGAAGATTCTGCTGACACACTACCGCATTGACCAGAACCACAGCAGTTCCTATACAGTGTGGAAGGCGATGGGTTCCGAGCAGTCGCCGAACCCGCAGCAATACGAGTCGTTAAAGGCAGCGGGTCAGTTGCAACTGCTGGAGTCGCCCCGGTGGCTTGAGAGTAAGGACGGCAGTGTTCGACTGGATTTCCCGATGCCAGGGGAAAGCGTGTCACTGGTGGAGTTGAGTTGGTAGGTAAGCTTATGGAAATTAAGAAAGTTGGAGTTCTCGGCTGTGGGTTGATGGGCTCGGGCATCGCACAAGTCTCGGTGATGGCAGGTTTTGAAGTCACTGTGCTGGAAGTCGAGCAGAAATTCCTCGACAAAGGATTCGCGGGTATCGAGAAGTCTTTGACCAAGTTCGTGGAAAGGCCGGTGGAGAAGGGCGGAATTACTGCCGAGCAGAAGGATGCCGTTCGCGCCAGGCTTAAAGGGACAACCAACAAGTCCGATCTCGCCGACTGCGACATCATCATTGAAGCCATCATCGAAAACGTCGAAGAGAAAAAGAAAATGTACGCATCGATCGATGGAATCGTGAAAAAAGACGCCATCTTCGCAACTAACACGTCATCCATCTCCGTGACTGAGCTTCTGACAGCGGTAAAGCGCCCCGAGCGCTTCATCGGGCTGCACTTTTTCAATCCGGTGCCGTTGATGAAGTTGGTCGAGGTGGTCCGCACGATTGCTACCGCCGACGATGTCTACGAGGCGGCCTACGCATTTGGGAAAAAGTTGGGGAAGGTTCCGGTACGTACGTCGGACAAAACTGGGTTCATTGTGAACCGCCTGCTGGTGCCCTATTTGCTGGACGCGATCCGTGCGTACGAGGAAGGTGTGGGTTCGATCGAGGATATCGATAACGCAATGAAGCTTGGCTGCGGGTATCCCATGGGCCCCTTCACCCTCCTCGATTTCGTCGGCCTCGACACGACCTACTACATCACGCATGTGATGTACGACGAATTCAAGGAGCGTCGCTTCGCGTCTCCTCCTCTACTGAAGAGGCTTGTGATGGCGGGCTGGTACGGTCGGAAATCGGGTCGCGGCTTCTATGATTACTCGGACCCAGAAAAGCCACGCGCCCTGAAACTTTAAATTCTTTGCCGCGGATCAACGCGGATGAACACGGATAATTCGAATTATCAATACCCTGGATGTCGGCTGGAGAATGTCAACTGTGAAGCGAAGATTTGGAGGCGGTTGTTGATCCGCGTAGATCCGCGTGAATCCGTGGCCGATTGGAATTTATGAACTACGAAAACATCATCCTCGAAAAGAAGAATGCGATTGCCTACATTACCGTGAACCGCCCGAAGGTCTTGAACGCCCTGAACATGGCCACAATGGAGGAGTTGCGCTCCGCGTTTCACGACATCAAAAGCGACTCCTCGCTTCGCGTTGTCATCTTCACGGGTTCGGGCGAAAAAGCTTTCATTGCCGGTGCCGACATAGGCGAACTTTCGAAGCAGGATGCCGTCACCGGCAAGGAATATACGCATCGCGGGCAAAACGTGCTGAATCTGATTGAGAATCTCGGGAAGCCTGTCATTGCCTGCCTCAATGGATTCGCCCTGGGCGGTGGCTGCGAGATTGCCATGGCCTGCACCATGCGCCTCGCCAGCGACAACGCAAAGCTGGGGCAGCCCGAAGTGAAGCTCGGAATCATCCCTGGATATGGTGGAACTCAGCGGCTGCCGCGGCTGGTGGGCAAAGGGATCGCCATGCAAATGGTGCTCGCCGGAGAAATGATTACGGCACAAGAGGCGCATCGCATTGGTCTGGTGAATGAGGTTACGACGCCCGCCGAATTGATTCCCCGAGCCGAGGCGATCGCTGCGAAGATCATCGGCAATGCTCCTTTGGCTGTGCAGTATGCGATGGAAGCAGTGAACAAAGGAATGGAAATGACCCTTAGCGAAGGGCTCTATCTAGAGGCGGTTTTGTTTGCCGTTTCCTGCTCGACCGAGGACAAGACGGAGGGGACGCGGGCGTTCCTCGAGAAGCGGAACGCGCAGTTCAAGGGCAAATGAGCTCTTACCGCAGATTTATAAAGATCGTCACGCATTCAAACCATTCACCACAGAGGACACAGAGATCACCGGGAAAAACAAACTGAAGATTGAGTCGGTGCCTCAGACGCTAGCAGTGATTGAGGGCAAGATTGACGCGTCCGGGAAGCGGTTTGCGATTGTAGTTTCACGGTTCAATTCGTTTATTACCGAACGGCTACTCCTGAGCGCTTTTGACGGATTGATTCGCACCGGAGCAGCGAAAAAAGACATTGCTGTAGTTCGTGTCCCGGGCGCCTTTGAGATTCCATCAGCCTCTAGGACGTTGGCATCGACTGGGAAGTATGACGCCATCATCTGCATCGGGTGCCTGCTGCGCGGAGACACCGCGCATTACGACGTAATCGTGAATGAAGTCTCTCGCGGTATCGGACAGTCGGCGCAGGAGACCGGTGTCCCTCACGCGTTCGGAGTCCTCACTTGTGACAGTCTGGAACAAGCCATCGATCGAGCCGGATTGAAGATGGGAAACAAAGGTTTTGAAGCGGCGCTGGCGGCGGTCGAGATGGCCTCATTAACTGCAGACGTCAGGCGTGCGGCGTCCGACGTCAGGAAATCCAAGGTCGACCCGCAGTCGGCTGACAGAANAGCTAAATCGCGCAGGTCGCGCACAGCAAAACGTTCAGGCTGAGAATCCATGTTGCGCTGGCGGCTTCTCATAACAGCACGTCCTCCATGTAAACTGATGACCTACAACCGTCCGGCTTCGCTGGATGCTGATGGCTGAGAGCTGAAGGCTAGAATGGGCACCCGCCGCAAATCCCGTGAGATCGTCCTGCAGATGCTTTTCCAGTCAGACATGGGAAAGCAGAATGCCGATCAGGTGCGAAAAACTTTCTGGGCCGAGCACGGATCGGCAAGCGACGAAGTTCGGGGCTTTGCCGACGATCTATTTCGCACCGCGACAGACCGCGTGACTGAAATCGACTCGCTGATCGAGAAACATGCCGAGCACTGGCGCATGGAGCGGATGGCAGCGGTCGATCGAAACCTGCTGCGCGCCGCAGTAGCAGAACTACTCGCTTATCCCGATACTCCGCGGGCGGTGGTCATCAATGAAGCCCTCGAGATTGCCCGGAAATTCTCCTCTCCGGAGTCCGTGCATTTCGTTAACGGCGTGTTAGACAGCGTCGGCAAAGACCTGGAAAGCAGCACCAAGTAGCAACCCTCCGCTCCTCGCCGCGCAGCGCATTTTTTCACGCTATCTACATTTCCTGGAACAGAGGTGCTCAGGTCCAATTACGGTTTTACGATCGCCATGTTGAGTGTGCAAGGCCCCGCGCTAGGAGTGAGAGAACAGAATGGATTGGCTCCATTTGGGAGGTTGGGAAAGGACAGTGGAATAGCGTCGCTTCCGCCGAGCGTCGTGCTCACCTCGTGCAACATGCCATCACTACCGGAAATGATTATCGTCCCTGAGTCACTCGAAATGTCCGCTGTTAAAGGAGTGGCATTGTTCTGCAATTCAATACCGCCGGTAACGGATCCGGTAATGAAGCTGTACACAAGAATGCTGGACGTGCTGGATGAAACGACATAGAGCTGCGTGCCGTCAGCCGAATAAAAGAAATTCACTGGCTGCAAATTGCCTTGACCGAGCTCGATCCGCTGTACGCTGCGCAAGGGATCTCCACTGATGAACTGCAGTCCCTGCGAGCAGAGAGTTCCGGCAGTCGGGATGGTAACGTTAGAGGTAACGATGTTAATCCCAGTGGAGTCCAGAATGAGAACGTGAATGCCATCAGGAATAACGTTGCCGAAGGAATCCTTGCCATCGATGTGCAACGCTGGCAAAACCTTCATAAACAACGGATCCGATGGCAAGGGAATGCTGGCAACCGGCTGAATGGGAGCGAGGGCCGGATTCGTGCAGTTAGGGTAAGCGGTCAGATTCGCTGCTACACCCCCGGCGGATTCCGCGACGAACAGGAACGCTCCGTTGGGCGAATAACCAAGTGATTTGGCCGGACCCGCAAGAGCGATCGGTCCTTGCAGCGCCTGCACCGGCGAGTAGATGTACATCGAATTGGTAGTCGATCCGCCTACGATGTAAGCCTTTGATCCGTCCGGAGACAGGGATGCCAAGCTGGCCAGCGGGATGTTTAGTGCAGTCGTTGCTGTGGGACTTGAAGAACTGACCACATAGACCTGGTTAGGCGTATGCCGGGTATCCGAAATGATTGCATTTGTTCCATTCGGCGAAACCGCCAGTGCTGTTCCCGTAACCGTTCCCAGTGACGTGTAAGGGCTACTGGTTGTTCCGAAACTGGCGGGATTAATAATCACAGCGCCAAAATTGCTACCCATGAATACTTTGTCGCCGGCAGGGCTGAAAAGAAATGAGTTCGGCGGTGTTGGCAGGGGATTCTCGTTTCCCACCGACGGCTTTGCGGTGGAAAAGGAGTATGCCGAGGTCGAGCATGAGGACGGAAGTTCGTTGGCGCACCCGTTACTCGATGCCAGGACAGCTGGGGATGCCGGCGCACCGCTTACCAGGCCTGAGATCGCTGCTATCGGTGAGAGCGCGTACTCCGTATTTGGCGATTTGAACACCGGCGAGGAGTAGACCGGAGTGGGAATCAGTTCCTGACAATTGGAGAACAGCGGATACAACGCCGTGAAGAAGGCCGTGCATGCGTCCACCTTGGCTTTAGTGGACAAGGAGTTCGGGATCATTGGATAGCCGACATTACACGTTGGAGGCGAACATGATGCGGTGACGGTTGCCGTTCCCGGCGACGGGACTGAAAGGGCGCATGACTGGGTACAACTTGCGGCGGTACTTATAACCGCCGGTTGCGAAGAGGTCCATGTTAGAGGGATCTTGCTTAGAACAATCGCGTTGTCAGTATTGGGCAGGGAACTATTGCCCATGACGTCCATGAGAGTGGCGACTGCCGTCTGGCCAGACGATGACCCTTTAGCGGCTGCGAAAGTTGTTCGTGTGGAACCGGCAGCGCCGAGTTCGAGAGCAATGTTCTGGATCGGACAGGTCGAAAAAAAGTCGAGCAGAGGCGCCACTGCACCGCTGGAATTCGTGATCTGAGGTTGGCGGAAGGAGTTACTGCTTACGCCGCTCGCGGTGGCGAAAATGTAAGTCATCCCAGGCACCGCCGCTGTTGCGGTGGCTTGGTTGGTCGCAAAGTTGAAGGTCTCATTCGTGCCCGGAATGAAAGTCGTGTTCGACAAAGGGACGAGGTTCACTACGGTCGAGTTGTTAGCGGACCATGTGAAGGGACCGACCGAGGCTGTAATGTCGCTGCCCTGGCTGAAAGCGTGCGCCTCTACCGTCATGGATTGGCTCTGCGAAAGGCAGGGCTCCTGCACCGGTTCTCCGTTTGGCACCACCCCGGTAACCGTAATGTTGTCGATCGGGGGATGGACAAAAACGTAGGTGGGCACACTACTTGCCCCCAAAGCGCTGGCGGTAACAAAGGCCGGGCCCGTTGTGCCGGGGGTGCATGTGGTGAAAGCACCATCCCAGTGGCCCGCGCAGGCGACTCCGTTCGGCGACACGTTCAAAATCGAGGTGTCACTGGAGGTGTAGGTAATCGTGACGTTCAGAGTGGTTCCACTAGGAGTCTGGGCTGACGCGGTGAAGCCCAAGACTCCGCCGAGAGTTAGTGACATGGCGCTCGCTGGGTTGAGATTAATCTTCCCCGGAAATAGGGGAGGTCCGGGTTTGCTGCTGCCGCATCCGGCTAAGTTCAACAGTGAAAAGATGGCAAACGCAAGCCACGCACCGCACGAACGGAACCTACCCATGCACTCCTCTTTTTATGCTCTCGTGCTCACTGCGCCTGACCTGACCCCGACCCAAATTCATGCCGGCGCGATAAATGATTTGGAAAACTTGTAGTGTAGAGGCTGTAGCCGGAATCGGCAAGTTGAGGCGCTTGGGAGGCGTGAGCGCGCATCCTTTGTGCGCGGGAGCCTCCTGCCGAAATCCTGAGCCGCGGTTTTTGCGGGCGAAGGATCTCTGTTAGTGCAGGCTGCCTGCGTCTGTCCCGACCCTCCCAGTGTGATGCAAAAAGACGAGTTGACGATGTTTCGACGCGCTTGCTATAGTAGTTTGGTTCCGCGAGTTCATCCAGGCTTGTTGTGTGCCGCGACTTTTTTGCGGGCGTGTGTGCAAAGAGAGTAGCGGTCGAGCTTTAGAGAAACGGGTTTCCGGATGGAAGTAGGGTTCGGAAACATTCCTCGCTGAAACGTACCTGCGGTGCCTTTCGCCCTTATGCGAAGGGATATGCAGGGCAAGGCTGACGAAACGGAGTGCCCCCGGAATTTGGCCGGGCGCCACCGTCGGCGGCGTAAGTCTTAAAGGGAATCCAGAATCTCTCGTCAGCGCGCGCGAAGTAGCGCGCGATAAGCGATGAGAAGTAATGGCGGGCTTGTGGCCGGTCATGACCACGGATGCGCGTTCCGAAACTGTGGATTTAGAGGCCGTGTGAGCACGGCCAAGGAGTGGCAAGAGTGCCTACGTTTAATCAGTTAGTGGCGCAAGGCCGCAAGCGGCCTCGATACAAGACGGCCAGTCCTGCGTTGCAGGGATGCCCGCAAAAGCGCGGCGTTTGCACCCGCGTATACACGCAGACTCCTAAGAAGCCAAACTCAGCGTTGCGGAAGGTCGCGCGGGTTCGGCTGACGAACGGCATTGAAGTCACGACGTACATTCCCGGTGTCGGGCACAACCTCCAGGAACACTCGATTGTGCTGATCCGCGGGGGCCGTGTGAAGGACCTGCCGGGCGTGCGTTATCACGTGATTCGCGGAACGCTGGATGCCGTTGGCGTCGCGAACCGCATGCAGGGACGCTCGAAGTACGGAGCCAAGCGGCCGAAGAAGGGATAAAGCTGAATGCCTCGTAAAGGACATATCGCAAAGCGGACGGTGCCGGCCGATGCGGTGTACGGCTCGGATCTGGTAACCAAGTTCATTAACTCGATGATGTGGCAGGGAAAGCGGTCGACGGCTGAAGGCATCTTCTATGAGGCTCTGACCAAGTTGGAGTCCAAAGGCGGAGACGAAGCCATCAAGTTGTTCAAGAAGGCCGTCGAGAATGCAAAGCCGCTGCTGGAAGTAAAGACCCGCCGGGTCGGTGGCGCGAACTATCAGGTGCCGGTAGAAGTAAATGCCGACCGACGGACGTCGCTCGCGATCCGCTGGATTATTAGTTATGCACGTGAGCGTGGCGAAAAGGGCATGGTCGACAAGCTGAGCAACGAGTTGCTCGATGCCGCCAATAGCCGTGGCGCCGCCATCAAGAAAAAAGAAGACGTCCATCGCATGGCGGAAGCAAACAAGGCATTCGCGCATTACAGGTGGTAAGAGAAGTTCCATAGGTCCTTCGCGGCAGAAGGCGCTCAGGATGACAAGGTTTAGTTAGCAGCTGGAAGCTGATTTTCGGAGCCCCCAGAAAGAGTTAGTCGTGCCAAGAACAGTTCCATTAGAGCGTTGCAGAAACATCGGCATCATGGCGCACATCGATGCCGGCAAGACCACTACGACCGAGCGCATCCTGTTCTATACGGGCAGGACGCACCGCATCGGAGAGGTCCATGAAGGCACTGCGACCATGGACTGGATGGAGCAGGAGCAGGAGCGCGGTATCACGATTACGTCCGCGGCGACCACCTGCACCTGGCGCGACATCCGTATCAACATCATCGATACGCCCGGCCACGTGGATTTCACGGCCGAAGTGGAGCGTTCCTTGCGCGTGCTGGATGGCGCAGTCGCGGTGTTTGACGCTGTTCATGGTGTGCAGCCGCAGTCCGAAAAAGTGTGGCGCCAGGCCGATAAGTACGGCGTCCCGCGAATTTGCTTTATTAACAAGATCGACAAGATGGGTGCTGATTTTGAGCATGCCATCGACACCATCCGCAAGCGCCTCAGTGCCAAGCCCGTCGCGATTCAAATTCCCATCGGACAAGAAGCGAAATTCCTCGGCGTAATCGATCTGCTCGCGATGCAAGCGATCATCTGGAAAGACGAGACGATGGGAGCTGAATACGTCACGGAAGAAATTCCCGCCGAACTGAAGAAGAAGGCCGAAGCCTTCCATGCTCAACTTGTCGAGACGGTTGCCGAGAACGACGACGAGATTCTGCACAAGTTCCTCGAAGGCGAAGAGATTTCTGCTGATGAATTGCGGAAGTCGCTCCGCAAGTCCACGATTGAATTGAAAGTATTCCCGGTGGTGGTGGGAACGGCGTTCAAGAATAAAGGTGTGCAGCCGCTGCTGGATGCTGTGGTGGATTACCTCCCTTCGCCGCTCGATATCGGCGAGACGCACGGAAAAAATCCCAATAACGGGCAGGAAGTCACGCGCAAGCCCGACGATAAAGAGCCATTTTCGGCCCTGGCGTTCAAGATCATGGCCGATCCGTTTGTCGGCCAGCTCACGTTCATTCGCGTCTACTCTGGTCAGCTTAAAACCGGCGACTCCGTGCTGAATGTGCGCACCGGAAAGACCGAGCGCATCGGGCGTCTTCTGAAGATGCACGCGAACAAGCGAGAAGAGATCTCCGAGATACTGGCTGGCGACATTTGCGCCGCCGTTGGTTTGAAGAACGTTTCAACCGGCGACACGATCTGTAATGAACAACATCCCATCGCGCTGGAGTCGATCGAGTTTGCGGCTCCTGTGATCTCGGTCGCTGTTGAACCCAAGACCAAGGCTGACCAGGAAAAGATGGGCATGGCGCTCGGACGTCTGGCCCAGGAAGATCCCACCTTTAAGGTTCACACCGATCCCGATAGCGGACAGACCATCATCAGCGGCATGGGCGAGTTGCATCTCGAAATCATCGTCGACCGCATGATGCGCGAGTACAAGGTCGAAGCCAACGTCGGCAAGCCGCAGGTCGCTTATCGCGAGACGATCCGAAAGCACTCCGAAGCCGAGGGCAAATACATCCGGCAGACCGGCGGACGCGGCCAGTACGGTCACGCGAAGATTTATCTCGATCCTCAACCGCCGGGGACGGGCTACGAGTTTGTCAATGAAATCGTCGGCGGTTCAGTGCCGAAGGAATTCATTAAGCCGATCGACCAGGGCATTCAGGAAGCGCTCGAAGGCGGAGTGCTGGCCGGATATCCGATGGTAGACGTCAAGGCGACGCTGTTCGACGGTAGCTACCACGATGTTGACTCCAACGAAATGGCGTTCAAGATCGCCGGTTCGATGGCGTTCAAAGAAGCGGCCCGCAAGGCTTCTCCTGTGCTGCTGGAGCCTGTTATGGCAGTCGAAGTCGTGACCCCGGAAGATTATGCCGGTGTGATCATGGGTGACCTGAGTTCGCGCCGCGGACGCATCGAGGGTATGGAGCATCGCGCTGGATCGCAGGTGATCAAAGCGATCGTTCCCTTGGCGGAAATGTTCGGATACGCGACGCACATGCGTTCGTCAACCCAGGGCCGGGCGGAATACTCAATGCACTTTGCGCGCTACGAGGAGGCTCCGCGATCCGTTGCGGAGGAAATCATCGCGAAGGTGCAGGGAACGACGAAGTGACTGCACTCCCCGCGGTTCGTGGTGGATCGAAGATTTTGGATAGCGGATGGCCGGCGGGCAGTGTTTGAGGCGGTTTTTGCTGTCGGTGGGCCGTGGTCGAAGTTGCTCTGCCAGGCTGATGGATATCTAGAGACCGAATGTGGGTGCGAATCTCCTGAATCAGCGCAGTATCGAGTCCGGGATTTCTGGAGCTGGCATCGGAACTTCGAGATTTTTAGGGCGAGGTTTCAAGTAGAGTTCGAGCAGTTTGAAAATTGGATTCGCTACGAGAAGTTGATCGAAAGAGAACAATTCCTCGGCGCCTATTACGAGAGGTTTGAGGGCGGAAGCGAACAAGATTTGGTTTTGAGCTAGAAGCTGAGAGCTAAGAGCTAAGAGCTAAGAGCTTAGGAGCAGAGAGCTGAGTTATGGCGAAAGAGAAATTTGAGCGTACAAAGCCGCACTGCAACGTAGGCACGATCGGACACATTGATCACGGCAAAACGACGTTGACGGCGGCGATCACGAAGGTTCTGTCGAAGCACAATCCGTCGATCAAGTTCCGGTCGTTTGATTCGATCGACAATGCTCCGGAAGAGAAGGCGCGCGGAATCACCATCGCGACGGCGCACGTCGAGTACGAGACGGCGAACCGCCACTACGCGCACGTCGACTGCCCGGGCCACGCCGACTACATCAAGAACATGATCACCGGTGCGGCGCAGATGGATGGCGCGATCCTAGTGGTGGCGGCGACCGACGGTCCGATGCCGCAGACCCGTGAGCACGTGCTCTTGGCGCGTCAGGTGGGTGTGCCGTACATCGTGGTGGCGCTGAACAAGTGCGATGCGGTGGACGATCCTGAGTTGCTCGACCTGGTTGAGCTCGAAGTGCGCGAGCTGCTGAAGAGCTACGGATTCCCGGGCGACAATGCGCCGGTGATTCGCTTGTCAGCTCTGGGTGCGCTGAACGGTGAAGAGAAGTGGGAGAAGCAGGTCGACGCGCTGATGGAGGCGGTGGACAAGAGCGTGCCGCAGCCGGCGCGTGAACTGGACAAGCCGTTCCTGATGCCGATCGAAGACATCTTCTCGATCTCGGGCCGCGGCACGGTGGTGACGGGCCGAATCGAGCGCGGGAAGATCAAGGTCGGCGAGGAAGTGGAAATCGTTGGCTTCCGCGAGACGCGCAAGACGGTGGTGACGGGCGTGGAAATGTTCAAGAAGCAGCTGGACGAAGGCATGGCGGGCGACAACGCCGGGTTGCTGTTGCGCGGCATTGGCAAGGACGACGTGGAGCGCGGCATGGTGCTGGCGAAGACGGGATCGATCACGCCGCACACGAAGTTCAAGGCGTCGGTGTACATCCTGACGAAGGAAGAAGGCGGGCGTCACACGCCGTTCTTCAAGGGATACCGTCCGCAGTTCTATCTTCGTACCACCGACGTCACGGGAGTAGCGGAGTTGCCGGCGGGCACGGAAATGGTGATGCCGGGCGACAACGTGGAACTGGTGATTGAGCTGATCACGCCGGTGGCGATGGAGAAGGGGTTGCGCTTCGCAATTCGCGAAGGCGGCCACACGGTAGGATCGGGCGCGATCGCGGAGATTATTCAGTAAGCGGAATGCAGAAGTCAGAAAGAAGAATGCAGAAGTAACCGAATCGATTTAACTTCTGCATTCTGAATTCTTACTTCTGACTTCAACAAACGCGGCTTGCATCCTGCCGCAGGATCTTTCCGCCGGGGACCGGCGGGGTTAGGAAAAGAAACAAGTGATTGGAAAAGAGAGAATTCGGATTCGGTTGAAAGCCTACGACTATCGCATACTGGATCAGTCGACGGGCGAAATCGTGGAAACGGCGCGACGCACCGGCGCGCAAATTGCGGGACCGATTCCGCTGCCCACGATGAAGAACAAGTACACGGTGCTGCGTTCGCCGCACGTGGACAAAAAGTCGAGAGAGCAGTTTGAGATCCGCACGCATAAGCGGCTGCTCGACATTCTCGAGCCAACGCAGCAGACGGTGGATGCGCTGATGAAGCTGGATCTGCCGGCTGGTGTCGACGTCGAGATTAAGGCGTTCGGAAAAGAACATAAATAGCTTCGAGTCTCGAGCTTTGAGCTGCGAGATGGGAGCTTCCAGCCAATAGCCGCCGTCAACAAAAGACGCGCCAAGCTGGATGGAGAGAGGGAAATGGCAACGAAGGTAGCAGGAATCTTAGGCAAGAAAGTCGGGATGACGCAACTGTTCGACTCGAAGGGCGACGTTCGCCCGGTCACAGTGCTGCAGGCTGGTCCTTGCGTGGTAACACAGCATAAGACCGCTGCGAAGGAAGGATACGCGTCAGCACAGATTGGACTCGTTGAGTTCGTAAAGGAGTCGCGTCTTTCGAAGCCGGAGCGTGGACATCTGGCGAAGAACAATCTTCCTCCGGTGAAGTTTCTGCGTGAGGTTCCGCTCGAAGTCGATGGAGCAGATTCTGCCGACGGAAATGGCGCAGTCAAGATCGGGGATCGCGTCCTGGTCGAGATTTTCGACGGTGAGAAGTTCGTCGACATCGTGGGAGTCAGCAAGGGTAAAGGTTTCCAGGGAGTCGTGAAGCGGCATCACTTCGGCGGTGGTCCTAAGTCGCACGGTTCGATGTTCCAGATCACCGGTTCGATCGGTTCCTCGGCGTTCCCGTCGCGCGTGTTCAAGGGAATGCGGATGTCTGGTCACATGGGCAATCAGCAGGTGACGGTTCGCAACCTGCGCGTGCTGGGCGTCGACAAAGACGAAAATCTGCTTGTGGTCGAAGGCAGCGTCCCCGGCCCACAGGGCGGATACGTCGTAATTATCAAGGCGAAAAAGCCACCGAGAGAGCGTCGTGGATTCGCGGGTGCGGCTACGGTCGATCCGTTGAAGGCCGCGAAGAGGGCCGCGAAGAAGGCGTAATTCAGGGATCAGTGGCCAGAGGTCAGTGATCAGAAAAGTAAAGACAATGGCAACGATTGATATTCACAACTTGAGCGGCGAGAAGGTCGGAACATTCGATCTCGCTGATGAAATCTTCGGCGCGGTTAACGAAGACCTACTCTGGGAGGCGGTGAAGCACTACCGCGCCAGCCAGCGCGCCGGAACGCACAAGACGAAAGCGCGTTGGGAAGTGTCTGGCTCTGGCAAGAAGCTCTGGAAGCAGAAGGGCACCGGCCGGGCGCGAATCGGCTCGATTCGGTCGCCACTGTGGCGTCACGGTGCGACGGTCCACGGTCCCGTACCGCGCAGCTATGACTACACGTTCCCGCGCAAGAAGCTGCTGGGTGCTTTGCGGTCGGCACTAGCCGCAAAGTTTGCTGACGGCAAATTGATCGTCGTCAATGCCTTCGATGTGAAGGAGCCCAAGACCAAGGAATTCCAGAAGGCTCTGGATGCTTTGAGAGTCGACAAGACGGTGCTGGTGGTCGAGGCGCCCAAGCATGACAACCGTAACCTGGAATTGAGTGCTCGCAATATCGATGGGCTCGAACTAGTGCATGGTAACGAGGTACATCCGTATCACTTGCTGCGTCACGACCGCGTGATTTTCTCCCATCCAGCGATTGAGAAGTTGCAGCTTTCGCTGCAGAACTCGGTTTCGAAGAAGCAGCGCAAGTCAGGCAGCGGCGAAGACGAAGCGGCGAAGAAGCCGGTGAAAGAGCGTCGCCGCCGGCAGCGCAATGACAAAGCGGCGGAGGTGGCGTAATGAAGAGCGCATACCAGATCATTCGCCGTCCGGTGATTACCGAAAAAGGTCTCGCCATCAAGGAGAACCAGAACACTCTGGTGTTCCAGGTAGCTCCCAAAGCGACCAAGACGGAAATCAAGGAAGCGGTGCAGACGATTTTTAAGGTGAAAGTGCATTCTGTGCGTACGGCGACCTACCCGGGAAAAGAACGTCGGCGCGGAAAATTCGCCGGCTATCGTCCGGATTGGAAGAAGGCGTACGTACGCTTGCGCAGTGGCGAAAAGATGCCTGAGTACGCGCAGAACCTGTAAGAAGGGCTTCCGGCTCCCGTCTTCGGGTTTCCGGAAAAAGATTAAACGATTTGAGCTAGTGGCTAGAAGCTAGCAGCTAAGAGCTGATTATGCCGATCAAAACATACAGACCGACGACGCAGACGCTGCGGTATCGCACGACGATCGTCAACGACGACATCACGACGAAGAATCCGCATAAGCCGCTGGTCGAGCCCAAGCAGCGCACCGGTGGACGGCGCAATTCTGGCGACATCACTATGCGCTTCATTGGTGGTGGCCACAAGCGGAAGCTGCGCATTATCGACTTCAAGCGCGACAAAACTGGGATTGCAGCGACGGTGCAAACGATCGAATACGATCCCAACCGCTCTTCGCGCATTGCGCTGCTGGCTTATGCCGACGGCGAGAAGCGCTACATCCTGCAGCCGGAAGGCTTGAAGGTCGGGCAGAAAGTAGTGAGCGGCCCTGATGCAGACATCCTTGTCGGCAACGCACTGCCGCTCCGCAATATCCCACCAGGCACCGTGATTCATAATCTGGAGCTGAAGCCGGGTAAGGGTGCGCAGATGGTGCGTTCGGCGGGCGGGTCGGCGCAGCTGGTCGCCAAGGAAGCAGACTACGCGCTCGTGAAGCTGCCCTCCGGTGAGACCCGCAAAGTTTCGCAGGACTGCATGGCGACCATCGGGCAGGTCGGCAATATCGATCACGAGAACGTGACGATCGGGAAGGCTGGAAGGTCGCGGTGGCTGGGCAAGCGTCCGCACAATCGCGGTGTCTCGATGAACCCGGTTGACCATCCACATGGTGGTGGTGAAGGAAAGACCTCAGGTGGACGGCACCCGGTAACCCCGTGGGGCCAGCCAACACGCGGATACAAGACGCGGAACAACAAGCGGACCGATAAGTTCATCGTGAGCCGCCGGAGCAGGTAAGCGTATGGGGCGAAGTAGAGATTTTTCGACTTCGCTCGGAATGACAAGGTTTTATTTTGCTAAGAGCTAGAAGCTAATAGCTAGAGGCTGATTTTCTATGGCGCGTTCAACGAAAAAAGGCGCATTCGTCGATGCATACCTGCAGACGCGGGTGGAGCAGATGAATTCGCGCAATGAGAAGAAAGTTTTGCGTACGTGGTCGCGACGTTCGACCGTGTTGCCTGAGATGGTTGGTCACACGATCGCGGTGCACAACGGGAAGAAGTTCATCCCTGTGTACGTGACTGAGAACATGGTGGGGCACAAACTGGGCGAGTTCAGCTTCACCCGCACCTTCAAAGGACACTCGATGAAGGCGGCAACGGAAGCGGCGGCGAAACCAGCCGGTATTCCAGGCGGACCGGGAGCGCCCGTCCCCGTGGCAGGTGCGGCTCCGGCAGCACCGGCGCCGAAGGCGTAGTTGAGAGAAGACTATGGAATTTAGAGCAGAAAAGAAGTTCTTGAGAGTATCGCCGCAAAAGGCGCGGCTGGTGCTCGATCTGATCAAAGGCCGCCGCGTGGAAGATGCGCGCAACACGCTGATGTTCACCAAGAAACGTGTGGCTGAGCATGTGGGTAAGCTCCTGCAGTCGGCGCTCGACAACGCGAACTTTCTCACCACGGAGAAGGGACTGGATGTCGAAATCGACAACCTCTATGTAAAGCGAGCGATTGCCAACGACGGTCCACGTATGAAGCGGATCCGTCCGGCACCGCAAGGGCGTGCATACCGCTATCAGCGGCGCATCTCGCACATCGAGCTTGTGCTCGCCGAGCGGGGCAAGAATGGCGAGTCCGTCGCGACAGTCGTCGGCGAGGAAAAGGCTGCTGCTCCTGTTCCAGCGAAAACTCGGCGCAGAGCACCAGCAGTGAAGGCCAGCAAGAAGAAGGCAGCTGCGAAGTAAGGTTTCAGCAAGTTTGGTTGAGGATTTGGATTAGGAGAAGCAATGGGACAAAAAGTCCATCCTTATGGTTTCCGGCTTGGATTCACGAAGCCGTGGAAGTCGCGCTGGTTTGCCGAGCGGGACTACGACAAGCAGTTGCACGAGGACGTGAAGCTGAAGAACGAGCTGAAAGATAAGCTCAAGTCGGCGGGCGTTAGTGCGATTGAAATCGAGCGTCCGGGTAACAAGCTGCGCATCATCATCAAGACTGCCCGGCCCGGCATCATCATCGGACGCAAGGGCGCGGAAATCGACAAGCTCAAAGGCGAGTTGCAGAAACGGACCGGCGGCAAGGACATCTTCGTCGACATCCAGGAAGTGCATAAGCCCGAGCTGGATGCGCAGCTCGTGTCGGAGTCGATCGCGCTGCAGCTGGAAAAACGCGTCGGCTTCCGTCGGGCAATGCGCAAGGCGGTTGATTCCGCACTGCGCTTCGGATGTAAGGGAATCAAAGTTCGCGTGAGCGGACGCCTGAATGGAAACGAAATCGCGCGTTCTGAATGGTATCTGCAAGGACGTCTGCCGCTGCACACGCTCCGCGCCGACATCGATTTTGGTTTCAGCGAAGCGCGCACCACGTACGGCGTGATCGGCGTGAAGTGCTGGGTGTACAAGGGCGAGATCCTGCAGCAGAAGAAGCGCGAAGGCCAGCAAGTAGCCGCAGGCGGATTCTAGGAAGCGCAGAAGTAGAACGCGATTGTAGAAGTACACTCCGGCTCCGCGTGCGGGTTTAGCTAGGAGCTAGAAGCTAAGAGCTGATTTTATGTTGATGCCAAAGAAAGTGAAGTATCGGAAGCAGCAACGCGGCCGCATGACCGGGAAGGCGTGGCGCGGGTCGACTCTGTCTTTCGGCGATTACGGACTCAAGGTCCTCGAGCCAGGATGGGTCACCGACCGCCAGATCGAAGCTAGCCGCGTCGCCATGACCCGCTTTGTGAAGCGCGGCGGAAAAATATGGATTCGCGTGTTCCCCGACAAGCCGGTCACAAAGAAGCCCGCTGAAACGCGTATGGGCAAGGGCAAGGGTGCGCCGGATCACTGGGTTGCGGTCGTGAAACCCGGGAAGATCCTGTTTGAGATGGAGGGCGTAACCCATCAGGACGCAAGTGAAGCGATGCGTCTCGCGTCGCACAAGCTGTCGCTGCGGACGCAACTGGTGAAGCGCGAGGGAGCGCACTAAAAGCAGCAATCAGCTTTCAGCCGTCACCTATCAGCAAAAGCGACGGGGAAAGTAACTGAGAGCTGACAGCTGAAAGCTGAGAGCTTATTTATGAAGGTCGACAAAATTCGCAACTTAACCGACGCTGAACTGAATCATCAGGAAAAGGATCTCGCCGATCAGCTTTTCAAGTTGAAGTTTCAGCTGAACATGGGGCAGACCGAGAGCCTGAAAAAGATTCGCGGACTGCGCAAGGATATCGCGCGCGTCAAGACTATCCTCGGTGAGCGCAAGCGCTCGGCCGCAACGGAGAAGAAATAATGTCGGAAACGACACAGAAAGCGCAGGGTCGCCGCAAGGAAGTAGTGGGCGAGGTTGTCTCGAACAAGATGCACAAAACGATCGTTGTGCAGGTAACGCGGAAGAAGGCGCATCCGTTCTACGGTCGCGTCATCGCGCGGAACAAGAAGTTTTATGCACATGACGAGTCGAACCAGGCGCACGTCGGCGATCTGGTGCGGATCGAAGAGACGCGTCCGCTGTCGAAATTGAAGCGCTGGAAACTGAAAGATATCGTGCGCAAAGCGGCGCTGTTGCCAGAAGCGCCAACTGAAGTCGCCAGCTAGTCCGCTGGAAGGAACAAGGGAGAATACGCCATGGCCGTGATGATGAGATCCATGCTGGAGGTCGCCGATAATTCCGGCGCGCGCAAGCTGCAGATGATTCTGCCGCTTGGCGGATCGACCGGGTTGAATGCCGATCTGGGGGATGTGATCACGGCGGCGGTGAAGGAATCGGCTCCCGAGGGCCAGGTGCAAAAGGGCAAAGTCGTGAAAGCCGTGATCGTGCGGACCCGCAAGGAGCACCGGCGGCGGGACGGAACCTATATCCGCTTCGATCAGAATGCGGCTGTGTTGATCAATGAAGCCGGGGAACCGGTTGGGACCCGCGTATTCGGTCCAGTTGCTCGCGAGCTTCGCGAAAAGAAGTTTTTGAAGATTGTGTCGCTCGCCCCCGAAGTCATCTAGTGCGGAGCGAAGAAAACCGAATTTCTGGAAGAGATTGAGACATGAGAATAGCTAGCACAGAACATAAGCGAGTAGATATCCGGCGGAACGATACCGTGAAGGTGATCACCGGGCGCGATAAGGGCAAGGAAGGGCGCGTACTGCGCGTGTTTCCAAATGACGCGAAGCTTCTGGTTGAGCACGTCATGATGGTGAAGAAGCACGTGCGACCGAATCCGCAGCGGAACATCAAAGGCGGCATTGCCGAGCAGGAAAGCCGGATTGCGATTTCGAACGTGCAACTGGTCTGTCCGACCTGCGGCCCTGTGCGAATCGGTCACGAAGTGCGAGGCGACCGAAAAGTCCGCGTCTGTAAGAAGTGTGACACCACGCTCGACAAATAGAGTTTTCGGCCGATCAGAGATCGGCAGATTGAGAACCTCACGAACCGGTAACCACTCCGAAACCGTGAGAGGAAGTTGAAGAGACATGGCAAAGGACAAAAAAGGACAGAAAGACGCGGCACCGCAGGAGTCGAAAGCTCCGGAGCAGGCTCGGCATAGCGCGAAGGAACGCCCCCGGTTGCGGTCAAAGTTTGAGAAAGAAGTGGCACCTGCCCTCTTGAAAGAACTCGAACTGAACAATCCGATGGCGGTTCCGCGGTTGCACAAGATCGTCGTCAACATGGGTGTTGGCGAGGCGACGCAGAACGCGAAGGTGCTCGATCCCGCTGTCAATGAACTCGGTCAGATTACGGGGCAGAAGCCGGTAGTGACTCGCGCGAAGAAATCGATCGCCGCATTCAAAGTTCGTCAGGGACAGTCGATTGGCGCAATGGTCACGCTGCGCGGCGATCGAATGTACGAATTCTTCGACCGTCTGGTGAACATTGTCCTCCCGCGCGTCCGTGACTTCCGCGGTGTTTCGACGAAGTCCTTCGACGGACGAGGGAATTACACACTGGGCCTGCATGATCAGCTGATTTTCCCCGAGATCGATTACGCGAAGGTCGATAAGTTGAAAGGCATGAACGTCACGATCGTGACGACGGCGCAGAACGACAATCAGGCGCGGTCATTGCTGAAGCATATGGGAATGCCCTTCAGAGCATAAATTTCAAAGTTTCAGGGTTGCAAAGTTTCAAAGACGCAAAAGGATTGAATGGCGACTACAGCAAAACGAGTTAAGGACGCAAGAAAGCCCAAGTTTTCCACGCGCAAGCACAACCGCTGCAAACTGTGCGGACGTCCGCGGGCGTATCTGCGGAAGTTCGGGATTTGCCGCTTGTGCTTCAGGCAGTTGGCTCTGCGCGGGGAGATTCCAGGTGTTTCGAAGTCTTCGTGGTAATGCGTCGTGGACCGCGCCGTCGGTCGTGAGCGAATTGCGAACGACCAAGGACCAACGACCAACGACTGATGTAACAGCCGCTGCAGGTTCTCCGCTGGACGCGGAGCGAACGGGTGGCTCAAGGAGAAGCAGACGATGAGGTTGACCGATCCGGTCGCAGACATGTTGACGAGAGTGCGTAATGCACTCCAGGCCCGCCACCAGAAGGTGGATATCCCGGCTTCGCGCTTGAAACTGGAGATTGCCCGCATCCTGAAAGAGGAAGGCTATATCTCCAACTACAAGCCGACCGAGGAAGAGGGCCACAAGATCATCAGGGTTTACCTGAAGTATGGCGCTAATAACGAGGCTGCCATTTCGAAGGCCGAGCGTGTCTCTCGACCGGGATGCCGTGTCTACGTGCGGCGCAGCGAGATTCCACGCGTGCTCGGAGGAATGGGAATCAACATTCTCACCACACCTCGGGGCGTGATGACCGGTCGCCAGGCTCGTAAGGAAGGCGTAGGCGGCGAGTTGCTGTGCGAGATTTATTAACGGCAGCTTCTAGCTACTAGCTTCTGGCTACTAGCTAAGAGCGGCGAGATCGCAGTTTGATTCAGCTTGAAACAGATTCGGTGCAAGCCGAACTGAAAAACCAAAGCGGCCTGGCTAGAAGCTAGGAGCTAGAAGCTAGAAGCTCATATGTCACGAATTGGAAAAAAGCCGATCGCGATCCCCAAGGGAGTCACGATCAAAGTCGAAGGAAATACAGTCCTGGTGCAGGGGCCGAAGGGCAGAGTCGATACTCCGCTGCCGACTGGAATCAAGGTCGAACAGAAGGATGGCCATCTGCTCGCGGTTCGCGAGAATGATTCTCAATCTGCGGTTCACGGCCTGGCGCGCGCTCTGGTCAACAACGCAGTCGAGGGTGTCACAAAAGGCTGGACGCGCGAACTGGAGATCGTCGGCATCGGCTACCGCGCCGAGATGAAGGGTAAGGCTTTGGTCGTATTTAACCTGGGATTCTCACACCCCATTGAGTACCCATTGCCAACCGGTGTCGATGCCGCAGTGGACCCGAAGCAGACGCGAATCACGTTGACTGGAATCGACCGTCAGAAAGTCGGCCAGGTTGCTGCCGAAATGCGAGCACTGCGTCCTCCGGACCCTTACAAGAACAAGGGCGTACGCTACGTCGGAGAGCGCCTGAAGAAGAAGGTTGGAAAGACGGGAGCGAAATAAAGCGTCGTTAGTCGCTGGCCGTTAGCCGTCGGCCAGCGAAAAAGGGCTGCTGCGGTCGTGAGATTTGGGCTTACGACCAACGACCAACGACCAAGGACGAATTTTCATGCTGACCAAGATATCGAAGAACAAGAAACGCGGATTTAGTCACGATCGCATCCGCAAGAAATTGCAGGGAACTGCTGAGCGTCCGCGCTTGAATGTGTATCGCTCGCTGAATCATATTTACGTGCAGGTGATCGATGACCTGAACGGCCAGACGCTAGTCTCGGCTAGTACAGCGGAAGGGAAGAAGGAAGAGCGACGTACTGGCGGTAACGTGGCATCCGCGAAAGCAGTCGGCAAAGCCATCGCCGAACGGGCAAAGGCAAAGGGCGTGACCAAGGTCGTATTCGATCGCGGCGGATACATTTACCACGGGCGCGTAAAGGCTCTGGCGGACGCCGCCCGCGAAGCAGGATTGAAATTTTAGCTACGAGCTATGAGCCATGAGCTGCGAGCAAAACTGATTTGCTTCAGGCTCGAAGCTCGAAGCTCGGGACTTGAAGCTGACAAAATATGCCAACAGTGACGAAGAAACTCGATGCAGGCGCGTACCAGCTGAAGGATCAGGTGGTCGCTATCAACCGCGTGACCAAGGTGGTCAAGGGCGGAAAGAATCTCTCGTTCGCCGCGCTAGTTGTCGTCGGCGATCCATCCGCAGCCGTGGTCGGCTACGGATCTGGAAAAGCGAAAGAAGTGCCGCAAGCCATCCGCAAGGGAATTGAGTCCGCAAAGAAGAATCTGATCAAGGTCAACTTGACCCAGACAAGCATTGCGCACCTCGTCCTCGGACGCTACGGCTCGGGCAAGGTGTTGCTGAAGCCGGCTCCTGAAGGTACTGGCGTGATTGCGGGCGGAGCTGTCCGCGCGGTGATGACTTCGGCAGGCGTGCAGAACGTTCTGACCAAGTCGATCGGAACCACAAACCCGCACAACGTGATCAAGGCGACTTTCGACGCGTTGAAGCAGCTGAAGAACAAAGAGAGCGTTGCGAATCTGCGCGGCAAAGTCGCGGAAGAGCTTTAAAGGGGCAAGCGGCCAGTGGTCAGTGGCTAGTGGCCAGAAGCAAATCAAGATTATCTGGCCGCTGACCACTGATCACTGGCCACTGAGGTTCAGAAATGACAGCAAAGAAATCGAATGCGGGCAGCGGCAAGATCCAGTTGAAATGGGTCCGTTCCGCGATTTGCGCCCCGGAAAAGCAGAAACTGGTAATCAAAGGCCTGGGATTTACACGGCTGAACCAAGTGATTGAGCGCCCGAACACCGCGGCGGTTCGCGGCATGGTGGCGAAAGTGCCCCACCTGATCGAAGTAGTGGAATAGTTATCAGCTTTCAGCTATCAGCCGTTATGGCTGAAAGCTGAAGGCCGAGGGCTGAGAGCTGAAATATGAATTTATCGAATATTCATCGACCCAAAAAGGCGACCGAGAAGCGCAAGCGCGTCGGACGCGGTATGGGCTCCGGCATGGGCAAAACGTCCACCCGCGGGCACAAAGGACAGCGTTCACGCAGCGGTTCGCGCATGATCCGCGGATTTGAAGGCGGCCAGATGCCGCTACACCGCCGCATGCCGAAGCGCGGCTTCACTAATATCTTCCGCAAGGAATATGCGATCGTCAGCCTCGAGCGTTTGGCGGAATTGGGCGAAACCACCATCAATCCCGATGTTTTGCGGAAGGCTGGAGTGGTCAAGACGAAGCACCCGGTCAAGATTCTGGGCGATGGAGAACTGAGCGTCGCCCTGAACGTGAGTGCGCACAAGTTCTCAAAGTCGGCACAAGAGAAGATTACCAAGGCGGGCGGCAAGGTCGAGGTCTTGCAGTAATGCTGGATAAGCTGGCGAACATCTTTCGGATTCCAGATCTGCGTAAGCGAATCTTGTTTACGTTGGGGCTGCTGTTCGTCTATCGGCTCGGCGGCCACCTTCCAACGCCCGGTATTGATACGGCGAAACTCGAGGCGTATTTCACCCAGGGCGCGACGGGCGGCTC
>AP72_2010_repI_A100DRAFT_1000027_pt1 | contig 23625 bp, 21 predicted proteins | sample AmaPasrepliIA100_FD_9193 | JGI IMG/M metagenome (IMG submission 9193)
AAAGAAATGTCCGGAAGCGAGCGCTTCCGGACCTTTGCCGCATGGTTCTGTCACTTCTCGGAGGCAAGCAGGAGCTCTTCGGTTGAAGTTGCATTCTGAGCACGCAACTCAGCTTCCGCTCGGCTCTCCGGAATCTGATAGACGGTTCGATCACCGGCAAGTTTGACGCCCGTCAAGAAGGCACGATCGCCGTACTTGTGGAACACCAGCGCGTAAGATCCAGATGCCTTCTTCGCAAAATTCGGCGCAGCCGGGGTGAACAGACTTACCTTTTCGGCGACGTTGCGAATCACCAGTGTTCTGCCACTGGCTCCGGCAAGCTCGACCGTCCATTTTCCAGCCGGCATGTGTTTGCTTCCCACCATGAACGGGAATGGCACTTGACCCTCGATCCGTGTGGCACTCCCCATCTGCGCCACAGCCAGAATCGGCAGGGCAACAAGCGTTAATACGACCATCCTCTTTGCGTAGTTCATAAGTAACCTCCGTAGATTTGTTGGTGGGGGGAAAACTGATCGATGTTGCGCCACATAGCCTGGAACGTCCATGGAGTCAGGCTGAAGCCTTATGAAATGATATGAAGAAAAGTGGCATATTCTTGACAAGGCAGACCGCCAAGACAAGAATTGGAGCACATTGGGGCAGGTGGCGATGGAAGCGAAAAGAGTCCGCTTCGGTCCGTATGAGTTGGACTTCGGCGGTTTCCAACTTTTTCGGGCAGGAGAGCCAGTGCGGCTGGAGGGGCTACCCCTGCGATTGCTGATGTACCTGATTGAGCATCATCGCGAACTGGTGACGCGCGAGGAGATTGCCAATTCCCTTTGGGGAAAAGACGTCTTCGTCGATGTCGAAACGGGCATCAATACCGCGATTCGCAAGGTTCGTATGGTGCTAGAAGACGATTCGGCACAGCCGCAATACTTGCAAACGGTGGTGGGCCGAGGATATCGGTTTGTTGCTAATCTCAGCCCCACTGATCAGACCTCCACGAGCTCAGACAGGGCTGAGGTATCCCTCGAGGAACTTGGTCAAGCGATTATGGCTGCAGCCGGGCTCGATCCCGAAGAAAAAAAGACTGCGCCTAAGAACCAGAAGAGTCCTAGCGACGCACATCCTTCCGTGATCATTCACCGGTAATGCCCGCGGTAAGACCACTGCGTCGCCAACCCCTGGAAAAGCGCGCTGAGAAAAAAATCCCGCTGGCAGACGTATCCTCAACTCTGCAAATAGGATTCGCTGGTGCCCCCGATTGGCGATTTGTTCAACAAACCGGATGACATGGAAATCCTGTTCAAGATGTTCGGAATGCGGATAAAACTCTGGGACGGCGAGACACTCAACGTTGACGATCAGCAACTATGGAATGCTGTTAAGAATCAGGTCCCAGACTGGGCGTTGTGTTCAGGAGGCTCAGCCCAATAATAACGCCCCATATAGGAAACGTCGCGTGACCGAAGGACAGCGGTCCAAGAGGCCATTGTCCGTTCGTGAATTACTGAATTGCGAAATGAATCGGAGCAGCTGGACAGGCATCTGCAAATGGCCTTCCTCATGTCCTTTTCTTGGTCTCGGGTCTTCCTGGTAGAAAACACTTCTCCACACCGTATTGACTATGATTTCAGACGTGACCTAAAATGCTTGCCGCTTGAAACCTGAATTGCTCCACGCTTTCTGAACAGCGCTCGCCCGGTGAAGAGTGCAGCTGTTCGAAACCCACGGCNGCTTCAACAGACAACGATATTTTAGGAGTGCCACGATGCCTAATTCCTCGTCTCGCCGCTCTTCACGCATCATCGTAAACGTTTACGGTCTCATCTTTCTGGCCCTTTTGGCCATTTCTCTCCCACTGAACGCACAGACAGTTTCGACATATGATTTCGAAGACGGAACGGCTGAAGGTTGGGTTTCATTCTTCAACGCCAGCGCTCCGGTGGCGACTGCAGCCGCTGCTTACAGTGGCTCGAACAGCCTGCTGACGAGTACGAGTGCCAGCGGCACCGGTGGACCGTCGATCTCGCTCAATTCCGTTCTGCTTCCGGGTGCCCAGTACACGATCACCGGGTGGGTCCGTCTGACAACCGGCGAAACGGCATCGAACGCCAATTTCACGGTGAAACGTAGCGATGCCACGTGCTCCGGAGGGGCTTGCTACGATCTGATTGGCAACTACACGGTCGCCGTCAGTGATTCGGGCTGGGCCCAGATTGGCGGAACGTACACGCCGGCCACTACCGAGACGGGGCTTCTCCTCTATGCGCAACTGATAGGCGCGAGCAGCGCGCAAAGTTTCTACCTCGATGACGTTGTGATTACGGAAACGGCTCCGCCACCGGGCGGAACTCCGGTCGCGACCTATACGTTCAGCGATGGCGGGCTAGATGGTTGGGTGCCATTCGGCAGTCCCACGTTAACGAATGTCGTCTCGCCGGTGGTCGATCCGGCGGGCAACACCAATAGCATGTCGGTCACGAACCGCACTTCCAGTTACATGGGACCGAGTCTCAATCTGCTCGGCGTGAACAACATTGTCGCGGGCGCGACTTACCAGGTGAGTGCTTACGTTTTGCTCGCAGCTCCAGACGGCGCAAACCCCACGGCGACTATCTCGATGAAGCGGGAAGACTGTGCGACCAGCGGCGCGTATAGCAACATTGGAACTTCGACCGCGCTTTCCTCGACCGCCTGGACCAAAGTCCAAGGCACGTTCAGCTTCAGCAATCAGCCCGGTCCGCCCAGCACTCTGCTGCTCTATATTCAATCCAGCAGCGCAACGGATTCGTTCTACGTTAGCGATGTGATGATCGGCGAATTGGCGCCGCCTCCACCCGATCCGAGCCAGCAAGACAATTCCGGCATATCGACGAACTTCGAAGATGGAGGAACCGATGGCTGGAGTTCGCGCTCAGGTTCTTCATCAGTCACGAACTCAACTGCAGCGGCGCACTCTGGAACGCAGAGCCTGCTTACAACCGGCCGCATCGCCAATTGGGATGGGCCGTCGATCAGTGTGAGCAACAAGATGTACAACGGATCCAAGTACAACATCAGCGGCTGGGTGATGCTCGTACCCACGGATGGCTCGAGCCATGTCATCAACATCAGCCTGCAAACGACGCTTAGCGGCAACACGAGTTTTCCCAGCGTGACCAGCTATCCCGGCGTGACGGTGCTGGCGGATGGCCGCTGGCATCAGATCAGCGTCAATGGATTCAACATGTCAAATGCCTACGATCAGGGAGCTGCAAGCTTGTACTTCCAGACTGTACCGGCAAGCGGCGACGACCTGGTTTCGTTCTACGTCGACGATTTCCAACTGACCTACGTGCCGCCTCCGGTCATCCAGACTGGCATTCCATCCATCTACCAGACGCTTTCCGGGTTCTTCCCGGTCGGCGCGGCGGTCGATCCCACCGATCTTTCCGGCCCGCACGAGCAGTTGCTGACCACGCACTTCGACAGCATCACTCCGGGCAACGAGATGAAGTGGAGTTCGATTGAAAACACGTTGGGCAGCTTCAACTTCGGACCAGCAGATGCCGAAGTGGGCGTCGCTGTCTGCCACAACATGCGCATCCGCGGACACAATCTCGTCTGGGCTTCAGGCGCGCAGACTCCTTCGTATGCCGCCGGGGATGGCACAAATTCGACGGCCAACCAAGCCACGGTCACAGCGAACATTCAAGAGCACATCCAGAACGAGGTGCAACACTTTGGATCGCAAGTGTATGCATGGGACGTGATCAATGAGCCACTCGACCCCAATCAGCCGGATTGCCTGCTGCACGGCCCGTTCTACAACGTGCTGGGCAAGAGCTATCTTGATGTCGCGCTGCAGGCTGCACGCCAGTACGCTCCTGCGGGGACGAAACTGTTCATCAATGACTACAGCACGGCCGATCCGAATCGACTGGCATGCCTGGTGAAGGTGATCCGGGACTTGCGGTCTCGCGGAATTCCCATCGACGGCGTGGGTCATGAGATGCACAACGCCATCAATTACCCGAGCGTCAAAGCGATGGAGAATGCGGTCAACACCGTGCATCGTGCGTTCCCTGACATTGAGCAGCAGATCACCGAACTCGATGTCAGCGTCTACAATGCGGGCGATATTGCGTCGAATTATGGGTCGAACATCCCACCAGCTGTTCTGGCGGAGCAGGGCTGGCTTTACGCGGACTACTTTGACCTATTCCGTCGTTTGAGTGGCAAGATCAGCGCCGTCACGATATGGGGAATGGCCGATGACGATACATGGCTCGACAGTTTCCCCGTATCGCGAACGGATTACCCATTGCCTTTCGATATGAACCTGCAGGCGAAACCCGCATATTGGGGCATCGTTGATGAAACGAAACTACCTGGTTATGGGATGAAGTTCTCGGCCAGAGTTACATCCGAACAGCAGAATACGCGTGTGATTAAGGTAACCGCGACCAACGGAGATGTAGGTACTGCTTACGCAACTCAGATCAACGCTTTTGCACTGACGCAGGACTCTGGCCCTCGGTGCACGCCGGTGATTGTTGCTCCCACGACCTTCCCAGTCAGATTGGGTGATATTCCAGCGAATGGCAGTGTCAGTGCATCCTTCACCGTTAGTTTGAAAGGCTGCAATCCGAACACTGAGTGGAAGGTGATCGTCCCTTGGAATGCGAATGTGTACGAAACCGGAACATTCAACTTCGAGACGGAGTTCAACCACTAAACTGGAGCGCTCGGAAGTTCGGCCTTAAAAGGAAAGNCCCTCAGAAATTGCGGGGCTTTCTTGCTGCTAAACGGTGGGTTGCGCAGTGTTTTGCAGCCTATTTCTTGGTTTGGCATTCTCCTATTGGTTGGCTCCGGATCTTCGAACTATCGCGCACCGAGTTGGGTTTTCACGTTTTGGGGCCGCTTATCGCGTCGGGTTGGGGATGGTACTACCAACGCAAGTTCGCCAAGAAACCAGAGAAGATAAGAGAATTCTGAGCCAGTAGTTGGCGAAAAATCTCGCACTCAAAATCCCCCACTGACCTAACGCGAGTCCCGCGGCGTATTTCGAGCCCCGACAATCAACCAGCGACAAACGCTCGGATATGGACGTAATTGAAAGAATCCGAGATTTGAGTGCTATGGCCTGATTAACCGTTTGACTCCCAGTTAGCCCGTCCGTTTGGAGAACTGGCGGCGGCCAGCAATCACAACTTAGGCGCGACTGGCGACGAATATCTCGACCATGGGAGCGCCGATCCCCGCTAGTCCCGCCGGTTATAACCACAACTTTTTACTCGAATGGCAACATGCTTTTGGACCCTCGTGCTGAAAACGAGAAGGTCTCGTACCGCATTGCAAAATTTCCTCAACTCGGCCTGGCGCTTAATGTGCGCACGATTACCCACTTGCCTGAGCGCTTCTTGAAGAGATCCACGAACGCAAATTGACCGCCATAGTCTTTTCCGTCCTGGATCCTCCTTTCCTTGACACCGGCTTGAGCCACAGCAACATTGCCGAACGCTTGCACATTCACCGGTCCAAGCTCAAATGACACGAGTTTGTGCTTGCCGGATTTGAAATCGTCTAAGANGTCCTCTTTGCGGAAAAGCTTGCCTGACGACCCGATCGTAGCGAAATCGTCTGCGTATGCCTGATTGAGCCTTTCTAGATCGACGGCCACCATTGCATTTCCAATATCCTGTTCGAGTTTCTTGATCTCCTCGACAGCGCTCGGATCGGGGACAGCCTTGAACGAGTCGGATAAATCCCCAGATAAAGAGCGCACGACCACCCACTTACCTGCGCGCTTCTCGAGGAGATCCGCCCAAACAAGCTGGGGATTAGTAACTTTTCCTTTCTCGTTTCGTTTTTCACGCACAATGCCTTGGCCCAAAGCGACATTGCCAAATACCTGTATGTCGATTGGCCCGGTTTCAAACCACTCGAGTTTGTCAGGGAAGCCTGTGCTTAGAAGCTTCTTTTTATTAACAACGTTGCCGGAGGACCCGACGATTGCAAAATCGTCAGCATAGAGCTGACTGTACTTGTCGAAATCGCCGGATATTTGGAAATTTCCCAAATCTAGTTCCACCTGCTTGACTGCCTCTATATCGGCCGTATCTCCCACTGGTGTGTTTCGGCTGTTTGCCGCAGAGTCCGTGATGCTAATGCCTGCCCACGATAGAGCTGCGAACAGCAACGCTGCGAACCCCTGGCTGAAAATGCTTTTATTCATTTATTGACTCCCCTCGACCTCCGCGGTCGTTCGCGACATCCGCAGTATCCGAGAACGGGAAATTCCTGTCCATGACCTCGGAGGTCATCACAACGGCTTTCCAGTGCCCAAGAATGGTAGGGCGTCTGATCGAATGGCTCTTCCTGAAAACGGTCAGCAGGATCGCAGATCAGGAATCCGACCGTGGAAATCGAAACCCCTCGCTTAGTGGTGGAAACCAAAAAATAGAGCTCACAAGAGAATAGATTGCCTTGGAGCCGAGTTAAGACGTTTCCTCAGATAGATGATGCACGAAAGTGCGAGTGTCATCGTCTGCAGGAAAAAAACTCTCAATGCGGAGTTCCTGAAGTCCAGCATCTAGCGGCGTGCCCAAGGTAGTGAGGACAGAAAACAGGCGAAGCGTTGAGTTCTTCCACCTGTAGTTAATGGTCAAGAACGGCGGAGAAGCGCCATCCCAAGCCGGCGTTTCCCACCGGTTCGGGACGTCCGGATAGCTGAGCAGCTCTTCCAGGAAACGCTTCAATGTCTCATCTGTTGGATTGTCTGCCACTTCGCGATGCACTCGCCGAATAATGCGTGCGGCGATTACTTCCCAGTTTTCGATGAAGGGCCGAAGCCCTTGGGGATGGAATACAAGGCGAACTCCATTATGCGGCGTCCCAGAATCGCAGCCCGGGAACAGGCCCAGAAAGCGCTTTGCACCGGCATTCATACTCATTGTGTTCCAATAGCGGTCCAGGACGAGCACGGGGTAAGGCTCCAGTTGCGCCATCTGAAGCTCGACCGCGCGCCGCGCGGCCTCCAGTTCCGGTGCGTCGAGATCATCGTGGCGATATAGCGGAGCATAGCCGGCCGCGAGCAACAGTGAATTGCGCTCGCGGAGTGGAACCTGCAGCGCCTCAGCTAGCCGCAGGACCATCTCGCGGCTCGGTTGTGCGCGACCTGTCTCGACGCAACTGAGATGACGGGTTGAGATCTCGGCGTCAAGTGCCAGGTCCAGTTGGCTGATGCGTCGAGTAGTTCGCCAGCTTCGAAGCAGGACACCAAAAGTCCTATTAGGCGTCGTAGGGGCAGAGACGGGAGACGGTGAAATCACTGTGCAATTATAGGAGGAAGCTCTCTCCAGCGGTAAGAGGCAGGCTTCCCGCGCGGGCCGGTCCTTCCCTACAGATCCTTCCTTACAAAGACGATAAGTTTTATCTTTCACAATGCGTGAACTTTGAATTTGCCGCTCAATTCGTGGATTTGTCGGCACTCGGAAGTTAGCCACTCTTTTTGAGTCCGCTCTGGCGATACCTGTTGAAATATCACCATCACGCTCATGGAGCTGCTTTTTCAGAATCTAACTCACTACGCTATTGCGCAGGTGGGCGAATGCTAAAACTTTCGTGAGCTGGGGACGGGTGGTTTACCTTCGAGCGTCGCCCCTGCGCCTGCAAGTTCCGATGTGCTTCGTCCCAGCTAGGCTCTCGGTCGCTCTCTTGTTCCCAGCGGACCAGGGCGGCTTCGTCGCACCATTCGAGAAGCTTTCGCATCGCTTTTCGGTGCATTCCCGCCAACATAAACTCTTTCATTGTGGATTCCGTGGTCCATACGGTACAGGTCCAGAACGTAAGATCGACATCGCGCAGCAACGATACCGCCAGATTTCCTGGAGAATGCTTAGCCTGACGCGATGAGAGAAGAGCGTAGTAGAGAAATGGAACGAGATATAGCCATGAACGTACACGCAGACGGGTAATTGAGACAATGGCCATCAATTTTCTGAAGTCGCAAAATCGCCACCACGGGGTGATATTCCCACTGCAGTCTTCGCTCTCGCAAGAAATCCGGCATTCAGCCATGCCGCTCCCGCTAAGGCCGAAGCTTGGCAGAGCATTGTCCACTGTAGTCGGCTGCCGGGTTCGTGGAGGACTCCCGGAATGTGCAACAGGACAATGAATGTGCTGATCATGCAGGCCTCCAGAATGGAGGCGATTCCGGGAATGATCGTCAACAGCATCGCGATTCCCGCTGCGAGATGCCCAGCGCCAGTCAGATAGGCGAAACCGATTCGGTATGGAAGCCACGCCGGCACCATGCCGGCAGTCACCTCGGCATATGCAAAGTGTGAGACGCCAAATACCACACATGCCCCAGCAAACAGCACGCGTGGCCAGCCCGTATTGTGCTGGACTTTGTGAGGTTGAGTTTCCTGCGACGGCGAAACCGAACAGACAATCACCCACCCTCCGCAAACTAGGGCGAGATTCTCAGCCAATCCGAGCCACTTTCCGACATCCAAGGGCGAGTAAAGCACGCGCGTAAGATGCAGTGTAATCAACAGGAGAAGTTGGTAAAGAGTCATTGCCAGAGCAGCCCTGCGAACCGATCGCCTTGCCAGCATGCAGAGCGCAGCGGCCAATAGGGCAAACCCAGAGATAAATGCAAGACCGTGACGCAACGGAATCCATTGGGGGACGGGCTGCCAAGTGTAGGCGAAATCGCCTGATCCTAAGCTGAGAACCCCGATGCCGGCGAGTCCGAGCGTGAATAGAGAATGGCCAAGGGCCATAATCTGATTGTCGATTCTCTTCCTTGCAATGTTAGGTACTCGATCTACCTGGTTTTCTGTAATGCTGATGTCGTGAGTAGTCATCGAAGCTGAAGCTGGGATGTTGGCGAAGTTCTCGTTTCTGCACAATATCCACTTGCCTCAGTTCAGAGATAGCCATTCAGTCGAAGCAAGTTGAAGGGGTCTACGACGATCCGCATTTACATTGACTGAATAATGTTTTTCATTTTCCGCACCGCGTGCGGAATCTCCCCCACCGACGTATTACTGAATCCGAGGATGAATCCCTGCGGGGCCGGCTTTTCAATGTAAGAAGATGACAGTGGCACGACCCAGAGCTTGGCTCTTGCCGCTGCTCGTTCAGAAATCTCATGATCATTGTACCCATCGGGCAATGTCACCGATACATGCAGGCCCGCTTGCTCTCCACGAACGTTAACGTCGATTCCCAGATCATTTGGCAGACTCTCGAGCAAGGCACTCCGGCGCTCGCGATACAGCAGACGCATCCTGCGAATATGCCGTGAAAAGTGTCCCTCCTCGATGAAGTCAGCCACCACCAATTGCATAAAGCCGGGCGGCCCAAGGTCCATCGCGAGCCGGGCCGCGATAAAGCGTTGAATCAATTCCGGGGGCACAACGATGTAACCAAGTCGTAATGATGGAAACAGCACTTTGCTGAACGTACCGATGTAGACCACCTGCGCGCCAGGGTCGAGCCCCTGCAACGAAGCAATGGGCATGTTTTCGTACCGATATTCGCTGTCGTAATCGTCCTCAATAATCCAGGATCCGGAATTGTGTGCCCAATCCAGAAGTTGCAACCGGCGCGATGCACTCATCGTTGCGCCGAGTGGGTACTGATGCGAAGGTGTCACCAATGCAGCTTCAGCGTCGCGGCAGCGCTTGATTCCAGCCGCCACGTCCATCCCTTCGTTGTCCACCGGGACCGGAATGATGTTGCATCCATTGATTCGGAACGCATCTCGGGCGAAGCGGTATCCTGGCTCTTCCATCCAGACACGACCTCCACGACTGAGCAATACCCGGCTCGAAATTTCCAGAGCTTGTTGCGATCCGCTGACGATCATGATGTGGTCGGCCTCGCAACGCACTCCACGCGCTGTTCTGAGATATGCGGCAATCACCTTTCTCAAGTGTTTCGTTCCCATAGGATCGTCATAGTGCATGGCTGCCAGTGGCATATTGCGCCCACGAGCGGCCACGAGCCGGGACCATATATCGATGGGAAAATGATCGAGCGCAGGTTGTCCAGGATTGAAAGCTCCCCACCGTTTGCTTAGCCACGGCACAATTGTTGGTGACGGTGGGAGAAGCATGCGATTCACAGGCATCGGCCGGCGTCCTTTGCGCATTTCGACACGAGCGCTAGACTTTTGCGCCAGCATCGACTGTTCGGGCAAAGTACTGGAGATCACGGTTCCGGCTCCGACCCGCGCTTCAAGATATCCTTCCGCTAACAGTTGAGCGTACGCATTCAACACTGGAATGCGCGAGACGTTCAGTTCTGAAGCCAAGATGCGAGTCGATGGAATCCGCTCTCCCGGCCGCAATTCGCGTCCAACGATCGCATTTCGATATGCGTTGTAGATCTGCCGATGCAAAGGATCGCGCGCCCGCCGATCGATAGAGATGATCGGCATGACGCCGGAGGAAATCTTCTTCATTTCAAGCGGAACATAGTGGTTATACTAGATCATTGTCAACCTCATAAGTTTACCGACCATTTTGACCAGAGGACTGAACATCGGACCTCGACACACCATGGGTTCGTGATTACGACGGTTGCAAAGGAGAGAGCCTCGCTCGGCGCGGGAGGAGTGCAACTCGAGAGTATGGGGGACCAAGTCCGTAGGATCCGAACAACCGCCTTCTGCTATCGTGCAGCCTTCCAAACAGTCGCTCCGAGTAGCTTACCGGGGCCGGACTCCTGTACGAAGGCAACCAGACGAATTTGATTCAAACTCGTCGCCGCCTTCAATTTCAATTGCACGTTCTCGGCAAAGCTCTTGCCCCTGCCTAGCTTGCCTATTTTGGCCATTTGCTGGACAACCGCGATGTGAGTCAGGTGCTTCCCGCCATTTTCTCCCCGCAACACCTGCGACTCAACGCGATCCAGCGCGACAGCAAGGTAAAGGTCAGCGTTGTGTTCCACAGCGTCCCCTCCCACTTGCGCCCGCAGTACGCTCGGATTGTCTCGGTCGAAACTGACACCGCTGATATGGACCGGAGTCTTAAACGCTAAAACGGCTTGTCGGAATACAGCTTCGATCGCCCGCGTGTTCGCAATCTTAAGTTCCTTTGAGCCATCCACAATGATCTGCGGTGTATAGGGAGTGCTCAGTCCCAGCGCGTGCACGTATGCGTTTTGGCGCTCCGTCAGTGCGTGCGAAGAATTTGGATCCTTCCAGCCCTGGTGGTCCCAGTAGTCAACGTGCTCACTGAGGACGATGATTTGCGCCCCGGGCACGGGCTGCAACGTATCCAATTTCTGAACAAATTCGTCGGCCGGAGGGCAGCTGGAACAGCCTTCGGAGGTGAACAGTTCTACCAGAACCGGACTGCCACTCCCGTTATCGCCGGCCGGAAGTTTTTCCGCTTTAGCCCTCTGCACGACATTGGTGAAGCCGGCGACGAGGACCCAACAAAGAAACGAAATCCGAAACTTCCTTGTGTGCATAGTGCGGAAACGATACATAAATGAAACCGTTTCGCCTTTCAACAATAGGGGCGAATAGCGCGTGGAGTGACACCGCGCCCCTCCCCGGAGGAAAATCAGAAATACAGCTTACCGCCAAGCTGAAATACTCGCGGGTCAAAAGCGCTCGTAACCTGCCCAAAGTTGCTCGATCCCAAGCCGTTGCTGACCTGATCGAACTGGGTGTGATTCCAAGTGTTGAAGCTCTCCACACGCAGTTCGAAGCGCGAGCCTCGAGCTTCGCTGAATACGAAGCTCTTAAACAGCGAAAGGTTCCAGTTGTCACGTCCTGGCCCGCGCAAGGAGTTGTGTCCCGCGTTGCCCCACGCTCCCAGAGCAGGAGGACCGAATGCCGAGGTACTAAACCATTGCCCCGCGGTGTGAGGATAGGAAACGCCGCTGACTTGGTCTGGACGGTTCGTCGCCTGGTTCAATCCATTGCCGCTCTGTCCCCCTGTCAATTGTGGATTGATGGGCAAGCCTGAAGTCAGTGTTACGATTCCAGAAATTTCCCATCCACCGATCGTCGCCTTCAGAAATCGATTTGCACTGTTCCGCAGGAATGGAATGTCGTAGATGAAGTTCACAGCCGCATTGTGAAGGCGATCGAATCCGCTTGGACCCTCGTCATACTGCCAGCCTAAGTAGGGATTTGACACGTTACCGAGATCACCGCCACCATTGCCGGCATTGGTCGGATCGATTGCGCGCGACAAGGTGTAGTAGGCGCGAAGCGTCAGATCTCGGAGGTGCGATGAGAGATCGACTTGTAACCCGTTGTAATGGGAATTCGCTTCGTTGGTGGAAAGAACGATAGAGTGAAAACCGGGATAAGGCAACCCCGGTGCGGTATTGTACTGAGCGCCACCGATGAGTGCCGACAGATAACTCTCGCTGGGAAGATTGATCTCGCGGTAATCATTCTGATAACGATTCTGATTTCCTACATACGAGATCGACAGCACAGATTTGGCGTTCAATTGTCGCTGTACTCCCACGCTGTACTGGTAGCTCGCGGGTTCCTTGTATTGGCTGACCGACAACCCAGCAATGCTAGCCGGATTGATTGCCTGGGGCACCGCCGTTCCGGAAGAAAGCAGAATGCCCGGGCTCTCAAGCGTGACGCTGGTGTTCGTCACGTTCAAGCTGAACGGAATGTTTGGACCTGCATTGTACATGTCATTGCCTTGGATGCGCTCATACATAATGCCGAAGCCGCCACGCACGACAGTTCGTCCGGCGCCGCTAACGTCATAGGCGAAGCCGATGCGTGGGCCGAAGTTCGCCCAGTGGTTATTCACGAGGCTCCTCGGAATGCCATTCTTGCCCGGAATTCCGATTCCGTTGAGGTATAGCGGCACGTTAGCAAGAATGGGATTCGGACTGGTCCCTAGTCCCGGGCTACCGGGACTGATCGTCCCGTCGGGTTGCACAATTGCCGCCATGTTTGGGTCATAAAGAGAAGGATAGAAATTCCCCATCCGATTGTTAGCCTCGTAGGTATGCGGAATTCCGTCCCAGCGGAGTCCCAAGTTCACGGTCAGCTTTCGGTTGGTGCGCCAGTTGTCCTGGATGTACGCAGCCCAGGATACGTTGTTCCAGAAGCCGTGATCTTGTACTGCGAGTTCGTTGTAGCTCTTCGCGGTGCCGAGTAGGAAATCCGCGAAATCGCTGCCTGTGAACGTACCATCAAAGTTGAATGCACCCTGAGTTTGCCCGAATAGGTCCTGCACCTTCTTGTAGATCGCCCAACTGCCTCCCATCTTCAACTGATGCGTACCCTTGGTCCATGAAAGGTCATCGCGAATCTGGTAGTCGTCAGCCTTGTTGTGCCAGGGCCAGCTCGAAATTTCGAAGTGGGTCCCGATCGATCCGTTCAGATCGATGTTGGGAATGCGGTCNAGGTTGTTCGGGCCGGAGAATAGCCTCGAGTTTGTCGAGTCGTAACCGTCAGGAATCGACAGGCTAGTCAATCCCGATCCCGGGTACGGAACGATGTTGATTCGATTTCCGTTGTAATTGAACGCAATCTCATTCATTAGCGTAGGGGAAATCGTATGAGTTGCATGCACCACAGCGCTGTAAGACGGATTTCCGAAAGTATCGCCCACAGTTGGAACGTTCGCGCCGCTCCATTGGCTTACTCCGAAACCTTGGGAAACCTGTTCTGCGATGAAATGACCGAAGACGGAGAACTTGCCGGTGAAGTTGTGGTCCATGCGAACGACTTCTTCGGTCAGATTTGTGGGTGAGTTGTTCCCGCCGATGAAGACAGGCTTGCCGTCTTTGTCCAGTGCGTTCTGTGCAGGAAAGATGCCCGCTGTCAGCAGTGCGGTGGCATTCGGTGCAATCATGCACGTCGGAATCGTATTATTCGGGAATGGTGATCCTTGCACGACACCTGCAGGCAGAACACCACTCGGACAATTCTTGGCGAGCACGGACTCCGATACGGCGGACGCGCTGGGAACATTAATCGTCTGACTACCGAAGTCCCCGTCGTACGTGGACGTGACCGGAACCGGTTGGTTCGTCAACCCGCCTTGGATCAAGCGCCGCCATTCCATGTTATAAAAGAAGAACGTTCGCTGATGGTCTGGGTTGTACAGCTTTCCTAGTGTCACTGGGCCGCCCACATTGAATCCGAATACATTCAGGCGGAGTTCTGCTACTTTCTGGGGCGCTGGATTGAAGTAGTTGCGAGCGTCGAATGCATCGTTGCGATTGAATTCCCACGCGGACGCATGAAAAGTCTTCGTTCCAGACTTGAGAACCATCGTCATGGTTCCCGCCGAGGAAAGACCATAGTCGGCACTGTAATTTGAGGTTAAGGTACGGAATTCAGCGATCGCGTCGCTCGACGGAGCAATGCTCATCCCACCTGCTCCGCCGCGGTCGTCATTTTCGCCGCCGTCGAGCAAATAGATATTGTGATTCTGTCGTAACCCGTTAAACTCGACACTCGCGTCACCGCCCACGGGGGTGTTCACCACTCCCGCGCTCATTCCTCCTCCTCCAATTTGACTCGAGGCTCCCGGCACCAGCGCGGCAAGTTGATACATACTGCGACCGCTCACCGCCAGCTGCGAGATCTGCTGTCCAGTAATCACATTGCTCTGCTCTCCGGTATCGGTTTGTACGCGGACCGGATTTGCCTCTACCGTCACTGTTTCCTGAGCGCCGCCGATTTGCATCGTGAAATCGATGCGGGTTCGATCGCCGACCTGGAGCGTAATGTTTTTCTGCTCTACAGTTTTGAAGCCTGCGGACTCGGCCCTCACACTGTAATGTCCGATGTTCAGGTCCGGAAAACCATATTGTCCTGCTTCGTTGGTTTGGAGCTTTCTGCTCGCGTTAGAGTCCAGGCTGGTTACAGTGATGCTAACACCCACCAGCGTGGCGCCAGACGGATCCGTAACTGTGCCGACGAGGGTCGCCTGCTGAGCCCCTGCCAGCTGGGAATAGGTCAACAGGAGAGCGATGACAAATACAAACCGGTGAGTGAAAAAGAGCGCGGTGACGTTCCGAAGACACCAAAGCATGTTGCGTGTCGAATTGCAGATTGAATTCATTGACGGAAACTCCAGAATCCCGAATGGGAATTGAGCGCTCCACAGACGCTGGGTACACAGTGCAGTCTCCGCTGCACCGTGACAATATCCATTTACCCGATTTCCGATATGACCATCCATCGCCCTTATAGCCGTTCAGGAAGTTGACCCACACGAGCGCATCAGCAGACGACAAGTGCCGCCACGATCACTTCATCGGTGAATCCGTCTACGGTGGGACAGGCAGTTACGTTCATCGCGACGATCACGGCGCCGACCGCGGCTTTGCCTGTGAAAAAGTCAGGTCGGCTCCTGCAATTGTTGTTTCCGGGCCTGCTCAGCGTTTACTCACGTTACGGCCTGCACGCTCGGAGTCGCCTAGCGACCCTTTCCATCGAAAGCTCCGGCAGCTTCGTTGCCTCCGCCGCCGTTTCGATTGCTACCGGGTGGAACGAACCAGTTCCCGGGCGGGAGTTGCACCCGCTGAAGTCCAGCGCCTTTCACAGCGCACTTTTTCGCCAACGGATCGACACCTCATGTTCGGGTGGCGGACTAGCCACTAAGAGATCCCGCTTGCGTTTCTGTGTCGTCCAAAAAAAAGCGCGCCGAAGCGCGCCTTTTTCGCCGTTGGGCGGGGCCTTACGCGGCTTTGCGAGCGGTGATTCGATGGGTGGTTGAGGATTGGACATCAAATGTCCGAATGGTGGGTTCGGCCTCAAAGAGATGCTTGAGCGTATCGTGAACCTGGGGGTATTGCTCCCGATGGTAGCGCTCGGCATCTTCTTTACTGTTCCAGAGGCTGAGTCCGAGGACTTGATTCGGCTCCGTGTCAGACACCAGAACGGTCTCATCCACGAAGCCCGTCTGCTTTTTCAAGATCGGCAGGACTTTCTCCTCAATCGTGTTGCAGAGTTCTCGTGCCTTGCCTGATTTGCTGGTAATCTCAACGACTCTCGTATACATGGTTCGCTCCTTTCGGTTGGTTAGAAGTGTGAAAGGAACGTCGCGCAGGAGCGCGGCGACCGCTATTTATTGGAATGCTTTCACGCTACGCCGCTACTCTAGAAGTGTCAATGTAGGCAGAGTATTGCAGCTGAGCCGTCAAAGGTCGTTCTTAGAGAAATTGGCAGGCGTCAATGAGTTCTAAAAAAGGGATGTCAAGAAAAAAGCTCCGCCCCGGCCGGAGCATCGACGTTTCTCGCGATCCAGCCCACCGCAGTTTGGCCTTGCTGGGGAATTGTGGTTGTTGTTCCGTTCTCATAGATTCCGTTTCTGCCAGATAGACACGGCCCGCGCTTTAATTGCTGCAACCAGCGACAGCGGTAATGAAGGGTTTTGAGCAAGAAGGAAATATTACGTCAATCGAGAGGTCTTGCGCGCGTTGCTGCGATATGAGGCTTGTTGGTGAGGCTTCAATACATCGGCAATCGTCACTGAGATCACCGGGACTGCGCTCATAACCATCGTACCGACGAACACAGCAACAAAGAGATCATCCATTGCACGCGCCCCTATGTTCGCCGAGCAGCTATCGTGGTGGCGCTTTTCAACTGTCATTCTTGACAGACGCTGTTGTCTGCTTAAAATCGCTCGATTCGGGTACTCGAGTGCTATTTACGGGTGGGGCTTCTGAGGCGTTTACTATTTTGAACGTCCCGAGTAGATTGCTCTGGCGCAGTGAACGACGCGCCCGCATCTGAAACAATCATAATCAGGGGTCAGCACGCTCATCAGTCATCCGGACTTGAACTGCTGACAGGCGGAGGAGGCTTGGAAAGATCAATCTATCGGGTCCTCGTCGTCGATGACAACGAGCCTTGGCGTAGTTTCGCCACAAGGACGCTTCAGAAAAATCCAGAGCTGCAGGTCGTCAGCGAAGCATCGGATGGATTAGAAGCGGTTCTGAAAGCCCAAGAACTACAACCCGACATGATCCTGTTGGACATCGGACTTCCCACACTTAATGGAATTGCAGCCGCTCGACGAATACTGCAGCATGCTCCGCAGACAAGAATCCTTTTCATGAGTGAACAGCGATCTTCTGACATCGTAGAAGAAGCGTTGGGTACTGGTGCTAGGGGCTACGTCGTCAAGTCGAAAGCTGCAACTGAATTATGGCCAGCTCTGGAGGCAGTTCTTCAGGGCAAGCGGTTTGTCAGTGCGAATTTGATCGATTCTGCATTCGGCCATCTTGGGAAGCGCACTACACATGATCGCCACGGTGACGAGGCCGCACTTACTCCACTGTCGCAAGTGGAGACCGCGTGTCACCACGAGGTCGGGTTCTATTCTGAAGATAGACGGCTTCTTGATGACGTTACGCGGTTCATCGGTGCTGCTCTCAAGGTCGGCAATGCTACTATCGCGGTTGCGACCGAGCCGCACCGGAACAGCTTTCTTCCGCGATTGCAGGCCCAGGGCGTGGACATGAGTACGGCCATTGAGCAGGGTAGATATATCGCTCTGGATGCTACAGACGCCCTCTCGACGTTCGTGATCGATGGCATGGTTGATCGAGTTCGGTTTATGGAGTCATTTGGCCATCTCATTGTGACGGCAACAAAGGCCGCAAAAGGGGAACACCCTCGCGTTGCGTTTTTTGGAGAAGGTACGCATCTCCTGTGGACACAAGGCAATGTGCAAGCTGCAATTCAAGACGAAAAACTCTGTAACGAGCTAACGAAAATCTACGACGTCGATATTCTGTGCGGTTATTCTGTGGAGAACGTTCACGGCGGGGTGGACCCCAACCTCTTCCAGCAAATCTGTGCAGAGCATTCAGCGGTGCATTCAATTTGAAAATTGGCTTTTGAACAGGCTGTTCCCTCGGTAGTTTCTTTTCGATCCAAAACGACAGTGAGCAGCGCGTTGAACAAAACAGCCGTTCCCAGTTCTTCTTCCCCGCACAACCAAGAATGGCGCACTTGTGAAACTGCGCGAGGGTGTGTCATTTCGTTTTGGTTTCCACCACTGACAAAACCAACAGGCTACCGGATGGATGCCTAAAAGCACTGGCGTTGCGCCAAAAAAGGAAGAACAGCTCACTACCAAAAAATTGACATCACCCGCGCACAGGGTATAGGTCAAATTCCTGCCTTACAAAGTCAAGGAGCGCAATCGGATGTCCGCACGGACGGCGGTTCATGCCGCTCGTGCATCCTCTACAACGTGATCGATCTCTTCATCCGACCGGCCTTCCCTCAGCAGCTCATCTCGGAGCTCCATCTCTGTCATCTCATGGGTGGTTTGAATCGTGGTGTTTCCTTCCACCCAGACCATCACGAACAGCTCAGGATCTAGTGACGAGCGTCGCACTTCGTACCTGCCATGTGAATCTGCCCACATACGGTTCCCCCCCAAGGAGCAAGGCCGGGGATGCAAGACACGATGATGTTCTGAGCGTTCTTGTCGATCCCGCCGCTTTTCACCCCCTTCTTTTGTGCAAGCTCAACATTCTGAATCGCTGTGTTGGTTTCTTCGGCGGCGTAGCAACCATCTTCCGTTCGTAGCACTCTTCGTGGATGGGGCGTCCATCTTCATCGGTCTTGGATTTCTTGAGTTCGATCGGCTGGAAGCAAATTGAGCACAACCATTCGCGAATCATGGGGAGTTCCCGCCCGCTCTGGGAATGTCGTTACGGACGGTTTACCACAAAAAAACACAAAATCCTATCGAAATTCAGGATGGTGGATAAACCGCCTTTGTTCTAGTCAGGCACATCGATGCGGCCGAGTCGACGGTCACCAAGCAGTCCAAAGGGCCCAAGATCTTCAACCAGACCTCATTGTTCTGGATATCGGGCTACCACGATCGATGGAATCGAGGCCGCTAGGCGAATGCGCACTGCGGCTCCCGATTCTAAAATCCTCTTCATTTAGCGAAAATCGTTCGGCCGAGATTCGCACAAGAAGCTTTCGCACAGGCGCCGGTTATGTAGTCAAGTCGACGGGTGCGGAGGAACTTCTGCCCGCTTTGGACGCGGTTCTTCAAGGGGATCGGTTTGTCGGCTCTGGCTTGGCTGACCGCGAACTGATTAGTTTAAGTGACGGGATTTCTGCCAGACGCAGCCACCAAATCGAATTCTACAAAGGAGACTCTTCATTCGTAGATGGCATTACTGCCGCTATCGAAGCGGCGCTTAGAAGTGGAAACGCGATGGTCGTGGTGGCAAGCGAATCGCATCTAGCCAGCATTCAGCAAAAGCTGAGAACAGACGGCGTTGACGTCGATGCTGCGGTCGAACGGAAAAGGTTACCAACTCCCACTCGACTGCTAACGGAAAAGCCTTCAGCTTCGTCGCAGGAATGGTTCTGGCTGCCAAAGAAGAACACTTCCATGTCGCCGTTGGTTGAGAATGCGCCCCTGCCTTGTGGGCACAAGGCAAAGAGGATGCGGCGATCCAGTGGGAACGAATTAGTCAAAACGGATGGGATTGATGTTCGGTGCAGTTTCGTGCAGGGAACATTTGACCGCGGGCAAGAGAAAGACTGTGTCGAAAAAGTCCCTGCTGAACATACGGCACGTCGTTGACGGGTGAAACTGAATGTTGACTTCGGGGCTGCATTTGGCCTATTAGCTGGCCGCCTGCCGAGAAGCGTACTCTGAATTGAAAGGGACGTGAACCTGAATAGTTGTTCCTCCTCCGAGTTTGGACTCGATGGTAATGCCTCCATTCACCAGCCGTACTCGCTCCTGCATGCTCGTAAGGCCTAAACCTCTGCCTTGCTTTGCCCCTTCGAGGTCGAACCCGACGCCTAAATCGCTGATGGTGAGAAGCAATTCGTTTGAGGACTCCGCCAGTTGAACTTTAACCAGCTTGACTCCACTGTGCTTGACTGCGTTGTGGAGGGCTTCCTGTAACACTCGGAATAGGCAAAGGCCGATTTCGAACGGTAAAGGATGAGCCACATCAGTACAGAAGTCGATCTCCATTTTTTGGCGTTCAGCAAATTCCTTGCACCAGCTATTCATGCCCGCGACGACGCCCAGATACTCCAGTTTTGAGGAGTGCAACTCGTGAGACAGGGCCTGGACGTCTTTCGAAATTTCGGCCACTTCTCTTCGGAGATCCTGCACACGGTTCCGAAGCGTCAAAGGATCGTCCCCAAGTTGTTCGATCTCCACTGCCAACATCGCAAGTCTTTGGTTGATGTCGTCATGGAGTTCTCTCCCGATGCGAGTGCGTTCCCGCTCCTGCGCCTGAATGAGCATGCTGCTCACATTGGACATTGCCTCTTCCGCCTGTTTGTGCTCAGTTACGTCTGCCACCATCCCAACCACTCGCACCAACTTTTGCTCTCTGTCGAAGAAACCACGGCCGCTGCTTTTCAACCAAACGACTCCGCCAATTGGACGGAGGAAACGGTACGTAACTTCACTTGTTGGGTTCTGCGGAGTGAGTGCGGCAACCGCCTCAAAGAATGCAGAGCGGTCAGATGGGTGGATTCCGTCAAGGAACTGCTGATAGGTAAAACGTTCAGGTTCCTTCAGCCCGAGGATCCTGGCATATTCTGAGGACCTCACAACCGTCTCAGTCGGTAGGTGATTCTCATAGGCGTACACTTTTCCCGCCTGAGCGGCCAACTTAAACCGTTCTTCGCTTTCGCGCAGTGCTTCTTCGATCCGCTTACGCGGAGTGATGTCACGGGCAATTTTCGAAAAACCCATTATCCTGCCAGCGGAATCTTTAACTGGGGAAATACTGAGTGACACGTCGACTTTTTTGCCTGACTTTGTGACTCGAATTGTCTCATAGTGGTCAATGCGTTCGCCCGTCCTCAGCCTTTCAAGAATCCTGCTCTCCTCTTCTCGCAACTCAGACGGAATCAGAATCGTAATTGGCCGTCCAACCGCCTCCCGCTCTGTGTATCCAAAAATACGCTCCGCAGCGGCGTTCCAACTCACGATGACTGCGTCCAGATTCTTGGAAATGATCGCATCCTCAGACGATTCGATGATCGCGGCAAGCCTGAATCGGCTCTCCTCAGCCAGTTTGCGCTCCGTGACATCCCGAATCGCACTTGTCACCAAGACGCCTTTCCTCGTCTTAACCGGACTGAGGCTGACCTCAACCGGAAACTCGCATCCTCCTTTGCGCACGCCAAACAATTCCAGTCCTGCACCCATAGGTCGGACATGCGGTTGGGTAAAGAAACCCTTTCGGTTGCCGCGATGCTGATCGCGGAGGCGCTTTGGGATTAACACTTCTACATCCAGCCCAAGGATCTCCTCCCGCTGATACCGGAAAAGCTTCTCCGTCTGCGTATTAACGAGGACGATCTTGCCATGCTGATCTACGACAACCATTGCATCCGGAGCCGCGTCCAGCAGAATTGGAAACCAATCTTCTGCTTCCGAAGCCTTCGGGATCGCTGGCACCGGCCTTCCCTTAAACATTTTCAGCATGGGATTCTCGCAATGAGTGCTGTTCCCAGAACTGGGGATGCGCCGTAAAGTGTAACCAGGGTAGAAGTCTTCAGCCTGCGCTTAAGGCAGCGCCCAAGGGAAACACTGACCCTACTCGTGTAACACGCCCGAGTCAAACGAAAGGTATCTTTCGGTTCTATGGCATCCGCCACGTCTAACGTTGCCTGTACCTTCTGATCGTTCGTCAGGGTTGCTTTAACTTCTGTAACCAGCCGACAGCATTCAAAATCTCACGTCTCATTCCTTCTTTTGGCCGAGATCGAGGAGCGCATAAACGACGACGACGACCACGAACAGCACAAGGCCTAGTAGCAATAGCATATATAAAGCTGCTTCCCAATAGATGCGGCCCTAACGCATCATTGAACGGAGGTCTCGTCTCCGCCCTTACGCCAGTCGTTACTATCGAGTTTTCTCAGTTCCACATCGGGAACCGTAAAGCCTGCGAAACCGCAGTCCATGCACACCGACATCTCTGGGAAAACCCAAACCGTGGGGATATCAATCCCTTTCCTTCCGGGAAAATGAATATTGATCTCGGCGGTAAACTCGCGCCAATTAGCTGAGTGGCAGGCTTTGCAGGTCATAGGCGAAACTGCTTCGTGTCCTTTCTCACTTAAGTCGAGATCTCGGACTACACCCTATTATTCGNGAATCGCGATGTCTGGCTTATGGAGTGGACGGCTTCGACTTTCACCCGCTATCCGCGAAAAAATAGTTAACCATAGTGCCTGGAAAACGCGGGATGCAGTTTGTGCCAATTCGACGACCACATCATCTGACGCTTTGTGTACTCGCTGATCTAGACCGCACGGTCTCCGACGGCATCTCGCCGAAATGGGCGCGATAGTAGGCGGCAAACCTGCCTGTCTGGGGAAACCCGTACTCGAATGCCAAATCGCCAATTGAAATCGTCGCAGGATCGCATCGGCTCAGGATCGATCGGATTGTCGAAAGACGTCTACGACGCAAATAGGCGGCAGGGCCAATGCCCAATGTATCGGCAAAGGCCCGATGAAGACTTCGTCGCGATACTTTCAATGCACAACAGAGCTCTGAAATGTGAACCGGCCGTTCGCCAGATGCATCTATGTAATCCTCTGCTTCGCTGACGACGCGAGCGCCGGTATAGGAGCTTGCATTTGCTGGCGGTAGGTCGCTCGCCAGGGCCCACGCAAAGGACTGAACGATTGAACGCCGGAGAAAATCGGCAGCCTGGTCAGAAGGAGCGGTAAATCTGTGCTCGATGCCTGAGATGATCCCAATGAGCCGTTGCAGCATCCTGGCGCCTATGAGGGAATCGGTGTTATATACGCGCTTCCTCTTCCAGAATGCAGGCTCAGTCAGGTGCTCCTCACCACCGAGCATCATTAGTAGCTCAGGCAAAGCAATGGAAACCACCAAATAACCTGCGCCTCCCCCATGAATTGCATCAAATTCCGCAAGCGCTGGAAACACGCCAATGTCACCGGGTCGGACATCTTTCCACCACTGTGTCACGCGGCCCGCGCTATCGAGTAAAGTTCCGAGAACAATTCTTTCTTGATGCAGGCTCCCCCTCATTCGAATTGCAGAATCGAACCGCCCAAGGCTGATTCCAAGGTTCCCGATTTCAAAATGCCTGATAGACCCCAGCAGCCTCCCGGGTTTGAGCTGGACAATCTCGACGTCGGAGCCACGAGCGGTCTCGCGCAAATCATCAGGGCCGTTGATGCGGACGATTTCTACTGACCAAGTTTTCTTGTCCAACGTAACAACCACGCGCCTCCGTTCGTCAATGTCTCTCAGATAGACACCCCTGTGACCGTCGGGACGATCCGTGCCGTGCAACTTGTCTTTGCAGCCGGTTGTCCAGCTTTCAAACCCCTGGGGCATTTCAGCCCGAAAACGATTTCACAGTTGTATATTGGATTCAAATGCGAGCTTTTCGATTCCCAAAAACCAGCTTCGATGGATGACTCTCGGATGGCAATACGGAAGCCAACTGTTGCTAACAGGTGTCTCTCCGCCAATCTCTATCTGGCAACTCCGCCCGCTTGATGTCGGGCTGGAACCAAACGCTGTTCTCGCCGAAAGACTGCTTGCATTTCAGTGGGTCGCAATGCACATAGCCAGCCAGCCGTTGCTCTGGCCGATGGAGAGGGAGTTCAGCGGGCGATATGAAGACGGT
>AP72_2010_repI_A100DRAFT_1000028_pt1 | contig 23569 bp, 23 predicted proteins | sample AmaPasrepliIA100_FD_9193 | JGI IMG/M metagenome (IMG submission 9193)
CGAGCCGGCATGCCGGGCTGGCGGGCGAGATCATGATCGAGGATCTCTCCGGCGTGGCGGTCGATGTCGAATACGCTAGCGAATATTGCTACCGTTCGACGCACGCCGCGGTTGATCCGATCGTCATGGTGATCACGCAATCTGGCGAAACCGCGGACACCATTGCTGCGCAACGAGAGGCCTTGACTCGTGGAGTGAAGACGATTGCGATCTCAAACGTACCGGACACGACGATCGTCCGCGAGGCCGGCGCAGCGCTGATTTCCGGTGCGGGACCGGAGCGATCCATTCCTGCAACGAAGAGCTTTACCACACAACTGACGATTCTGTACCTGATGGCCCTGTTTCTCGCCCGCAAACGGGGCAGGATGACGTCGGAAGTGACACGGTCGTATTTGCATCGCCTGCTGAAGCTGCCAGAAGCGATTGAAAAGAACCTTTCGGCTTGGGATGGCCTGGCCGAACAGTTCGGGCAGGTGCATTTCAAGGCGGAGAAGTTCTTGTACCTCGGTCGCGGGGTTCACTACGCGATTGCACGCGAAGGGGCTCTCAAGTTGAAGGAGATTTCGTACGCGCACGCGGAGGGCTATCCGGTTGGAGAACTGAAGCATGGCCCGAATGCGCTGGTAGATGAAAAACTTCCTGTTGTTGTGCTGGCAACGTGCGACCGCAGCGATCCGGATTCAGTATTGCGCCATCGGCGGACGCTCGATGTCATGAAGGAAGTTCGATCCCGGCGTGGCCAACTCGTAACGGTGGCGACCGAAGGCGATCAAGAGGTGGGAACCATTGCCGAACACGTTTTCTATGTTCCGGCGGCTCCTGAACTGTTGCTGCCGATCCTTGAAGTCATTCCTCTGCAACTGTTCGCGTACTATGTCGCCGTCGACAAGGGATACGACGTGGATCATCCCAGAAATCTGGTCAAGGCTGTCGTTACGGAATAGCGACTCTAGGGTTTCCAGGGGCTGATGGGATCATCTCCTCGGCACACAACATAGCAGGTGACCGTGGCTACAATCCCTGCGCCGATCAGCTTGGCAGTCATGGAATTCATGATCGCACCGATGCCGGACCTGGCATCAGCCGGGTTGATGTAGGCTGCGCCGCACTTCTCGTCACGGGATTTCTGTTCTCCCGCGCGTACCAAGTCTCGGCTGGAGTGAGAAGGCTTCTGAAGGTCTTGCGGGTTCTTCGACCTGGCGTCGATGTACACATCATTCTTCAAGGCATGAACGGTTACCTTACCGTCCAAATCCAATACCTCGAACTGGGTCCAGTCGGATGGATTCAGCGGAGTGACGGTTAGGCAACCGACGCGCACTCTCAAGCCGCGCGTCGTGTTCACCGACAGGCTGCCGTGATCAAGCACGAGTTCGTCGACTTCATACTGGACCATCGTTTCAGAATTGATGTCCGCGGCCGAACCTGTTGTCTCAATGCGGGCGATGGAGCCTTTCGGCGTCTCGATCAAGTCATCGGCAAAGACCGCCGTCGAGGGAGGGGCGGATGCTTTATTCAGCAAGATGCCTGCGCCGTTCGCGCGAAGTATGGCNCCGCTGACATCCTGGGCAAATAAAGACACCGGTAGGACAACTGTCATACACACGACAACGAGATGGCGCCATCGAGACAGAATTACGCCCACAAAAGTCCGCACTAACCCCTAGGGCGAGTTTAAGGCGGAATTGCGCGACGGACTATTGGCTAGCCGGATGACCGCGTCAGTTGCGGCATACACAATGATCGGTGGGTTTCAAATTCAAGCGCGGGCGAAGTCGATGTACCCTTTGCGGACATCCGTACGGAGAAGGCGCGCCTTCAGTTTGTCGCCCACATCGAGTCCGTGCGCACCCTCGGCGAGAAGCCCTTCGATGTGTGGTTGAAGCACGCGCACGAATGTTCCGCGATCGGTAACGCCAGTGACGATGCCATCGAACACTTCCCCGACGCGATGTTGCATGGCAACCGCAGCCAGACGCTTGGACATTTCGCGTTCGACTTTTCGGGCAGCGTCTTCTTTCAGGGTGCAGTTGGCGGCGATGGAGGTGAGTTCCCCATCGGAGTAAGGATTTGCCTTTCCGCTCAACATCGCCTTTATGAGGCGCTGCGTAACAACATCGGCAAAACGCCGATTCGGAGCTGTGGAGTGCGTGTAATCCTGAACAGCGAGACCGAAATGTCCCTGCGATGTCTCACCGCCACGCTCCAAGATGTATTCCCCGCGACCGATGAGCTTGATAACTGATAACGAGAGGTCAGCGAAGTGGTCGGGATCGGCGGCCTTGCGGCGCAGCAGGAAATCGTTCAGAGCTTTGGAGTCGGGTTGCGCGGGCAAAGTCTCTCCTTTGGTGGCGGCAAGCTGAACCATCCGGTCCCAGCGTTTGGGTGTACGCACGATCCGGCGCAGAGATGAGACATTTTCCAGCAGTCGCGCAACAACCCCATTTGCGGCGACCATGAAGTCTTCAATCAACTCGGTGGCATGATTCTTCTGTTGCTTCACGACGTCTACAACCTTGTCATTCAGCACCAACGGGTGAACCTCGTCGGTTTGCACGTTGAGAGCGCCATGCTGGAATCGTTGGCTCTTCAGCTTTTGCGCGACATCGCTCTGCAATTGCAATTGAGCCTGTAATTCCGGGGAGGCCGCAACCTTGGGAGGAGCTGAGGCGCTCCCTTCTATCCAGGCACCGACTGAGTTGTACTGGAGCTGCGCCTTATTGCGCACAAGAGCTCGATACACATTGGAGGAGGTGACAATTCCCTGGCCATCAACCACGAATTCGATTACGACGCTGATGCGATCCTGATCTTCGAGCAGCGACGTCGCGCCTGTAGACAGTTCGTCGGGCAGCATGGGGAAATTGCGGATGCCGGTGTAGACGGTTGTGGTCTCGCGTCCCGCATGCTCATCGATCGGAGTTTGCTTGGGTACAAAGGCATCGACGTCGGCAATGCCTACCATAATTTTGACGCTTCCGTTGGGTCCGCGTTCCGCTACTTCGATCTGATCCAAGTCGCGTGATGTGTCGTTGTCGATAGAGGACCATAGCAGACTACGCAAATCGCGCAGATGGTCAGTTTCGAGGATGGGATTCCGCGTATGCAGACTGGAGAGTTGCGCAGAGACCGCAGGAGGAAAATCCGGTTGAAAGCCGTGCTCCTGCATGATCTCTTTGGCAGTGGCTTGCAGGTCGAGGTGCGTAGGATCGGGCATGAATCTCCCTGTATGAGATTTGCGATGGAGTTCAGGCTACCAGGCTCGGAGCGGGCCTCTCTGCTCGCCAACTGGCAGCCTATGGTCGAGGACGAATATCAGAATTTGTAAAAACATGGGGAGCCGCGCGTTTTTGAGACTTCCAATACGCGGCGGTATCGCCCAGCGAGACGCCGTAGCCTTGAGTCGTCAGCGATTGCGAATCGGCCAATCGCGTAACACCGACATCCAAAATGCTCGCCGGAAGATTCGTAGGAAGTCCACCGCCAGCGATTTCTATAACCCTGGGTCCCGCCGGAGCTTCCACCGATTCAGCGGGTGGTGCCAGGGGCTGCGACATTTGGCCTGCGACATAGTTCATATAAAGAGCAGTGTCAGAGACGGACACGCTGGGAGTTTCCAGACGCCGCGCGACAATGTCGGCATCTTTGTGCTCTCCCCAGTAAACGGAGCCCAGGAAACTATCGTTGGGCGCTGACGGCATTGAAGGGGCTTCCTCCGCGAGTTGTCCGGTCGCGTTAACATCAGCCGCGAAAGGATGTGCCTCACCTAGCGACAGAGAAGGTGTGGCAATAGGACGAATCGTCAGCGGCGTCCCATTTGTAATCAGGTATTGAGGGCCAACCGGAAAATTTGTCTCCTGCGCAAAACAGATTCCCGCCAGAACCGGAAGCAGAACCAGAGCACTTTTTAGCCGCATAGCAACCTCCCCCAGCCAAGCGTGCCCATTATGAACCTAAGGGCGACGATTTTCCAGAGTGTTTCTCGTCGAAATCCGCTTCCAGAGCGGCTTTTGGCGTCACAGGGAGGGCGTAAGTACGTTGCGGCGTTCGCGGCGATTCTGCAGGATTACATACAGCATATACAGCACGATGGCGACGTTTCCGACCAGAAGTGCACAACGCCAGAAAGTGATGCCGCGGAAGAGTTCACGGACTTCCCAAGGCAACAGAAGTGTGCCAGACACGAGCGCCACCCACTCGGCCCAAGTGCGGCATCGCCATAAACCGTACGCCTCAGTGAACCGCAGGGCCGCATATGCGAAGGCAATACGAGCGGCGGCCCAAAGGCGTGCGTTTGTCACTTTGTCAGCAAAGTCGAGGAAAATTTGAGCCCAGCGATGATCGGTGCTCACGTGAAGCAAGCTCAGAATGCGCTCGGCGATGAGCCAGACATCCCTGTTGACCAGCGCGATCGCGCATATGCCCATTAGAATCACGAAAACGCCTTTGAAAAATTCGAAAGCCGCGACCGCTCTCAGCACCCGGCGCTGATTGCGATGCCGATGATCCAGTGTTTTTTCGTTCTGATGCATGAACACGGCCAAAAAACCAAACATGCAGGGTAACACGACGGGTCGGAATGGGGCAGAACTGAAAGCTCTCAACCACTAAGGGCACCACGTCAGATCAGCCGTGATGCTTGAGGCGGTGCTGCTTACCTCAGTAACTAGATCGAGGGTCAAAGGCATGACAGGATCGCGCCGAGGGTACAACCATGCGAAAGCTCTTGTCTTTGCTCGCGATCATCATTCTGTGGACAGCCGGTTCGTGGGCACAGCAAACGACCGCTCNCCAAACTGCGCGGCAAGCTCTGCTGGAAATGTTTTTCAGCAAGGCCCAGGGGACCTTTATCAAGCATCTGCCCGCCGCCACACGGACAGCGTTGGAGAACTCGGGAGCGAAGGCAGGTCTGGAGCAATATTCCCTGTTAGCGAGCCAATTGCAGACCCAAGGACAAAACTTTCAGACCTTCGAAACAGGATCGGTGCTTTTGTCTGGCGAGAATCCTCAGACTGGACAAAAAGTCGACATCACAGTTGAGAAGGATGTGGTGCGCGGACTTGAGGATGACATCGAATTGTCATTTCAGACTTACAAGGACGGGAAGCCGGTACGCACTCCGTTCATGCCTCGCATGACTTTTTCGATGAAGCAGGAAGCGCAAATCTGGAAACTGAACGAGATTTCCGTCACGATCCGGCTGCCGCTGGCAGACCCGGATTTGCTCAAGGCATTCACCGAAAGCATCAAGAATGCTGCCTCGCCAAGGACGACCAATGCCTCGTTCACCCCGCAGAGTCAGACAACGACCGTACCTGCAGCAACTGACGAACAGGTGTTAACGGCGATGCGAACGATTCTGAGTGCTGAGGTTACGTACGCGTCAACCTATCCCAAAGTTGGATTCACCTGTACCTTATCCGATCTGGATGGCTTCGGAGGTGGCGAACCCAATGAGCATCAGGCGATGCTGATTAACAGCGGACTGGCAAGCGGAAAACGTTATGGATACGTTTTTGCGCTNTCTGGATGCGGTGGCGCTCAAGTGACGGCCTTTCGTTTATCAGCTAGTCCCAATGCGAATACATTTGGGCGGAAGTCATTTTGCGCGGATCAGTCAGGCGCTATTCGATCATCCGACGATGGCAATTCGGCTACTTGCTTCGCTCGTGGCACTCCGGCGCAATAAATTCCTTATCCCACAGAGGCGCAGGGACCACAGAGGCTTTATGCACTGCTCTTCTGACGTATTGCAGATCTGAGCTCGGCTACGATGTCTTGCGAAGCTTTGATCGCAGCGGCGTGCTGATCTACAGGAAATGAGATCGCGCCCACTCGGGCATGACCGCCTCCGCCGTAGCGCTCGCAAATGCGTGCCAGGTTCACTTCAGGTTCCTGCGGAGCCCACGGATTGGATCCAACTGACACTTTCACACGAAAGCTGCTTTTACTCAGTCCCACGCTGTAGACCGATTCAGGGTGAAGGTAGTAGGGAATGAATTTGTTGTATCCCTCGAGATCGTGATCGGTAACATCGAAAAAGATCGTTCCGTCCTTGCACTCTGTCCTCTCCTTCAGAATCCCAATCGAAAGCTCGTGGCGCTTGAGAAGAGGCGGCAGCAGAGGTGCTACAAAGGGCTCTTCTAGAATCTCCCCCAGAGACTTCGTCGCCAACAGCGGGATCAGGTTGGGCACGAAGCCATGATCAGGAGCGGACTCGATCACCATGGTCAGCTTCATCGCAGGAGCTTTCATCTCCACGGCGGTTTTGGCATCTTCGTATAAAGCACCATCGATTACGTCGGTCCAGTGAACCAGATCAGCGACGGATGAGGGATCAAATCCGAAGCGCTGTTGGGCGATCATCGCGATAAAGCTGGTACAAGACTTGAACGCAGGATCGTAAAACTTGCGATTGCTTTGGTCCTGCTCGAAGTGCTCAGCGTCGGCAGGCGTGAGGAACGCACTCTCGTGGTGATCAAACCACCATGTGATGTTGGGCGAACTTGAGTACTTGAAGTCGACGATGGCATTTTCGTCTCCATCGAACTGTTTCTCGTCGAACAGAGCGCCGGCTCGATGGACGAGACCTGTAAATTCAAAATTGACATCCGTCCGAATGCGTTCGCGATAAAAGCGCGAAAACAACGCCGCCGAAGAAGCTCCATCAAAACACTTGTCGTGATAAAAGACCCGAACTCGCACTGCGTGCCCCGTTTCGTCGAGATTCCGGCGAGTGAGGCAGCTTGGGCAGCCCGAACTCACGTCGCGGTAAAAGCTAATAGGATTGCCAGCTTAGGGGAAGAAAGTCAAGAGGCGGAGTTAAGCCTCAAAGAGCACGAACGTTCACCCAATGAAACACTCACATTTCGTGCCCCGTACGTTCCTTGTATCCAGCAGTTTTCACATGGCGTTGGCTTGCTTTTCAGCGAAGTCACCAACAATCGGCAGTTTGAACATCTGGTTCTGGTTTGCCTTCAGTGCGCAGACGATCAGCACAATGATTGTTCCCAGAAAAATGAGCCCGTGCAGTGGAATTGTAAGAAGTCCCATGAGTGGAACAAAGCCCAGAATGGAAAGAGCCACGTGAACAATGAAGATTCCCACCAGGAAAGAGATGCATTGCCACGAATGAAAACGAACGAAGCGACTTCGGTTGTATGGCTCCATGACCAGGAAAATGATCGCAGGGATGACGGTGACGTAGGCCAGCATGCCGGCTACGTTGTCGGCCATGCCCGCAGTCGGAGCAGCGGGGGTTCCAGCGGGAGTCGCGGGAATTCGGCTGGCGCAGGCCGCGCAGGTGGTGGTTCCGTCGGCGATCTGTGCGCCACACATGTTGCAAAATGCCATAAGGGTTCCTCCGAAAGGTGAGGGATCAGCATCCCCCGAATAGACGAGAATGTCCGCCCCCAAGCGCTGTTCGCGGCAAGGTATCAAAAACGGAGAGCCAAAAGCAATCGCCAAATTAGGCCATTCGTCAGCTCTGGGCTGCCCCGGAATACTCTTCGGCGATAGCCCCGATCCATGGAAGTGCATATCTCTCACCTTGCGCTGCCTTTACGAGAAGGACGACCCAAATCAGACCGGCGGCCAGAACAACCACCACGGGTAGCAGTAATGACAACAGAGGACCGACCACCGGAATGAACATCAGGAGCAGGTTGAGGAGCCTGAGCAACACTGTCACGGTCACTCCAATCAGCCAACACAGCAGACACTGAACAGAGTGGAAGCGAACAAAGGAATTTTTCCGGTAGGACTGAAGAAACAGGAACAGCAATGCGGGCAGGAAAGTGATATACGCAATAGCACCCGCCATTTGCTTTCCTTGGGGAGTTGTCTTTTCTGTGGCTTCCTCTTTGTCCCTTCTATCAACCGCTGCCGGTTGAATTCTCATGGATCGTCCGCAACCCGGGCAGAAAGCAGCGGAATCCGGCATCTGGGCCGCACAATCGGGGCAGAACTTCAAAGAAAGCGCAGCTTGCTCCATGGCGGGCAACATATCAAACGGGCGGAGGTACGACAAATCATGGTGTGCGTTATCGCATTGACGCCACCGCAGGCAAAGAGTATGTTTCGGGCAATTTTCCGAGTCGATGTAATCGCTTCGGGAGCGCGCCAGATGAGTTCATTTTGTGCCAAGTGCGGCACCAGCATGGACACATCAGATCAATTCTGTCGAACCTGCGGAACTGCGGTCGTGGCTCCCCACGCGCAGTCCGCGGCACCAGCGCAGCCGGTTGGACCGGCGACAACCAGTACTAAAGCCATCATTAGTCTCATCTTGGGCATTCTCTTTTTCTTATTCCCATTGCCGATCGTAGCCGTTATTTTTGGTCACCTGGCGCTCTCGGAAATCCGAAAAAGCGGAGGGAGGTTGACCGGACAGGGCATGGCGACAGCAGGGCTGATTCTGGGTTACACAGGGGCGGCGTCCATACCCATCATCCTGATTGTCGCCGCCATCGCCATTCCAAACCTTTTGCGAGCACGGATGGCAGCCAATGAGTCATCGGCGGTGGCTTCGGTCCGAATAATCACTACTGCACAGATCACCCACCAGGTGGCCCATCCCGAAGCGGGATATGCGTGTGCGCTGTCGGACATTTCCGATACCGAAATTGGCGACACCATTCTTCTAACAGGACAGAAGAATGGATATCGATTTGAAATCCGGAATTGCGCTCCTGATAACGAAGATGGTCCGAACACGAAGTATCGGGTAGTGGCGTATCCCTTAGCGGGCAACGAAAGTGGAGTGCGGGCCTTCTGTACGGATGAATCGGCGGTGATCAAGCAAGATGCTGGCGGGTCTCCGAAAAAATGCATGGAAGACGGGGCAGTCCTGCAATGAGCGCAGACCAACGGAGGCCGCGGTGAGTTCATTCTGCCTAGGATGCGGCAACAGCATTGCCGATGAAGAGAGATTCTGTGGCGCTTGCGGGCGTGACACGCAGTCCGCGCCCAACACGCCGATGTCCGACCCAGCCGTGGCCTGGGGCTTGCTGCCCGAAACCAGTGGGAAGGCGATCTTCAGTCTGATTTGCGGAATCTTCTTTATCATTCTGCCCTTTTCCTTTGTGGGTGTCATATTCGGCTACATTGCGCTTTCGGAAATCCGCAAGAGTCCCGATCGTCTAACCGGAAAAGGATTCGCAGTCGCCGGAATCGCGCTCAGTTACATCGGAGTGGCACTCACTGTCTTTCTGATCGGACTCGGGATTTACGACGTCCGAAAAGAGTCGAAGAGCTTGAATCGAGCCCACGCAGTGACGACCGTCCCGTCAAAGAAGAACGCCATTCTGACGGCAGTCAGGACGCTCAACACGGCCGAGATCGCGTATTCGCAACGGCACCCTGAATCGGGCTATTCATGCTCACTTTCTGATCTCTCAAGCGCTTGGCAGATTGATTCTGACCTTCATGCCAAAGAGACAGACGGCTATACTTTCGAACTTAAGTGTTCTCAGGTAAAGTCCGGCGGACGCACGACAAAATATCAGTTGCTCGCCTATCCTTCTGCGGACTCAAAGAAACCTGGCGCGCCTGTCTACTGCAGTGACGAATCGGATGTGATTCGCACCTCACATTCAGGAACCCCCGAGGATTGCATGAAGAAGGGGAAGGAGTTGTCGGAAAACGAAATCACTGGTTCGTCCACGATTTTTTCGCAGAATAAACCGAAGTAGCGAGGATCGTGGCGATCAAAGTGGACGTCGTGACTCGTTCTTCTTCCGGCAATCCTCGCAGATCCCATAAATCTGAAAGGTGTGACGCGTTGTCGCGAAGTTGTAGCGGCGGCCGATCTCTTGCTCGAGCTGGCCGACTTCGGTTGAGAAAAACTCAACCGAACTGCCGCAGTCAGTGCAGACCATATGGTGATGGCTTCGACGGTTGTACTGATGTTCGAAGCGAGCAATTCCATCGTGGAAGGCTACTTCGCTAGCCAGGCCGCATTCGGCCAACAGCTTAAGCGTTCGATAAACCGTCGTGTATCCGATGCCGGCGTCTTTCTTCTGAACCAGGCGGTGAAGTTCGTCGGTGGATAGGTGATCGCGAGTCTCCAGAAACGTGCGCAGAATGGTGTCCCGCTGCGCAGTCTGCTTCAGACCGACGCCTTTGAGATGGCGGTGAAGAATCTCCTGAGCCTCTCGAACCATCTGGCGGGATAGCGTGGGTTGATCGTCGATGCGCTTCTGGAGCATGGGGTAGCGAGTCAGGATACCACCGGGTCATCTTGAAAATGAAATTCATTTTCACTCGGGTGGCGGACACTCTGGCTTACAATCAGAGATTCCCCTATGAGCACGATGGCCGAAATCAGCACCCCGACTGCACGCCGTTCTCCTCTTCTTCGTTCCGTTTTCTGGCTGTTGCTGGTGTTGGTTTTGCTGGCGGCAGCTATCGCGGGCTATGCCTACTTCGTGGCGCATGCCGTTCTGCCACAACTGGATGGCAGCATTCAGGTGTCAGGGCTGACGGGCCCGGTCACCGTGGTTCGTGACACACATGGAGTTCCAACAATCGAGGCTGCGACCCTGGAGGATCTGTTCTTCGCTCAGGGCTATGTCACTGCCCAGGACCGGTTATGGAAAATGGACATAATGCGCCGTTTTGCAAGCGGCGAATTATCGGAAATTCTAGGCCCAAGCACGGTCAAGCTGGATCGCCAGCAAAAAATTCTTGGATTGCGCGCCGCCGCAAAAAAGAACCTGGAAGTGTCGACACCGAGGGACCGCAGTTACTTCGAGGCGTATGCGCGTGGTGTGAATGCCTACATTGCAGCGCATGGCAGCAGGCTGCCGATTGAGTTCCGGATCCTGGGATACGCCCCGCGACCGTGGTCTCCGGAAGACTCTGTAGTCATCGCCAACCAGATGGTGAAGGATCTTAACTACCACTATTTTTATGATGCGTTGGCGCGGGAGAAGATCCTTGCCAAGCTCGGCCCTGAGCTCACCAGCGATTTGTATGTCAATCGATCCTGGCACGACCGGCCTCCGACGGTGATGCGAGAGGACGTGAATGCGCCGGAAAAAGCGCCGAGCGATTCGGAGGAGGATGATGACGAAGACGAGGGCCCAGACAACTCAGTCACAGAGCATAGGGCGCGGCCAATTCCCGTCGACCTACCGGCTCTCGATCCCTCGGTAAATGGATCCAACAACTGGGTGGTTTCCGGGGCTCACACAATCACCGGGAAACCCTTGCTCTCGAATGACATGCATCTTGGCCATCAGATGCCGAACCTATGGTACGAGGCGCATCTGCATGCGGGGAATTTCGATGTCGCAGGAGTCACGCTCCCCGGAATGCCATATGTAATCGTCGGGCACAACCAGCGCGTCGCATGGGGATTCACCAATGTTGGTCCCACAGTGACCGATATTTTCATCGAGAACTTCAATGCGCAGGGGGCTTATCAGACCCCCAGTGGGTGGGTCCAACCTGAGCATCGCAGTGAGGTTATTCACGTAAAAGAAAAGCCGGACGTAAATATCGATGTGGAGATCACCCGGCACGGGCCGATCATCAGCGCTCTCGTACCCGGCGAGAGGCGCCAGTTGGCACTGCGCTGGACGCTGTATGACGGATTGCGGATTCCATTCTTCGAAGTGGATTCCGCACAGAATTGGGATGAATTCACCAAGGCATTTTCGCAATTCGACGCGCCGGGGCAGAACGTGGTGTATGCCGACGTGGATGGGAATATCGGATATCACACGACCGGAAAAGTTCCGATCCGTGCGGCCGGAGATGGCAGTCTGCCAGTGAGCGGCGCGGACAACGCGCATGAGTGGACTTCGTACATTCCGTTCGACAAGCTGCCGAGTGTCTACAACCCGCCGTCGGGGATCATTGCGACAGCGAACGGCAGAATCTCGCCGGACAATTATCCCAACTCGATTTCAATGGAGTGGGAAGCCCCGTGGCGCACGGCGCGGATTTATCACGTGCTGGAATCGGGAAGGAAATTTTCGGCTTCCGACATGCTGGGATTGCAGACGGATGTTCATTCTGAGTTCGTTCAGTTTGCGGCGGAACGGTTTGTGTATGCGGTGGACCATGCATCTAAGCCGTCCTCTCGCGCAAAACAGGCGGCGGACTTGATGCGAGCATGGGATGGCCGGATGCTCGCTTCTTCCGCTGCCCCGACGATCGCCGAGGGTTCGATTCGCGAACTACGCAGACTACTGCTCGAACCCAAGCTGGGAATAGCTCCCCCCGAGACTCCGCACGATTCAGATTCCGAACTCTACCTGGAAGATGAAAACGAAACCGTGAACTGGAAGACCTACTCGTGGCTGCAGCGGTCGGTGTGGCTGGAGAATGTCCTGTTGCATCGGCCAAAGCGTTGGCTGCCGGAGAAATACTCCAGTTATGATGAGTTACTGACCGCAGCAGTTGAAGGTGCGATTACGAATCCCGGCGTGCCGAAGGAACTATCGTCCTGGCGCTGGGGACCTTACAACGCGGTGACGATCCAGCATCCGGTGCTGGGCAAGATCCCTTTGATCAAATATTGGACTGGTCCTGGAACAAATGAGCAATCCGGCAGCGGATACACGGTAAAAGCGGTGACGCGGAATCACGGTCCTTCGGAGCGGTTTACGGCTAATCTGGCCGATCTCGACCAATCGACCCTCAACATCGTTACGGGTCAGGCGGGGAATCTTTTGAGCCCTTTTTACATGGATCAGTGGAAGGCATGGTATGAGGGCAGCACGTTCACTCTGCCATTCAACCCGAAGGCCGTCGCAGCGACAGCGTCACACCGGATGGTCCTTCGGCCCCCAAAATAGCTGGCGTGGAGTACAGTACAAGTTGAGTTATCCGCTGCGGACCATCAGAAGAAGTCGATGGCCTTCACATCTCCGATGTAACCCACGATATTGATATTTCCTTGCGGCAGGAAATCATTGATCAGCAGGATGTCCTTGGTGGTGTCATAGACGCGCAACTGACCGTCCTCAGCGACATATTCAACATTTCGAGTAGTGAAACCCTGAAAGCCATTCACGTCTCCATTGTCCGGAGGAATGACCACCGACCCGTCAGCGGTGTGGTAGATCGACAGGCATCCACGCACCTCTCCGTTCGGGTTATTCACGTTGCCGATGTTCGTACAATTTCGAGAACCAATGAATAATTGACCATTCGTGGTCATGTCCATCCGGCTATGAAAGCCATCGGTGATGAAGACTGAACCGGTAACCCGCATCGAGCCCAGATCGACGATGTCAAGTACTCCACAGTTTTTGGCGGCAGTGTTTTGCGAGGAAGGACAAAGACCGTTGTCGGGGCTGCCTGGAGTGACCGGAGTGCCTGCAACGTAAAGCGTCGAACCGCCGAGGAACGCCACGGTAGCGGCATCGACAGGAATCGTCTGAGTGATAGTAAGCGAACCGAGATCGAATATTGCCACGCTCGCGGGCGCTGGCTGGCCGTTAACCGTTCCACCACACTGGAATCCGCAGTTCAGGATGTAAGCGGTGTTGCCGTTGACGATGGCAAAGACTGGCCGACTGAAACGGGCGTTTTGAACCATCGTACAAACCGAATTAGGTGGATTTGTAACGCAGCTTGTATCGACAGGAGGCGCTGCCGCCCCCGGAGAGAGAACCCAGACCGCATCGGAATCCGCGCTAAACACCAATAGTTGCGTGCCGGTGCTGTTAGAGAATACGTTCTGAGCGTTTGGAACCGCAATTGTGAGCAAGGACCCGGTGGCGAAGTTCATGGACTCCACCGCACCCTGAAACGTGAATCCGTTTACGGTCGCTGTCGGCACGGCCGCATAGCCTGCCGGATCAGCAGTCGGAACAACGATGCTGGATGTAGGACCAGGAAGAAAGACCCTGCCAATCGAAGTTTCCGCTGCGGTGCTGTTCGCGTAGACGGTGTTGGCGGATGCATCGAAGGCAACAACAATGTTTCGGCTGGGCGACAAGACCATCATGCCGGGGGAGCCGCCGCCGCTTAAGGGACTGACACGCGCGATAGTGTCATTTTGGCCGTTCACAAACCACAACCCGGGAGCCGTCGTGCTGCTCGAAACACCCTGAGAGGCCAATACGCGCTGCTTCAGTCCGCTGGGCGGCCCAGACTTGGTTCCTCCGCCACAAGAGATCAGGTTAAGTCCAGCCCAGAGTCCTACAATCAGGACGAGGATGCGTTTCTTCAAACGGCAGGCTCCTAACAATAAGAAAAAAGTAGATTTATTCGTGAAATCGAGGATTATAGCAGACCACCGCCGCCGGCTTCCGGAACAGCGCAGAGTGGTTGAACGTCTTANCATCAGATGCGCGAAACCGTATCCATCCTGTATTCTCAGCTATCATGGCCGCTGATTTTCTTTCCCGGATCAAACAATCGCCTGTCTTATGCGATGGGGCGATGGGCACTCTGCTGTACTCCAAAGGCATATTCATCAATCGGTCGTACGATGAACTGAATCTCTCCCAGCCTGAACTAATCCGCAACGTACATCACGAGTACCTTCAAGCCGGGGCTGAGATCATTGAAACCAATACGTTCGGTGCAAATTCGTTCCGGCTAGCCCGACACAGTTTGGCTGACAAAGCAAGGGACATTAACCGCGCCGGCGCCCGGCTTGCTCGAGAGGCCGCCAAAAGCTTCGATGTATGGGTCGCAGGATCGGTTGGCCCGCTGGGAACCAGGATCGAACCTTTAGGTAAGACTTCGTTTCACGAGGCTCAGGACGCATTTCGGGAACAGATCGAAGCGCTGGTTGAGGGCGGAGTCGATCTCCTGATCCTGGAAACATTCGGTTATCTGGAAGAGATTCACCAGGCAATTCAGGCGGCACGGGCAGTAGCACCTGCTGTTCCTCTCGTCGCCCAGGTGACGATAGATGAGGACGGCAACTGCCTCGATGGCTCCGATCCAGAAACATTTACGCCGAAGCTGGCGGAATGGGGAGCCGATGTCATTGGATGTAACTGCAGCGTGGGCCCGGTCGCGATGCTCGACGCGATCGAGCGCGTTCGTGCTGCGACTTCCCTTCCCCTGGCCGCACAGCCCAATGCAGGAATTCCGCGGTCAGTCGAAGGAAGAAATATCTATCTTTGCTCCCCGGAATACATGGCCAGCTACGCGCGGAAGTTCGTGGCCGCCGGGGTTCGGGTTGTTGGCGGATGCTGCGGAACCACGCCTGACCACATCCGCACGATGAAGTCAGCGTTGCGCGTCGGCGAAGCCCGAAAGACGGCATCGACTCATGTCAGCAGTGGTCCTATACCGAAGGCTGTTCCTGCGATTCCGTTGGAGAAGAGATCTACCCTGGGAGGCAAGCTAGCTCAAGGCGAGTTCCTGACGATGGTCGAGATCGTGCCGCCTAAGGGAATCGATGTCAGCAAGGAAGTTGAGGGCGCACGATTTTTGAAGTCGGTGGGAGTGGATGCGGTCAATATCCCAGACAGCCCGCGGGCTTCGGCTCGCATGAGCAATCAAGCTTTGTCGTTATTGATCCAGCGCGAGGTAGGGATCGACGCCATCCTGCATTACACATGCCGCGACCGGAACGTGCTATGCATCCAGAGCGATTTGCTGGGAGCGGCGGCGGTCGGAATCAGAAACCTGATCTGCATTACCGGCGACCCGCCCAAGATGGGCAACTATCCTGATGCGACGGCGGTGTTCGATGTCGATGCCATTGGACTTGTAAACATTGTTCGAAACCTGAATCAGGGGCTCGATCTTGGATCGAATCCCATCGGGACGGGAACTGGATTTGTGATCGGAGTCGGCGCAAACCCCGGGCTCACGGATCTCGATGAGGAGATTCGCCGCTTTGAATACAAGGTCGAGGCGGGAGCGGAATATGCAGTCACGCAGCCGGTGTTTGATTTGCGCTTATTGGAGAATTTTCTCAAGCGAATCGAACATTGTCGCATTCCAGTGGTCGCGGGAATTTGGCCGTTGGTCAGCGTGCGGAACGCGGAGTTCATGAAGAATGAGTTGCGAGTTTCTGTTCCGGATTCCGTTTTGGAACGTATGGCGCGGGCACAAACTCCTGAGGCGGCACGATCCGAAGGAGTGGCCATTGCACGCGATATGTTGATCGCGGCGCGGCAGATGGTGCAAGGGGCGCAGATCAGCGCACCCATGGGACGATACGCGTCGGCAGTCGATGTACTCGAAGCGCTGGGTGGGCATGACGCAGCGTCCGCATGATTTACAAATTCCGAACTGAAAGTCACAAGGTTATACGTTTTAGAAAAACGATCTTGCGGTCGAAACACCGCGTCTGACGCGGGCTTTACACGATGGTTACAAAACTAACTTCGTGCGCTTCCGTTCCGTTGCGGAACGCTTCACATGCAATTTTTTTATCATCCGAACAAAAAAGACTGGACATCATCACGAGTTCGTTGCATTAAAATAGAGACACGGAGCGAAATCCCGTTGGCCAAATTTGAAGAGTGTCTTCAGCGCCTGGAAAAGATAGTCGAGGAGCTGGAGAAAGGTGAGATCCAGCTGGAGAAGTCTCTCACCCTCTTTGAAGAGGGCATTCAGCTTTCTTCCGCTTGCCGGAAAGAACTGGAACAAGCGGAAGGAAAAGTTGAGGTTCTGCTGAAGAAGAACGGGAAGCTCCAAGCCGAACCCTTCGAGCCCGCAGCAGAAAAGGCGTCCACTCGCCGGTAAGCTGCCGCGACTCGAGAATCCGAAAGCCGTCTGTGGAGTTGTGGTTTTCCAGCCACCCCGCAGCCATTGTCTCGCGTTGACGTTCGCCGTTGACGAAGGTTGAAGATCGGGGGTCCTAATGGCTCAAAGTATTGTCGTTCTGGAAAAGGATTCGAGAGTGGCGCATTCCCTGGCAGGTGGACTTCGCCCTCATTTTTCAGTGCATCTCACTCGTTCCCGCGAAGAACTGCAGGAAACTGTCATTCACAGTCATCCCGAAGCAGTGGTTCTGAATATCGAGTACTGGCGGCTCACGGATGTGGAGAGCCTACACCGGGACTTTCCGGAACTGCCCATTGTGTGCACACACCGCATTCCTGACGAGGAAATGTGGATGAAGGCACTTGAGGCGGGGGCCAGCGATGTGTGCCCCGCCGACGATGTAGGCAATGTGCTGACATCGGTGCTGCGTAGCACTGCCATGTCACGAACTGCGGCTGCTTGAGGGTCCTTATGTACGAAGAGGACGCCTGCGGGCGTCCTTTTCGCTTTTCCGTCTGAGTCCTCGGCGCACATTCGTTCCCATTGAGCGCTTGTTATACTGCCACGTCATGCTCAAGGACACTCTGGAACAAGGGCAGCAACTCGCCGATGCCGCCCTTGATCGGCTGATTCCGCCGGAAACCCAGCAACCCGTCTCGATTCACAAGGCGATGCGGCACAGCGTGTTTGCCGGCGGAAAACGGCTTCGCCCGATTCTGTGTATGGAAGCGGGCAGGATGATCGCGGGATCGCTTCCCTCGGGAATCGAAGAGGTGGGCGCGGCATTGGAGATGTTGCATACCTATTCGTTGATCCATGACGATCTTCCGGCACTCGACAATGACGATCTGCGCCGAGGCAGGCCAACCTGCCACAAGGCGTTCGGAGAGGCGATCGCCATTCTCGCGGGGGATGCGCTGCAAACCCAAGCCTATGAGGTGCTATCGAGATTGAAGTGTCCGCCTGAGTTCCGCGTCCGCATTATCGAAGAGATTGCTCGTGGAACAGGAACCGTTGACGGGATGATTGGCGGTCAGGTGGTCGACCTCGAAGCGGAACATACACGCCCCACGGCTGAGATGCTGGAGTATATCCACCGCTCCAAGACTGCGGCTCTGATCACTGCGAGCCTTGTCAGTGGCGGACTATATGCCGGCGCAAAAGACAGTGAGTCCTCCAGACTCCGCAAATTCGGCGTGGGGATCGGGCTGGCGTTTCAGATTGTGGACGACATCCTAGACGTTACGCAGACCTCCGAGCAATTGGGGAAAACCGCGGGCAAAGACACGGCTTCGGAGAAGGCTACTTATCCGGCGTTGTTCGGCATTGACGCGTCAGTGCGCAAGGCGGATACCTTGGTCAACGATGCATTCTCGGAGCTCACGAGTTTCGGCGAGCGTGCGGATACACTAAAGGAGTTGGCACGTTTTTTGGTCGAGCGGAAGAAATAGGTCGCCCCAAAGGGCGTTCACCACGAAGGTCATAAAGGTCGAGGAAGGAAAACACTGTAGCAGTTTTGCTGGGTTTCGCGAGCTTCGTGTTCTTTGTGTTCTTTGTGGTTTAATGATTCTTGCTGGCGATGGAGTTCGCCATAACCGCCTGAACGGCTGATAACTCCTACAGAATTGAAATCGCTTTTTGTAGGAGATCCCTCTTGAAAGACTTCCTCGCCATATCCATCGCCGCCATCCTGGGAGCAAATCTGCGCTACGTGCTGAGCCGCCTAGCGGTGCGGGAATTTGGTCCCGTCTTCCCGTATGGCACGTTGGTGATCAATATTGTTGGCAGCTTTATCGTGGGGCTGTTCGTGGTCTGGACCACCGAGCGCGTACTCGTGGACCCGCGTTGGCGGTTGCTGGTTGTGGTTGGATTTTGTGGATCGTTCACCACATTTTCCAGCTACGCGTTTGAGACCATGTCATTCTTCGAGCACGGCCAGTGGGGGCTGATGCTGATCAACATTTTCAGTAACAATCTATTGTGTCTTGCCGGCGCGCTCGCGGGGATAGCGCTGGCACGAGCGCTCTGATCATGACTCACCCTCCAATTCTGGAAACCACGCGGCTCCGTATCCGGCCATACCGCGAAGCTGACATTGCAGAACTGTTGCCTCTGGTTGGCGCACGCGAGGTCGCAGCGACGACGCTGCGCATTGCGCATCCATATAGCGAACGGGACGCACGCAAGTTCTTAGAGCTTGCTAAGGAACCAGACAAGCTCTGGCTGGCCATTACTACTAAGGTCGACGGTCGGCAGATTGGCGGCATCGGGCTGCGCGTCGATCAAGAGCATAAACACGCAGAACTGGGCTACTGGCTTGCTGTTCCGTATTGGGGTAAAGGTTATGCCACTGAGGCGGGGCGAGAACTGCTGAGGTACGGATTTGAAGAACTTGAGATGCACAGAATTTTTGCATCGCATTTCGGTCAAAATCCCGCATCTGGACGGGTTCTGAAGAAAATTGGCATGAAGCACGAGGGCTGCCAGCGCGAACATCTGCACAAGTGGGGCGAATTCGTGGATTCAGAGCTCTACGGCATATTACGGCGAGAATGGGAGGCACGCGAGTAAAATGCCAGATGCCATGGCGGTGCAGGTCACGATCTATTTGAACGAGGGCGACCAATGGCATCATCGGCCGCTGCACATGGAGATTCTCAGCTACCTGCGAAAGGAAAATGTGTACGCGGCGACTGCGATTCATTGTGTGGCGGGTTTCCTAGGGCGCCATAAGGTAGAGAGCGCGCATCTGGTTGAAGCTGGAGGCAAGCTACCGGTGATCATCATTTTCGTGGACACCGACGAGCACGTGAGCCGCGTCTTGCCTACGCTGAAGGAAATGGCGGCACATCGGCTGATGGTGAGGGAGAACGTGGTGCTGGAACAGGGGAACCTGGACTGAGATGACGCTCTCCGATCAAACGAACCCGCTCGACATTCTGGCTATTGCTGCGCACCGCGATGACGTGGAGCAGACCTGTGGCGGCGCTTTGCTAAAGGCGGCGCAGCACGGGCAGCGTACCGGTATTCTCGACCTTACTCGCGGCGAGATGGGCACACGCGGAACGGCGGAAGATCGCGAACGTGAGGCGAACGAAGCGGCCAAGATTCTCGGAGTGCAATGGCGGAGCGCGCTCGACATCCCTGACGGCCGTGTCGAAAACAACTGGGAAAATCGGCTCAAAGTCGCAAAGGTAATTCGCCGGACGCGACCGCGAGTGGTGATTCTGCCTTACTGGAAAGGACGGCATCCGGATCACTACACGTGTTCGACCCTTGGATATGAGGCATGCTTTCTGGCGGGACTTGCTAAATTAGGGGTTCGGGGCCAGGGGCCAGAGATCAGCAAGGACAACGATGTTTCAACGCTCGCGCCCCATCGGCCGTTCAAAATCGTTTATGCAACCCTTTACTACGATCTCCGGCCTACGTTTGTGGTTGATATCAGTGATCGGTTTGAAGAGAAGTTCGCGTCCATTCTCGCCTACAAGTCGCAATTCGGAGATCAGGAAGCCGGGAAAGACATCTTCCCTGCCCAGCAGGAAATTCGGGCGCGCGTCGAGTCCATGGCGCGTTTCTACGGCATGCTGGTGGGAGTCACCTACGGCGAGCCATTCCATCAAAAGGAAGTCGGCTTAGTCGATGACCTGTTGGCGATTCCAGTGAAATCCATTTAGCATGTCAGGATTCAATCCCCAGCAAGGAGAGGTATCCCCTATGTCTCGTGTGGCTCTGGTTGTCCTTAGCGCTTTCGCGATGGTTGCTGCTGCAGTTGCACAGACCGGAACCTGGCAGATCGATCCTAATCATTCGTCGGCACAGTTCTCGGTGCGCCACCTCGGTGTGTCCACGGTTCGCGGAGCGTTCACCAAGGTGAGCGGTTCAGCCCAATATGATCCTTCCGATCCGACAAAGAATTCTCTCAACGCCACCATTGAGGCGGCCTCGGTAGATACGCGCGTGGAAATGCGAGACAACGATTTGCGCAGCCCTAATTTCCTCGATGCGCAGAAATTTCCTACTATCGCATTCCAATCTAAGCAGGTAAAGCCTATCGGAAGCGGAAGACTGCAAATTACTGGGGATTTGACAATTCACGGAGTGACCAAAGAAGTCACATTGGATGTAGAGGGACCGTCGGCTCCAATCAAAGATCCGTGGGGCAACCAGCGAATTGGCGCATCGGCCTCGCTGAAGATTAACCGGAAAGACTTTGGAGTGAACGGCGCTCCGGGGGTGGTAGGGGACGACATTAATATCACGATTGACGTGGAGCTAATCCAACCACAGCCGAAATAACTCATTGAGGGCTGGGCGAGGTACGCTGCCCTGCCCTACTGTTGTCCGAACTTCAACCCGGAATTGTCCCGTTGTCCCGGTTGTGATTGAACTTTAGGACACTTTCGCGTTGGGCCAACCGATTCTTTTCCGCCCTACAGAAGCTGGATTACACTTTACCGCGCTGACGATTCGGGTGTTCCCGATATCGTCCTTTGTGGGGAGGCGGCTATGAAGGTCCCGTTCAAGGCAACTCCTTTCCTCGTAGTTTTCGGATTGGTCTTGAGTTCCTCTTTTACCGCCGCACAAGGTGCGATCACTATCTCCCCCGCGCGTGCGGCAGTGGTCACCAACACCCAAACTCAGCAATTTAAGGCGTCGGTCGGCGGCGTCACTTGGAGTGTCGACAAAACGATTGGCGGGAATTCGACCGTCGGCACAATCAGCACAGCGGGACTTTACACTCCGCCGGCGAAGGCGGGAACTCACACCATCACCGCGAGTAGCGGGAGCAGTTCGGGCACGGCAACCGTCTATGTGAGCGATCTGAAGGGCGTCTTGACCTACCACAACGACAACCTGCGAGATGGCGCAAACACGCGAGAGTTCGCACTGTCGGCCACGACTGTAACGTCGACAACATTTGGCAAGCTGTTCTCATGTGCGGTAGACGGAGCAGTTTACGCCCAGCCGCTTTGGATGCGAGGTATCACGATTGCCGGCGGAGTTCACAATGTGATCGTCGTGGCTACGCAGCACGACAGCGTATACGTCTTCGATGCGGATGCGAATCCCTGCGTGATGTACTGGCATGCAAACCTGCTCGACACTCTCCACGGAGGCACTGCAGGCGAGGGGCCCGTGACATGGAATGATGTCGGCTACTGCTATGGAGATATTTACCCTGAAATTGGAGTTACAGGAACTCCGGTGATCGATGCCACGACTAATACGATCTACGTAGTGAGCGCGTCCGAGAGCAATGCGCAGAATTCCGGAAGCTGCATTGGCGCCAGTGGGAACTTCTATCACCGATTGCATGCCCTGGATGTCGCCACCGGAAGCGAAAAGTACAATGCGCCGGTGACCATTGCCGCATCCGTGCCAGGAACGGGAGACGGATCGGTCAGTGGAATGGTCTCTTTCCGCTCACAACTCCACCATAACCGCTCCGGTCTAGCGGAGGCTGGCGGAAAGATCTACGTGACATTTGCCGCGCACGAAGACGCCACGCCCTATCACGGATGGGTCATCGCCTATAAAGCCACCACTGTGCAACAGCAAATGGCTGTCTTCAATACGACTCCGAACGGTGTGAACGGCGCCGATGGGGGCATCTGGGCGGGAGGCGGTGCCCCGGCAGTTGATAACGGCGGCGATGTCTATGTTTCGACCGGAAATGGTGTCTTCGATGAACTTCCTCCGCCACCGAATAACGATTACGGCGACAGCATCCTACGCCTGCACTACATCAATGGGAGCACTCTCAACGGGCTCAACCTGAGCCTGGTCGGCTATTTTACTCCGTACGATCAACTCGCCCTGTCGCAGAGCGATGCCGACCTCGGCTCTGGGGGAGTGGTTTTGTTCCCCAACCAGGCGGGTACGCCCAAATACTTGCTGACACAGGTTGGAAAAGAAGGAACAGTTTATCTGATCGACCGGAACAACATGGGGCAGTTTAGTTCCGGTAACAACAATCAAATCCTGCAAACGTTCACCGGACCGGTGCACGGAATGTGGGGCACACCGGCGTTGTGGCACAACAATCTCTATGTTGGTGGGCAGCGGGATACCGTCCGACAGTTCGTATACAACCCGACCACCGTGCAGTTCAATGCCAGCGTTGCCTCGCATTCGACAGGCAGTTACGGTTATCCGGGAACCACGCCTTCCGTCTCGGCCCAGACATCCAATCACGGAATCGTCTGGGCGATCGATTCCAGCCTCTATGGATACGCGAGTCCGAATGCAGGTGTGAATTGCTCGACTCTCCCGTTGGCCGCGGCGTGTTCTGGCCCAGCAATTTTGCACGCGTATAACGCGACGAATCTGGCGCAGGAATACTGGAATAGCACACAGGCAGCAAATAACCGCGACCGGGCAGGAAACGCCGTGAAGTTTGTGCCGCCGACGATCGCAAATGGAAAGGTCTATGTCGGCACACGGACGGAGGTCGACGTTTACGGATTATTGGGGAATTAGCTGTCTCATTTCTTCAAGGCTACAGCCAAGCCGTCGCGCATTGGAATCAGGGTAGTGTAGAACTCCTTCGAATCAGCGAGTTTGCGGTTGAACTCGAGGATGGCCTTTGTCGACGACTCTGCAGGATTCTTTTCCGCAACCCGGCCACTCCACAGTACGTTATCGGTTATGAATAGCCCACCCTTGCGTAAGCGAGGAGCGATCAGGCGAAGAACGCGTGGATAGTCGTCTTTGTCCACGTCGTTGAAGATGATGTCGAACTCCTGTTTCTGCTCAGACAAATATTCGAGAGCATCCCCGGTGTGGAGCGCGATGCGTTTGGCAACCCCGGCGCGAGCAAAATAGCCGCGAGCCATCTCGACATTCTTCGAGTCTCCATCGGTGTAGATCA
>AP72_2010_repI_A100DRAFT_1000029_pt1 | contig 23216 bp, 15 predicted proteins | sample AmaPasrepliIA100_FD_9193 | JGI IMG/M metagenome (IMG submission 9193)
ACGGGGTGGTTGTTTCCGGTAGGCCCGCTGCCACTGCCGCGGGCATCAAGATTCTCGAACAGGGCGGAAATGCGGCCGACGCAGGCGCCGCCACACTGCTAGCACTCTCCGTAACGTATGTTGGCGCGTTCTGCGTCGGAGGGGAGATTCCGATTCTGGTTTACGACGCCGACAAGAAAAACGTGAAGCTGCTCGAAGGGCAAGGCGAAGCGCCTCGTGATCCCAAAGCTATCGCGTGGTACATGCAGCACGGAATCCCGGACGGGGACGTCAAGGCAGCTGCCGTCCCGGGCACGATCGATGCGATCGTCACCCTGCTGAAACTTTACGGAACGAAAAGTTTTGAGGAGGTCGTGCAGCCGACGCTGGCCATTCTCGACGCAGGCGGTCCCTCTTGGTATATCGACACCGGCAGCGAGCAGAGGATCGAGACGGGCGTGAACTGGCAGGCGGATTTGGCAGTCACGTTGCGCAAATTAGTCGAATCAGAAAAGTCCGCGAAAGGGACACGGGAGCAGAAGCTGGAAGCCGTCTCGGATCGCTTCTATCGCGGGGATATCGCTAGCGCTCTCGAAGCTTGGTACGTCGAAAAGGGCGGCTTCCTCCGCAAGGCGGATTTGGCCGCACACAAAACTCCCGTGGTGGATCCACTCACAACTACCTATCGTGGCTACACCGTCTATAAGGCTGGTCCACTCACGCAGGGTCCTTATCTGCTACAGACGCTGCGCCTTCTCGAAGGCTTCGACCTGAACAAGATGGGATTCAATTCGGCAGACTACATCCACACAGTGATTGAAGCGGAGAAATTGGCGCTGGCGGATCGCGATGAGTATTACGGTGATCCCAATTTCGCGAAAGTGCCAATGCAAGAGTTACTCTCCGATCCGTACACAAAAATGCGGCGCGCGCTGATCGATTCGAGAAAGGCATCTCTCGAACTACGCCCTGGCGATCCTTACAACATGAAACCGACCAAGCCGCCCACCATCACCGGCCCCTGGCATGGCGGAACTACGGTCATGTGCGTGACGGATAAGTTCGGCAACGTCATCGCGGCGACTCCCAGCGGCTTGTCGAGCACAGCGGGCGTGGCCGGTCGCACGGGTATTATTCACGGAGCCCGGCTCACCAGCCTGAATACGTTTGCGGGAACTCCTGATGTAATTCAGCCCGGCAAGCGGCCGCGAATCACTTTGAGCCCCACGTTGCTTTTCCATGACACACAGCCCGTGATGGCCATCTCGGTAGCGGGCGGTGACATGCAGGATCAGGCAGCGATCCAGGTCATCCTCAACTACGTGGAATTCGGCATGAGTCCGGAGCAGGCGTTCACAGCGCCACGCTTCTCGACCACGCACTTCATCAGCTCCTTTGGCCAGGACCGCGCCGAACTGGGCAGCCTGTCTGTGCCCAAGACCCTGCCCGAAGAAGTGCAGGCGGAGCTGAGACGGCGCCGCCACGTGGTAACCGTGGGCCAGGGCGGAGTGGGCGGAGTCGCGTTGATCGGGATTGACACCAAGACCAGACAGGCCACAGCAGTGGGTCCGGCTGCCGGCAAAATGCAATAGGCCAGGGGTCAACTACCACTCCGGTCACGGTGAGTTGTGAGCCGAATCCTATCGCCGGCTCCTAAGAAATTTAGACTTGAACCTGCTCCTGAGGAGAAAGACGTATGTCTGACTTGCAGGCTCGGTTTGCGCAAGCTCAAGAGGACGTAAACGGTCTCGCCGAACGCCCGGACAACCACACGATGCTGATGCTCTACAGTCTCTTTAAACAGGCAACGCAAGGCGATGCCACCGGCGAGCAGCCGGGCAGATTCGACTTCGTTCGCCGCGCCAAATTCGATGCATGGAGCACGATGAAGGGCACCTCTGCGGAAGATTCTATTTGGCAGTACATCGAACTAGTAGCCTCCCTCCGGCGCAATCACCGGGTCAATGAGTAACTGCAGCGCAGTAATCGACGCCGCAGTCTTTCACAAGGGCATTCAAGGCGTACTGTCCGGAGAGAAGTTCGACACAACTCGACACCGGTAACAATGAGATTCCAATGCGGCAGTGGAGAGAAGTTTTTCGACTGGTTCGGAGACTGCACAACCTAGGCGTCTTCGCTTGCCGGCAGCGCCTCAAGGTTCGAAACCGATCGGATAATGCGTCGCAATCTCCCGCTTGCAACGATCGTTTTCCCGAAGCACAATATGAGCATCGCTTCCTTGCGAATCGTCATTCGTTTCCTCTGATCGGCCGAACTTTGGGGTTTAGCAATGGGAATCAGCAATCCAGAAATCCAGAAGAAAGTGTTTGGACCCAGATGGCAGCATGAAATCGACAAACAAGGCTGGCCGCTCTGGAAAAAGCTCATCCATCGCCTGCAACGCTGCCCGATATGCAAGCCCACGAGAGAAGCACCAAAACCGCAATGAGCGTTAACGACGGATAGCGTCGGTTGACATTAACTTCCGGTTTGACCGTAATTCACAAGCCTCAGACGATCTCCCTGTTGGCTCTGAGATTGAAAGGCTTCCAGGGCATCGGCCACAGAGGTGAACCGATCAATTCCACCGAGCCGCCCATCTACTCCTTCCCCGCGGAGCCGTTCCCGCACCGATGACCGCGCTTCGACGGCCTGAAAGCGCCCGCCAGAACTGGTCAGTTCTTCGGCCAGACTCGCCAGCATGTGCGCACTGTGCATGTCCACGAGGGGCGCGGCGGAAAGGTCCAGTACCACGAGCTTGGGTGCCACGGCTTCAGCGTGCACCCTATCCAGAATCGTGTCGCGCACATGATCCATGTTGAAGTAGACAAGACCCGACTCAGGCCTGAAGATCAGCACGCCGGGGATCATCTCGTTCTCCGGATTCCGCTCGCCGTCGGAAAAGCGCCTCGTGCCAGGAATGCGCCCGAGAACAGCGACATGCGGTCGGGATGCGCGACGGATCAATAACACCAGTGAGATGATCGTGCCGATCATCACACCACGAAGCAGACCTTGTCCCAACACCCCGACGGTCGCTGCTATCGCCACGATGAACTCAGGACGGTCGCTGCGCCAAAGTTGCTTGAGGGTGGAAACTTTGAAAAGACCTGCGACCGCGACCAATACAACTGCCGCCAAAACGGGCTGGGGTAGCGCACGAAGAAGGTGCGAGAAGAAAAGTACCACCATCAACATGATTCCTGCTGCGATGCCCCCCGACAGCGGTGTATGCGCGCCCCCACCCTCGTTGACCAGCGATTGCGACATCCCACCACTGATGGGGAATCCGCGACCCAACCCCGCGGCGAGGTTGGACCCGGCGAGCGCAAGGAACTCTTGGTTCGCATCCAGCCGCCCGCCATGTTTCGCGGCGAAGGTGCGGCCAATAGCGGCTGTTTCCACTGCGGCAAGCAGAAAACATGCGAACGCCAGAGGCAACAACTCGTTGGCATCGGACCAGTGAATCGCAGGGAATCCGATGTCTGGTAATCCTTTGGGCACTGCGCCCAGTAACTTCACGCCGCGCGTATCGAGGCCAAGCAAGCCTGACGCCACAATCCCGCCCACCACGACCAACAAGGCTACGGGTTTGTTCTTGAGAAAAACCTTCCCGAGCACGAGTACGGTCAGCGCGACGCACCCAATCGTAAGTGAAGCGCTGTTGGTCTCGCCGAGGTGCCGGAGAAAGTAGCCGCTGTTCTGCCAGAAATTGCCATGTGCTCCGTGGATGCCGAACAACTTGGGCAATTGCGTGCTGGCTAAGAAGAGCGCCACTCCGCACTTGAAGCCCACCATCACGCTCTCGGAGATGAAGTTTACGATCGAGCCGGCCTTGACCAGCCATGCGAGGAAGGCGATGAGGGCCACGAGCAAGGCCGTCCCCGCCGCCAGCGCACTGAACCGGGTGGTGTCGCCTCCCGCAATTTCGCCCAGCGATGCGCCGACGAGCAGTGATATGGCGGAAGTGACCGTGATGACGGTGTATCGCGAACTGCAAAACAGCCAGAAGACGAGCCCGCCAAACAAGCACGCATAAAGGCCCGCTTCAGGAGGCAGGTTGGCCAGCGAAGCATCGCCTAACCCTGCCGGCAGAAGGTACGCAGCGAGGGTGATGCCAGCGACAACGTCACCGCGCAGCCAGGTTCTGTCGTAACTCGGAAGCCAGTCGAGGACGGGAAGTCGAAGATTCATATCTGTTGGGATTGATAGGCGGACACGTGGAACATCGAAACCCTCCCTGCAAATACCATCTGCGTCGCTTCGTACTGCCAGACAAGCCCATCAGGGAAGGTACACTGCGGCCATGAAGCGGAGAGCTGTTAAAACGCACAGCACTCACGATGCGCAACTTGTTCGGAAGTCGCTATTTCACTCGGAACTCTCGGGCAGTTGTTCGGATAGAATCGTGACGTTCTTCTGAGAGAAATCGACGACAGCGCCTGGGAGCCCAATGGCAGATTTTGCTACGCCCGCGAAAAATAACTCGTCCGCCTTTTGCCGATATGTGCGGCCATCATGTGGCTATCCGTACGTCGAGCCGGTCGGAAGCGAAGGATTTTTATGTGGGCAAGCTCGATTTTCGTGTCGTAGCAGAATGGCCGTATGCAGACGAGCAACTGGCTTATCTGGCGCCTCCGACCGACGATCACTTCTACATCGAGGTGCTCGGGGGTGGCGACAAGCTTCCCACCGAGGTGCACCCCTACACAGACCTTGCCGATAGCTTGAAGTACCTGGGCGACCATCATTTCTGCCTCAGAGTCAGCAGCGGGGATCAGACGATCGCCAAGCTTCGCGCACGCGGTGTCATGATCGTCACCGAGCCGTTCGTTTTGCCTGCCATCAGCCGCAAGCTGGCTTTCTTCGTCGACCCATTCGGAAACCTGATCGAACTCGCAGAAGTGCTCGCCTGAGATGCAGCTGGGTTGGACCGCCCAGACTCTCGCCGGAGAGGGTTTCCCTGCACTTCCTCATCAGGTTAATGAGCGCTGTTTGCTCTCGGGAATTTCGCAGCAACAGCTTTCCCCTGCTCCTTCCAAGAGACTGTGAAAAGTGTCAGTTTCTTCTCAAACAACCGCGTGGCATGATTTCGCAGCCTTTTGTGAACAAGACTGCGCCATGGAAGCAACAGTTCGTCAACTCAATCCGAAAAACACTTCAGAAAGTTTTCACACCAGTGGGGAAGAGGACTTTTCGCTGGTACTAGGCGGGCCGCTGTTCCAACTCCTTCGGAGGACGCACCTCCAAGGGGACGCACTCGAGTTGGTTCATTGGCGGATACTGGGATCAATCCTTGTCACATGGTTTCCACTGCTCGTACTTTCTGCGGTCGGCAGCGGCATCGGAGGCCATACCCAGTCTTCGTTCTTCCACGACATTGAAATGCAGGTCCGATTCCTTGTTGCGCTCCCCATCCTCATCGCGGCGGAGCTGCTTGTTCATTCCCGCACGCGTCCGCTGGTACGGAGGTTCCTCGAATGGCGGATCGTGCTCCCGGAAGACAAGGCTCTCTTTCAAAAGGCCGTCGAGTCTGCCGTTAGAATTCGCAATTCCATCTATGTAGAGGTCGCACTCCTGGCCGCGGTTTACAGTCTGGGATTGTGGTTCTGGAGTGTTCGCAGCGATCTCGGATCGAGTTGGTATGAATTGCCGGGCGGGAGGTGGAGCCTTACTCCGGCGGGTTATTGGTATGTGTTTGTGTCCCTGCCGTTGTTTCAGTTCATTCTCTTGCGATGGTATATGAGGCTCTTCACTTGGTTTCGCTTTCTGTGGCAAGTGAACCGGATCGAACTGAACCTCGTACCGACCCATCCCGATCGTTGTGGAGGATTGAGTTTTCTTGGAGCAGGTTCCTATGCGTTTAGTCCGATCCTGGTGGCGCAAGGAACGATTCTCGCTGGCGTCATAGCCAATCGTGTTCTTTATCACGGTGAAAAACTAGTCTCGTTCAAGGTCCAGATCGTCGGCTTGATTGCATTTTTTGTAATCGCCGTTCTCGGACCACTGTTGATGTTTACTCCACGAATGGCGCGCGCAAGAAGAAAAGGTATGGCGGATTACGGTTTGTTTGCCCAGCGATACGTCGAAAACTTCGATCAAAAATGGGTTCAGCGCACATCTCCGTCCGAGGAATTACTCGGTACCGGGGATATCCAGTCTCTTGCTGATCTTGCAAATAGCTATCAAGTCGTACGCGAGATGCGTGTTGTTCCCTTCGCGCTAAAAGACATTTCACGTCTTGCTATCGCGACCGTAGTTCCGCTCGCTCCTCTTCTGCTAACCGTCTTCTCGTTCGAGGAGTTGATCTCTCGCGTGATCAAGATTGTCTTCTGATGATCTACCGAGAGGAAACATTGCTGCTGGCTCTACGGCGGGTTGCCCAAAAAACGGGCAGTATCTCACGCCCATGATTGAATGGTACTTGTTCGACTTACTGATCCTCTCAGTTCTTTGTCTCCCAATATCAGCATCTGCTCAGTTCACCGATGCACATAGCTACGACAACACTCCTGCTGGAATCAATCAGATCGAGCTTAGCTATGCGTACGTCCACGCCAATGCGTCGATAGATAACTCGCTTATTATCGAGGGTGCAAAACTAAATCTTTTTCAAGGAACGATCAGCTACACCCGCTATTTCAGTGTGGCCAAGCGCTTGACATGGGCGAGTGCTGGAGTTCCTATTGCCGGACTGAGGGGCGAGGTTGCTGGAACGAGCATCCGAGGCTCTGCAACAGGCGCAGGCGATTCCAGTTACCAGGTGGGGGTGCTGCTCAGAGGTGCTCCTGCACTCAGCATTTCGCAATTTCAGGACTACAGGCCCGCCACCATCCTGGGTGTCAGCCTCACTGTTACGGCACCCACGGGCCTATACCGCCCAACTAAGATCTTGAACCTTGGTGCCGATCGGTGGTCATTCAAACCGGAAATTGCGCTATCACATCCATTCGGTGCCCAACAGAAGTGGCAAGTTGATGCGTACGCGAACGCTTATTTCTTTACGGACAACACTTCGTATCAAGGGAGGGAAATTCTCCGGCAACAGCCGCTGCCGGGATTTGAGGGGCACATCAGCTATGCCCTGAACGACAAGCTCTGGGTTTCTGCTGATTCGCGTTACGCTTTCCGGGGTAGTACATCTGTTAGCGGCGTCGATCAGGACAATCCGCAAAGAAACGTCATCCTTGGCAGTGAGATGAATGTAACTATTAACAGCCGAAACTCGCTGCTATTTGAGTTTGCTAAAGCGGTTGTTCACCAAAATGGTCCAGCCCTTGTCGGTTTTTCAGTGAAGTATGACTTCACCTGGGGGAGAGGCTACAAATAGCAGCCCGATAAGGGATGGTATTCAGAGGGGCTAACTAATGGAAATCCTGAAAATCCGATTGCTTGCCACGAAACAACTGCCCTTTGAAGCGTCATAAAATCGCCTCTCTAACAATGTCGGCGGTATCAAGGGTTTTGGAGCGCACTTCTGTATGTACTCGCAGAAGAGCGCCATCTCGTTCTCGTTGATGGGTTGCGCTTTCCAACCAAGGCTCGCCTGGAAGCGTTAGGGTCCGGCAACTCCTTCCGACCCAGCCATATCTTCGATCCTTGACGGAGATCAAGATTCGCTTCTTCGAACTTCCTGACTTACTGGGAGCGGCATGCCCAATCATTACGCGTTTCGATGAGCGATTGAGTTCGCTCGGTGCAGGTTGGGCGTTCTCGTTTCAGCCGGTGATGCCTTCTGTTTAACGAACCCTCGTCTCCCAGCGCGATCCGACTGCGCGGCCCTTCTCCGAGCTCTTCGCCCAACGCTTTTGCGTTCTAGCCGGCATTGGTCATCAGACTTCCACAGGGATAGTGAGTGTGGTATAAACGTTCCCCCACCTTCCCAGGAAGGTGAGAGAGAGCATGACTGACGCGCCGATTGGTCCATTTCCCAAAATTATTTCTGACAAGATTCTACTTGGCTGGCTTTCCCAAACAATTCGCCTTGTCTGCGTTGCATCTTTTTTCGCGGGAATTGCCGCTAACTGGGGTTCCGCCCAGACGAAATTACCGACGGTAACCTCGCTCTCCGTCAGTGCAAGTTCCGTGGCCGCGGGTACAGTGGTGACGCTCACCGCCCGCGTGACAGCCAGCGGCGCCAATGTTCGTCCGGGGCAAGTGAATTTCTGCGATGCCACGGCCGTATACTGCTCGGATATTCATATTCTTGCCACCGCACAATTAACGAGTTCTGGCACTTCCACTTATAAGTTCCGCCCGGGGATCGGCAGTCATAGCTATAAAGCCGTGTTCGTTGGCACCAATTCCTATGCCGGCAGTATTTCCAGCGCATCATCNCTGACAGTCACTGGAACTATTGGGCCATTCGCGACAGCCACCTCAATTGCGGAAACCGGGGCCTGGGGGAATTACACGCTAACCGGAACCGTGACGGAGGCGGGAGGAACAGTTGCGCCCACAGGGACCGTTTCCTTTCTGGATGCCAGCAACGGGAATTCGGTTCTAGCCACTGGATCATTGGGGTCGGCAGTTGCGGGCGTCGGCTGGCCGAACCCCGGATCGTTGCCGAACACGCAGGGCACCAATTTCGTGTTGGTGGCGGACCTTAACGGAGACGGCATCTCCGACTTGGTATTAGGTTCCAATCAAGTCTCGATCTACCTAGGCAAGGCGGACGGTACTTATACCGCAACAGCGGCGCCTTCCATTCAGGGACCTACGAGCTATCCGATCGCCATCGCTGACTTCAATGGGGACGGAATTCCGGATGTGGCAGTACCACTGTATGGCTCGAATGAGATAGCGATTCTGCTGGGGAAAGGGAATGGCACATTTGCAGCGCCGGTTATGGTGTCGGTACCTAGCGCCACCTTTGGTGTTGGACAGATTTTAGTCGGAGATCTCAATGGAGATGGAATTTCCGATCTGGCAGCTCTCGACAGTAACAATTCGGCCGTAAACATTCTCCTCGGCAACGGGGATGGAACTTTTACCTCAGAAGCGACTAGGCCTACTATTTCCGGGATACCATTGCACTTCGCTACGGGCGATTTCAATGGAGACGGCAAGGTGGATTTCGCCGTCGCGGTGAACGACGGTACGGTTGCCATTCTTCTAGGAAACGGCGATGGCACATTTTCTGCGTTGGGATCCGTGAATTCAGGAATCAGGGGTTCACCCATTGCCGTGGCCGACGTCAACGGCGATGGCAAGCTTGATATCGCTGTTGCGGCAGGCACCGGTGCCAGCGAGTCGGTAGTAGTACTGACAGGCAATGGGAATGGGACATTCAATTCACCATTTTCCGGTCCAGGCTCGACGTCATCGAGCGTTACCTGGATCCAGGTGGCGGATTTTAACCAAGACGGCGCTGCCGACGTAATTCTCGCGGATTCGAGCGGCGGTGCAACTACGTTCTTGAACGATGGCACCGGTTCGCTTGACAGAAGCTTTCCAGTCGTTTCTGGTCTCAGCGTTCCTTCCTACCTCGAAGTTGGCGTCGGTGACCTCAATGGCGATGGCTACCCGGACATCGCGGCTGGCGGTTATTACAGCAGCGCCCAGCGGTTGTACCTGACCGAACCGACGCAAACGGCGAGCGCAACTGCCAGTGTTCAAGTCAACGGCGTAGGCCAGCATTTGGCTAAGGCAAGTTTTCCTGCTGAGAGCAACTACCAATCCAGCGTGTCTAGCGCAATCCCGCTCTGGGGCCTTCTGCCCGTGACGTCAACCATGTTGAGTGTGACCTCGGGAGGGTCGGCGGTAACGAGCGTTCGTCCGGGCACCACAGTGCTTCTTAGCGCGCATGTAGGCGTTGGAACTATTCCGGTGACAGCTGGGCAGGTTAACTTCTGCGATGCCTACGCGCCGCATTGCACGGATATACACATTCTTGGCTCGTCTGCGCTGAACAGCTCCGGCATCGCGACTTTCAAGTTCGTTCCCGGCGCCGGCGCGCACAGCTACCAGGCTCAGTTCGTCGAGGACGGCTTCGGGCTGGCCAGCGCATCGAACGTTGCATCGCTGACTGTGGGTCCTGCTCCCAGCCCCGTCTACAGCGATACGGCTGCCATCACCTGGAATGGATCGCCGGGCGACTATAGCCTCACTGCGACTGTGACGGGATATGGTGGCCCAGCATCGCCCAGCGGAGCAGTCTCGTTCGTCGATACGAGTTTCGGCAATACTGTGCTCGCGACCGCTTCCCTCGGGGCTGGCATACCTGGTATCGGCTTCCTGGAGTCTCTGTCTCCTTCGTTTGGGTCCTATCCTGCCAGAGAAGCCACAGCCGACTTCAATGGCGACGGAATACCTGATCTGGCAATTATCTCCAGCGATAACTCTTTCGGAGGTGGACCTTTCATCGTCGCAGTTTTCCTCGGCAAAGGAGACGGAACATTCCAGACCGGACCAACGATTCAACCTTCTGACATGTGGATTTACCCATCTATGATTTCGGGCGATTTCAATGGAGACGGCAAGCCAGATCTTGCCATCTTGAGTTATGACGGCTCCACCACGAGCTACCTCACGATTCTGTTGAATAACGGTGACGGGTCGTTTAGTGCGAAACCCACGGTGGTTGCCTACAAACAGGGAAGCACGGGCGGGGATGTAATTCTGGGTACACTCGCAGCGGCAGACTTCAACGGCGATGGAAAGCTGGATCTGGCCGTGGTGGGCGATTACGTCTCATCTGGAGGGGTGACGATTCTCCTTGGAAAGGGGGATGGGACGTTTACGTCGGCGGGACCGAACCTTGATCCGAGTGGGGATTTCGCGTTGATTGCAACCGGAGATTTCAATGGGGACGGCATTCCAGATTTTGTAACTCCAAATTACTTTGAATTCGGCGGCAGCCCAACCATTTTTCTCGGCAAAGGCGATGGATCGTTTACATTCTCCAAGGTAACATTCACCCTGGACTACTTCCCCACTTCCGTAGTCGTCGGAGATTTCAATGGCGATGGCGTTTTCGATTTGGCGTTCTCTGACTTGAATGGCGTTGAGATCGCTCTCGGCAAAGGCGATGGAACGTTCAACGAGACTTCGGGCAGCCCCATCGCAGTTCCCACAGAACTCTATAGCTTGCAGATTGGGGACTTCAACCACGACGGCAAAATTGATCTGGCAGGATGGGACACCTATTTCGGTCAGATCGTTCTTCTCCTGGGTGCTGGGGACGGCACGTTTGCCGTGACGGAAGCTACTCCCGGCGTTAGCCCTTCTACTTTCGGCATACATCAGATGGCAGCCGCCGACTTCAACGGGGATGGCGTGCCCGACCTGGCATTGTTGACCTACAGCGTAAATACAGCGTCAATTCTGCTGACGGTGCCTACAGAAACCACGACTGCAACGGTAGACCATATCGCTCCAGTCGGAGCTGGAACGCACGACGTGGATGCGAGCTATGCCGGCGACAGCCACTACGGTGCCGCTACTTCCAACACGATAGAACTCACCGCCGGTCTGGCGCCGCTCGTCGTCAATCCTGCCCCCGGAACGTATACGTCTGCGCAAACTTTGACGATTACCGAAAAGATTCCGGGATCGACCATCTACTTCGCTCTGACAGGACCTGTCAGCACCAATGGGTATGTGCAATATATAGGGCCCGTCTCGCTGCCTTATAGCGGCGTTGAAACTTTGCAAGCCTATGCTACGGAAACGGGATATTTTCAGAGCAACGATTTGTTGGCTCAGTACACGATCAACTTAAATGCCTCAACCACGGTGACTCTCTCGTCAGTTCCGAACCCGTCTGTGGTGGGCCAGGTGGTTAAGTTCACAGCTACCGTCACGTCAGGCTCTGGAACTCCGCCGGATGGTGAAATCGTTACGTTCAAGAATGGATCCGCTGTTCTCGGCACCGGGCCGTTGAGCGCAGGAATCGCCGTGTTGAGCACATCTTCCTTGGCGAGCGGTATCCACACCGTTACCGCGAGCTATTCGGGCGACTCAACTTTTGCTGCCGCCACTTCGCCCGCGATCAGGCAAGTGGTAAATACGAGTACCAAGTCAGCGACCTCGACGGCTCTTACCTCAAGCCTCAACCCACTGATCTACGGTCAAACCGTGACATGGACAGCGAATGTCACTACCACGGGGCCGTTCCCGCCCACTGGAAAAATCAGCTTCTCGTGGGGAGGGCACTTCATCGGCGTGGCTACGCTTAACGCTAACGGTGTCGCTACCCTAACCAAGTCAAACTTCAGCGCCGGTTCCAATCCTCTGACGGCGCAATACTTCGGGGATGCGAATAGTCTACCGAGCACGTCCGCCATTCTGAACCAAGTGGTGACGCAAGCCTCCAGCGCCGCCACGCTTACCGCATCGCCTAACCCATCGTCCACTGGTGAAGCGGTAACCTTCAAAGTCCACATCACTTCGCCGACGGTCACGGCGAAAGGTCCGGTTACGTTCAAAGCCGGGAAGACAGTGCTGGGAACAGTGCAACTCGCAAATGGCAAAGCCAGCTTCGTGACGTCAATTCTTCCCGTTGGTACTACCAAAGTGACTGCCGCCTACTTTGGAGACTCAAACATCGCGAAGAGTTCGGCGTCGGTAGCCGAGGTCGTCAAGCCTTGAGGTTATGGTGAAGCTATTGTTGTTATAGGTCCAACGCCACAAATGAAAGGAGCACTCAGACTCGAGCAAGGCGATTTCTAACGACTCAGACCGTATGCGGTGCAGTTCGGCGTGTTCGCTGGCACCAAGCTGTCAAGCAGTTTGTCGTTCTTGAAATAGCGAAGATAATTCATGCGGTTTAGTATCAAGATAGCATGTTTGGCGTAAATCTCTACTACGCTCAAAACCTTCAATGATCCGGTATCGTCAATCACGATTATCTATTAAAGGATACTTGAGGCAACCAATCTAACCGCAACTGTGTCATTATTGAAATAACGGTCGCGACCGCTCATAGCATCCGCGCATCATCGTTGGAATATGCTTTATAGTGAGTTCCAGCCTTTCGCTTCAAGCATTACATTAAACGAAGGCGGTATGCAGTGACTCTACCGACTGATACATTCAGGCAATTTGCCCAAGACTCATTGCACCGCGTGAAAAAGCTGACCAAAGATAACAGGACGTCGCAAGGAGTGCTACAGGACGTTCTGTCCGCTTTGATTTCCGGCGGAATGGCGAATTCCGAAGCGGTTCAGGTTCTGAGCACGAATCGTAATATTGCGCGGACTCTTTTCCATATCCGCCTCGAACTGGACTCTCGCGAGCGAGAGATATTTGTGAAGGTGTTCGATGATCCGCGAAAGACATTGGAGAAACGCATTGCACTCGCCGAGACTGAAAACCGTTTCCATCAGTCCGCCGAGCGCCGGTTCTCTACGGTCCGCTGTTTGGGCGTTGCGCCCTTGATAGGCCCTTTTCCCGGGCAACCGGTTGTGGTTGTTGAGAAGGTCCAGGGAACTCTCCTTTCTGACCTACTTGGCCATGCGGTCTGGAAATCTGCCCTCAGCGCCGATGATTCGAAAATTGAGAACGCACTGAAACGAGTGGGGCAATGGTTGCGAGTTTTCCACGACGAACAGAATTCCGTTCTGAGGCCGGTTACTCCAGAAACAGTGCTCGAATCGGTTCTGCGGGAATTTGACCGTCTGCCAGCTCCGCCCTATGGCGCAACGCTCCGTTCCAACGTGGAGAAATTCTGCTCTCGTTCTCTTGAACGAACCACGGTGCGAGAACTACCCACTGTGCCTCAACACGGTGATTTCCTTCCTCACAATATCATTGTGGATGGGGACAAAGTATTCGGACTGGATTTCAATGCAACACGACTGGATGCAGGTGTGGAGGACCTGTCGAACTTCGTCGCATACCTGGAGTTGTTTCGCAAACTCCCGATTTGTTCCCGCCGAGCGGTCGAGAGGTGGCAGTCGTCGTTTCTGGGCGGATATGGCCCGAGTGGCTGGGATCGCCCACTCCTTCGAGTATTTGTTCTGCGCAACATGCTTGCGCTATTGCATGAGAGTATTCGGTACAAGACTTTGGCGAGAGGGCTGATTTCGCGTTATGTTGCCCGCAAGCTGGCGAATCTCGAAGGAGAATAAGTAATGGCATCGCGACAATTTGGGAATGATGATCTTGAACTCGAGGGATACGAGGACCTGGGATTCGCTCGAGGAAGTCGCAAGATCGTTGAACTTCTGGAACAAGAACTCGGGTCGCTTACGCGATTGAATGTCTTGGATCTGGGCTGCGGGTTCGGCGAAATCTCGCTAGCCTTGGCACGGAAATCCAGAAAAGTAACGTCGGTTGATCGGAAGGACGAGGAATTGGCTCACCTTGAGCGCTGGAAGAATGAAAAACGCATCACAAATTTGGACATCGTACGGGCGAGCGCCATTGATGTCCCGTTGCAATCGCATTCATTTGATCTGGTTCTCCTCAACGGAGTCTTGGAGTGGATTGGGCACACTGATACCCAAAACGAGCCAGAAAAGCTTCAACGCCAGGCTCTCGCAGAGGTTGTGCGCCTGTTGAAGCCGGAAGGCGTACTCTATTTGGCCATCGAAAATCGCTTTTATCCTCCGCACCTGTGGAGCGACCCTCATACTCATCAACCGCTGGTTAGTTATCTGCCGCGTTATCTTGCCGATAGACTCTCGTACGTGCTGGATGGGCACAAATACGATGTGTACACGCATTCCCGGCGGCATCTTCAGAAGATGCTCGAAGACGCTGGGTTTCGCGACATACGCTTTCACATAGCCGTAACGAACTATTACTTACCTGCTGGTTTCGCCGGCATCGATGATAAGTCCGAGATACGTCGCCTCCTGGACTCGCTCAACTGCGACGAAGGTGCTGTGGGAATTGACCCGAGACTCGCAAAACAAATGCGCGGCCGCTACGGTCGCCAGAAGATTCTGGTTTGGAAAATTATGCTTTCCTTGAACCTGCTATCGATGTTTGGAGGGGCTTTTGTCGTGCTTGCCTCACCGGCTAAGGGCACCGAGGAAAGGCAGCGCGAATCTATCCTTACCCTTAATCCGTCGCCCACTCAGAATTGACGGCCGTCCCGTTTTTGAGATGGCCTGATCACAGAAGCTAGAACGCCCGATGTAGGAATGAGTGGGACGCCTACACTCCCGCGCTCGCTCCCGCTGCCTTGGTAGTTCGCTGGTTCACCAACGCCAGAAAATTCTGAACGCCGATGTCTAATCGACTTTTAGTGATGCAGATATCGCATCCGTAAACGCCCCTTAGGAAGCCTGCAATTCTGCACAACTTGTCAAATCCCGATTGCTTTCCCTCAAAGCTCTCCAGCCACTTCGCCCTATCCCTGAGCACAATCCCCGCACCGAACGAGGGCACCTGCTTAGTTTCGGCGATATTGTCATACCTCACCGTTGTCGTTCCGAGGTGGTCGCAAAGAAGCAGGTGCTCCTGATGAATCTCTATTCGAAATGTCCAATGGTCCCATGCAACCGTTCCTGTCAGGATGATCGTACCGCCCCAGACAGCTAGGGCAATTGTGGGAAGCCCAGTTCGTGCACTTAGTTTTCCCAAAGAACTCGATTCGAAGAAACTCCACGATTGCATGAGCCACCCTGCTAGGGCACCAGCGCCCAGCGCGGCGATGGCCTTGATCAGCAGCAGAATACGTTTTGGACGAATCACCGTTGCCAATTCTTCCTCCGCTATTGATTCGCGACTTTTGGGTCTGGCATACGAGTATTCCGATCGACTAGGCCCGCGCCAAGTTACGGGAGTTACTGGCGGATGGGAATCGATTTCTGAGCTCGAAACGGAAGCGAATTCGTTGATGAATGCGAATACTGTTCAGGGCAACTGATCGTGCAATTACCTCCCCTCCCGGTTCTATAATTCTCACCGGTTGAATGTCCTATGAGCGAAGTTGCGAAGCGTTCGCTTGTGCGTCTTACCTTATCTGCGGTGCTATCGCTGTCGAGCAGTTTTCCGCTCGCACTGTATGCGCAATCCAGCAATAGACTCTTTGGAACTGCATCTCAGACGGGGACTGCCGCGCCGAAGCTGAAGCCGGAGCAAGAACGTGGATTGCGGCTGCTTAAGACCGCAGAGACGGAATCCGGCGGATTACAACCGACGATGCGGGCCTTTGTGCTGTGGCGGGCGTCATCCGCGTACACGAAAGTCAATCCAAAACATGCCGAGAAGCTCTCGCGTGATGCTTTTGTGGCAACGCAGGGAATTGAAGATTCTCCCGAAAACGATAACTGCGCCGCCCCGGGAAGTAGTGGCGACATCAAAAGCTGGATTCAGCAGAACGTGCTGTACGATATGGTTCATAAAGATCAACTGTCAGAGGTCGAAAAGCGGCTTCCGCAAGCGACAGCATCGGTGCGCAATCAGATCACTGCTGAGTTGGTGCGGTACTACGAATCGAAAAAGGACCTGGCGCATGCCGAGGCGTTACTTTCGACGCTGGCCGATTTCGACAGTTACCCATTCGACATCGCTGCCAGCTTGGTCAAGGCATTCGGCGCGGAGCATTCGGCGGATCGAGTCAGCATTTTCAATGAGGCGCTGAACAACTTCGAGCAGCATGCGACTGGAACAAGTCTCGGCGGAAATGATATTGGCAGTTTCATCGAGCAAACCTGGAATGATGTTCCTTCGGGATTGGTGCTAGAAGCAATTGACAAGGTATTGGAGGCGGCAAGAGTGAGAAACTCTCCCTCCCACTATTCAATGTCATCGGCGAAGGGAAGTGTCGTGTTGAACTCGGACTACGCGATGCGCCTTTTTCAGCTCTTGCCGATTCTCCAGGAATTGGACAAAGACAAGGCGGACGCACTTTTGCGTGAGCAAACGGATGTTGCGAGCCAACTAAAGTCTCATCCGAAAGGCATGCAATCGGTCCACTCCGACAATACCATTTTCTCTTATGGTGTCACCGACAGTGGATCAGGCATCGATGATGCTGCGGCTAAACAGCAGACTGAAGCCCAGATGCAGGAGCAGGTGGAAGCTGTCCTGAAACAAGCCGACGCTGACCCGACGGGAGCCTTGGCGAAGGCTCTTACGTTGCCCGTCCATGGGCTTTCCGAATTATCATCACCGCGTGCTCACGCTCTTCTGAGAATTGCCCGGAAAGCTGCTGCGAAGAGACCATCTGTGTCAAAGTCGGCGTTGGATGACTTTTCGACAATTCAAGATCAGTTAACGCCTCAGGAAATGACCGGGATCGATGAGCTACCTGAACTGTATCTGAAAATGGGCGACACTGACGGTGCAAAGAAAGCCCTAGACATTCTCGTAAGAGCCGCGGCCAAGATCTACGAGCACGATACGGATCCTGACGATCCAAACAAGGCTTTTAAGGGCTCTTGGCCTTCAACTGATCTTTGGAGGAAAGCGGTGGAGCAAGGGGCCAAAATTTCACCAATGTTGCCAGAAGAGATCATCGCTGGCCTTCAGGATGGAGACATTTCCTCGTTCGAAAAGGTTGTATTCGCCGCCGCTCTGATTGGAGGATCACCTACCGATACTTCTATTTTGGTTGCCGATTGCAGGAAAAATGGTGCGAGCTTTCGGGTTTCCTCCTCGCGTTAATTTCTGCAAAAGATACGATTCACAAGTCCTCGGACTCTACCCGCTGATAAGTCCTGATCTCGAACAACGTCGGCAGCTGTCAAGCGTGTTTTGGAGCGCACTTCTGTGTGCACTCGTGGAAGAGCGCCATTTCGTTTTCGTTGACGGGTTGCGCTTTCCGAGCGGGGCTCGCCTGGAATCGTTCGGGTCGGACCTCCTTCCAAAGCAGCCATCTCTTCAATCCCTTAGAACCCGCTGACATTCTTTACAGTTCCCGTGCCCACGGAGAACCATCACACTACGCAAGTGCCGGACCGGCTCCAACTACACACGTGCGCTAACACGCAGACGCGATGGTATAGCACCCTGAACATCGTTGCGAAGAATTGTCCCGGGTGAACTCAACAATCGATCTCACTTCGTTGTTTATCAAGGTCCCGTCACAAGGAGGCGGTATGTGCAAATTTCACAATCCAACCATTTCAGTGGTCCTCTTGAGTGTGATGGTTCTGTCTACGGCATGCTCGCGTCATCCAAACGACAGTGCGATGGCAAAAGAAATAGAGGACAAGATCGCCGCTGATCCAGACACCAAAGGGTCTCAAGTCACCGTGGCCTGCAAGGACGCAAAAGTCACGCTTCAGGGAAGTGTTGCCACACCCGCCGCGCAGCAGAAAATGGAACAAATTGCAAAGAGTGAACCGGGAGTGTCTGACGTGGCCGACGAGACAACTGTCCAGCCAGAAGCGACCGCGGCAGCGCCTATCGAACAACCAAAGCCTCAGCCTATTGTGATTCCCGCAGGGACCGTGCTCACTGTCCGAACCGGCCAGGCTCTCAGCTCCAAGAACAGCCAGTCCGGGCAGACCTTCCTTGCAACCTTGGCACAATCAGTTAGCGTGGAAGGAAGGCCAGCGCTCTCCGCAGGATCCACCGTGAGCGGCACCGTGGTGACGGCCAAGGCCAAGGGCAAGATAAAGGGTGAAGGGCAACTCGACCTGGCCCTGACGAGCGTATCGGTCGGGGGACATAAGTACCCAATCCAGACTAGCGTGCTCAGCAGCACTTCAAAGGGAAAGGGTAAGAGGACAGCTGCCACCACGGGTGGAGGAGCTGCCGGCGGGGCGTTGATCGGAGGCATAGCAGGCGGAGGTAAGGGAGCCGCGATCGGTGCTGGGGTGGGAGCGGCAGCAGGATTCGTGGGCGGTGCTTTCACAGGGAATAAGCAGATTGAAATTCCGGCGGAGGCGGCTCTTAGCTTCACCTTGGCTCAACCACTCACACTCCCGCCTCCCGGCGAATAGCACTCTGGTCGGTGTCTCGGGCAATTCGTCCCGTGATGAGGTTGTGTCTGGTGATGATCCGCGTTACGGCTCGGGTTAGTTAAAGCGAATGCATGCCACTCCGAAAAGTGCTGCTTTTCTGTACCTGCGGTTGACGTTTGCGTTTAGTGCGGTGGTCTGGATTCTCATCATCTGGTCCGGCCACGTGTACATGGCGTTCGGGCTCGTAATTCCGTTACTGATGTGGTGTCCTGCGCTGGCTACACTGGTAAGTTGCCACCTCCTCCATCGACCACTCCGATCTTTAGCATGGAGATGGCCAGATAACAAATTCATTGCCGCAGCTTATCTTGTGCCACTGGCGTACAGTTCAGTTGCCTATGGTGCGGTTTGGGCGTGGCGGCTCGGAGGTTGGAACTCCGAATTCGTCAGTTTGGTTGCGCAGGTGTCCGGGTTACGCGGATTGCCTGAATGGGGCTCACTCGCGCTCTACATTCTGTTGATGGCTACTGGGGGTCTGATACTGAACATTGCAACCGCACTGGGCGAAGAAATCGGATGGCGAGGTTTTCTGGTTCCAGAACTGGCTAAACAAATGTCCTTTACCAAAGTGAGTCTACTCAGTGGCATCATCTGGAGCGTTTGGCATATGCCACTGCTGTTTTTTGCGGACTACAACGCTGGGACCAATCGCTGGTACGATCTCTGTTGTTTCACCGTCTCCATCGTTTCCCTCAGCGTCATATTGACATGGCTCAGGCTAAAGTCCAACAGCCTGTGGACCGCGGCGCTCCTTCACGCAAGTCACAATCTCTTCGTTCCCGGTGTTTTCGACAACGTCGTTCGCAATACCGGGTCCACCCTTTGGTACACAACTGTGTTCGGTGCAGCTCTGTCGGTTACGAGCGCCATGGTTGCAATTTACTTCTGGATGCGACGCTGTGAGGTCGAGCAGCCCAACACCGATCCGTATCGTTCCCATCCTGCCAATCTTGATTCTCCGGTCATGTGCAACGGAGACTAAATACTTTCGGATCAGCCCTTGAGCTAAGCGAGAATCGAGCGACCCAGAAGTTACTGCGTGTAGAAAGACCGGCTTCGCAATGCGCGCCGCTCGATAACTTGGGAGCGCAGCTCCGTATGCACGCGTGGAGGAGCGCCATTAGGCCCCCTTAGTTGGTTTCGTGCTTTCCAACCTGGGCAGGATCGGTTGCGATCCGCCAGATCGAGTCCGATGGTCAGTGTGGGTTAGAAAAATGTCTGCCTGGTTGCTCACACGCGCTGCTAACCTTCTTCGTCGCCGGTGTCCTTATCGTTCCAGCCGCCGCATTTCTGGAATTGCTAGAGCGCTTTTCGCGGCGCCCTCCACCCCGGTGCCTGCAGCGGCTGTTTTCAAACGATAATGATTGCCTTCAGCTTGCTTTAGCTTCCTCCTCGCGCCGACGAATGGCCGCTCCACTAGGGTCGGTTATGATGTCTACCCATTTCGGGTGAGGCGTCGGCTCGGCATCGTAGTTGTCGTGCCAGTTCCACCACTTGTACGGCGGGGTCTGCGGGTAACCCTCCGGTGAGTCCTCCCATGTCTCCTGACGTCCCAGCGGTGTGATATCCAGGTAGCTCCAAGTGCTCCCCATCGCCTCGTCGCCGCGGCTGTTGATAAAGTATGTGCGGAACACCTTCTCCCCATCGCGGAAGAACACATTGTGGCCGTGCCATTCATCGACGCCAAAGTCCTTGTCGAAGCTGTCGGTCATCGTGTACCAAGGCATCTGCCAGCCCATCCGAGCCTTCAGCCGCTCGATGTCTGCCTGTGGTGCTCGTGAGGCCCATGCGAGAGTGGTGTCGCGAGCATTCAGATGGGCGAGATGGCTTACCTGATCTGCACCCAGCGAGCAACCGCGGCATGCATGCTCGGGCCAGCCGAATACTCCGGGCTCGAAGAAGGCTCGATAGACGATCAACTGCCTGCGGCCTTCGAACAGGTCAAGCAGGGTAACCTTGCCCTTGGGCCCCTCGAACTGGTACTTCTTCTCCACCACCATCCATGGCATCCGCCGACGCTCGGCGGCCAGCGCATCACGCGAACGGGTGAAGGCCTTCTCCTTCACGAGCATGTTCTGGCGCGCAGCTTCCCACTCCTGTTGCGATACGATCGGGGGTGTCTTCATGGCGCTCTTTGGTTTCTCAACCGTGCGAGTTGACATTGGAAATGCTCCTTTCATTCGAATCTGCCGTAACTTCACTGGCGTTCTTGCGGGAAATCTTAACGACCAACGCCGCTAGCCCGCCTGTAGAAACCGAGCCGACAACAATTAGCCCGAGCGTTGATAGGCAAAATGGACACATCGTTCATCCCTTTCATCGTTACTCATCATTTGTTCGACGAGTTCCACACTTATGCAAGCCGCTGTAACCAGGATCCCCGGACCAGTACCTCTCCCAATGCCACGGTTGGGGTGATGATCGAGAGTGGATTGTCTTACATATTCATATTGCCTTCCGCGTCTGTTGGCCTTCGCGTACTGCTGCTATTGCGGATGATGGCGGTCCGCGGATACACCGGATTAAGTATGGTCTTCACAGTTTCCTGTCTGAATGTCAAAGGCGCAATTCGGGACATCCTGTACGTAATAGCGGCGGCAATACAAGGCACACGCGTGTTCACAGCGAACCGATTCCGTGGAACTCCTACGTTCCATGAGGTTTTGCTGAACTACCCAGGAGTAGGTGTCACTCCTAACGAAATCATTCTGCCTAGTAGTTCTCTCAGTGGTGCCCGGCAGCCTGACGCTGCTACTCTCCAAAGCAATTTTTCGGACGAAGGGAGCGTTATGATCAGATGCAACTTGTGGCTCGTTTCCTTGACCCTGATTTCGTGCTTCGTATTTCCACGACGCGCCTCAGCTCAGGATGCTACTCCTCGAATAACGTCNCGGCCTGTGGCCGATGGTTCGGCGTCTGTGACGGATGAAGATATCCAGATGTTGCGAAAAGATATTCGCTCGCAGAGAAAACAAATCATTGCCGCCAACATGAAGCTTTCCGAGTCCGAGTCTGAGAAATTCTGGCCAGTCTATGAGCAATACGTTTCCGACCTGGTGAAGCTCAATAGTACAAAGTATGCGCTGATCAAGCAGTACATACAGAGTCAAGGCGCTCTCACGGACACAGAGGCTAACAGCGCGGTTGACCAGTGGGTGAACGTCGACGAATCCGTAGCCGAGTTGAGAAAGAAATATATACCTCTCTTCGGCAAAGTCCTGTCGCCTAAGAGTAGAGCCCTCTTCTATCAATTGGATCGACGCGTTCAGCTAATGATTGATCTTCAACTGGCGTCTTCTATCCCGATGGTCGAACCGTAGTCCGATATTTGTTGAAAATTCCGATCCCTAACAAGTTCGGCGGTATCAAGCAGGCGTGGAGCGCAGTTCTGTGTGCACTCCTAGAAGAGCGCCGTCTCGGTCTTTGTTAGTGGTTCGTTCCCAGTCCGGTGGAAGTGAGTCCGATAGCGAACAGGTGAGCGTCGAACTCGAAGTCATGCCCAAAGCGGGATCCGTTCAACGGCCCTGCGTCTTCAAGTGAGCCTGCTCCGGCGGCGCTTCCGCCCGATAAACAGGCGCTGCTGTCGATTCTGCCAGTTCCCTCGCCGATTGGCACTCCGTAACGTGACACACAGCTTCGAGCCATAAAAGTTTAGGGGGGATACTATGATCCGAAACATTTTTCTCCTTTCCATACTCCTACCAGTTATTGGCAGTACGGCATTTGCGCAGGCAGGATCTGAAGAACCAAAGTCTAATGTCGCCTATTGGGTCGATCACTGGTCCCGGCCACCGGTGATTGTGTTCGGTCCCGACGAGGAAGCTTTTTATCAAAACGTGCAGACCGTCCTGTTTCCGTATAACGACCACGACGATCCCTCGAACCCCGATGTTCTCGAAAGCAATGCTCGATGGCTGAAGGATCATCCCAATGTGCGGTTCTACGTCGACGGATACGCCTCTTCTAGAGGAGACTGGCTCTACAATCTCAGGCTGGCGCAGCGGCGTGCCGACTGGGTGAAACAGGAGTTGATCAGCCGTGGCATAGCTGAGAGCCGAATCAAGATGAGCGCCGGGTGGGGGGAGTTGTATCCGGTCTGTCCTGAAACTAACGATGAATGCTGGAGCAGGAATCGGCTCGTCCGCTTGGTGTACTCACCGAATTAATCGAGATAGCGATAGGCGGATCTTCGGCAACAGCCATCTGGATCGTCAGTTGGCGTACCAGTCCTGATTACCGCTCGACACTTGCCATAAATCCCGATCTCACTGGAGCAGCCGACATGGCTGTGAATCTTGTGGGGTGCAAGTCCCCACACCACCAATTGCCTGAGCGGGTGGTTAGCAAATCCGATGCATGCGGAGGTAACGA
>AP72_2010_repI_A100DRAFT_1000030_pt1 | contig 22991 bp, 28 predicted proteins | sample AmaPasrepliIA100_FD_9193 | JGI IMG/M metagenome (IMG submission 9193)
GTTGATTTTGAGTAGTCGTGGCGGCCGGATTTTCTAAAACTGATGTGCCTTGACCGTTGGGAAGTTGTTGTTGCAGCGGCGGTTGATTTTGGCCCTGTTGAGGCATAAAGTTTTGAGGGGCCGGCCCTTGAGGATTGTTAGTAGAAGAAGAACCACCAGAAAAAATTGAACTAATGCCTTCGAAAAAGCCCATTTTAGTCTCCTATGAGGGTTGAAAGAACCTCAATCTTACCCTTAAGGTAAGCCTCATTTTGAATGAAGTCTTGTAAATGTTCTGGGTCTACCTTAAGGGCAAGACGATCATTAATTGCTTCTGTTCGAAGATTTTTTAAATAAGCTAATTGAATATCTGTAAAACGAGAAGCTATAGCAGTTTCCTCTAAGGATAAATTGAATTGCTCAAATCTAGAAGGCATTAGGTCCATAAAAGTTTAACCTTGAACAGCTTGAAGTGGCGGCGGGAGAGCACGATTTGCAACATTTTGACCAGCAGTTTCAGCAGCTGCACTCTTGCCTGCAACTGATGCTTGAGCATTGATCATTTCTTGTTGTCGGGCTTGCACTTCTTGTTGATTGAGTTCAAAAGGTTTCAGATCAAGATTCTTCAAACTCATTAGATAGCTGAACATCTTAGGAACATTGTAGCCCATTTGTAGTTGTGGAACTGCTTGTACAGTTTGAAGTGCCATAATTAGTGTTTGAGGATCAACAATCTTGTCTACTGGAATCAGTCCATCTGCAACCTTAAATTGAAGGGCCATTTGTCTCAGAGCAACTGGATCATAGTTGTAACTTTTGTTGTCGACCGCATGATAGATTTCTCCTGCCGGCTGATATTGAAGAATGTTTAGTTTAATAATTTCTTTAATTGGTGTCATTGTTTGATCTTCAATAAACTGTGCAGTCATTCTTTGTCTTCCACTTGAATGACCCATGATTTCATCAAATTCTTGCAGCGTTTTGTTGCCTTTAACAAATTGACCTTGTTGAGCTTGATTTTGCCCAGAAACGAAATTGGCAAATTGCATCATTTCTCTGGCATCTTGGACAAAAGATGAAGATTGTTCATCTCGGAAGGGGATTGGGAAATAAGCTTCCTGTAAAGGTTTTCCGTATGCTGCACTACGAACCGGAATTTTTGCAGATGGATTATCTGAATTAATATCTGCTTCTCGAACTCTTGAAGGATCATATAGACCGCGGTCTGAGACAGACCTCCTCTTCGCAGCGAGCCTAGCATTCCAGAGAGCAGATGCTGTGTCCTGTAGAGGGATGAGTCTAGAAGCAAAGCTTTTCGTTTGGTAATCAAGACCATCTTCAATTGGTTGTCCAAAAATAATTGGTAAGAAGTCATGGGCATTTGTAAGCCGCTCCCAATAGACCAAAACTTGGTCGTTAACGGTAATGAATTTCCAAATTTGCGGGGTATTTTTGGCTGGAACATTCATGTTAAAGTCTGAAGGTATAATTCGACAATATCTAACTATCACTTCATAAATATTTTTGTATTCAATTGTTTGTTGATTCTGACCACGAGCCCACTTCATCCAATCCATGCCTTGCACAATACTTTGATTGTTAATCAGTGCATTGAAGTTTATTTGTGGTATATAGTAGCGATTCATTGTTGAAAGAGAGGATTGAAAAGCTTCTTTGTGATTTGTAGAATTTTCTAATTCCATCAGGTATTTCTTTAGCGCAATTCTAGAGAAGAGTTCTACATAGCCAACAAATTCTGCTTTTGAGTGTTGTTCGGCTGGAGCTACTCGAATGTCAAAGAAAGTATTGTAGAGATCCATCCTCTTTATCTTATTTCCTTCCCAAATTACTTGGGTTGCTTCTGCCTTGAGACCAGAAGAAGAGACTGCTGAGGAAATGTCATAGGTTTTGGTGCGGCACCAGTCAACTTCTAGTGCGTGCAGATTGTATTTAAGGCCATCACGAAAGAACATCATGAATTCGCGAATCCAAGCTCCTTTTTTGGCTTGAGAATCTATGATGGCTTCAAAAGCTTTGGCCGGCTCTTGATTATCTGGGTCGGCGACAAGTGCAAAGATTGGATTTCCACTGAGAAAAACACTAGTCAAGTATGCGAGTTGTGTTTCTACTTGCGGCTCAACAATTGGAACTACCAAATCTTGAATTCTTCTTTTATCTCCAAGTGCATTGGCACCCCTGGCAAGCAAACTTTCTTGAACTCTCTGGTTTTCTCGGTAGTATTCAATATCTATTGAAGCTAGTGCATTGCGAATGTCAAAAGTATCTCGAGAAAATTCTACTGTCTGCTTGCAGAAATCAAGAATAGCCTGTTGTGTATCTGGAGAGAAGAAGATGAAGGAAGTTCCAGAAGGATTTGGAGTCTTGGCAGCCATTTTCTGAGTCTCTTGAGAGAAGAGAAAAGCTAGAAGGCAGAGTTGAAAGAAACAACGGAAGCCGAGTCGGTCTCAATTCCTTCTACTGAAAGAGGCAAAACTGCAAGTGCGGCATATTGAGATTTTATATCGGCGGCGTAGGCAAGATTGTCTAAAATATTATCTACATTGTTTGTTTTGTGGGGTTTGAATTGTGTTGCTTCCCAGATTATATCCGTGTTGAGCGCGGCCCGCCAAAAGATTTCACCTTTGAGGGCACTTTTAAAGAGAGTCAAGATTCTACTATTTTTAGTCCTCATGCCAGGATAAAGTTCTACAAATTGTATGCCTTCAATCTTTACTTCGTTGCAAACATGTTGAAACCAAAAGACAAGAGAAGATTGGTAGGAGACAGATTCAACAGCAATTAGAAAACAGCCTTTTTTGAGTGCCATAGTCAGAGCGGTTTTGATTGTTGCCAGAGGACTGAAAGAGCCTCTTTCCATTTCTACAGCTACTGGCCATTCTTCATAGATTTCATAGTAGATAATTGTTGTGTCATCTGCTGAAAGCTTGTCTGTAGCTACGTCAATAATTATAAAACTTGAATGAGGGCAGTCTGCTTCTTCATACGGATTGGCGGGAAGCTTGGTTGTGTCAAAGACAGAAGTTATGCCAGCTTCGTCATCATTCATTATCTCAGCGAAGAAGGCTTCTGGAGTCCCCATAGCCATATCTTCTCTGAGTTCTTCCATCAATTCTTCTTTAGATCGTAGTTCAGGCCAAAGAGCAGTTCCATCTACAAGAATTCCAGCAACAATGATACTTTTCCAAGTGCTATTCTTCTTGAGAAGTTTAAGAATAGAGCCAGGAAAAGAGAACATGTTACCTATATAGAGAGAAATGCAGCCATGAGGAGATTTACTTTTGAGAAGAGTTGCTACCATCCAACCGAGAAGAGCCTTGCTTTGTGTTGGAGATTCTGCATTTTCTCGAGCTTGCATATCATCCATCAGAATTATATCTGGCCGCTCATTCTTTAAGTTGAGACCGCGTGGATCTCCACCACTACCTAGAGCAGCTAGTATGATTGATCTTCCCTGAAAAGAGAACTTTTTAAGATCTGTTCTATCTAATTCTATAGCTATCTTCCAATCTCCAAAGAGAATTGAAATATTGTCTTCTGAAAGCATGTCACAGATATCTGCAAGAATGTTTTCTGCTTTTTGACTATTGGAACCTACTATCAGAATAAACTTCTTGCCAGAGAAGAGAATACAGTATAAGATGAACAGCTTAACTAGAGTGGTTTTAGCGTGTCCGCGAGGCCAGCCAATAGCTAGTTTGGGAAATTTTTCTTCTATCTCGGGCTGATCTTTTTCTGTTCCTGCAAGCATATCTAGAAGAATCTTCCAGACAGCTAAATGCAGAGGCGGGAAGAAAAGAGTAAAGACTGTTGGCATTACAAGACCAGCAAAGAAATTCAAGTCATCTTTGCAAAGCCGAACAACTTCTTCTCTATTGAAGCCAGCAATTGTTGTATTTTCTACTCTTCCTTTTTCTTCTAGCTGCTCATCTTTTAGAGAGTGATCTAATCCTCTTGGTCTATCTCCATACCAACCTTTGCCAGCAACAAACTGAGTATTATGCCCTCCAGCAGATATTCCAGGACCAACTCCAGTAGCCATAGTTTTTAGAGTTTAGAAGTCTTAGAAATTTTTAAGTCTGGAAGAAGAGAAGTCAGCAGAGCGCGGGCCGCAGTATCACTATTCAAACGGAATCTGTTTTTAGACGTGCTCTGGGCTGATTGTTTTCCGTTGGATTCTTTGATCTTTTGTGGAGGGCGGGGAAGCTGATTTTTCATCTGCGCAGCTAGAAACTTGTGAAAAGTCGGGAGAGGCATTTGTCAGCTCTTCTATTTCTAAAGTTTGAGAAGAAGAAGAAAGAGAAGAAGAAGAAAGTTCTTTCATCAAGGCAATTGATGGCATTCCAGCTAAAGATCTTTCAACTCCATCTGCTGTCTGCGAGATTCCAATAACTTCATTTGTCTTACTCAGACTGTAGGTTGAAATTAGTCGAGAGGGGAGTTGAAGATTGACAATTACAGTTGGGGCTGTTTGTAGATTTTGACCACTAGAAGCAACAGAAGTTCTTCTCTTCAAACTATTTATCTTTGTAAGAGCTTCAAGAACTTCTCTTGGCCGCAGCATCATTGGAACTAGATGCTCTAGTTTTTCAATCAGCTTATTCTCTAGAGAGTCTAGGCGAGAATCCCAATCTGAATCTTCTAGAATCTCAGAGCAGCGAAGCTCTGCAACTTCTGTAGCAAAGCTCTCTTCTGCCATCAGTTGACTGATATAAGAAGGGGTACAACCTACTGCTGAAGCTACAATAGCAGGGGAGATACCTTGGCCGAGAAGTTCTTTGATTCGCTCTTTCATAAGAAAGAAGTCCGTTGAAGATTGAGATGCGGGGCGCGCCAGCTAAAAGATTTATTTGAGAGGGATAATCTTAGCAAGGGCCGCGCAGGCAAGACCAGCTGCAATCAATCTGAGAGTCCAGTCAGCGAGTGGAGGCCAAGGAATAGCTGCAAGCAAGAAGAGAATAAAGCTGGCAACAAGAAGAATAGTTGAGATCATTTAACTCTCCTTAGAGTTCTTTTACGAAGGAAATCTCTATACCTTTTGAGGGCTGCTTCTTTTTCTTTCTTCTTCTTGTTTCTATCTCGGGCCTGTAGCCAGTAGATAAGACCGAGCCCCCAGCAGAGAAGAAGCCAGAATCCCAACATAAGAAATCCAATAGTCGGGTCCATAGCTTTTAGAGGCTCTCATAAGTTTGAACTGAATTTTTGTAGGTTGAGAGAAACTTGTTGTAGGGAAGGCCAGTTGAAATAATTCTTCCGTCAGAAGAAGAAGAGGGAGCGCCGCCCTTGGAAACTTTTATTGAGAAAAAGAGAAAAGACAGAAGGGCGGCCAGAGAGGATCTTCTATTCACTGGTGATAAATAATAGCAGGGGCGGGCAGAGAGGACAAACAAAAACACAATGGGGAATCTCTTCAACTCTCAAAAGAAGAAAAAAGAAAAAGAAAAGCAGAAGAAAGAAGAAGAAGAAAATCAGTAAGTTTTACCGGTTGGTTTTTTTAATTTGAAAAAAGTTTAGTAAATTTTGTTGAATTCTATGGGATACTGGCGAGTTGACTGATCCAAAAAGGTCTTTGCCCCCTCTCGACTACAATTTGTCTGATTCATGTTGCTTACTACTGTTTGTTGTCTACAGATTGCAGCCTAGCTGTTGGTAGTAAGCAGGAATAGTTCTGTCAGATAGAACTTAGGACTGACAGGCAGAACTAGCAAGACTGGCAGAATGTGACAATCTACGTCACATGCTAACCCGTTGATTTTAAACGAATCTGCCGAGAAACGTCACATTTCAGCTAGGATTGTCTCCAGTTGACGACACTAGCAAACTGACAGATCGAGCTAAGCCCTTGATTCTAAAGGATTTTCAGGTTTTGGGCTGCTGGCACGTCGTCTGCTTTGTGTGTAGTGTTTTTTTTCTTTTGATTTTAGGTTTGAACTTAACTAACTTCGACTTTAGTGGTCCGGAACCCAAGGGGAAAACTATCGGCTAGAACTCAGAGAACTAGCACATTCGATTGAGTGAGCTAGTTTCCTGCGCCTAGCAGGAATCAGAAAATCTAACTTCATAGGATGATTGCAAACATCATGGCTACACTCATGGTTTTGAAAACTGGTAATTTCGTCGGTAAGACTGTCGCTGTTGCGGACAAGGACGGTTTTCGCGAAGTAGTTGGAGCGAATCAGATTCCGGGCTTCCGTTATTCTTTTGTCAGTTTCAAGGCAAAGAGCGGTCTGCAATCCTTCGCGGCACAGACTCCGGTAGTTTCGCTCAAGGATGTTTTGGCAACAGCCAAGGGAACAGAATTTGTCGAAGGATTGATCGCAGACTATCAAGATTCACTGGTGCGAAAGGTTGTTGAAGCAAAAGAACTCGGAAGCATTCTGCCGAGGATTGAATCAATCGAAGTAGACGGCACGACAGTCAATGATTTGAATGTCTCGGCAATGGTTGCAGACTACTTCGACACGACGAGAGATCGGAGCGGAATCACACGAGAGCAGGTTATGGAATGGGTCAAGAATGTTTGGACTGAAGCATTTGCGACTAGGCAGGTTGAACTCAATCCGCAGATTCCGACTGAACGAATCACGATGATGGTCACAGCCTATTCCAGCTACTTCAAAGCTATCTGCGGACGTCAGAGCGGACTGGCAAAGGAAGTTCTAATTTCCTGCCGCCAAGTTCTTACAAAGCTAACTGAACTTGGCAAGCTTCCCGAAGATGATCCGATTACGGAGTATCTGATTGAAAAGATTGCAAGCTTCATGCAAGAAGGAAGCAAAGCACAAATTCTTGCGGACGCGGTCTAGAAATTTCTAGCTAGATTCCAGACAAAGCCTATCAGTCTTAAAGGATTGGTAGGCTTTAGTCTGGCAATTTCGCCAGAGCCTAGACAATCTCTAATTTCTATGATCCTATCTCTTTGGTTTTTCTTTCTTTTGATTGTTCTCTTTTCGGCTCGCAACTATGGTTGGACTGCAACAGTCCTTTACTTTCTGATGACTGCCCTTTTGGTTACTGTTAGGAGTCTTTGACAAATGAAAGTTAAAAAGCTTGGAATTGAATGGGGCGCTGCTTTCGAAGAAGCGCAACCAATTAAGATTACTTCTATGAACGGAGAAGATTCTATCATTGTTTATGAACGGGAAGGTTATGGACTAACAATTGATCTAGGGCATGTTAGCTTTAATGTTTCCGCTGGCAAAGATGGAATAACTATTGATGTTAACAAGTAAAAGTTAGAGGTTAGTGTGCCCTAGCAAATTGGGGCCGGGGCACACTTGACAACTGTCAACTTCTCTTTCTACTTCTTTCTTCTTTCTTCTTTCTTCTATAGAGAATTTCTAAATGCCAAACTTTTCTACTATCACTCCCTACAACTTCAGAGCTATTGATTGTGGAAGGAATGTTGTTGAAGCTCCAGTTTCTTCTCTTTACATGGACTTGCAATTGTTTCTTGCTCTAGCTAGTTTTAAGTCTGATGCAGAGTATTGTTTGGATGCTCCAGACAGAATTCCAGCAGGTTATAGTTTTTGGGGAAAGATTTCTGGTAAAAGCTTACAAGGAACTTGCAAGAGGGATGAGGACTGAAAAGATTTAAATACAGAGATTCCCCATTGTATGACATTGTGTCATATTGTGGTGCTTTGTGCCCTTGTGCAGAGGGGGTGGCCTGTCCTCTGGCCCCCCTTTCTGTTTCTGTCCGTAACTACTAATCTCTCTAATTCTCTCTAGATTAGTCTTTCCATCCTCTAGATTAGTCTATACCCCCCTATATTTAAAAAAATTTGTAAATATAAAAGTTACAGGTTAGTAAACACTAACTAGTAAGTTTCCTATTTATAGACCCGTGGCTATTATCGGTAGATTCCAGACTGATAGATTTAGTGGATTGAGGGATGAAACCACTAAAATTGAGTTGGGGGGCTGAGGGAGAGGGGAGGGGTGTTGAACAAGGGCACAACATGCCACAATGGTACACTCAGTAATACAATGGGGAAGATTGACAAGACTCAAAACTTTTAGGAGAAAAAAATGAAAGATTTTGAATACGCTGCGCTTCAAGAAATAGGCAGATGCAAAGCAATCTTTTTGAAAGAGATAGCAGAAGAAGAGATGCAATTCTTTCCAGAAGAAGTTGAAGTTAAATGGAATTGCAAAGGAACTGCAGCAGGTTGGGCACACTATCCTTCTTTGATTAGACTCAACAAGATTTATGCAGAACAAGAAGGAGAAAGCTATCTAAAGACTGTTGCTCACGAATTTGCACATATCTGTTGCTATTTTTGTAGGGATAGAAGGATAGCTTTCAAAGGACAAACAGATTACAGTAGTCATGGTTTTGTCTGGCAAGAGATTTTTAGAAGCTTCGGATTCAATCCTGACAGAACCCATAGCTATGATGTAGAAGAAATCAAAAGCGAGGCAAATTATATAGTTTATCAGTGCAGATGCCCGGGCCGACTTTGGCAAATTAGCCCGCGTATGCAGACTCAAATGAACAGAGGTAGAAGATATAAATGTCAACGCTGCGGCGCACTCCTCAGTCTTATTCTTCCAGACGAAATCTGAAAGACTTTGCTAAAGAAAACAGGACTTGACAGTCTATCTAGACTTGTGATAGGCTGTCAATTGTCTCAATCTTTTTTCAAAAACTAGAGGAATCTAAAATCATGAACTATCATCAACCTATCTTCAAAAAGCACCAAAAGATTCAAGTTCTCGAAATTGGAAAGCTACAAATCTCAACTCCACAAGGAGTTTTCATCTTTGAACCTTATTTCTTTGGAAACGAAATGCCGGCAGTTACGGTAAAAATTCGAGCAAACAATCTTCCTGCGAAAGTTGACTATCTCAGCTTCACTTCTTATCTAGAAACAATGCAAGTTGAACTTCGAACGACTATGGATGCTAGAAGCTTCAGTGCAAGTACACTTGTATCTATCTACAATCTGATAAAGAAAGCGAATGAAATGATTGGAGAAAATCTTGAGCTTCTAAAGGAAATCAATCCTTGGAATCTTGATCTTCTAAAGGGTCTTGAAAATCCTAATCTTGATCCTAATCTTAATCTTGAGAAGAAAGAAAAAGAATGAATGTCATCTGTCCAATCTCAGGAGAACCTCTGATAAAGTCTGACTTTTTTCTCGGACTAGATTATGCAGAAGTTCATCCAATCTTTCGAATTCCTCGTTCAAAGCTAATCAGTGCTGACTTTGTTCATAGATTTTCTAAAGCAGTTGAAACTAGAGAAAAGAGACTCTACTATCTAGCTACAATCAACAGCACAGATTTAGTAGAGTTTAAGACTGTTGCAAAGCCTAGCTTGAAGTTGATGGAACAAACCTTTCTTCAAGCAATTCAAATAGCAGGTTGGCTAGACTTTGCTTCCTTCAAATTGGGAAAAGATCTCAGCTTTCCTCAATACATAGTTAGAAAAGAAAATGAAGAGATGGATACAATCATCCATTGGCTTTCTTCTCTTGAAAAGATCAGAACAGACTTCTTGAAGAAGGATTTAGACAGGGAGAGAAGCCGAATTCTTCTTCTTGAACAAGAGAGACTTCAGAAAGAATTAAATAGTGCAAAGCTAAAAGATAGAGCTTTTACACCAGTTCTAGCTAAATGGGCGCTAGAAATGGCAGACTTAGAAGATCATCCCAAGGCTTCTCGCTTTTTAAAGATTCTTTGCACAGAATTGTCAAAAGCTTGGAGTCTTTCAAGAGATGATCTTTTAGAATTGAAAGAGCTTCTAACAGATGAACTTTCGCCAAATCATCCGACAGCTTCTAGTGTCTTCGGTCAATTGAATATGTTGATCGCACAACAGAAGAAAGGATTCACAGATATTCTTCTGATTCTTGAAGAGCCAGAAGGAGAAATTCTTCCGGGAGAACCAACTCTTAAAAGGAAAGAAGTTGGCTCAGAAGTCTATGCCGAAATCTATAAAAATGAATACGGGCATATGAATGAGCCAAAACCAGAACAGTTTGAAAAGAAATGGCAATATGAAGTAGCTAAATGCAGATGGGATTTGGCGCATAAAAAACCAGACAGCCCAAGCAGTTTAAGCGAGAGAGTTTAGAAAGAAAAGAGAAAAGAAATGGCCCCTACTACTACAGCACAAAGGTTGGCAAATGAAGCTAAAATTCGAGCAATCGTTGAAGCAGCTAAACAGAGAGCGCAAGCTGCAATCCTTCAGTCTCAGAGTTCTAGGAACAACAATTCTAGAGAGACAGCCCAACAACCTTCTTCAAGGACAGAAGAAAAAGTTGATGCTTCTTTTCCTGAGAACGAGATTGCCCGTTTCGAAACAGATGGGAACTTTGGCTTCATATCAAGCAGAAAAAAAGAAGAAGAAGAAAGAGGAATTCCAGAGAGAAGGATTCAGCAGCCTTTGGAGAGAAACAATAGCTCTGAGAGAACATTTGTCTGGAACCAAAGACAATCTGACGCCATAGCTTTAGCTTTGACAGGAAAAAGCTTTTGTCTGATTGGTGCTGCCGGCACAGGTAAAACTACAGTCACGCGGCATTTAATTTCTAAGCTTCAACAGGCAGGAAAAGTTGGCCCGCTGACATCTGGAACAAAAATGCTTCAAGTTGGTCAACCAGGAATTGTTGTTCTCAGTTATACAAACAGAGCAGTAGCAAACATAAAGAAAGGATTGCCAGACAACATTCCTTGTATGACTATTCACAAGCTTCTAGAATTTGCACCAGAGTTCTATGAAGTTAAAGGCCCAGAGGGAGAGATGATTAAAACTATGCGCTTTGAACCACATAGAAATAGATTTAATCCGCTTCCCTTTTCTCTAAAAACTATAGTTATAGAAGAAAGCAGTATGTGTTCAACTGAACTCTTTTCTCAGTTGATAGACGCTTTGCCGCATGAAGTTCAGTTTATCTTTCTAGGAGATATTCAACAGCTTCCACCAGTTTACGGAAAAGCTATCCTCGGATTTAAGCTGATTGAACTTCCAACAATTGAGCTAGATGAAGTTTACAGACAGGCTCTTGAAAGTCCAATTCTTGCTTTTGCTTGGAAGATTCTAGAAGGAAAACCGCTTTCAATTGCTGAAATAGATAAGTTTACAAAAGAAGGAAAGTTTAAAGTCAGACCGTGGAAGAAGAAATTGTCTGCCGATGATGCACTTCATGTTATGACTCTTCTTTTAGCTCAGATGATTGATGCAGGTCCATCTGAATACAATCCAGAAGAAGATATGATTTTAATTCCCTTCAATAAAACTTTTGGTACTTTGGAAGTTAATAGATTTATTGCCAACAAACTTGGAAAGCTGAGACAGGCAGAAGTATTTGAAGTCATTGCCGGCTTTCAGAAACATTACTTCGCTGTAGGAGATAAAGTTCTTGTGCAGAAGCAAGAAGCAATCATTGAGAAGATTTCAGTCAATGCTCAATATGTTGGGCGGGCTCCTTTGGCTCCTTCAAAGAATCTAAACAGGTGGGGCTTTTACGAACTACAATCTGGGCAAAAGAAGATAGAAGAATCAACTATGAGCATGGAAGATGTTGATCTTCTTCTTGCAGCAGCTTCAGCGGATAGTGGAGAAATAGATGAAAGAAAGAATCAAGGAAGTCACATTCTTCATTGCCGCTTTTTAGAATCTGATGAAGAATGTGAAGTACAAACTACGGGAGAGTATCAAGATTGTCTATTCTCTTACGCCTTAACAGTTCACAAAGCACAAGGCTCAGAATGGAAAAGAGTTTTGCTTATCCTTCATCAAAGTCATGCAACAATGATCAACAGAGAACTTCTCTACACAGCTGTAACAAGAGCAAAAGAAAGTCTTTACATAATCTGTGAACCTGAACATTTTCAGAAAGGAATCCTTAGACAGAGGATTAAAGGAAATACTCTTGCAGAAAAAGCAGAATTCTTCAAAGGAAAACTGGAAGAACTTTTGGAAAATGGGAATGGAAAAGCAACAGTTTCATAAGCTGGTGAAGCGAAAAGAAAGAAATAGCTGAAAACAGTGCTTGACAGGCCAGAGTGGATTGCGTAGACTGCAAACTCCCCAATCCACTCGGGGTCCAAAGACTCTAGTTCTTTCTCCTCTTAAAGGAAAATGCAAAATGCAAACCTCCGATCTGACTTTTAACTTCAAGGCAGTCAAGCAACGCGATGAAAAAGGTGAGCCAATTAAGAATGAAAAAGGGGAATATGTAACGACTAAAGATGACCCGATTGTTGTAAAAGTCCCCAAGCTGGAAGTTACAGACATTCAAGGGATTATTGAGAAGAATGATGAGAAGCAAGTTAAACTTCTTCTCGAAGCTGTCAATGGAATTATTGAAAACCAAGCAAAGCAGATGATTGATGAAGACCGTGCAGCTGCAAGAGAAAACGGTCTTAATTTTGACAATCTCACTTGGGAATACATTGCTAACATTCCCCCAGCAACTAGAAGGGGTGCTGCAATTTCTGAAGAGACTTGGGAGAACTTCATTAAGGATTATACTTCTGTCATGAAGCATCATGGAAAGACAGAAGAGCAAGCTGAGATGGGAGCAAAGATTCTGTCGAAGCGCTTCTATCAAGTTAAGACTAACAAACCTGTTGTGCAAGCTCTTCAAAACAATCTGAAGCTTTGGTTTGCAAATACAAGTCAGGCAGAAGACCTTCAGGAAGTTTATGAAAACCTGATGAGCAAAGCGGAACAGCTTTTGGCTGCTGACGCTGAAGCAATTCTGGCAGCAATCTAGAAAACTTTCTTTGGAAGATTCTCAGACCCGTAAGTGTTCATAGTCAGGCTGGCCGCGAGCCTAAGTGTTCACTTCTGAGAATCTTCCACCCTCTTTCTCTTTCTTTTCTCTTTCTAAAAATAAAATCAAAACAGCAGAAAACAAGGTTCCTATCAGATTGGATTACCTTCTCGAAGAAGCACAGCCCACGGCAAAAGATAGGAACCCGTGGGCTTTTTCTTTTTCCTCGATCAACCTTGCAGAAGAACTGCTATGACCAACAGGTCTTCAGATTCCGAAATCTCTTTAGTTGAAAGAGTAATGCACGTTCTCTTCAAAGGAGATTCTGTTCGCCTTACTTTTCCTTCCAAAGCAGAAGCAGAATATTTTAGACAGAGACTCTACAAATACAAGAAGAGTCAAGACAAGATAATGGAAACCCTTCTCGGAGAGCAGAAAAAGATTCTCCGAGTTTTCAAGAAGATGGAGGTTGTCAATGGAAATGTCTTTGTCTGCGAAATGCGGTTAGTAGATGAAGATCCAAGAGTTAAAGATTGGAGTGGAGTAAAATTTGAAATTCTTCCTTCTTCGATCGACTTTGATCTTGAACAAGAAGGAGAAATAGATGGAACAAACAGCAGCGCTTCTTCTCAGAAGATATGAACAAATCTGGATTGCTCTGAAAGAAAGAGGAAAGATTTCTGTTGTCTGCCCATCTGAAATGCACAATCGTTTGATTAAAGCAGTTTTCAAAGAGAAAGATAAAGATTTAGAAGGTAGAAAGAAGTGGAGAATGGAAGCAACTAGATTTGAACAGGAAGATAGAGTCTGTTTTAAATTGCGGAAGAAAGTTAATCTCCTTGATCTGTGAAAGATGGAAAATGCAAACAGAGAAAGAAATTGAAAGCAGGTATAAACAGTTAATGAATGATATTGCTCATATCTTTGATACTCATCTTAATCCCGATTTAGACAACAAGCAAGTAGGATTTGTTATTCTTATGTTTGACTTTAACAAACCTGAGAATATCAGCAGAGAAAAACGAATGAATTATATCAGTAATTCTAAACGAGAAGATATTATTGTTGCTCTTAAAGAATTAGTTGCTAACTTTGAAGGAAGAATGCAAGAGGACTATCATGACAACTGATTTTTCAAGTTTGCTGGATACAGAATTCAAAAGCGCAGTGCCCGCCCCTTCAGAAGTTCTACCTGTCGAAACAAATCTACCATTTGAAATCGTTGAGAAGTTAGAGAAGCTGAAGGCCGATCTCTTTTCTCAAAATCCCAATTATGTTAACGCTCTGGCCTTTCTGCAAAAAGAAACAGCCCTGCATCCAGAATATGTCTATGCCCTTTCTGATGAACAAATTCTTTTGATGGTTCAAGGATATGAGCGATATACAAATATCTCAATCAAAGTTGGAAAGCTTTCAAAAAAATCAGGCTCTCTTCTCGACGCAAACTCCGTCTAAGAGAATTGAAGCAGCCAGCCGAACTCTTCTTTGGAACTATGGTCAAGCTCTCTGGAATCCGTTTCAAGTCTTTCGTATCTGTTCCAATCTCTTTGGAAGCAGAAGCGAGCTTGCTAGACTTCCTTCAATCAGAAATCTTCCAGTCGGTTTCTCTTTCTCTTTCTTTTCCAAAACCGTCTCAAGACAAGAAGGCTTCCATCTATTCTTTCAAGGAGAAGAAGAAGATTTCTTCTCTCTAGAAGCAGGACCAAAACTCAACTGGCTCTACAATTTCTGTCAAGCTCAAGAATTTCTCTTTGGCTTTTCTGATTGGGAAATCCTTTCAATCTTTCTTCGGCTTAAAAGCATTCAAGATAGAGGAATTTTCAAATATGATCCAAACAGATTGCCCTTCGCTCTGCGAGAAGGACATTCACAAACAGCTTCTTCGACTGATTTCCTACAGCGGAAGATCGACATTTCATCTGTGTGAAAGAAGATTTCAACTAGACAAGTTGAGAGTCTTTCAAGGAGGAAAGGAAGAGTCAGTTGACTTCTCCTTCGGCGCGGCCCTTGGAACTGGTGCTCAAATGCTTTGGCTTTTTTCTGACTTGAACAAGGCCAAAATTCATGCCGCAGCTGCATGGAAAGTTGGCTTTGCTGAAGAGAAAGAAAAAAGTAAGAAGTCGCTTCCCTATCTTTTTCAAGCTCTTGACAAATACTATGAGATTTACAAGATTCAGAAAGAAGATTGGGAGTTAGCAGAAATCAATGGAGTTCCAGCTGTTGAATACTCTATGCAGATTGAACTTCCAGGTGGTTTCGTTTACCGCGCTTTTGTAGATTTTATTCTCAAAAACAAAGAAACTGGAGAGCTGAAACTCAATGAAATGAAGAGCGATGGAGGCTTTCTAAAGACTGAAGCTCGATACAAGAACAGTGATCAGTCAACTAGCTATGCTCTTCTTCTCGACCACATAGCGCCAGATCAAAATCATTTTTGGGTAGACTATCCAGTTTACTACAGTGCAAGTCAGGAATGGGAAATTTATAGCTTTGCTAAAGGATTGATGGAAAAAGCTCGTTGGCTAAAAACGTTGATGAGAGATATCAAGGCGATGAGAGAGTGTGAAGAAGAAAATTATTGGCCCATGAGAGGACAATCTTGTTTTGCCTACAATAGACCTTGTCAATATTTTGAAGCTTGCAATCTTAAAGATGAATTCTTGATTTCTTCTCCAAAGATTCTCAGCCAAAAGTTAGAAGAGGAAGAGACGCAAGATTGGAAGTTCAAAGTTGATCTTGAAACAGTTTTGAAAAATTATTTAGGAATAGAAGGATTAGAAAATGAAACTGTCTAACTATCAGCCAAGCAAAGCCAAACATGTTCTTATTTTTGGTCCGCCGAAGAGTGGTAAAACTAAATTGGCTGGACTACTTGCAACTCATGGCCTCAAGCTATTGTGGTTTGACTTGGAGAGTGGAAGCAATACTCTTAAACAACTTCCAGTTGAAGCCCAAGAGCGAATTGAACTTATCAAAATTCCAGATACGAAAGAATTTCCAATTGCCGCAGAAACAATGCTCAAGGTTTTTAAAGGTGGTAGAGTTAAAATTTGTTACACACACGGAAAGGTCGATTGTTCAATCTGCAAAACAAAAGCGCCGGAAGATTTTACAGAACTTGCACTCAACTTTCTCCAAACAGATGAAGTAGTAGTTCTTGATTCAATGACTCAGCTTTCAAACAGCTTTATGAATCATATTGGTAAAGATAAAGATGATACTTGGAAGCCAGAATGGGAACACTACAGAACTCAAGGAGCAATGTTGGATAGAGTTCTCTGTCAGATTCAGAATGCTTCTTTCAATGTCATAGTAATTACTCATGAATCTGCAATTGAAATGGAAGATGGGAAAGAGAAGCTGATTCCAGTTGCAGGAACTAGAAATTTCAGTAGAAATACAGCAAAATATTTCGATGAAGTTGTCTATTGTGAAGTCAAAAATAGAAGACATATAGCAGCTTCTAGTACTCTTTATCAACAGAATATTTTAACTGGTAGTCGTACTGGAGCCGAACTTGAAAAAGATCAAGTGCCCGACCTTATTAAAATCTTTCGGCCAGAAGGAGAAAAGACTGACAGCCAAGCCACTCAACTTCTCAAGTCAGTTGCCTCTATCTCCCAAAACCCGAAAACCTAGAGTCTGGATTACCTTTACACCGCTCTTCTAAAAAGATTGAGATGAAAGAGGAATCAATTTTTCAAGAAGCAGAAAGAATAATCTATGGAGATAGAGAACAGACTTACGGAAAACCAGACAAAAACCTGCTGACTATCGCTAATTATTGGAATATTCACATAAAAGCCAAATATGGAACCTCAGTGGGGTTGACAGCAGAAGACGTTTGTGTTATGATGGCTCTCCTCAAACTCGCGAGAGAAGCAAACAAACACGGTCGAGATAACCTAGTAGATATGATTGGTTATGTTGGACTAATTCAACGAGTTTTGGATAGTCAAAATGCCCCCGATCCTCAAAATCAGAATCACCAGTGTCCCGGATAAAGGCTTCATTTTAGAATTTAGAGATAGCCTTGGAAATTATGACATGGAAGTTTTCACAAATGCTCCATCACAAGAGCGATTTCTTCTTGAGGCTATTTGTGACAAACTTAATCTTTTTCCAGACAGAAAGGAAGGTGAACTCCTCAGTCTACCTGTAGTAATAGCTGCTATCAGTAATCTCCCTCTTTCTCTAAACGAAAAGCCTGAAGGAAACTAAAGATGTCTCTCTTTGATGCGATGCTTGACCAAGATCTGACAGAGATTGCAGATCTTCCTACTTACGAAGTTCCTCCCAAAGGTATTTATAAACTGCTAGTTTTCAAAGTTGAGCAGAAGGAAGTTGAAGTTCAAAACAAAGATAAGCAGAAGATTCAAGCTCCAGTGATTCAATTTGACTGGAAGGTTGTTGAGCCGCTTGAACTTGTCAATCCTGAGGAAGCGGAATCAATCAAGCCAGACACTCAATTCTCAGAAAGCTATTTCTTCCACAACGATCCAGAGAAGACAAAAGCTGCTCTCAAAGATAGCTTTAAAGAAGTAGCTTCTTCTTTGGGAATAAAGAACCTCAAACAGCTAGTTGAGCAGCTTCAAGGGCTGGAAGTAATTGGAAATGTGAAGCATCGGGTTGACAAGAATGATAAGGAAAAGATTTATGCTCAGGTGAGAGATATTCGTCTGACCTGAAGATGACTGTTTTCTGCTAGTTTTCTAGAAGCCCCAAGAACTTCGGTTCTCTGGGGCTTTTTTGCTTTCTTCTTTCGGTAAAAGTTACATAGGGAATTCTCTAAATGGTCTCAGAAATAGGCAAGCTAGCTTGTTTTTACCATCATCCATGCAATGATGGATTTGCCTCTTTTAAAATCCTGTCAGATTTTTGGAAGGATAGAAGTCTTTTTGTTCTCGGTCTTCCAGCTAGCTATAACAACACAGATGAACAATTTGAAGAACAGCTGGCGCTTCTAGAAATAGAAAAGATTCAGACAATCTATGTTCTTGACTTCAGCTTTTCTTCAGAAAGATGGCTCCGGCTTTTTGCTTTAGGAAAATCTATCATCTGGATAGATCATCACAAAAGTGCAATCGAGCTTTTTGATAAGATGGTTGAAGAAGGTAAAAGCTATTTCAAGTTAGCTGAAGAAACTGATGGGGAATTTGACTGCTTTCTTTCTAGAGACAACACAGCTAGTGGAGCAGCCCTTACTTGGGAATATCTACTTGAAGGCAAACTTGAACTTCCAGATTTCTATAAACAAATAGCTGACTGGGATCTTTGGAAAAAGACAGAAGAAACAGACATTCATCATGCTTTCCTCAGTCAATTTAGCTTTAACTTAGATGATTGGCAGACAGCAGCAACTCTTTGGCAAACAGAAAGAGAACTTGCTAGGGCTAGTGGAAAAGCTATTCTCAATAGAGACAATCAAAACTGCCGAGCAATTCAAAGTGCTGCAATCTTTGGAACCTACTCGAACAATCTTATAAAAGATCCAGAATTTATGAAGATTGCTGTTTGCAATGTTCCTTGGATGTATCAATCAACAGTTGGCAACAATCTAGTAGAGGCAGACTCCAGCCTTCATTTTGCTGTCCTCTGGTTCATGAATAAACATAAGCAGATCAATGTATCTTTTAGAAGTAGAGGAGATAAATTTGATTGTTCAAAGATTGCAAAAATCTGGGGTGGCGGTGGACACAAGAATGCAGCGGGCTGCAACATGGGAAGATATGAATTCCTTTCAGAATTTGCCAGCCTGACTTTTGAAAAACAAAATCCAAGGATCAAGAATGAGCAAAACTCCTGATCTGCCAGACATTCAAATCTGGGGTAAAAAGCTTTCAGAAACAGCTAAAGCTGTTCAAGTAGAAACATTCAATCCAACTAGAGTTGGAACTCATTGGTTTCCAATCAGTCAGATTAAGTCAATGCACTTCGGACCAGATGGCTCCGGCTTTCTGGTTGTTACTGACTGGATCTGCTGGAAGAAAGGAATCAAAGAACAGCTTTCTCCTTCTCCTTCTCCTTCTCCTGCTGAAAAAGACAGCACAGAGCTTTTTGACAATCTACACAAAAAAAGAAGTTTTGATGATGAAGTAGAAGAAGCAAATAGAAGTCTTCAAGAAGTTGGCAAAAGAGGAAGGAGAGGTAAATGGTAGAAGAAAAAAGAAAACCTCCAGTGAGAGTTAACAGTACCTGTGCATTTCTGACAACAGAAGAAGAAACAGATAGACAGATTCTGCATGTGATGATAGATGGAAGAGAAGTAGATGAAATAAGAATCAGATTTAAAAACCTCTCCCCCGCGCTTTCTGAAAAGATTAGTGCGATGGGCCTCGAAACTCCTTCCCTCAGACTGGTGATAAAATGAAGATCCGCATGACTCTAATTTGTACTCGTGAATTTGAAATAAATCCAGAAAATTACCCAGAAGGAGCAACTGCTGAAGAGGTCATTGAAATAGATAAAGAAGGGATCATAGAAGATCCTTTTAGCTTCATTGATTCAGCAGAGGTAAAAGTCGAAGTAACTGGAAAAATTGTCGAAGAGTAGTAAACAAAATGAAAATTCTTTTTATCTCAACATTCGAAGATCGCCCCTATCAAGGATTGTTCAAAGCTATTTGTCCTGGCCATCATCTTCTAACTTTTTCAACAGAAGGAGAAGAAACAATTCTTGGAGTTTTAGATAAAGTAGATGCAATCTTTGTCAACAATCCAGTCTTCATAAAAAGATTGACTGGAAAGACAAAATGCAGTTTAGATGATTATGTTGGCAGCCTTTGGCTGAGAAAAGACTTGAGAGGAGTAGAGAAACCAATTCTTGCTCTTCCGCCTCTCAAGCAGATTGTTTCAACCAAGCCTGGAAGCTTTCTCTTTAGAAGATATCTGACAAAGATTTTCAAACCAGAACTCTGGTTCAAACCGAACCCCTTCAGATGGAGACTGTGTGAAGATTCTATTTCTTGTTCTCGGGCTTTCAATCAATTTAGCAGCGCAGATCTTATTGCTATTGATATTGAAACAAGTCCAGGATCGGATTTGGAAAGACCAATTCATACGATCACTTGTGTTGCCTACTCGGGTATTTGGATTAACAAAACTTCTGGCAGTTTTTCTGTTGATACAATCGTTATTCCTCTTCATTCTATTGATGCTCTCGATTGGATTCGTAGATTTAATCTTCTAGAAGCACCAAAGATATTTCAAAACGGAAAATATGATAACTTCTATTTCCTTCGCTTCGCTAGTCCTGTTAAGAATTGGCTCTTCGACACAATGGAAGCGCATCACTGTTCATATGCTGAGCTTCCAAAAAATCTTGGCTATATTAGTAGCTTTTATTTAAGAGAAGTTAGTTTTTGGAAAGATGAAGGAAAGGGCGGCGACCTTCAAGACTTTTATCGCTACAACGCAAAAGATGCGTGGGCAACAGCCAATACTTTTTTAGCTTGGCTCGGAGAAGCTAAAGACTGGGCACTGAAGAACTATCTTTTAAAGTTCGGTCTTGTCTTTCCTTGTCTGGCTTGTGAAGTAGATGGACTCAAGATCAATCAATCTGCTCTTTCTGCTCTGCGAGAAGAACAAGATAAGATTCAAACAGACAGTTTAAGTCATTTGCGAAAACAGATTGGAGTCCCTCTCTTCAATCCTAGAAGTCCTAAGCAAGTTCTTGATCTTCTTCACATGTTTGGCTGTCGAGAACTTGACTCAAGTGATGCAAAAAGTCTAGAAAAAGCAGCTGACAAACATCCACTCTTTAAGAGAATTATTGATGAAATTACTTCCTATAGAGAATCATCTAAGCTCATTTCAACTTACTTGGATGCCAAACTGTGGGGTGGAAAATTACTCTATACTCTCAATCCAAGTGGAACAGATACCGGAAGATTGGCTTCTAGAGAATCTCAACTCTGGTGTGGAACTCAACTCCAAAATCTTCCCAGCTATTTTAAGCGAGCCATATACGCTGAAGAAGGCTACTATCTGGGCGAAGGAGATTTTGAGCAAGCTGAATCTAGAACTACCGCCTACATTACAGGTGACGAAAATCTCATACGCGCAGTTGAATCCAAGTCAGATTTCCATTCGACCAATGCCAGCGCATTCTTTGGTATTCCATATGAAAAGATCTATGACGACTCTAGCAAGAGTACCTTAGATAAACCTCTCCGAGATCTTGCTAAGAGAGTCAATCATGGTGCAAACTATAACATGATGGAAGATATGCTTCTTGCAACAATGGGAATGAAACGAGTTTTGGAAGCTAAAAAGCTTTTAGGGCTTCCAGCTTGGATGACTCCCAAACAAGTCTGTGGTCTTCTTTTGAAAAACTTTGACAAAACTTATCCAGTTGTCAGAGGAGATTATCAGACTTGGGTTAAAACAACAGTAAAACTAACTAAGCTTTTAACAAGTGCATTAGGATGGAGCAGATTTTGTTTTGGTGAGCCTTGGAAATCCAAACCCGATCTGAATGCGTATGTTGCTCATGTTCCTCAGAACCTTTCTGTAGGAATTATTAATGAGGCTTTCAAAGATATTTATTGGAAGATTCAAGTTCCTTCCAATGGCGCATTTAGACTCAAGGGACAGATTCATGATTCAATTCTTTTCGCATATAAGATTGGTAGAGATGATTTGGTTGCAGATGTTCTCTCCCTCTTGCAAAGACCTGTAAAGGTTAAAGATATTAAGGGAGTGGAACGGACTCTTCTAATTCCAGCAGCTATGAAAGGAAATGCTAGCTGCTGGGCCAATCTTGAAAAGTGGCCCTTCAAGAAGTCTGAGGACCAAAGAAAAGAATTGGATCAAAAAAATGCTCCTTCCCACTTATCTAAAGTATGCAGCTGAAAACACTGAAGCACCAAAGCTGTTTCACACTTGGTGTATTATTTCAGGTGTTGCAGCACTGCTTGGAAAAAGATGCTGGTTTACCAGAGGACATTTCCGTGTCTATCCTAATCTATATGTTATGTTGATAGGAGCGCCAGGAACTGGAAAAGGAACATCAATGAATATCCTTCAATCTCTTCTCTTAGAAAGCGGGTATGAAACCCTTGCTGCGGATAAGAGTAGCAAAGAGAAATTTCTTGTTGACTTACATGAAGGTTTTAACTACTCATCAGGAGAAGGGAGTGAAGGTAAGAATCTTTTCAATCTCTCTGACTTTTTGGAAGGACGGGAAGAGGGATCAGCAAGTGAAGTCTTGATTCTAGCAGAGGAATTTAATGACTTTCTCGGTGCAAATAACATTGAATTCATCAGTCTCCTTACAAAACTCTGGAGCTTCTCAGGCACATATAGAAATAGACTTAAGAACTCAAAGTCAATTGCAATCTATGAACCTTGCGTTAATATTCTTGGCGGAAATACCACTACAGGATTCGCCAGAGCATTCCCTCCAGAGATTATTGGACAGGGATTTCTTGCTAGACTGTTGCCAATCTATGGGGAATCAACTGGCAGAAAGATTACATTCCCAACTCCACCAGATTCGTCGCTTAGAACACAGCTCTTGGAATTCTTCTTCAGACTGAGGATTGAAGTTAGAGGAGAGATGACTCTCTCTGGCCCGGCCGCTGCTCTTTTAGATCGAATAAATCAAAACTGGAAGCCTCTCAACGATCTAAGATTTAATGACTACTCAGCTAGAAGATTTACTCAACTAATCAAGCTATGTATTATCTATGCAGCAATGAGATTCTCAACTGAGATTTCAATAGAAGATATAACTACAGCCAATACAATTCTTCAAATGACAGAAGAAGGAATGCCTAAGGCAATTGGTGAATTTGGCAAAGCTAGAAATAGTGATGTGAGTAGTAAGATTATGGAAGCTCTCTATAGCACTCATAAGCCAATCACTACTCAAGAACTCTGGAAACTCTGTTCTTCTGATCTAAATAGATTGAGTGAGTTGGCAGATGTTCTTTCTAGTCTTCACCATGCAGATAAAATTCAAACAGTTAGTGTTGGAAAGGAGAAAGGATGGTTGCCTAAACAGTTCGTTAGACAATATGAAGAAGGATTTGAAGACAAACAAATTCGAAAGACTCTACAGTGAACTCCCCGAACTCTTCATCTTCAAAGATTGTAAATCTGAAACCAAAGATAGACAAAGACACACTTCGACCAATCCGAATTTGGATTCCAGCAGAGAGAATCAATATGAAGTGGGCAAATTACTCGAATGAAATAAAAGCCCACATGAGAGCACTGATTGAGGTAGACCAATCTAAGCCAGGAACCAGTTTAGAAATCTACA
>AP72_2010_repI_A100DRAFT_1000031_pt1 | contig 22780 bp, 20 predicted proteins | sample AmaPasrepliIA100_FD_9193 | JGI IMG/M metagenome (IMG submission 9193)
CCCGCGTAAGCAAACTTCAGGCCGCGCTCGACCGACTCTTTAGCCGAACGGTACAGCTTTGACTTAGTAAGGAAATATCCGCTTGCGCGGTCAAGTATCTTCTTGCGTTTCTGGCGGCGTTTCGTTCCGCGCTTTACACGAGGCATGGTGTTCTCCTTTTTGCTTTCGATTAATGGCGGCTGGAGGTAAGGACGATTCGCCCGAAGCGATCGATGACCTCTTCACACGCCGTATCAGGGGCTAGGGATCAGGGGATAGGGACTAGCAAAACAGTCCTAGTCCCTAACCTCTAATCCCTAATCCCTGATCTCACTGATACGGAATCATCCGCAGCACTTTAGCCAGATCTCCATCGCTCACCAGTCCGGCCTTGCGGAACTTCCGCTTGGTTTTGGTTTCCTTTGACGTCAGGATGTGACGCAGCTTCGCATGTCCGCGCTTCACTTTTCCCGTCGCCGTCTTCTTGAAGCGCTTGGCAGCGCCTTTGTGCGTTTTCAGTTTCGGCATAAAACCTCAGCAAAATTGGCATTCAGCACTTAGCAAAACAAAACTTAACCCCAAGCATTTTCTCGACTGGCCAAATGCCAAGTGCTAAGTGCCAATTGCGATGAACTTGTATTCGTCGCTTGAGCCGCGCTACGACGCGGGCTTGGCGACCTGCGCCGGAGGCTGGTTCTCGCTCGCAGTACTCTGCGCGGCGGCCTTCAGCTTTCGCTCTTTCTCTTTTTCCTTCTCGCGCTCCTTGTCCGACTTCTTCGGGGCCAGGATGGCGTGCAGCGTGTTCCCTTCCTGCCGGGGACGAAACTCGACAATGCTTTGGGACTCGACGTCTTTGATCAGCCGCTCCAGAATCTGGCGTCCCAGCCCCGTGCGTGTCATCTCGCGTCCGCGAAAGAAGATTGTCGCCTTAACCTTGTCGCCCTCGTCCAGGAACCGCAAAACATGATTCTTCTTGGTCTCGTAATCGTGGTCGTCCACATTAATGCGGAACTTGACCTCTTTTACCGTGATCGTCTTCTGATGCTTCTTGGCTTCGCGCTCTTTCTTTTCCTGTTGGTAGAGATACTTCCCGTAATCCATGATGCGGCATACGGGAGGCTGCGCGGTGGGCGAAATCTCAACCAAGTCCAGATTCTTTTCGCGGGCTTTTCGGACCGCTTCGTACGGCGGCATGATTCCGAGCTGATTTCCTTCGTCGTCAATCACTCGGATTTCGCGGGCCCGAATGCGGTCATTGATACGGATAAAACGCTTGTCGATACAGTCCTCCGAGCTCTAAGCAACTGAGAATAAAGAATTATAGCATGAGGAGTTCTGGCTACATTCAACTCTGCGATGCCTCAAAAAGGCCGCCGGTTTTTCGATAGAATGACGCCGTGGCCGGGAGTAAATGCTGGTGAGAATCCAGCCGCCAGCCTGAACGACTTGGCTGGGTCGTCGTCCAACTCTTAAGACATCCCGGCTTTACTTTTGTTCAAGAGAATTACTTCATGTGCCGCAACATCAAAATACTCTTCAACTTCAAACCTCCTGCGACCGACGATGAGGTCCGCGCTGCGGCCCTTCAGTTTGTCCGCAAAATCAGCGGCTTCAACAAGCCGTCCAAGGCAAACGAAGCAACGTTCTTAGCTGCGGTCGAAGAAATTACGTTGGTCTCGAGGCGACTACTCTATTCGCTCGAAACGACCGCTCCGCCCAAGAACCGAGAGGAGGAGGCCGCGAAGGCCAAAGCTCGCTCTATTGCTCGTTTCGGCGATTGATCTCGCCCCTCCGACATCATCCAGCCGGGAATGAAGTACTATCTTCGGGACATATCGACTCCCTATGAACCAATTCAAGTCACGAACTGCTCTTGCCATCGTGGTTCTGTGCTCAGCGCTTGCTGCGGCACAGCAGGCGGACGCGCCAATCTTCGAACAGGGAAAATTCACCCTTCACAAATTTGGACAGCCCATCGGCGAGGAAACCTATGAGATCCGCCACGACGGTGACTCACTCGCTGCGAAAATCGAATTTAAGTTCACCGACCGCGGATCCGCCGTTCCACTCGCCACCACATTCTTGGCTGGCCAGGACTGGACTCCTCAGTCGTTCGAAATCAAGGGCAAGACCGCGCGGCCGGTATCGATCGATCAATCCGTCGCCATCAAAGATGGCGCGGTTGCGGTCCGAAGTCGCGACAAGCAAAATGCCTCGCGCACCCTGCCCTCCGGCCCTTTTTTCACGATCGCGGGATACGCCCCGGTTACTATGCAAATGCTCTTGGTGCGCTATTGGGCAACTCACGGATCCCCAGCGGAGTTCCCCATTCTTCCGACCAATGGCACTGTCAAAATCGAACCGCGGGGGCCCGACACGTTTCATCTCAACGGAAAGGATGAAAAGCTCGAGCGCTATACCGTCGAAGGTTTGATCTGGGGCCGCGAAACGCTCTGGTTCGATTCGGACAAAAAACTGGTTTCCGCAGTCTCCACCGATGCCGAATTCGATCATTTCGAAGCCATTCGCAGCGGTTACGAAAGCGCTCTGGGAGATTTTGTAAGCAAGGCTGCCGCTGATGGAATGAGTGCCCTGTCGGATCTGTCCAAAACAATCCCTGGAAGCCACGCATCTACTCTGGCGATAGTAGGCGCAACCCTGATCGACGGAACTGACGCAGCGCCAGTTCCGGACTCTGCCGTCCTTATTCGCGATGGACGTATCGTTGCTTTAGGTCCGCGCACCAAAGTCAAGATCCCCAAACAAGCTCAGGTCGTCGACGCGAAAGGCAAATTTCTGCTTCCTGGCCTCTGGGACATGCACGCTCACTTCGAGCAGGTCGAGTGGGGGCCAATCTATCTGGCTGCTGGCGTGACTACAGTCCGCGACTGCGGTAACGAATTCGAATTCATCGCCTCGGTTCGCGACGCCATCGCCCAGGGACGTGGCCTCGGCCCCCGACTCCTGCTTGCAGGCTTTGTCGATGGAACCAGCACGTTCGCCATCGGGATGGCTCGCGTCGACACTCCGGAACAGGCGAAAACCTGGGTCGATCGATATCACGACGCCGGCTTTCAACAGATGAAGATCTACAGTTCTGTAAAGTTGGAAGAGGTGAAAGCAATTGCAGACGAAGCACACCGCCTTGGCATGACGGTGACCGGCCATGTGCCGGAAGAACTCAACGCGTATCAGGTGATCGAGGCAGGCCAAGATCAGATCAATCACATTCACTACATCCTCGACATCATGCGTGCGCCGCTTCCCAACAATGCCAGTCGCGCCGACCGCAGGAACGCTGAGGCAGATCTGGATCTCAACTCGGCCGAAGCGCAAAAAGCACTAGCCTTCCTCAAAGATCACCACACGGTCGTGGATCCGACCGTCGCGCTGTACGAACTATTCGGCGCCACCACGGCACATCCTCCCGCCAGTTTCGAACCCGGCATAATCAAGGTTCCCTCCGAGCTCGCCCAGCCACTCACAGACGTTGGGCCCCCCAATGAAAACTCAGAGCTGGGTNAAAAAATCTTTCAGAAGGACCTGGCGGTAGTCGCAGCGTTGCATAAGGCAGGCATCCCAATCGTTGCTGGCACCGATCAAGCCGTTCCGGGCCACAGCCTGCATCGTGAGATGGAGCTGTATGTCCAAGCTGGATTCACTCCTCTGGAAGCGATTCAGGCAGCTACCATCGTCCCTGCTCGTGTCATGGGCCTGGACAAAGATGTCGGAACTGTCGAGAAGGGAAAACGTGGAGACTTGGTTCTGCTGACGGCCGATCCTCTTCAGGACATTCATAACAGCCGCACAGTCGAATACGTCATCACAAACGGCACCATGTATCACGCAGCCGAACTCTGGCAAAGCGTAGGCTTCAAACCGTAAACCAGGGGCTAGGGATCAGGGACTAAGGCTTTAGGATCCGGGTTTCCCTGGCCTGGCCCTAACCCCCAGCCCTATCTCGCTGTGCTAGTCTGCCTCTCATGCCAACTCGCATGAAACGCGCCCGAAGAACCTCCGCGCGAAAACCAAAGGCTCATCAAGCGGCAAACCCTCCGAAGCACTTCCTCTCCGATAAGGTCTCGCATTTCACCGAATCTGTAATCCGCGAAATGACCCGCCAGGCCATGCTGTACAACGCCGTAAATCTCGCGCAAGGCTTCCCGGACTTTTCCGCCCCAGAAGAAATCAAACGCGCCGCACAAGACTCCATTGCCGCCGACGTCAATCAATACGCCATCACTTGGGGCGCTAAGAACCTGCGCAACGCCATCGCTCGCCAGATGGGAGTTTGGCAAGGCATCACCGTCGATCCTGAAAAAGAAGTCACTGTCTGCTGCGGATCAACCGAAGCGATGATCTCGACTTTAATAGCGGTCTGCAATTCGGGAGACGAAGTCGTAATCTTCGAACCTTTCTATGAGAACTACGGACCCGACTCGGTGCTGAGTGGCGCCAAGCCCAAATTCGTGAAACTCCGTCCGCCCAAGGACGACACTGGCGAGTGGACCTTCGATGAAAAAGAACTCCGCCTCGCCTTCGATAAACACACCAAGGCCATCATCCTGAACACACCCAACAATCCAACCGGGAAAGTCTTTACGAAGGCGGAACTGGAGCTGATTCGCGATCTTTGCCTTAAGTTCAATGTGCTTGCCATCACCGACGAAATTTACGAACACATCCTCTATGACGGCACTCACCACATTTCGATGGTCTCCCTCGACGGTATGCGCGACCGCACCGTCACCATCAACGGAATGTCGAAAACCTATAGCGTGACCGGATGGCGTGTCGGGTGGGCCATTGCCCCGGAGAAGATCACGAACGCGATCCGCAAGGTCCACGACTTCCTGACGGTCGGGGCACCCGCACCCCTACAGGAGGCCGGAGCAGCAGCCTTAAGCCTTCCGCCGGAGTACTACCTCAAACTGGCTGATGGATATCGAGTGCGACGCGATCAACTGGTGCCTGCCCTCACTGCGGCTGGCTTCCGGTGCTTCCAGCCGCGAGGCGCTTATTACGTGATGACCGATATTTCGAAGTTCGGATACAACGATGATGTGTCTTTCGCGAAGTATCTCGTCCAGGACGTCGGAGTAGCCTGCGTCCCAGGCTCGAGTTTCTACCGCGATCCGCGCGATGGCGCGAAGCAAGTCCGCTTCGCGTTCTGCAAAAAGCCGGAAACGCTGCGCGAAGCCGAACGTCGCTTGGGCAAGCTAGCCAAAACAAGTAACTGACACTGTCTTCGGACTGAAATCAATAACGACAACGACACAAGGAACACGGAGTGAAACATCTTTCCTTCGTGGACCTTAGTGTCGTTTGTGGTTATAGCGGTAGTGTCGTTTGTGGTTATAGCGGTTGTAGTGCTCTTGCGATTGACTTACTTCGTTATCACTCCACAAGCCACCCGGTCTCCCGAAGCGCCTGCTGGATCGGTCTTGTAGTCGTCTGCCTTCGCGTGAACTACGATCGCCGCGCCATTGGTCAGCAAGGAATGCGGTCCGTCTTTCAACGTGACCTCGTCATTCTTAACCTCCACGGACGCCTTTCCGTCGGCTTTCACCATAAAGTTCTTCATGTCTCCCGCATGGTGACCGTCCGGGCTGTCGAATCCGTGCTTCTTGCCCTCGGGATTAAAATGACCGCCCGCAGACTTGAAGTCGGGCCCCTCGCATTTCGGAGCCTGGTGGAAATGGATGGCATGTTCGCCGGGACTCAGATCGTGCAGTTGCAACTTGAGCACGACTCCCGATCCCGCGTCCCAAATCAAAATACTGCCCACATCTTTGCCTTGAGCATCTTTCAATTCAACCTTTGTCTTGCCGAAGCTATTGGCTGGCACGGCAAGAAACGCAACAAGCAATCCGCACGCAATAAGGGGAAGGGATTTCATTGGTCCTCCTGAGAAATAAAGCTGGGTTGGATTATAGCTAACAGTCAATATGATGAATTAATCACCAGGACCGGGCCTCACTGATCGCAGATAAGCGACAACCGATTCCGCGTCTTCCCGGCTCATTCGAAACTGCGGCATCGGAGGCCTCAAGTGCGAACCATCCGTCCAAATACCGGTCATAAGCAAGCGCACCATGTCCTGGTTGCTCGCCGGCGGCGTACCCGCGATCCGGGGAGCTTTCAGCGGCCAATTGCCGGTTGGGTGCGCGGGCAGGAGCCATACCGAGGCACCATCCAGGGCTCGGCTGCTCTCAATCTCGCCCGCATCGGTCCGCGGAGTGTGACACATGCCGCACATCGCAACACCTTCCACAATGTACTTCCCCCGCGCTACCTGGCTGTCGCTGTTCTTGGTTTTCGTGCTGTCAGCGGTGTGACGGGACTGCGGACGCCCTGCCACGGTAGTTACGCCCAACCCGAGGATGATCAGCACCCACAAGAATGATTGAATGTCTCGCACTTTCACTGGCCCGAACGGCATTACCTAACTTCTCCGTATTTGGATGTCGGGTTGCGACTGCGAGGTTGACACCAATCGCCGCCCTCGGGGCTGCTTCATGTACTTTCGTGTTTTTTGGTAGTAGTGAGTTTTGGGGCGGTCAAAAAGTGCGAATAGCGTCCGCAGTGTCCACAGGAATGTGGAGTATACTGCGAGGAAGTTCGAATCTCTTTTCGGGGAAAGTGGACTTATGGTGTCCAACGCAGTGGAACCCTTGCCAGATCAGATTCCTGCCGACGATTTTCAGGCGCTGGAAGAGAAGATTTATCGCACCATAGAGATGTACAAGGCTGCGCGCCAGGCTCAGGCATCCGCCGAACGCGACGCCCAGCGCTTGCGACAACAACTCGAAGACCGCGAAGACGAACTTGTTCGCCTACGCCGTGAATCGGTGCAATTGAAGAAAGAGCGCGAGGACATTCGCGGACGCGTCGAGAAAATGCTGGCCCAGATCGAGTCATTGGCCGAGGCGAGTTAGGCGCAAGCAAAAAATTCTCCACGGGAGAACATCGAATGGCGACAGCGACGAAGGACCCTATAGTAAAAGATGCGCAGAACGCCAGCGTGAGAGTGGAGATCTTCGATCAGGCCTACAATCTGCGCGGCTCTGATCCCGAATACATTCTGAAACTCGCGGATTACGTCGACTCCAAAATGCGAGCCGTCGCCGCCGCCACCAACACCATCGACACCGTCCGGCTTGCGGTGCTCGCCGCCCTCAACATCGCCGACGAATACCACCTTATCAAGAAAAACCAGAACCCCGGGACAACCGATTACCGCAAGCGCACGCATCAACTCGTAAATGCGCTTGATGAAATCTTGCAAGATGATCGCCGGGCCGGTTAACATTCGAACCGCTTTTCCCCTTCTACTGCTTTTGCTGCTCTCGTCCGTCTCGTACGCCCAGGAAACCACCGTTCGTTCCCGGTCCAACCTCGTTCTTGTTCCGACGTTAGTAAAGGATCAGCGGGGAGGCATTGTCTACGGACTGGAGAGCAAGGACTTCATCATTGAAGACAATGGAGTGGAACAGCCTGCCCGGCTGGATGAAGCGCCCGAAGCCCAGCCACTCGCGCTCGTAGTCGCCATCCAGCGGGGACGCCGAGCCTCATACGAATTCCCGCGCATGCAAGGCCTGCGAACCATGCTCAGTCCTCTGTTTGCTTCGGGCGCCGCACAGGTCGCGATCGTGGAGTTCGATAGTCATGTGGATCTTTCGAGAAATTTTACCAGTGATGAAGCGCTGATCGACGCCGACCTCAGCAACCTTCAGCCGGGCGATAATGGCGCTGCCATCCTCGACGCGATTGCTTACTCCATCAAACTGCTGAGCGCACAACCTGACAATCGCTTGCGCGTTCTGCTACTGATCAGCGAGACACGCGATCATGGAAGCCAGGCGAAGATCGAGCCGACCGTCGCCGCCGTTGGCCAGGCCAACGCGATGATGTACTCGCTTGCATTCTCTCCTGGGCTATCCAACATCCTCGACACCGGCCGGGGCATGAACACTCCGTATAACCCCGATGCAAGAAATGAGATGCACCCAACCATAGACTTCCTCGATCTCGCCTACCGGACCGCCCAGGCCATGCGCAAGAATGTCCCAAGTACGGTGGCCTCCATGACCGGCGGCGAATATGAACTCTTCGCCTCACGCAAGAAATTCGAAGTGCGAATGAACGATTTCACCAATCATCTGCACAATCGCTATCTGCTGAGTTTCGCGCCGAAAGAGCCAGCTCCTGGACTCCACCACTTGCAAGTGCGCCTCAACGATCCCGCCAATGGAACCGTCCTCGCGCGGACCAGCTACTGGGCCGAAGAGCAAGGGAAGAATTAGTCGTTGCGGGCGAAACTTGATGCCGAATCCAGGACCTCGCGAACCTTGGCAACCAGCGCCGACAAGGTGAACGGTTTCGGGAGAAACCACAGTCCCGGATCGAGCACTCCATAGTGAACGATCGCGTTGTCCGTGTAGCCGGAAATATATAGAACGCGAATCCTCGGACACACCTTCTGAATTCGTTCCGCCAGTTGGCGTCCATTTATCCGCGGCATCACCACGTCTGTCACTAACAGCCGAAGATCATGGTGGTTCGCTTCCGAAATCGCAATTCCTTCCTCAGGTGTGGCCGCGACGAGCACGTTGTACCCACAATGCTTCAGCACCGAAGAACTCAATTCCCGGAGCTGTGGATCATCTTCCACCAGAAGAATGGTCTCCGTTCCTCGCGAAACGCTGCTTGTATGCTTCTCGGCTCCGGCTTCCTCAACTGGCTGATCGACACGCGGAAGGTAGATCTTGAACGTCGTTCCCTGATTTGGCTCACTGTATACCCAAATGTAGCCGCCGCTTTGTTTTACGATGCCGTACACCATCGAAAGTCCAAGCCCTGTGCCTTTTCCCACTTCCTTCGTCGTGTAGAAGGGTTCAAAAATCCGGGTTAATGTCTCCGCACTCATGCCGGTTCCAGTGTCACTCACGGCAAGCATCACGTATCTGCCGGGCTCGACGGGTTGGCGCTCGCGCGCATATGTTTCGTCCAAAACCGCATTTGACGTTTCCAGCGTCAGCTTTCCGCCGCGGGGCATCGCATCGCGCGAATTGAGCGCCAGATTCATAACCACCTGCTCGATCTGTCCTGGGTCCGCCTTCACCGTACCCAGATCAGTGGCCGGCACCGTCAACACTTCAATGTCTTCTCCGATCAGCCGACGCAACATCGAATCCAGATTTAGCACGATGTCATTCAAATTGATCACCCGCGGCGAGAGAACTTGCTTGCGGCTGAACGCCAGCAACTGCCGCGTGATCCCGGCGGCACGCTCTGCTGCCGATTTGATCTGCCCCGTGCTATCGGCCAGGCGGCCTTCCGACTGAAGTCCATCCTTCAGAATCTGCGAATAGCCCAGGATAATGGTCAGCAGATTATTGAAATCGTGAGCTATTCCCCCCGCCAACCGGCCTACGGCCTCCATTTTCTGCGATTGCCGCAAGCGCTCCTCGAGAGCCACCCGCTCGCTGATGTCTCGAATTCCGCTCGAAATCAGCATGCCTTGCTCAGTCTCGAGTGGACTCAAACTTACTTCGATCGGAAACTCTGTCCCATCTTTTCGCAGTCCCATCAATTCCAATCGCTTGCCCATCTCCCGTACCGATGGATTCTCTGCGAATTCGGTGCGGCGGATCGGATGCGAATCCCGATAGCGCGCCGGCATCAGCATCTCAATCCGCTGGCTGAGCAGTTCGTCACGCTTATACTCAAACAAACGTTCCGTTTGAGCGTTGACCAAAACAATTCGGCCCTCCCGGTCCGTCACCACCATTGCGTCTGGTGCAGACTCCAGAAGTCCGCGGAACTTAGCCTCAGCCCTCTCGCGCTCCGTGACATCTTGTACCAATGACGCCACCCCGATCACTTTTCCGCTTTCGTCCACCAGCGGCGTGTTGTACCACTCACATGAGATAGTTCGGCCGTCCTTGGTGACATTGTTGTTCGTGCTGCGGCTTCCACCTTTCTGTTTCAGCAACATCTCCCACACTTGGTCCACTTGCGAATGCCATTGGCTCGGCACGATAAAGCTGCCCCGATTCCCGACCGCCTCCTCTCGCGAGTACCCGAAAATCTTTTCCGCCGCCGGATTCCAACTCACGACTCGGAACTCCAAATCCCACTCCACCACCGCGAGCGGCGTATTCTCAATGTGCATCCGCAGACTCTGCTGCGAACGCCGGAACTCTTCTTCCGCACGCTTTCGATCCGTAATATCTCTTGCAATTCCCAGAACTCCGATCGTGTTCCCCGAAACATCACGGTACGGCCCTTTTGTCGTCAGGAAAGTACGGGTAATGCCCTTTGCCGTTCCTAGTTCCTCGTAAGTGATGGTTTCACCGCTACGCAGAATCTCGCGGTCTCTCTCCATGATCGGGCGACCGGTTTCGGGCGTGAAAATCTCTTGATCGTTCTTGCCTAGCACGTCGCTCACTTCTAATCCGACGAAGCGGGCAGCCGCGGGGTTGGACATTACGTACCGGCCCTCGCTGTTCTTCACGAACACCGCATCCGTCGTGCTCTCGGTGATCCCTCGCAGCAACGCAAGATTTTTCTCGAGCTCCTCTGAACTCACCATCAGCTGCCGCTGTACCACAACAAAGCGACCACCCGCGGCCGCGAATGAAACGGTTGCCAGCGCGACTGACCAGTAAAACTGCTCCCGAGCAATGCTAAGAACCAGCGGGAACACCACGGCCGGAATCAACAACGGAGAAAATTGCGCCAACAGTTCAAAGCTCCGCGATCGGGTTTCTATCTCGGCACCGAGTTCCGGCTCATTCCATGTCCCGGCCACCAGAATCAAGACGCTGTAGCTCAGTGTCCAGGTGAGATCAAACCACGTCCCCTGCCGATAATTCCCTGAGGCCTGATACGCAAGCGTGCCATTAAGAACGATGGCATGAACTGTCAGGAAACCGCCCATGCGTCCAAAGAACTTTTTCTCCAACCGATTGCCGCTGATCAGGGAACGTAGCACGAAACTGGCAGCAATCAATCCAAAAAACAAAATGCCAGCGTACAAGGCCCGGTACTGCATCACGCGGCCCTCCATCTGCCAACGCGAGGGCACATAGATTTGCGACATCAGCACGGCAAGCGCAAGCGTGCATACCTGCGCAAAGTCACATAGGCGCAGCCACTGGTATCCGCTCTCCGGGTCGCGTGGAGTCAAAAACAGAGTCATCACGATGGGCACGACCCAGAAAAACACCAGCACGTCGCTCGGCCACAACGTGCCCAGCGGCGCGCGCAGATAGTCGTAGTATTCGGTGTAGAGACCTTGACCGATTGCGGTCAGAAGCGCTGAGAAGGATACGAGCCGCCAAACTCGTCGGCCATAGCGCCCCGATTTTCGGGACGCCTGCCAGCACACGATTGAAGCCACCAATGGTGCCAGCGTGTCAATCCAGTCGCCCCACAAGGACGCCGTGTCCGTTCCGTAACGGAACCATATGACAGACACGTGTGCGACGATGAGGATTGCTGCCGCCGCCAACGCGGTCCTGCGCAGCTGTGACATCTCCCGAGACTTCTCCAGCGTCTCGCACAATCAGCATGCGAGAACGCTCTGGGCCCATTAGTGACTCCAGAGTATACACGCATAGGTTATTTGCAGAATCAAGTACTTGCGCCGGGTTCGACTGGAACAATCGATTCCTTACGCTTCTTCGCAAACTTTCAAATGTGAACCTTTCATTACTTTAGTTGCACGCATTCTGCCAACTTTTTGCGCCTCTCCTCTTGCCAACCGCATCTGTTTTCCCTAGCATCCACATTGAAAGCCGACCTGCCAGGTTGGTGATGGCGGGTAACCGATATTTGAACCAATGCAGAATGAACGGGAGCTCGACTCGAACTAGGATCCGGTGAGCAACGCTGCGCCATGCGCAGATGCCTAAAGGGTCTCGGCGGGCGCCCAACGTCTACCGACGGGTTCATTCTCGGCCCCGTCACACGGCTCAGTGGGTCGGCTTGTTTTCCTTTAGCGTTGTATGCTGAGCGGAGAAGAGACTTCGCAGAAGTCTCTTGGGAGTCGAAGCATCCCTGCCGGCGGTTTTTCTCTCCTCACAAAGCGCTCATGCGTCACTCTGTTAGACTGATCATGTAGCGGATTACGCATCTAATAATTCAGTGTTCCCCCAACTCTTTCATTACGGAAGCATTTCACTTCCCACTTATGGGTTTCTCGTCGCCCTCGGCGTCCTCCTCGGTCTCTGGATCAGTGTCCGCAATTCTGAGCGCCTCGGCTACGACGGGGACAAAGCCTGGAATCTCGGCATCATCGTTGTGCTGTGCGGAATTCTCGGCGCCAAGATTCTGTACGTAATCACCGAGTGGAGTTATTTCTCAGCCCACAAAAGCGAGATCTTCAGCATCAATACCCTGCAAGCAGGCGGGGTTTTCTCCGGTGGCCTGCTCGCTGCCTTTGTCGCAGCCGCGTGGTACGTCCGTCAGAACCGCATGCCCGCGCTCGGCACCTGTGACGCATTCTCCCCCGGGCTCGCCTTCGGACATGCACTTGGCCGGATCGGTTGCTTCGCCGCCGGCTGCTGCTACGGCAAACCGACTCATCACTGGTGGGGCGTTACCTTCCGAAATCCTTTGGCGAACTCCATCACGGGGACACCTCTGGGTATTCCTCTCGAGCCCACACAACTCTTCGAATTCGCCGTCGAACTTGCGAATTTCTTCTTCCTGATGTGGCTCCTCAAGCGCAGAAAATTCGACGGACAGATCTTTGGCGCCTTTCTGTTCATCTATGGAGTCGCACGCTTCTTCCTCGAATATCTTCGCGACGATCCCGGCCGAGGTTCCGTCTTCAGCGGTGCCATGAGCCTAACTCAACTCATCGCAATTGGATTGGTCTTAAGCGGGGGTCTGATTTGGTGGCTACGTCCCGCCTCCAAGCAAGTCACATCTGACCCCGTGAGCGCCACCCGCTAAGTCCGCGTCCGCGCAAAGGTTATTTTTTCGATTGCGCGATCTGTCCAGGATTTTGCCCTTCACCGCGGCTGCAACACAGCATACTTAGTGACCGTATAACCCAAGGCGGCCCCCAGGAAAACATCGGACGGAAAGTGCGCCAAAGTCGTCACGCGCGAAAAGCTGATTGCCGTCGCGAAACTGTACGCCAGCACAGGCACCCACCAATGATTGCGATATCGCTCCGCAACCACGGTCGCCACCGAGAAAACTCCCATTGCATGTCCCGAGGGAAATGAACTGCCATGGAAAGGTGACTTCCCACCGCTGAAGAATGTGTCCTGATAGTCGTTTCCGACAACGTCGATCGGCCTTTCTCTGCGAGTTACCGCTTTTATCGCAAGGTCGACAACGGCCGCATTGGCGTAAGCCTCACCCGCTAGAATCGCTGTCTGCACCTGGTAATCATCGTGACGGGCATACCCCGCGACTAAAAGCGACACGGGGACCGCTATCACCTCGGCTGAAGTGATCGAAGCATCAAACACATCGTTGATGTCATCCAGTTGTCCCTGATGCTTTCCGAAGTACGGCATCACTTGGGAATCGAAGGCGATCAGGATGGCGGTAACACCGGTGATTGCAAGCGTTGGAACCAGATGTTTTCCCTGTGCCAATTGGGTGGGAAACAGCCAGATTCCCTTCTGGTCGTGGAGAAAATCCTTTGGAAGCGAGCGCCACGATACTTTCCGGTCTGAGGCCGGATCTCCACCATGATGCGGATGAAAGACAGTTTCCGATGGCGCATCCGGCAGATCGGAATTACTTGCTTGTCCTGAAGCCTGCTCGAAGCCGACGCTTATCCCGGCGCAGAGAATGCACACCAATATCCACGGTTTTCCAATGATCATCGCGGCGCTTGGATGCCGTTTTCAAACCCAGGGAAGCCGCCAATCTTGCCGAGATCACCCATCACAGCCTTGCGGACGGCGTTTATAGTATCGTCCACTGGAATGTCGGAAGCCTATCCACCTACGATTTCCGTTCTCCCTGATGATGCAGGCAAGCGTCTCGATCAATTCCTAGCCATTCATCTCCAGGTAAGCCGCGCTCGCATTCAGCAGTTGATATCAGAACAGAAAGTCCTGGTGGACGATGCTTCCGCTCGACCTTCCCTCAAACTGCGTGGCGGCGAACGTATTCAGATTCTCGGACAGCCGGAGCGCCCTCCTCTGCGCGCCATTCCGGAGGAAATTCCTCTCGAAATCCTCTATGAAGACGACGACCTCGCGATCATTAACAAACCTGCCGGCATGATGGTTCACGCCGGCGCAGGAGCCACTGACGACCGGCGCAACCGCGGAACCCTCGTCAATGCGCTGCTCCAGCGCTTCGCTGCTCTCTCATCGNTGAGCGGAGAGATGCGTCCTGGCATAGTTCACCGCCTCGACAAGGAAACCAGTGGGCTGATCGTGGTAGCCAAGAATGACGCCTCACATCGAAAACTGGCCTCGCAGTTCGCTCGACGCGAAGTCCACAAGAAATACATCGCACTCGTGCAAGGCTGGCTAAAGAAGGACTCCGGCACCATCGCTGCGAGCATCAGCCGCGATCGAATTCGGCGCACTCGCATGACCACGCGGCAGGCAGGCGGCCGCGACGCCGTCTCGCACTACAAGGTTATTCGCCGCATCGATTCGCCGTTTGGAAAATTCACTCTCGTCGAAGTGAAAATTGATACCGGACGGACACACCAGATTCGGGTTCATCTCTCCTCCCTGGGCCACCCGGTCGTCGGCGATACCCTCTACGGTGCCGCACGCGAACTCCACCCCGGACGCGGCCGCGCTATACCGGGCACGCCGGGTACAATTTCACTGCCGCGCAACTTCCTGCATGCCGCTGAACTGGAATTCGAGCATCCGCGGTCGGGAGCAAGCATTTCGCTGAAGAGCCCACTGCCTCAACAGCTTGAGGCCTTCTTGGATCTCCTCGAAAGAGGCGTCCGGACCGCGGCTGGGTCAAAGGCTTGAACTAGGCAGCTATAATAGGGAAATCCACTATGAATATTTCGGGGACCAAATTCATTCTGGCCAGTGCCCTTGTCTTAGCGTCGTTCAACGCGATATCCCAAGCGCAGTCGACCTCGGCGCCCTCGAATACCTCGGGAACCGGTGCCGCGCCGGCTCAGCAGTCCAGCGAAATTGCGGCTCCGAAACCCGCGGACTCTGCCGGTTCGGATGATCAGAGTCTCCCGACAATCCGCACTCGAACGGATGAGGTCAACGTTGTTTTCACGGTAACCGACAAAAAGGGTCGCCGCATCACCGATCTCAAGCAGAAGGATTTCAACGTCGTAGACGACAACAAACCGCCTGAGCATATACGCAGCTTCCAGGCCGAGACGAACCTGCCGCTCCAAGTCGGTCTTCTCATCGATGCCAGCAATTCGGTTCGGGACCGTTTCAAGTTCGAGCAGGAATCGGCGATCGAGTTTTTGAACCAGACAATCCATCCGCAGAAAGATCAGGCATTCGTCGTCGGTTTCGACGTCACTCCGGAAGTCACCCAAGATTTCACTGACAACACTGAGTTATTGGCCCATGGCGTCCACGACTTGCGCCCCGGCGGCGGCACTGCAATGTACGACGCACTCTACTTCGCCTGCCGCGACAAATTGCTGAAAAACGCCAAGGGATTGACGGTCCGACGCGCCATCATCCTTCTCAGCGACGGTGACGACAACCAAAGCCACGTAACTCGCGAAGAAGCCATCGAAATGGCACAGCGCGCCGAAGCCATCGTCTACACAATCAGCACCAATGTGAGCGGGACCAAGGGCTCCGGAGACAAGGTCCTCGAACGCATCGCCGATGCTACCGGCGGGAAGGCTTTCTTTCCCTTCCAAATTCGTGAAGTGGCCGACGCCTTCGCCCAGATTCAGGACGAACTCCGCAGCCAATACGCGATTTCGTACAAGCCCGCCGATTTCAAGTTCGACGGCCACTACCGCACCATTGAAATCGTCGCCGGTGACCGCAAGAATTTCCGCGTCCGCTCCCGCCGCGGCTACTACGCAACGGCACAATAAAACCAGAACCCGCACCCAACCTGTCATGCTGAGCGGAGAACGAGTTCGCGAAGTGAACTCGTGCGGAGTGGAAGCATCCCTACTCGTGAGACGCTGTCTGGCGAAAGAGGTCTCCTTCGTGTAACTTCGTGTCCTTAGTGGTTAATGCTTTTTCTGGATGTGAGCAACCATGCCCGGATACTCAGGCACGCCTCTTCCCAAGAAGCTCGGCATCAAAGACGGCTTCAATGTTCGTTTGATCGATGCCCCATCCGAAGTCGTCTCCGAACTGAAATCACCCCTTGGGAAATGCACTCGCGACGCGAGGGCTGCCCTCGACTTCGCCATGCTGTTCACCAGATCATCCACGACCCTAAGAAAAGAATTTCCCACCATCGCCAAGCTCCTTGCCCCCGCCGGAATGATCTGGATCAGCTGGCCCAAGAAGTCTTCCGGAGTTCCCACCGACCTCAACGAAAACATCGTCCGTGACATCGGCCTGGCCGCCGGACTAGTCGACGTAAAAGTCTGCGCCGTCACCGACGTCTGGTCTGGATTAAAATTCGTCCGTCGCCTGAAAGATAGATAGAGCAAGGAAATCACATGATTCGAGTAGGACTCATTGGATTCGGCTTGGCTGGACAGGCATTCCACGCCCCCATGATTCGAGGCGTCGAGAGGATGGAACTCGCTTGCGTGCTCGAGCGCCACACCAACAACGCGAAAGCGCGTTATCCCGAGGTCCAAATAGCTCGGACACTCGACGAGATGCTCTCCGACAAATCGATCAACCTCGTCGTAGTCGGCACACCAAACGACACACACTACTCCTATACGAAAGCTGCGCTTGAAGCCGGACGCCACGTAGTCATCGACAAACCGATGACTCCGACCATGGCCGAAGCCGAAGAACTGGTCCGCCTCGCGGCTGCGAAGAACCTGCTCATCACTGTCTATCAGGACCGCCGCTGGGACGGCGCCTTCCGCACCATCAGGAAACTGGTCCAGTCGGGCGCGTTAGGCGAAGTTAAAGAGTACGAAGCCCGCTTCGACCGCTTCCGTCTCGAAAACAAGCCCGGCGCTTGGCGCGAGCAGCCGAGCTTTCCCGCCGCCGGAGTCCTCTGGGATCTCGGTCCGCACCTGATCGATGGCGCCCTGGTTATGTTCGGCGAACCGAAATCAATTTGGGCTACCGCATTCTCCCAGCGCAAAGGCGCCCAAATCGACGATGCCTTCGACGTCTACATGGAATACCCAACTCTGCGAGCCACACTCCGTGCACGCATCATTGCCTTCGCTCCCAGCCATCACTTGCTTCTGCACGGCACGGAAGGTTCCTTTGTGAAGTACTTCATGGATCCGCAAGAAGAAATCCTGCGCAGCCCCAACTATCCTGACGGACTCGACTGGGGCAAAGATTGGGGACTGGAAAAGGAAGAGCATTGGGGAACCCTGACCCGGGTAGGCGAGAAACCTCGCAAGATTGAAACTGAACGCGGTGACTACCGCGGCTTCTACGCCAACGTCCGCGACGCGATGGAAGGCACGGCCCCACTTGATGTCCCACCAGAGCAATTCCTCCGAACACAGCGCGCCCTGCTTCTCTCGCACAAAAGCAGCCGGGAGCAAAGAGTAGTGACCTGGAACGAACCGGTCGAGTAGCACCGCCTCCGGACGGCTGTCGAAGGAGCGTCTCCCCCGAGTCACCACGAAATCAATTAGCATTCCTCAATGCAAGCCATCGTTCCCGGCCTGACTGCCGAACAAGTTCTCCGCACGTTCAAATCTGAGGCTCTCACACTCTTCCTGGGCGCCGCAGTCGTCGCGACCGGCGTGGTCGCCGCCGCATTCGCCACGATCCGTCGCCGACGTGTTGCGCTGCTCGCTTACTTCGCAATCTTCGCCGTTCTCTACGGCGCTCGCTTGTGCATGCAGACGGCCATGTTTTACTTCATTTCCAACGGCTCCCAGGCATTCGTCCGCGTTCGCGAAGCTATGAATTTTGTCGTCCCGATCCCTGCATTCCTCTTTTTCGATGCCGCCGGCTTCCTGCGACGCAACGCACGTATCCTCGCCTATTCCTTCTTCGTGATCTTCGCCATTCTTACTGTGGCAACATTACTCACCGGCCCATCCAACCTGTATCAGCAAACAAACAACGTCATCGTGATTGCTGCCCTGCTTCTCCTACTCACCGAACCTATGCGCGGCCTCTCTCCCACCCATGATTTTGTCGTCGCTCGCCGAGGCCTGCTCACGTTTGCCGCATTCGCATTGTGGGACAACCTGACCGGCGTGTTCCACTCTCGTTTTCCCCGGATCGAGCCTCTGGGATTTGTCGTACTTCTTGCCTGCCTCGGATATGTCGCCGCGTGGCAAGCTCTCAAACGAGATGAGCAACTTGCCGAGATTCAGAAGGAACTCGAGGTTGCGCGCCGTATCCAGCTCTCCATCTTGCCCTCCGAATTCCCGAGCTCCGGAACGTTTCGAATTGCGGCTCGCTATGTCCCGATGACCTCGGTCGCTGGAGATCTCTACGATTACATCGTCGCTGACGGCACGCGCGCCGGGCTGCTCATTGCCGACGTGTCCGGCCACGGTGTCCCCGCGGCCCTCATCGCTTCCATGGTGAAGCTTGCAGCCACGTCCCAGCGCTCACACGCGAACAATCCCGCCGAAGTGCTGCTCGGCATGAACTCCGCCCTGCACGGAAATACGCAGAGCCAATTCGTCACTGCCGCGTACCTGTACCTGGATGCGCAGGCCAACGAATTTCGCTACTCCGCCGCCGGACATCCTCCAATGTTGCTGTTACGGGAAGGAAAAGTCATTGAAATTCTCGAGAACGGGCTGATGCTCGCCGCCTTCGATTTCGCCACCTATGGCACCGTCGCGCAGCCACTTCAGCCACGCGACCGTCTGCTTCTTTACACCGATGGCATCATCGAAGCCACAAACTCTGCCGGAGAATTCTTCGGCCAGGAAAATCTTTCGAAGTTGTTGAAGGACACGACCGCCTTCACCGCCAACCAGACCGCCGACCACATCATTCACGTGATACAGAAATGGTCCAACTCGCAGGACGACGACCTAACAGTCCTGGTCTGCGATTACGTCGCATAAGCAAAAACCGAAGTTGTGCGAGTGAATCTTCTGTCTCCCTCGCGGGGGGTCATCCCGAGTGGAGCCGTTTTTCAGGCGGAGCGAAGGATCTCCCTCGTGCGGAGCGCGACCGGGAGATCCCTCGGCCCGCTGGTAAGGACGCGGGCCTTCGGAATGACGCCTTTGTGCTTGCGACCTAGAGTAGGCCCTGACTCACCACACCTCGCAACGCTTCCCCTCAGGCCGAACCATCGCCGCATCCGCCTTGCAGCTGAATGCCTTTTGAAACTCCGGCAAATTCGACACCGGCCCGATCACTCGATACTTCGCAATCGGATGCGGATCGCTTTGCACCATCAGCCGCGCCGCTTCCGGACGAATTTCATCCCCGCGGAACTGGCCCCAGGCAATGAAGAACTGCTGCTCCGGCGTAAATCCATCAATGTCTGCCGGCCTCGGTTTCGCTTCGAGCGACTTCTGGTACGCGAGATACGCAATCTTCGCTCCGCCCAGATCGCCGATGCTTTCTCCCAGAACCAGCTTCCCGTTGTGATGAATGTCTTTCTCGATGAAATAATTGTCGAACTGATCCGCTACGCAAGCCCCACGCGCCTGAAAATCTTTCAGGTCTTTCTCGGTCCACCAGTTTCGCAAGCGTCCCAGAAAATCAAACTGCGCGCCTTCGTCGTCGAACCCGTGAGAAATCTCGTGTCCGATGACCACGCCAATCGCTCCATAGTTCACTGCGTCCACCGCATTCATATCGAATGCCGGCGGCTGCAGAATGCCAGCCGGAAACACAATTTCATTCAGCAGCGGGTTGTAATACGCATCGGAGGTCGGAGGCGTCATCCCCCAGCGCCCGCGATCCACTGTCTTCCCAATCAGGTCCCGATCATCTTTTTCGACAAACTTTCTGCCCGCGATCATGTCCTCGAAATACGCATCGCGCCGAATCTCCACCTGGCTGTAATCCTTCCACTTGTCCGGATACCCGATCTTCGGATTAAACGTAGCAATCTTTGCCATCGCTTTCTCCTTCGTGTCATCGCTCATCCAGGGACGGCTGAGAATATCCTCCCGCATCGCCGCGAGCAGATTCCGTACCATCTCCTGCATCCGCGCTTTAGCTTGCGGCGGAAAATATTTCTCGACGTACTTCTTTCCCAGCGCCTCTCCCAGCAGCTGATCTTCCTCTTCCGCACAGCGTTTCCACCGCGGTTTCATCTCTTTCGCGCCGGCCAGATACGCTCCATAAAAAGCGAAGTTCTGCTCCACAAAGGGCTTCGAGAGCGAGCCCGCGACCGAATTCAGCAACTGCCATTTCAAGTACACCTTCCAGTCCGCCAGCGGTGTCTGCTGTACCTGGCGGTCAATCTCCTGCATGAACTTTGGCTGATCCACGTTCATATCGACGTCGGTCGGAATTGCCTTGTGCTTGAAATAGCCCTCCCAATTGATGTGAGGAGCCATTTCCTTCAGCTGTGCAAACGTCGTGTTGTGATCGGTCGCTGCCGGGTCCCGCAGCTCCACATTGTCCAACGATGCCTGCGCCAGCTTCGTTTCCATCCCCATCACCGCCTGCGCACCGGCAACGGCCGACTTCTGATCGAACCCAGCCAGTTTTAGCATTGCTGCCACATGCGCCACGTACTTCTCGCGCGCTTCTTTGAACCTTGGCTCAGGCTTCAGGTAATAATCCCGGTCGGGAAGACTCAGTCCGCTCGCGCCCAAGTCCGCCAGCACCCACGAAGGCTTGTGCGGGTCTGACTGACTGCCAAACGCAAACGGTGCGTTCACGATGATGTCGTGCAGTTCCGCCATCACTTCCTGCAACGACGCCATATCGCGAGCCGCATCAATCTTTGCAAACCAAGGTTGGATCGGATCCATCCCGCGGGCATTCACCCGCGACTCATCCGTGCACGCAGCGTAATAATCGCCGATGATCTGCTCGGTGCTGCCCTTCGCGGCGCTTCTTTCAGACGAGGCAGCCTCAAGAATGTCTTTCAATCTGTCCTTCGCATTCTCGCCAGCCTGCCACCGTCGGCTCCAGCGCGTCATCGACGGCGGAATAGGATTGCTCGCCCGCCAAGTTCCATTGGCGTACTCGAAAAAGTCATCGCACGGCTGAACCTTGCGATCCATATCGTTTAACTGGATTCCTTGCAAAGGCGTATTTTGTCCAGAAGCAAAGGGAACAGAAACAATCAAAGCGAGCGACAACAAAGAACCACGCGGACTACGCATAAATGTCTCCATGAGAGTGCAATTTTTGCGACAGCCATTGTAGATGAGACAAGGAAAGAACGCCGACGAGATAAGACGAGCACAGAATCAGAAAAGGGAGTAGAACGTTGGGAATAAATCGAAATCGAAGAAGGAGAGGAAGGAGGTATCAAAAAGCCCAAAGCCTGAAAAGCCTATCCGCCCGCCTTCAACTCAGTCAAAACCTGCTTCGCAATTTCCTTAAGCGTCTCGAACACTCCCGTACCCTGGAAAGCGACTGCCTCCACGATAGGCTCATTCTTCTTGCGAAGCTCGGTCGAAAGCATATCCACCGGCAGAATATTCGGCAGGTCGCGCTTGTTCAACTGCAGCACATAAGGAATCTTGTTGAAGTCGTACCCATGCTCCTTCAGATTCGACATCAGGTTCTCGAGCGCCTCGACGTTCGCGTCCATGCGCTGTTCCTGCGAATCCGCGACGAAAACAATTCCATCCACACCGCGAAGAATCAGCTTGCGGCTGGCATCGTAGAAAACCTGTCCCGGAACGGTATAGAGGTGAATGCGGGTCTTGAATCCGCGCACGGAACCTAGATCCAAAGGCAGAAAATCGAAGAACAGCGTACGTTCGGTTTCCGTCGCCAGCGAAATCATCTTGCCCTTCTGCTGGTCCGCCGTCTTCTGATAGATCACCTGCAGATTCGTTGTCTTGCCGCCGAGCCCGGCGCCATAGTAGACGATCTTGCAGTTGATTTCCCGGGCTGCGAAGTTGATGAAACTCAAAGGCTTTCCTCGAAATGCGGACACCCCTCCGGGTTTGCCGCCTTCACTTCTGTCCTTTTATAGGCTCGGGGATTTTATATCACACGCGAGGTAGGAACCGCAGGTTACTCAGGTGACCCCGGTGTGACGAGGCGCACAAAAGCGGTATCCCAGTTGCCCAGACCCGACGCTAGCGACCCGGCGGAATTGGATAGTATCCCGCCTTGGAATAGACATCCAGACCCTTGCGGTGCACGAGCACCTCGATGCTGCGATATGCCGAGCTTCCTGCAACCGCCTTCGGGGTATATCCAAGGGTGTACTGATTGCGTGCCTCTGAGGTGATCTGCGAGTACGCCGTCTCAATTGAGTTTCGAGAAAGCTCGGTAAACACACTGCCTCCGCCGGTCGCATTGCTGTATCTCGGCAGAATGTTGGCATAGCCCTGGTTGAATAGATGAGGCAGTTTTGCCGCTTGTTTGTAAACGGGAAGCGCGCCCATGTCGAGCACAACTGCCTTCACCTGAATTCCCTGCGTTTCGAGAACGTGCAGCACCTCGGTGTAACTGGCGCGGCTGCCCCGTTCCCGTCCGTCGCTGATCACGAAGATCACCTTGCGGCGTGCGCGGTTGCGCTTGCTTAAATCCAGCGCCGCTCTCAGAATGGCGTCGTTCAACACATGAGCTTCCCTGGG